>Ga0209614_1000320_pt1 | contig 44269 bp, 35 predicted proteins | sample BlaSprsedimmetaG_FD_185484 | JGI IMG/M metagenome (GOLD analysis project Ga0209614, IMG submission 185484) | Hot spring sediment bacterial and archeal communities from California, USA to study Microbial Dark Matter (Phase II) - Blank Spring... ...
GGCATGTCGTCCCTCGTCTGCCGGGTGACGGCGGCGTGAATGCCAAAGATTGGGTTGGGATTGGCCACGGGGCAGTCGGAACCAAAGGCCATCGTCACTCCTGCCTCCTTCATATCACGGAAGGGATAGGCGAAGCGCCCGCGCGGCCCCACCGATGTTTCGACCATCGGAATGTCGTCGGGGCAGTGGATGGGCTGCACCGAGGCCGCCACGTCCAACTGGGCCAGGCGAGCCACGTCCTCGGGGCGGATCATCTGCACGTGCTCGATGCGGTGCATGGCGGCCGGCGCTGCTGTGTTAGCCTCTCTCTCGCTGCCTAAAACCCGCTCGAAGACGCCGATCAATTCCCGGTTGGCCCGGTCGCCGATGGCGTGAATCGCCACGGCCAGGCCGGCCCGCTCGGCCCGCTCGACGGCGCGGGCGATTTCGTCCATCGGCGTCAGCGGCATACCGCACTCGCCCGTATCCTCGTATGGCTCCAACATCCAGGCGGTGCGGGCGCCCTGTCCGCCGTCGGAAAAGAGCTTGACGTGGCCCACGCGCAGGTAATCGTCCCCCATGCCGGTGCGCAAGCCCAGCGCGATCGCCTCGTCCAGGCGCTCGCCGGGGATGTGCATCCACATCCGCAGGGCCAGTTCGCCCGCCGCCTGTAAACGCTGGTAGGCGCGAAAGGCGGGCGGCCCGTCGGCGCCCCCCATGATGCGATAATCGTGGACGCCGGTCACGCCCAGCCGGTGGAGGATGCCGAATCCCTCGCGCATGGCGTCGACCGTCTCATCCTCGGTCGGCGGCGGGATGACGTCGGTGACCAGGTTGATGGCCAATTCGCGCAGGACGCCGGTCGGCTCGCCGCTCTCATCCCGGTCGATGACGCCCTCCGGTGGGTTGGCGGTGTCGGCTGTGATGCCGGTCTCTTGCAGCGCTCGCGAGTTGATCGCAGCCAGGTGCAGGTCGTTGCGCCACAGGATGACCGGGTGATCGGGCGCCGCCTCGTCCAGGTCGGCGCGGGTGGGCATGCGGGGCTCGGGCCAGCGGGACTCGTTCCATCCCTGTCCCAGGATCCATTCGCCGGGCGGGATCTCGCGCGCCCGGCGGGCCAGGCGCTGCTTCAAGTCGGCCAGCGAATCCGCCTCCGACAGGGGCAAGCGCCGCAAGCCGAGGGACCAGTCGTAATAGTGGAAGTGGGCGTCGGTCATCGCGGGCAACAGCAAGCGCCCTTCCAGGTCGATCACGCGCGCGCCGGGACCGGCCAGGGCGCGGATCGCCTCGTCGTCGCCCACGGCCTGCACGCGCGCGCCGCGAATGGCCACAGCCGTCGCCTCAGGATAACGGGCGTCCTGGGTGTGTAGTTTTCCGTTGATGAGCACTAGATCGGTCATTGTCTTACACCTCGTTTTCCAGAATAGGTCTCTATTTTTGACAGGTTTACAAGACTTGCAGGATGAAAACAGCCCGTACAAACAGGTGAAAATTCTGGCAATCTTGTTGATCCTGTCTGAAAACGGTCGAAATGGCAACTCGGTTTTTCAGAATTGAACAGCTCCGCCTCGTTTCAGAATTAGAGAAGGAATCCTTGGGGGAACGGATCGCGGGGATCGAGAACGAACTGGTGCACCCCAGTGATCTGGGCGCTGCCCCGCACCTCGGGCACCACGGCCGGCAAGTCTCCCACGGTGGTCTCGGCCACCAAGCGGCCCTCGAACGTGGTGCCCAGGATGCCGGCGTTGACGAACGGCTGATCGAGCGCCAGTTGTCCCCGGCGATGGAGCAACGCCATCTTGGCCGACGTGCCGGTGCCGCAGGGAGAGCGATCGATGTGAGATTCGCCATAGACCACGGCGCTCACTCCACGCCTCGACTCGTGCCCGGAGAGGTCGTAGAACTCGGTCACGTCCACCGTGGTCACCTCCGGGCGGGTCGGATGGCGCACCGTCAGTTGCTCGTTAGCCGCCTCGATGATGGACATTCCCAGATCGATCAAGCGGTCGACGTGCGCCAGCGTCATCGGCAGACCGATCTGCTCGGCCGAGACCATGGCAAAGAAGCCGCCCACGCAGACGGTGTCCACCCGGATGCGCCCCAGCCCCGGCACGTCCAGGGGCTGATTTTCGCCGTAGACGAAGGAGGGAGCCAGTTGGATGGTCACAGAGTCGACCAACCCGCCCCGCATGTGGGCGACCGCCTCGGCCGGGCCGGAGGGGGTATCGACGATCACCATCGTCTCCGGTTCGGTCGCCTCCACGACGCCGGCCTCGATGAGGGTCGTCACGGCGCCGATGGTGGCGTGACCGCACAGGTAGGGGTATCGCCGGGCGTCCATATAGATCAGTCCAAAGGCGGCTCCCTCAGTGGTCGGTTCGGTGACCAGGGCAGCCAGCATATCCCGATGACCGCGTGGCTCGCGGGTCAGTTGCAGCCGCACGTGATCCCACTCTTGCATCAGGTACTGCCGCTTTTCGGCGACCGTCCCGCCGGGGATAGGGGGAATCCCGCCGACGATCAAGCGTGTCGGTTCGCCAGCGGTGTGGGAGTCGATGGTCACCAAATGGTCGGGGTAGCGCTGCACAAGGTGCTGGATGTTCAAGTCCATAATATCTTCTCATTCGCTGCGTTTGGTCCCCAGGTATGCCTCCTGGACCGAAGGGTCGGACAGCAAATCTATTCCACTGCCCTCGCGGATGATCTTGCCCGTCTCCAGAACGTAGGCCCGGTCGGCCACTGCCAGCGCTTTCCTGGCGTTCTGCTCGACGAGGAGCAAGGTGGTGCCCTCTTGATTGATGTCGTTGACGATGCGGAAAATCTCTGCCACCAGGAGAGGGGCCAAACCCAGGGAGGGCTCGTCCAGCAACAGCACACCCGGTCGCGCCATCAGGCCCCGGCCGATGACCAACATCTGCTGCTCGCCACCGCTCAGGCTGCCGGCGAATTGCTGCTTCCGTTCCCTGAGACGGGGGAATCGGGTGTAGACGTCCTCCAAATCTCTCTCAATGCCGTCTTTATCCTGGCGCAGGTAAGCGCCGATGCGCAGATTTTCCTCCACGTTGAGATTGGCGAACACTTGCCGGCCCTCGGGCACCTGGACGATGCCCTGCGCGACGACCTTGTATGGTTTATCGGGCAACTTTTCCCCTTGGTAGGTGATTTCGCCTTTGTGATAGGGCACCATCGACGAAATGGCGTTCAACAAGGATGACTTGCCAGCCCCATTGGCGCCGATGATCGTGACGACCTCGCCCTTGTCCACGTGGAGCGAGACGCCCTGTAACGCCTGGATGCCGCCATAAGCGACGGAGATGTCCTTGACCTCTAGCAACGCCATGTTTAAACCTCCTCCGTTCCCAAGTAGGCTTCGATCACTGTGGGGTTGGACTGGACTTCATCCGGCGTGCCCTGGGCGATGGTGCGGCCAAAGTCGATGACCACGATGTCATCGGCCAAACCCATGACGACCTCCATGTGATGCTCGATCAGCAGGATCGTCAGATCAAAGGTCTTGTGTATTTGCTTGATAAAGGCCATCAAATCGACCGTCTCGTCCGGGTTCATACCGGCCGCCGGCTCGTCCAGCAGCAGGAGCTTGGGCTCCTGGGCCAGCGCGCGCGCGATCTCCAGACGCCGTTGGTGCCCATAGGGCAAGTTCTTGGATAGTTCGTCGGCCCGCTTGCTGAGATCGACCAGTTCCAGCAGGCGTGAGGTGCGCTCGGCCAGATCCTTCTCCTCCCGTTTGCGGCGCGGCGTGGGCAGCAGCCCCTCCCAGATGGAATAGCGGGCGTAACGATGGCAAGCGGTGCGCACATTGTCCCGCACACTGAAATCGGAGAATAGACGGATGTTTTGAAACGTGCGGGCGATGCCCTTCTGGGCGATTTGATGGGTGATGCGACCGGTGATCTCGTCTCCCTCGAAGAATATCTGTCCCCGCGTGGGGTTGTAGATGCCGGTGATCAGGTTAAAGATCGTGGTTTTCCCGGCCCCGTTAGGCCCGATGATGGCGTACAGACCTCCCTTTTCCAGGCGATGGGAAAAGTTGTCCACAGCCCGCACGCCGCCAAAGTCTTTGGTAAGATTTTTGATTTCTAGCAAGGGCATGATATCTATTCTCCCTTTCTACTGAACAGAGCCTTGACGTTAGCCGGCGTCAGTTCCCACGATCCCATCAATCCTTCGGGGCGCGCGACCATGATCAGCACCACCAAAACGCCATAAGCGACCAGTCGCCAGGCCTGAGCGGTGCGGAGCAATTCCGGCAACGAGGTGAGCATGACAGCCGAGAAAACCGCTCCCGTCAGGCTGTGCATGCCGCCAAAGATGACCATCACGATCAACTCGGTCGACTTGATGATGCTGAACATTGAAGGCTGGATAAAGCCCACGTAGTGAGCCAGCAGCCCGCCGGACAACCCGCCCAACGCCGCATTGATGGCAAAGACAACCTGCTTGTAACGGAAAGAGTCGATGCCGATACTCTCAGCAGCCAACTCGTCCTCGCGGATAGCCACGCAACTGCGCCCGTGGCGGGAACGCACGTAATTCGCCACCAGCCATAAAGCGATAGCGCTCGCGCCGAGGGCAAAGGGCAGCGATGTGTAGGTTTGAATGCGGGGGATGCCACGGGAACCGCCAGTGATCTTTTCCAGATTCTCCACCAGCAACCGCACCACTTCCGAGAAACCCAAGGTGGCAATCGCGAAATAGTCGCCCTTGAGTCGCAAGGTCGGGTAGCCGATGAAAAAACTGGTCAAAATAGAGACGATCATCCCGGCGAACAAGGCGAGTACAAAAGGGACCTTGTATTGCGTGGTGAGGATGGCTGCCGTGTAGGCGCCGACGGCCAAGAATCCAGCCTGTCCAAAGTTAAAGAGCCCGGTGAATCCCGTCATCAACGACAACCCCAGCACAGCCAGGAGATTAATACAGATCAAGATGAGAATACCAACGTAATACTGTGACACGTCACACCTCCTATGCCTTTTCTCCAGTCACTGTGCCCATCAATCCACCAGGCCTGACGAGGATGATGATAATCATCAGCGCATATGAAAACAGGTCGCGAAACGCGGAGGATACGAAAGCCGCCGCAAAAGTCTCGGTTATCCCAAGCACCATGGCTCCCAACACGGCGCCGGGCAAGCTACCCAATCCGCCCACCACAGCGGCGATGAAAGCCTTGAGCGTCAGGATGCCCATGCCAGGCCAAACGGTGTACTTGATACCGAACAACACCCCGCCCAATCCGCCCGACGCGCCGGCCAAAAAAAAGACCAGCGCCACGACCAGATCAGGGTTGATGCCCATCAGGCTGGCGACCCGCATGTTGTACGACGTCGCCCGAATGGCGTTGCCCATCCGCGTGCCGTAGATAATCCAGGTCAACAGGGCCATTGATATGGCTGCGATCACGAAAATGATGACATCCAAGCGCCCGATGCTCAAATCTCCGATCCTGAAGGGTGCGATGGGAAAGACATCCGGATAGGTTCGAAAGTTTGGCCCGATGGTCACAATGGTAAAGTTCTCCAAAAAGATCGAAGCCCCTAGCGATGAGATCATCAGGTACAACAGCGGAGAGTTGCGGATCCGGATGGGCCGGTAGGCGAGGCGCTCGTTGACGATGCCCAGCACCCCGGCCCCAATGATCGCCAGAGGCAGGGCCGCCCAAAATGGCACTTTTAACAGAGTCAGCGCGAAAAAGCCAAAGTACGACCCCACCATCAACACGCCGCCGTGAGCAAAGTTCGAGAACTTGAGAATGCTGTAAACCAACGAATAGCCCACAGCGATCAGGGCGTACACGCTGCCGATAGAAACGCCATTGATCACCTGCTGCAATATCGTGCTCATCTAAACCTCCTATTGAGGTATCTGGGAGGAGATGAAAACCTCCTCCCAGATAAAAGGTCTTGCTATTCCATCGGCTCGACTACTGTATAGTACTCGAACTCGCCGTCCTTGATGGTCATGATGACGGCCGACTTGCCGATGGGATTGTGGGTCGCGGGGTCAATGGTGATGTTGCCGGTAAAACCCTCTACCGGGTCCAGCCGCTCCAGGGCATCGCGGATCGCGGTGGGGTCGGCCGAACCGGCCTTCTCGATGGCGGCTACCAGGACCAACACCGCGTCGTGGGTCATGATGGCGTTGACCTGGATGTCCTTGCCGAAGCGGGCTTCGTAAGCGGCCCGGTAATCCTGCACGTTCTCGGCGTTCACGTTGGTGTGATCGACAAAGTAGCAGCCTTCCACCGCCGAGGCCGCCATCTCCAACAGGGTGGGCGAGGGCCAACCATCGCCGCCGATGAAGGGCACAGTGATGCCCAGATCGCGGGCCTGCTTGGCTGCCAGGGCCACCTCTTTGGCCAGGAAGGGCATGATGATCACGTCTGGGTTGGCGTTCTTGATGGACGTGAGCTGGGCGCGGAACTCGACGTCGCCGGTCTTGAAGGCCTCGTCGCCCACCAACTCGCCGCCCAGATCCGCCCAGCGCTGCACAAAGTAATCGCGCAGCCCGACGGAATAGTCAGAGCTGATCTCGTAGAGTATGGCTGCTTTGCGGGCCTGCAGGTTGCCGTAAGCAAAATCGGCGATCACAGAACCCTGGTAGGGATCGGTGAAACAGACGCGGAAGGTATACTCCATCAGCACCCCGTCTTCCGGCTGGGTCACGCGGGGATTGGTGGCATAGGTGCTGATGATGGGTACTTTGTTCTCTTCGGCGATGGGGGCAACGGCGATGTTGGCGCCGCTGCTGTTGGTGCCGATGACGGTCACGACCCCATCCTCGGTGATCAAGCGCCGGACCACGTTGACCGATTCGAGCTGGTCACTCTTGTTGTCGTAGGCGATCAACTCGAGCTTCCGGCCTCCCAGCACGCCGCCAGCCTCATTGATCATATCTATCGTGAACTGGGTGCCATTTCGGCTTGCCTCACCCCAGAGCGCCCAATCGCCGGTCAAAGCTCCGAACCAGCCTACCTTGATCGGCTCCAGATCCGCTGCTGGTGCTGCTACTTCTCCCATCGGCTCGAACACTTTATAGTACTCGAACTCGCCATCCTTGATCGTCATGATGACGGCCGACTTGCCGACCGGGTTGTGGGTCGCGGGATCGATGGTGATGTTGCCGGTGAAACCCTCCACCGGGTCGATCTGCTCCAGGGCGTCGCGGATTGCGGTGGGGTCGGCCGAACCGGCCTTCTCGATGGCGGCTACCAGGACCAACACCGCGTCGTGGGTCATGATGGCGTTGACCTGGATGTCCTTGCCGAAGCGGGCTTCGTAAGCGGCCCGGTAATCCTGCACGTTCTCGGCGTTGACGTTGGTGTGATCGACAAAGTAGGAGCCTTCCACCGCCGAGGCCGCCATCTCCAACAGGGTGGGGGAGGGCCAACCATCGCCGCCGATGAAGGGCACAGTGATGCCCAGATCGCGGGCCTGCTTGGCTGCCAGCGCCACCTCTTTGGCCAGGAAGGGCATGATGATCACGTCTGGGTTGGCGTTCTTGATGGATGTGAGCTGGGCGCGGAACTCGACGTCGCCGGTCTTGAAGGCCTCGTCAGCGACCAACTCGCCGCCCAGTTCTGCCCAGCGCTGCACGAAAAAGTCTCGCAACCCCACAGAGTAGTCGGAGCTGATCTCGTACAGCACGGCCGCCTTTGTCGCATTCAGGTCGCTGAAGGCGAAATCAGCCATCACCTTGCCCTGGTAGGGGTCGGTGAAGCAGACGCGGAAGGTGTATTCCATCAACACCCCCTCTTCCGGCTGGGTCACGCGGGGATTGGTGGCATAGGTGCTGATGACTGGCACCTTGTTCTCTTCGGCGATGGGCGCCACGGCGATATTGGAACCGCTGCTGTTGGTGCCGATGACGGCCACCACCCCATCCTCGGTGATCAAACGTCGGACCACGTTGACCGATTCGAGCTGGTCGCTCTTGTTGTCGTAGGCGATCAACTCGAGCTTCCGGCCTCCCAGCACGCCGCCAGCCTCGTTGATCATATCTATCGTGAACTGGGTGCCATTTCGGCTTGCCTCACCCCAGAGCGCCCAGTCGCCGGTCAGAGCTCCAAACCAGCCCACCTTGATCGGCTCCAGGTCCGCCTCCGGCGCTTCGATGTCGGCTCCCGGGCCTGGCTCTACGGCAGTCGGCTGACCGCCACATCCTGTCAAGCTACCGAGTGTGGATAGTATGGTTAGCAATGCCAACGCAACGACATACCATTTCCTTCGCATGTTCTTCTTCTCCTTTTTTTGTGGGAGGCTTTAGAGGGTATCCCTAAAACCTATAGAGTTGAAGCGATTTGCCAGCCATCCAAATTTCTTATATTTCACCTCCTCGCTCAGGATTTTGCAAAAGTAACTCGGATGCGATGCATTGTATCCAATGAACCGCCTGTTTTGGTATGAACATTGTGCAAAGGGTTATGTCTCCTCAACTGAAACAAAACCCAAAGATTTTCTCGTGGGACGTGCCGGTCTCGTTTCTGTAGCTTTTACGCCGGGAGCTCGTTCATAGTTGAAAGCAAGCGATTGCTGGCAAGATGCGCCGATCCGTTCACACAGTGGCTCCCAGGGCCAAAGAAATCTCTTGGGCAGTTTCTACCACCATGGCGACCAATGTCTCTTCCATCTCCTGGCGTGATGCACGGGCGCTGGGAATAGAGATGTTGATAGCGGCCACCACTTTGTTTTGATACCCTCGAATGGGAGCCGCTACCGAACGCAAACCCGCTGCTAGTTCTTCGTCGTTGATGGCATACCCCTGGCGTCGAATTTTTTCAAGTTCGGCTGTCAGACCATCGAATGTCCTAATGGTGTTGGGGCCCAGCACCGGGTATGGACCCGGGCCCAACAATTGGTCGAGTTCTTCTCTGGAGAGGTCAACCAGTTGAACTTTGCCCATAGAGGTACAGTGAACGGGCAAGCGCGACCCGAGTTGCAAGTTGACACTGATGACTTGCTGGGTTTTGTTGCGTGCGACGTAGACGATTTGATCGCCGTCGCGGATTGTCATGTTCGTTGTTTCGCCACACCTGGTGGATAAAGCCTTCAGGTAGGGACGGGCGATCTGGACCAGTTCCAGGCTGTTCAGAGCGACGAAGCCGAGTCTGAGCACTTTTAAGCCGGGACGATAGCGCTTGGTCTCTGGATCCCTTTCGAGGTATCCCAGATTCTCCAAGGTGTAGATGAAGCGAAATGTGGTGCTTTTGTTGAGCTCTACGGCCGAGCTGATTTCCGTCAGCGTCAGGCTGCGGTTTTGTTCAGAGAAAGCTTCGAGTATTTTTAGTCCACGCTCTAGGGCTACAACAAAGTATCTATTGTCCATTGGCTGTTAGCGGGGGGCAGGGGGGTATTATCAAGCAAAATTAAATTTTGTCTAGCAATATTATTATACCATCATTGCGTGCTGTTGTCAAGCAAATTTTGGAAATTGGGCCCGAGTTTGTTGACAAACGTCATTTATTGTGGTAAAATACTTTTGGGAGCGCTCCCAAGAAACGCCCTAAATGTTTCCCAGGCCCGGTCAGCCGGGTCTAAAAAAGCTCGGTTTTGAGAGCGCTCTCAAGGCGTGGACGAGCGAGAGGAGAAAGTCGTGTCCCCCACGTTAGAAGAAGTAGCTCGATTGGCCAGCGTTTCCCGTTCTACTGTCTCGCGTGTCATCAATGACCACCCGAATGTCCGGGCGGAAACGAGAGAGAGGGTTTGGAAGGCGATCCGCCAATCCGGCTACCAGCCCAACGTCGTCGCCCGCAGTCTGGTCACCAATCGCACCCAGATCATCAGCGTGATCATTCCCGAGTCAGTGACAACGCTGTTCACCGACCCTTTCTTCTCGCTGCTGCTGCGCGGCACGACTGAGACCTGCAACGCCCACCAGTACCATTTGATGCTCTCCCTATTCACCGCTAAAGCGGACCGGCACGAGATGTACCAGCGGGTGCTGCACAGTGGCTATCTCGATGGCGCCGTAGTCGCTTCGACCACGCTGGATGACCCCCTCATCCCCGATTTGTTGCACGACCACGTGCCCTTCGTCTCCATCGGCCGATACCCCGACGACCGGGTTCACTACGTGGATGTAGACAACGTCGGCGGAGCTCGCATGGCGGTGGAACACCTGATCCGTTTGGGGCACCGGCGCATCGCGACGATTGCAGGCCCCCTGTCTATGACTTCTGGTCAGGACCGGCTGAATGGTTATCAGCAAGCTTTGGAGGCGCGTCGCATTCCCATAGATGATGCCTTGATCGTCGAGGGAGATTACACAGAACCTAGCGGTGGAGTGGCTGTCCACCAGTTGCTGCCCGCTGAGCCGACGGCGATCTTTGCCGCCAGCGATATCATGGCGATTGGCGTACTAAAAGCGCTGCGGGAGGCCGGACTGCGGGTCCCTCAGGATATATCGCTGGTGGGATTTGATGATATTCCTACGGCTTCTGCGGTTGAGCCTGCCCTGACGACAGTGCGGCAGCCGATTGAACGGATCGGCTCTGTGGCGGTGGAGGTGCTGTTGAGTGTGCTGGAGGATACGCCGAGCGAGAACCCGACGACCCACCGCCTCGTACTACCAACCGAATTGGTCATTCGCGCTTCTTGTTCCGCTGTGTCTAACGGTTAGCTACTATGAAAGATGCTGTGACTGGCTCTGGTTATGTGAGCGCTCTAAACAACACCTATCGTTGTGCCTGTAGGAGCCGTGGGTGCGACTGAATTGTAACTATCGTTGTATCGGATGGCCGAACACTGCCACCAGTAACAGCAGTAGAAAGGGGGTGATTGGAGATTTGAAACCGTGTGATGGAGGTGCGTACAGGTCTTCCAGCTTGTCAAAGGCAGAAGAAAGACCTGTACACAAAGACCTGTGGGGAGCTTGGCTCCACACAGGGCACAAGTTTACCAGACCAATTGTATAAAGTCAAGGAGGAAAGAGAAATGCGCAAGTCAATACTGTTTTTTACGAGTCTGCTGGTGGCTTTGAGTTTGGTGCTTGCTGCCTGTGCAACCCCTACACCACAAGTCATTGAGCGGACGGTAGAAGTGCCGGTTCAGCAGACTGTGGAGGTGCCGGTGGAGGTGCCGGTGGAGGTGCCGGTGGAGGTGCCGGTCGAGGTGACGGCGGTGCCGGCTGAAGCACCTACAGCTACCTATGCTCGGGGTGAGACTTTGTATGTCAGCGGCGCAGCGTGGGGTCCTCCCTCAACCTGGAATCCCTTCGTTACCTGGGCGCACGCCAATACCACCGGGATCGTGGGGAACGTGTACGAGACGTTGTTCACGTTCGACCCGCTGACCGGCGACTTGACCCCCTGGCTTGCGGAGAGCGGCGAATGGAGCGATTCGACGACCTATGACCTAAAGCTCCGCGAGGGCATCGAGTGGAGCGACGGCACGCCGTTGACGGCCGCCGATGTCGTGTTCACCTTCGAGTTGGGTGAACAGTATGCAGCGCTCTGGTTCAGCCCGGTGTGGAACTATTTGGACAGCGTGACGGCGGTCGGCGATTACGACGTGCAATTCACGTTCACCGACCCCCTGTACCAGGAATGGTCGAACAACCTCTATAACATCGCGATCGTTCCGCAGCATCTGTGGGAAGGTAAAACCGAAGAGGAGATCACCAGCGGCGCCAATGAAAACCCCGTCGGATCCGGCGCCTACCTGTACGAGTCCCACGCCGAAGACAGAAACGTCTGGGTAAGGAACGAGAACTGGTGGGGGACGAAGTTGCTCGGCCTGACCCCCGCTCCGAAGCGGATCGTGGATATTCGCACAGCCAGCAACAACATCGCCCTCGGTATGGTCGTCAAGGGTGAGCTCGACCTGAGCAACAACTTTCTGCCGGGCATCGCAGAGCTGTCGAAAAAGGGGTACGTGGATACGTACTTTGCCGAAGCGCCCTACATGCTCTCGGCCAACACGGCCGTCCTGTTCTTGAACACCACGAAACCGCCGATGGATGATCCGGCCTTCCGGCGGGCGCTGGCGTTCGCCATCAACGTGGACGACATCGTGAACGTCGCATACGCCGGCCTGGTCAGGGCGGCGAATCCGACCGGCCTGCTGCCATCCCTGGAAAAGTACGTGGATCAGGACGTGGTGGCGCGGTTGGGATACAGCTACGATCCAGCGCAGGCGCAGCAGATTCTCGCCGACGCCGGGTACGCGGACGTGGACGGCGACGGGTTCGTCGAAGCGCCCGACGGGTCGAAGGTCGAGCTGGAGGTAACGTGCCCGTTCGGGTGGACGGACTGGATGGAGGCGATCAACGTCATCGCCAGCAGCGCTCAGGGCGCGGGGATCAATATCAAGGCCGCCACACCGGACTATGGGGCCTGGAACACGGCGCTCACGTCCGGCACCTTCGATATGACCCTCAACAACTGGGCCGGGATGAGCAACACTCCCTGGACATTGTACAATCTTTTGTTCAGGCACCCGATCCAGGAGACTATGGGCAGCGGCAACTTTGGCCGGTACGACAATCAGGAGATGTTCGACCTGGTGGATGCGTTGGCCCGGGTACCGGTGGATGACGAGGCGGGTATGAAAGCGGCCTGCGCCGACATTCAAGAGCTGATGCTGACCGATATGCCGATGATCCCGCTCTGGTACAACGGCCTGTGGGCTCAGTTCAGCAACGCCGTCTGGACGAACTGGCCGACCGAGGCCGCCGATACGCCCGACACCCTGCCCGCTACCTGGGCCGGATACTGGCAGATGGGCGGTCTGTTGACGCTCACGACGCTGGAGTTAGCAGAGTAAGCGCGCGTCAGAGCTGACACTTTAGTATAGTATCCGTTCAAAGCGCCGCCCCTCCTCCAGGAGTGGGGAGGGGCGGCGCGGTTACAGACCGACTGGGAGGGGTGCATATGAGGCGCTATTTTGGAAGAAAACTGTTCATCTATGCCCTCACGTTTTTCCTGGCGGCGACCATAGACTGGATGATTCCCCGGTTTATGCCCGGCGATCCGGTGCAGAATATGCTGTCGCGGGCCGCGCTGCACGCGGAGGCGGCCGAGGTGATGCATGGCTATTACACGCGTGCCTTTGGATTGGACGTTCCCGTCTGGCAGCAGTACATTAATTTCTGGATTGCTCTGTTCCATGGCGATCTGGGGACGAGTGTATACCTGTTTCCGCAGCCGGTGCTTCAGATTATTATGCGCGCCGTGCCTTACGACATTTTTCTCCTGCTGCCGGCAATCCTGTTGAGCTGGTTGGCGGGGAACAAATTCGGCGCTTTCGCGGCGCGGTCGAAGTGGCTCGACAATACCATCTCGCCGCTCGGTTACATCCTCACGGCGACGCCGTATATGTGGCTCGGCATCTTGCTGGCCTGGTTTTTTGGCATCGTCCTGGGCATTTTCCCGATTGCCGGCGCGTATAGTTTCACGATGCGTCCACACCTTTCCTGGGCGTTTGTTGGTAATCTCTTGAAGCACTGGTTTTTGCCTTTCGCCTCCCTTTTCCTGGTCAAGTTTGGCGGGTGGGCGATTGGCATGCGGAACATGATCATCTACGAACTCGAGGCCGATTACTCGCACTATCTGGAGGCGCTCGGCGCGCCGAGAAAGTTGGTGCGTCAATACGCCTACCGAAATGCGATCCTGCCTCAAATCACCGGCCTGGGGCTCGACCTGGGCGTGGTCGTGGCGGGTGCTTTGGTGACAGAAGTCGTGTTTTCGTACCCCGGCATCGGCTACCTGATCCTGGCTGCGATTCAGAATCAGGATTACTTCCTGATCCAGGGCTGTTTCCTTTTTATCATTATCGGCGTGCTGCTCGCCAATTTCATCATTGACATCGTGTACGTCATTGTGGACCCGAGAACGCGGACTGGAATGCAGGGGGAAACAGTATGACGGAACCGAAGAAAAAAAACGAGTTTCTCTACTTTGCGCTGAGGAACAACAAACTGCGGATCGGATTGACCGTTGTGTTCTTCTTTCTCGTGCTCACCTTCGTCGGGCCGCAGTTTACCGATTATACCCCGTATGCTTACGTGAACCCCATGGGCGCCCAGCCGCCGTCGTCCGAACACTGGTTCGGCACCACGATGTTCGGGCAGGATGTGTTCACCCAGTTCGTTTTCGGCTTGCAGGCGACTTTCCTGGTGGGGATCGTTGGCGGCGGATTGGGTACGTTGATTGGGGTCGTGGTTGGTTTTGTCGCTGGATACCGGGGCGGCATCGTAGACGAAATCCTCAGCACGATCACCAACATCGTGCTCGTTATCCCGACACTGGCGATTTTGCTCATCATCGCGGCTTACCTGGAAGTGCGCGGGGTATTCACAGAAAGCATATTTATCGGGTGCACGGCCTGGCCGTGGACCGCCAGAGCCGTTCGGGCGCAGACATTTTCGTTGCGCTCCCGAGAATTCGTTGATCTGGCCAGGTTGAGTGGAATGAACACGTGGAAAATTATCTTCCAGGAAGTTGCGCCGAACATGATGTCCTATTTGCTGCTGGTCTTTATTCTCCAGTTCGGCGGGGCGATCCTCAATGCGGCGACGTTGGATTTCATCGGGCTGGGGCCAATGGAGGGGATTTCGTTGGGCATGATGATGCAGTACGCAGTCCTGTGGGGGGCGCTGCATCTGGGGCATTGGTGGTGGTTTGTTCCACCGGGCGCAGCGATCATGGCCATCGTCGGCGCCCTGTATGTCACAAATGTTGGGCTGGACGAAGTCTTCAATCCCAAGCTCAGGGAGATGTGACGCGATGAGTTTACAGGTGGAAAACCTCAAAGTCTACTACCAAACCCTGGGAGGGGACGTCAAAGCGCTGGACGGTGCCACGTTCTCTGTTGCCGATGGGGAAATCATGGGGCTGGCTGGCGAATCGGGCTGCGGTAAGACGACCCTGGGCCACAGCCTGATCCGTTTGACGCCCCCGATGCGGTTCATCGAGGGGCGGGTAACCCTCGATGGTAAAGAGCTGCCCGTCTGGGATATGGAGGAGATGAACGTTTTCCGGTTCAAAAAGATCTCCATCATACCCCAGTACGCGATGAACGCGATGAATCCCACCCGCAAAATTGGAAAGATGACGGCAGAACTCCTCGAATCAAGGCGGGTGAATGCCCAAGCCACGTGGCCCGAGTTGAAGCGGCGGCTCGATCTAGTGGAATTGTCCCACGACGTGTTGAATATGTACCCGATCGAGCTTTCGGGCGGTATGAAGCAGAGGATGGTGATGGTGCTGTCCACGCTGCTGGACCCATCCCTGCTCATCGCGGACGAGATCACCTCAGCGCTCGACGTGTCCAGCCAGAAGGCGGTCGTGGAGATGCTGGTCGAATTTCGGAACCAACGCTGCTGCAACAGCGTGATCGTTATCACCCACGACATCTCCATCCTGTACCAGATTGCGGACAGCATCATGATCATGTACGCTGGGCAGTTGGCGGAGAAAGCCCCCACCGAAACGATCATCCACGCGCCCCGCCACCCGTATACGCAGTTGTTGATCTCGTCGCTGCCAGAGATCGGTGTGAAGCACGACGAAAAAAGGCTGTCTGGCATTCCCGGACGCCCCCCGCTGCTGCTCGACCCGCCAGCGGGATGTCGCTTCCGAGAACGGTGCCCCGTGGCGTTCGATGCCTGCCTCGAACCGCCGCCGTTCACCGAGGTCGCGTCGGATCACTTTGTCGCGTGTTGGAAGGAGGCGTGAGCGTATGCTTAGTCTCGATGGTGTCTCGAAAGTTTACCAGGTCGGTACATTTGGCGGGAAGGAGCTTCACGCCGTCAGCGACGTCAGTTTCGACGTGACCGATGGTGCGGTGGTCTCATTGATTGGCGAAAGCGGCAGTGGGAAGAGCACGATTGGGAAGATGATCCTGCGTCTGATTTCGATCAGCGCCGGTACGATCCTCTCCGACGGGGTGGATATTTCCACCCTCCAGGGCCGGGCGTTGAAGGAGTATTACCGAAATGTGCAGGGGGTGTTTCAGGATCCGTTCAGCTCCTACAACCCGATCTTTAAGGCGGATCGGGTGTTCAAGACCATCCGCGAAGAGTTTTTCCCACAGGTTCCAGGATCGGAGTGGAACAATAGGGTGGAAGGGGCGCTGCAAGTAGTCGGTTTGAACCCAGCGCACGTTCTGGACAAGTTTCCGCACCAGCTCAGCGGCGGGCAGCTCCAGCGGTTCCTCATCGCGCGGGCGCTGCTGTTGGACGTTCGGTTCCTCGTCGCGGACGAGATCATCAGTATGCTGGATGCGTCCACCCGCATTGACGTACTCAACCTGCTGGCGGATTTAAAGTCGCGCGGCCTGTCGGTGCTCTTCATCACCCACGATCTTTCGTTGGGGTACTACATCAGCGAGCGGTCGGTGATTCTCTACCGGGGGTGTGTGATGGAGATGGGACGGACGGAGAAGATATACGACCGCCCGCTGCACCCATATACTCAAATGTTGATGGCCTCCGTCCCACGCCTGGATCGAAAATGGGAGGAGGCGGCTAACGTGATGAAGGGGCAGCAGTCAGATCTCATCAGCGGCTGTGTCTACTACGCCAGATGCCCGGTCGCCGCCCGGAACGGGATGTGCAGCAGAGGCCGGCCTGCGCTGGTCGAGGTGGAGGACGATCATTTTGTGGCTTGTTTCCACGCAGGGATAGGCACGATGGCCACAGCACGCTCTTCGGAAAGGTAAACGATAACGATGACGAAGATAGAGTTGACAGGGCCGGAGCTGCCCAACATTCCCTGGGAAGAACGTCTCCATGGATGCAGTGACGTCGTCTGGCGCTCGCAGAAAAACCCGATCATCACCCGGCAGGCTGCGCCAGGCGTGAACAGCATCTTTAACAGCGCCGTCGTGCCCTTTGGGGGTGGCTTTGCCGGTGTCTTTCGCTGCGACAGCACCGCCAGGGATATGCAGCTCCGCGCAGGGACGAGCCAGAACGGCGTCCACTGGCAGATCGCGCCGCAGCGCATTCAGTTCCAGTGCGCGGACGATGACATAGGCCGCTTCGTCTACGGCTACGATCCGCGCGTCTGCTGGCTCGAGGATCGTTATTACGTCACCTGGTGCAACGGCTACCACGGCCCGACCATCGGTGTAGGCTACACCCACGATTTCGAGACGTTCCATCAACTGGAGAACGCCTTTCTGCCCTATAACCGGAACGGTGTGCTGTTCCCGCGCCGGATCGGCGGCAAGTTCGCCATGTTCAGCCGCCCCAGCGACACCGGGCACACCCCGTTCGGGGATATTTTCTACAGCGAAAGCCCGGATCTGATCCACTGGGGATGTCACCGGCACGTGATGGCCCCCGTCGGGGGGTGGCAGGCGACCAAAATCGGCGCCGGGCCGACGCCGATCGAGACGTCGGAGGGCTGGCTCTTGATCTATCACGGGGTGCTGACGTCGTGCAACGGCTTCGTCTACAGCTTTGGCGCGGCGCTGTTGGATCTGGAGCGACCGTGGCTGGTCCGATACCGGACGCGGCCCTACCTGCTCAACCCGAGAGAATATTACGAATGCGTCGGCGACGTTCCCAACGTCGTTTTTCCCTGCGCGGCGCTGTGCGATCCGCCGACCGGCCGGATCGCGATTTACTACGGTGGCGCAGACACCGTCACTTGTCTGGCCTTTGCGAAATTCGACGAGTTGATGGCGTTCCTCGTCGAGAATACGCTCTGACGAGCACGGCGCTCATCGAAAACGAACAGGAGAGACTATGCGCTATGGTTACTTTGACGACCAGCGCCGCGAGTACGTCATCACGCGGCCCGACACACCGCTGCCGTGGATCAACTACCTCGGCAGCGAATTGTATTTCGGTCTGATCTCCAACACGGCCGGCGGCTACTCGTTCTACCGGGATGCCCGGCTGCGGCGGATCACGCGCTATCGCTACAACAACGCGCCGTTCGACTGCGGCGGCCGGTACATCTACCTGCGGGATGACGCCAGCGGCGAGTTTTGGTCCCCCTCCTGGCAGCCGACCCGGCGCGCGGTCGAGGCGTACACCTGCCGCCATGGACTGGGGTACTCTGTCATAGGTTCCACCTACCGTGACATCGAGGCACACACCCGCTACTTTGTTCCGTTGGGGGAAAACCTGGAGGTCTGGCAGCTCACGCTGGTCAACCAGCGCACTGCGCCGGCCGATCTCTCGATCTTTTCCTGCGTAGAGTTCTGCCTGTGGGACGGGTGGGACGACCAGACCAACTTTCAGCGCAATTGGAACGTCGGCGAGGTAGAGGTCGATGACGGCGTGATCTACCACAAAACAGAGTACCGGGAACGGCGGGATCATTTCGCGTTTTTCGCCTGCTCTGCGCCGCTGGCTGGCTTCGACACGCAGCGGGACGTCTTCATGGGCGCGTACCGGGGGTGGGACGATCCGGCGGCGGTCGAGAGGGGAGAGGCGTTCAATTCCGTCGCTCACGGCTGGGCCCCGATGGGATCTCACCACGTGCGGATCACTCTCGCGCCGGGGGAGCGCCGGCAGGTCATCTTTGTGCTGGGCTACCACGAGAATCCGCCCGACCAGAAGTTCGACCCGCCCGGCTCGCAGACGATCAACAGGACGGCGGTGCGGCCGATCATCGCCTGTTACCTGGACGGCGAGCATGTGGACGCGGCTTTCGACGCGCTGCGTGACTACTGGGACCGCCTGCTCGGCGCGCTCCAGGTGGAGACGCCCGACGCGCACACCGACCGCATGGTCAACGTCTGGAACGCCTACCAGTGTATGGTCACGTTCAACCTGTCCCGCTCAGCCTCCTTTTTCGAGTCCGGCATCGGGCGGGGTATGGGCTTCCGGGACTCCAACCAGGACTTGTTGGGGTTCGTCCCCCTGGCGCCGGCGCGAGCCCGTGAGCGCATCCTCGACCTCGCGGCGACCCAGCTGGAGGCCGGCGGCGCGTACCACCAATACCAGCCACTGACCAAACGGGGCAACGATCAGGTCGGCGGCGGCTTCAACGACGATCCCCTGTGGCTGGTTTTGAGCGTCGCCGCTTACGTAAAAGAGACCGGCGACTGGTCCATTCTGGACGAGCCCGCGACATACGACAACCGACCCGGCAGCGAGTCGCCGCTCTACGAGCACTTGCAGCGTAGCCTGCGGTACACGTTGGACCGGCTGGGGCCTCACGGCCTGCCGCTCATCGGCCGGGCGGACTGGAACGACTGTCTGAACCTGAACACCTTTTCGGACCGGCCCGGCGAATCCTTCCAGACGACGACCAACAAGGATGGACGAGTCGCTGAGTCCGTATTCATCGCCGGCCTGTTCGTGCTGGCGGCCCAAGAGATGGCGGAGATGGCGCAGCGACGCGGCCTGGCTGATGAAGCGCAGACGTACCACGCCGCCGCTGCGCAGATGACGGCGGCCGTCGCGGCCCACGGCTGGGATGGCTGGTGGTTTCTCCGCGCCTACGACGATTTCGGGCACAAAGTCGGGTCAGGCAAGTGCGACGAGGGCCGCATCTTTGTCGAGCCGCAGGGGATGTGCGTCATGGCGGGCATCGGCCAGGGCGACGGCCGGGCGGAGACCGCTCTCGACGCCGTGGCCGAGTACCTGGCGACCCCCCACGGCGTGATGCTGCTGCAGCCGGCCTACTCCCGTTATTACCTGCACCTGGGTGAGATCTCCTCCTATCCGCCGGGTTACAAAGAGAACGGCAGTATCTTCTGCCACACCAACCCGTGGATCATGATCGCCGAGGCGCAGTTGGGGCGCGGCGACCGGGCCCACGATTACTACCTGCGCATCAACCCATCGGCCCGGGAAGAGATCAGCGAGGCGCACCGCTGCGAGCCGTACGTCTATGCTCAGACCATCGCGGGGCGGGACGCGCCCACCCACGGCGAGGCCAAAAATTCGTGGCTGACGGGCACCGCCGCCTGGAATTATGTCGCCGTGACCCAGTGGATTCTAGGCATCCGGCCTACCTTCGATGGGTTGTGCATCGCGCCGGTCATCCCCGCCGGCTGGCCCGGTTTCACGGCCGCGCGGGTCTTCCGTGGTGTGACGTACCACATCACTGTGGAGCGGGAGGGGCGGGGCAATCAGGTCTCCCTCACCGTGGACGGTCAGGCGGTGGCGGACAACCTGGTCCCCCTGCCGCCGGCCGGTCAGCGGGACGTGTACGTGCGAGCCATCCTGCGCTGATTGAGAAATCCAACTTTCGGAAAGGAACCGATCTATGACACACACTTGTTTTCCATCCAATTTCATCTGGGGCGCGGCAACGGCCTCCTACCAGATCGAGGGCGCGTGGAACGAGGACGGCAAGGGCGAGAGCATCTGGGATCGTTTTTCCCACACGCCGGGCGCCGTCGCCAACGGCGACACTGGAGACGTGGCTTGTGACCATTACCATCGCTGGTGCGAGGATGTGGCGCTAATGAAAACGTTGGGTCTTCAGGCGTACCGTTTTTCTATCGCCTGGCCCCGTTTGCTGCCGGCGGGCCGGGGGGACGTCAACCAAGCCGGGCTGGACTTTTACGACCGGCTCGTGGACGCGCTGCTCGAAGCCGGGATCACGCCGTTCGTGACGCTGTACCACTGGGATTTGCCGCAGGCCTTGCAGGACGCCGGCGGCTGGCCGGCCCGGGCGACGGCCGAGGCCTTTGTCGAGTACGCCGACCTGGCCTCGCGCGCGCTGGGCGACCGGGTGGCCCATTGGATCACGCTCAACGAGCCTTTCGTCAGCGCCGTTGTGGGGTACCTGGATGGGCGGCACGCGCCGGGCCACACCAATCTGGATGAAATGCTGGCGGCGGCCCATCACCTGCTGCTGGGCCACGGATGGGCCGTGCCCGTCATTCGCCAGAACAGACCTCAGGCAGAGGTGGGCATCGTGCTCAATCTGGGCGGGCAGCACCCGGCCTCCCCTAGCCCGGCCGACCGGGCCGCAGCCTGGCGGCAGGACGGGGTGATCCACCGTTGGTTCCTGGACCCGTTGGCTGGTCGGGGCTATCCGGCGGACGTTGTGCAGTGGCGGGGTCGGCCGATGGATTTCGTAATGGGCGGGGATCTGGAGCACATCGCCGCGCCGCTCGATTTTTTGGGCGTCAATTACTACACGCGCGGCATCGTGCGCAGCCAGGAGATCCCCGAAAACGAGAACGAACCCCGCACTGTCTTCCCCAACCCGGAGCACACCGAGATGGGGTGGGAGGTCTATCCGGAGGGACTGTACGAAATTCTGGGGCGGCTCCACTTTTGTTATCCGTTCCCCGCCCTGTACGTCACCGAGAACGGCGCGGCGTACCCTGATCAGGTCGGGCCGTCCGGCGAGGTGGACGACGCGCGACGGGTGTCGTACCTTGAGCAGCACCTTGTCCAGGCCGGGCGGGCCATCGCGGTTGGGGTCCCGCTGCGGGGCTATTTCGCCTGGTCGCTCCTGGATAACTTTGAGTGGGCGCACGGGTACTCGAAGCGCTTCGGCCTGGTGTACGTGGATTACCGCACGCAGCAGCGGATTCTGAAGCGGAGCGCCCATTGGTACGGCCGCGTGATCGCTGCCAACGGCGTGATGGACTGATACGCAGGAGGAGTTTTTGATGCAGTACGGTTATTTCGACGATCAGGCGCGGGAATACGTCATCACGAATCCCAAGACGCCCGTCAAGTGGATCAACTACGTGGGCAGCTTGGCCTTTGGCGGCTTTGTGGACCAGACCGGCGGGACGCTGATCTGCAAGGGGGACCCGGCCCTCAACCGGATCACCAAGTACATCCCGCAACTGCCGGCCTCGTCCTTCAACGGGACGACTCTCTACCTGCGCTTCCGGCAGGTAGATGGCTACCGGGTCTTTTCCCCTTACTTCGTCCCGACCCTCGACCCGTACGACCGGTATGCGTGCCACGTCGGGCTGGGATACACGCGCATCGTCTCCGAATTCCACGGCATCCGGACGGAAGCGACAATCTTTGTCCCACCAGGGGATGAAAACGACAGCCGGCTCATCCAGGACATTCTCCTCACCAACCTATCCGACCAACCCCGGGCAGTGGACGCGATCCCCGTGGTCGAGTACACCCACTTTGACGCGCTCAAGCAGTTCACCAACGCCGATTGGGTGCCCCAGACGATGCAGAGCCGGGCCCACTGGGGCGCCGATGGGACCCTCGTCCTGAGCCAGTTCGCGTTCATGCACCGGGACAGCCGGGTCAATTTTTTCACCTCGAACCGGCCGGTATCGTCGTTCGAGTCGGACCGGCGGCGCTTTCTGGGCGACAACGAGTACGGCACCTGGGCGAATCCCCTCAGTTTGCAACAAGCGGAATTGAGCAACTGGGAGGCGCGGCGCGGGGACAACATCGCTGCCCTGCTCCACCACCTGGGTGTGCTGCAGCCGGGCGAGACCGTCCGCCTGGTCACGCAGCTCGGCCAGGCGGAGAGCGTCCAGCGGGCGCAGCCGGGGATCGCGCGCTACCGGGATCCGGCCGAGGTGGAGCGGGCCTTCGCGGCGCTGGCGGCGCTTTGGGACGAGCGTCTCTCCCGGCTGCAGGTCGAGACGCCCGACGCCAGCATGAACAGCGTGCTCAACGTCCACAACCCACGCCAATGCCAGACGACGTTGCAATGGTCGCGCTACCTGTCGCTCTACCAGCTTGGATTCGGGGCGCGGGGCATCGGCTTCCGAGACAGTTCCCAGGACGTGATGGGGGTCCTGGTCCAGACGCCCGACGCGGCCCGGTCGCTGCTGCGCCAACTGCTGCACGTGCAGAAGCGGGACGGCTCGGCGATGCACCAGTTCAACCCGCTGACGATGGTCGCCAACGAGGGGGATTCCCGCGAGGTCGAGGAGGCCCCCAAATACTACAGCGACGACCACCTGTGGGCCGTGCTGGCTGTCGCCGCCTACCTGAAGGAGACCGGCGACGCGAGTTTCCTGGACGAGGTGATCTCCTTCTACGAAAAGGACCGGCAGGAGCGTCCATTGGAGTCCGGGACGGTGTGCGATCATCTCGAACGGGCGCTCCGGTTCACGCGGGAGGACGTGGGGGCCCACGGGCTGCCGCGGTTGGGTTTCGCCGACTGGAACGACACGGTCAACCTGCGGGTGGGCGCGGAGTCGCTCTTGACCGCCAACCTGTACGGCTGGGCGCTGTGGGAGATGATCGAGCTGCTGCTCTACCTGGGCGATGCGGACAAAGCGGCGGCGTACCGGGCCGATTACGACGTTATGCGGAGGCGGGTGAACGAGTGCGCCTGGGACGGGGCGTGGTACGTGCGGTATTTCGCCGCCAACGGGGCGCCCATCGGCGCCAGCTCGAACACCCACGGCCAGATCTATGCCAACGGGCAGTCGTGGCCGGTGATCTCTGGCTTCGCGCCGCCGGATCGGGCGCGGTCGGCGCTGGACGCTGTCTACCGGCGGCTGAACACTCCCAATGGGATCAAGCTCAGCGCGCCGGGCTATGACGGTTTCGATCCGATCAAGGGCGGCGTCACCACCTATCCGCCCGGCGCGAAGGAGAACGGCGGCATCTTTCTGCACACCAACCCCTGGGTCATCATCGCCGAGACGATGATGGGGCGCGGCGAGCGGGCCTACGAGTACTACCGTCAGATCAACCCGGCCGCCAAGAATGATGTCATTGACCGGTACGAGTGCGAGCCGTACGTCTATGCCCAGAACATCCTGGGCGACGAGCATCCCCAGTTTGGGCTGGCCCGCAACAGTTGGCTGACGGGGACCGCCTCGTGGGCTTACCAGGCGGCTGTGCAGTACATTCTCGGTATCCGCCCGACCTACAGCGGGCTGGAAATTGACCCGTGCATCCCGGCTGCCTGGGATGGCTTCCGCGTGCAGCGGCTCTTTCGAGGCGCGACCTACCGGATCGAGGTGCGGAATCCGGATCACGTCTGCCATGGCGTGCCGTCGCTCCGGGTGGACGGGGTGGAGATCGGGGGCAGCATCGCGCCTATCCTCGAGAGGGGCCAGGTCCACACCGTCGTGGCGACGCTGGAGTGAGAGCGATGGACAGAAGCGACGCGGTGGTCATCACTGTGGCGGTCTATTCCATCCATCTGCCGCTGATCGTGCCAGCTCCATAGATCGCCAGCGGTGTATCGGCGCCCATAATCAGGCCGCCCGCAAGTCCGTAGGCGGCCTGGCCTGTTTTCTCCTGTTTTTCCTCATCACATCTCCACAATTTCTCCACAGTTGTCGCCTATAATAGGGATAAATCTTGTTCGAGGAGGATACTTGTGCAAAAGAAGCGATGGTGGCTGATTGGTCTGGCTGCTGTGGTGATCGTCGGCCTGGGATATGCCGGGTTCGGTGCGGCGCAGGGGGCCTCGGAGCGGCGGGCGATAGCCGATGCACCGGAGGAGACGGCGATCGTGGAGCGGGGTACGCTCCGGGTTGTGATTGACGGGAGCGGCAGCCTGGCGCCGCAGGACGAGGTCTCGCTGGCGTTCCTCTCCGGCGGAACGGTGGTCGAGGTGTGCGTAGAGGTCGGGGACGGGGTGGCGGCGGGCGACGTGTTGGCCCGCCTGGACGACGCCGACGCCCGCCAGGTGGTCGAGGAGGCGGAACTGGCGGTGGCGCAGGCGGAGCTGAGCCTGGTGCTGGCGCGGGCCGAGGCCGAGGCCGGGCTGGCCCAGGCGAACCTCGACGCGGCCCAGGCGGCCCACGACCGGGCGGCGGCGGTGGGCGCCCGCACCGGCGACAAGCTCACTTCGGCGCGGGTCAACCTGGCGCAGGCGCGGGACAATCTGGCCGATGCGCAGGATAATTACGACCAGGCCTGGGATGAGGCTCGGGATTGGGAACTCGACATCCGGGGGAGAAAAGACGCCCTGGAGGCCGAGCGCGAGGCGACGGAAAAGGCGCTGGCGACGGCCCAGTACAATTTGGAAATCGCGCAGGCGAATTACAACCTGGCCGTGGCCGAGATCAGCGACAGCGACGTCCAATCCGCCTGGACGAGCGTGCTGAACGCGCGCCTGGCGCTGGAACGCGAACCGCTGGAGTTGGAGCAGTTGGAGTTATCGCTGGCGGAGGCCCGCCTGCGGCTGGCGTCGGCGCGGCGTGCGTTGGTAGAGATGACGTTGACCGCGCCGCTGGACGGCACCGTCACGGCGCTGGAGCTCAACGTGGGCGAGATGGTCGCCGGCGGCGCGCCCGTCGTCGTGTTGAGCGACCTGGGGACCTTTGTGGTCGAGGTCAGCCTCGACGAAACCGACGTGGCGCGGGTGAGCGTGGGGCAGGAGGCCGTCGTCACGCTGGACGCTTTTCCCGGCGAGACGTTGAGCGGCAAAGTGACCGCCATCGCGCCGGTGGCCGCCTCGTTGTCCGGCGTGGTGCTCTACCCGGTGACGATTCGACTGGCGGCGGCGGCCGCGCCGGCCCGGGCCGGGATGACGGCCGACGTCGAGATCGTCGCCGCCAGCCAGGCGGACGTGCTGATCGTCCCGCTGCGGGCGATCTGGAGCGAGGATGGCGCATCTTACGTCTGGCGGCAGGCGGCGGGCGGATTCGAGCGGGTCGAGGTCACGTTGGGCGTGATGACTGAGACCGAGGTCGAGATCGTCGCCGGGCTTTCCGAGGGGGACGTGGTGAGCGTGGTCGCGGCTCCTCAGAGCAACGGGCGTCCGACCGGTTTTGGGCCGATGGGACGGTTCGGTGGGGGGAACGATGATTGAGATCGAGAACGTGACCAAGGTTTACCAGATGGGCGAGGTGCAGGTGCACGCGCTGCGCGGCGTCTCGCTGCGGATCGAGCCGGGGGAGTGGGTGGCGATCATGGGCCCATCCGGCTCCGGAAAATCCACCCTGATGCACATCATCGGCTGCCTCGACACGCCCACGGCCGGCCTCTACCGGTTGGACGGCGTCCCGGTGGGCGGGATGGACGAGGCGCAGTTGGCGGACGTGCGCAACCGCAAGATCGGCTTTGTCTTCCAGACGTTCAACCTGCTGCCCCGCACCAGCGCGTTGAAGCAAGTGACGCTGCCGATGCAGTACAGCCGGAACGGGGCCCGGGTGCCGCTGGACGAGCGGGAAGGACGGGCGCGGACGGCGCTGGAGATGGTGGGGTTGGGTGACCGGATGAGCCACCAACCGACGGAGCTTTCCGGCGGGCAGCAGCAGCGGGTCGCCATCGCCCGCGCCCTGGTCAACGACCCGATCATCATCATGGCCGACGAGCCGACGGGCAACCTGGACTCGACGTCCGGGGCCGAGGTGATAGAGATCTTTCACCGCCTCCACCGCGAGCGGGGCATTACGGTGGTGATGGTCACCCACGACGAAGAGATCGGCGCCCAGGCGGAGCGGATCGTGCGGCTGCGGGATGGGGTGATCGTGGAAGAGGTGAGACGATGACGGCGTGGATGGCGGATCTGTGGGAGAACGTGCGCGTGGCTCTCGACGGGCTGGTGGTCAACAAGATGCGGGCGCTGCTGACGATGCTGGGAGTGGTGATCGGGGTGGCGGCGGTGATCGCGCTGCTCTCCATCGGCGAGGGGGCCCAGGCTTCCATCACCGACCAGATCGCCAGCGTCGGCACCAACCTGATTTTCGTGACGCCCGGCGCGGCCAATCTGCACGGCCCCGTGCAAGGGGCATCGGGCAGCGCGACGACCCTGACCTATGACGACGCGCTGGCCGTCGCCGACGCGGCTCTCGTCCCTGACGCCCGCTGGGTGGCGCCGGAATACAGCCGGAACACCCAGGTCATCTTTGGCGCTGCCAACATCAACACATCGGTGCAAGGGGTGACGGCCGAGTACCTGGAGGCGTTCGAGCTGACGACGGCGCGAGGGCGCTTTGTGGAGCAGCGGGACGTGGACCGGCGGGCCAACGTGGCGGTGCTCGGCGCTCAAGCGGCCGAGAACCTCTTTGGCGGGTTCGACCCGCTGGGGCAGAAAATCCGGATCGCCCTTCCCGATGGGGATGGCCGGGTGTCGCTGACGGTGATCGGTGTGTTGGAGGAGAAGGGAAGCTCGCTCATGGGAAGCGCCGACGACAATCTATTTGTCCCCATCTCCACTGCCCAGACCAAACTGTTCAACGCCCGCAACCCGCTGGGCGAGCTGGTGGTGAGCCGGATCAACGTCGTGGCGGCGTCGGAGGGGCGAGCCGAGGCAGTGCAAAATCAGGTGAATGATCTGCTGCTGCGGCGGCACGGCTTCGACGCCGCCGAGGACGCGGATTTCAGCGTCATCAACCAGGCCGACCTGCTGAGTATGGCGAACCAGGTGACGAGCATCATGACCGTTTTCCTCGGCGCCATCGCCGGCATCAGCCTGCTGGTAGGTGGGATCGGGATCATGAACATCATGCTCGTGTCGGTGACGGAGCGCACCCGCGAGATCGGTATCCGCAAAGCGGTAGGGGCGCGGAAATCGGACGTGCTGATGCAGTTCCTGCTGGAGGCGGTGGTGTTGAGCTTGATCGGCGGTGTCGTCGGCATCCTGCTGGGCGTGGGGCTGGCGCAGTTAGTGGAGATGACGGGCCTGATTGATTCGTTGGTCACGTGGAACTCGGTCCTGATGTCGGTGGGATTCTCAGTCGCCGTGGGGCTGTTCTTTGGCATCTATCCGGCCAACCGGGCCGCCGGGCTGCACCCCATCGAGGCGTTGCGGTACGAGTAGCTTGCGGGTATAATGATGGCGAGTTCTCGAGTGGGAAAGGCGCGGCGGACATGGCGTATCAGACCATTCTGGTCGTAGACGACGAACCGCAGATCGTGACGCTGGTGCAGGATTACCTGAAACAGGCCGGCTTCCGGGTGCTCACCGCCCGCGACGGGCAGACGGCGTTGACCGTCGCCCGGCACGAGCGGCCCGACCTGGTCGTCCTGGATCTGATGCTGCCGGGTGGGCTGGATGGCCTGGACGTCTGCCGGGGAATGCGCCAGGACGCGCTGCTGCGGGACGTGCCCATCATCATGCTGACGGCCCGGGGCGAGGAACCGGACCGGCTGGTCGGCCTCGAACTGGGGGCCGACGATTACGTGACCAAACCATTCAGCCCGCGGGAGGTGGTGGCCCGCGTGCGGGCGGTGCTCCGCCGGGTGCGGGGGGACGCGCCGCCGTCGAACGTGGTCCGGGTGGGGGGGCTGGCCGTGGACCTGGCGGCCCGCAGCGTGACGGTGGGTGGCGCGGCGGTCTCCCTCACGCCGACCGAGTTCGACCTGCTGGTCGTCCTGGCGCGGAATCCGGGCCGGCCCTTTACCCGCGCCCAGTTGATGGACCTGGTATACGACGTGGCCTACGATGGCTACGACCGGGCGATTGACTCGCACATCAAGAACCTGCGCCGCAAGATCGAGCCGGACTCGCGCGATCCACGCTATGTCCTGACCGTCTACGGTGTGGGGTACAAGATGGCGGAACAGTAGCGGCAGTCAGGAGGGTGGGGGATGGGACGGCGGATTGGAGATCGGATCAGGGGCGTGTTGACCAGCCTGCACCTGCGATTTTTCTGGCAGCTCATCATCGCCTTCGTCGCCGTCATCCTGCTGGCCGGCGGCGGCACCCTGCTGGCCGGCCACCTGACGTTCCGTCCGATGGAAATCCTGACGTTGAACAGTGTGCCGAGCTTGATGCGGCCCTGGTCCGAGAGCCTGAGCCGGTATCACGCGGAACACGGCGGCTGGGACGGCGTGGACGAGTTGATCGCCGGCTATCCTTGTGGAGACGGGTGGATCGCCGGCGGGTTGGGGGAGGATATCGAGTACGTCGTTGCGGCGACCAATGGGACCATCGTCGCCGCCAGCCGGGAGGAGCGAGTGGGGCAGTCGCTGCGCTATGGAGAAAAAAATGTCGCCCTGCCCATCCAGGTGGGTGACCAGATCGTAGGGTATCTGGCGTTCTCCCCCTTTGGCACGCTGCGAGACGGTTTGCACGTTGTCCTGGGGTACGCGCTGCGGCGGTTTTTGATCGTCGGCGGGATCGTCGGCGTGATGGCCCTGGTCACCGGATTGGCCCTTTCCCGGCTGATCAGCCGGCCGGTGGTCCGGTTGACGGAGGCGACCCGGGCCGTGGCGGCCGGCGACCTCGATGTGCGCGTCCGCGCCCAGTATCCCGGCGAACTGGGCGAACTGGCAGCTGCTTTCAACCAGATGACGGTCGAGTTGGGGCGGGCCGACAGGCTGCGCCGCAATCTGACCGCCGACGTGGCCCACGAGCTGCGCACGCCTCTCAGCGTCATCCAGGGTAAACTGGAGGGCGTGCTGGATGGGGTTTACCCGGCCACGCCGGCCCACCTGGAGCCGATCCTGGAGGAGGCGCGGCTGCTGAACCAGTTGGTCGAGGATTTGCGCCTGCTGGCGCTGGCCGAGGCCGGCCAGTTGACGTTGGAGCGGCGGCCAGTGGACGTGGGCGACCTGCTGCGGGACGCCCAGGTCAACTTTGGGCCCCAGGCGGACGACCGGGGTGTGACGCTGGCCCTCGACCTGCCGGCGGGTCTGCCGCCGGTGTTGGGCGACCGGCGGCGCATCTCCCAGGTGCTCGGCAACCTGGTGACCAACGCGCTGCGCCACACGTCCCAGGGCGGGCGCGTGACGCTGTCGGCCGCACTGGATGGCGGGTCTGTCGCCGTGTCGGTGGCCGACACCGGGACGGGCATCCCTCTGCAGGACCAGCCCTACGTCTTTGAGCGGTTCTGGCGGGGCGAGAAATCCCGCTCCCGGGCCGGGGGGGGGAGCGGGCTGGGGCTGGCGATCGCCCGCCAGCTCGTCGAGATGCACGACGGCGTCATCGGCGTCGTCAGCGCGCCCGGCGAGGGTGCGGTCTTTACGTTCACGCTGCCCCTGGCGTGAAAAACGCTTCGAATACCTTGCCAAAGCTCGTTTCGCCCGGAGGGGGACGTGCTGTGCTATTCCTGGCGGGGCTTTTTCGGCTGACATATTGACGCGCGGATGGAATGTGGTACAATTTGCGCGTTCTGCCTGCAAAGAAGACCAGGTTTCCGACAGAAATCTGGTTTCTTGTGTGATAGGTGGGGTATAGTGAGGTGAAAATGTCCCTGTCCATTCTCATCGTGCCAATCCTCAGCGGCTTGACCGCGATCGTGGTGGCGGTCCTGTTGTTTCTGAGTATCAGCCGGAAGGCGATTCGCTCGCCCAAGATCGCCGAGATCGTTGGCGACATCGCATTGGGCGTCCGAACGTACCTGTCCCGGCAGTTCCGTGTGATCCTGCTGGCGACGCCGCTCATTGCTGTGGCAATCTATGCCTTCCTCGACCTATGGGTGGCTCTGACGTTCGTTCTGGGCGTTCTCACCTCGCTGGGCGCGGCCTTTCTGGGGATGAGCGCGGCGACCCGGGCGAACGGGAGGATGGCAGAGGCGGCCTTCACCTCGACGCACGAGGCGTTCATGATCGCCGTGTTCGGCGGCTCGGTGATGGGTCTGTCCATCACCGGCTTGAGCATCGTGATGCTCGCCGTCCTGTACTATTTCTTCCGCGACCCTCACCCGCTGGTCGGTTTCGGGTTCGGCGCCAGCCTGGCGGCGCTGTTCGCCCAGATCGGGGGCGGCATCTACACCAAATCGGCCGACATCGGGGCCGACATCGTCGGCAAGGTCGAGAAGAACATCCCCGAAGACGATCCGCGCAATCCGGCCGTGATCGCGGACCTGGTGGGCGACAACGTCGGCGACTGCGCCGGGCGCGGCTCGGACCTGTTCGAGAGCTTTTCCGACGACATCATCACCGGGACGATCGTGGCGCTCCTCGCGGTGGACCGGTACGGCCCGTTGGTGTTTGCCTTCCCGCTGCTGCTCCAGTCTGTGGGACTGTTCTCGTCTATCGCGGGGATCTTTTCGATGCGCTGGTTGAAGAAAGCGAAACCGACCACTGCGTTCAACGTCGGAATGTTGATCACTGCTGGCCTGGCGACGGTGGGCGCGTTTCTGCTGTCCCGCTGCCTTTTCGATGATTTACACCTGTTCCTGGGGAGCTTTCTCGGTCTGTTGGTGATGCTGACGGTCTCGTTCGTCACCCGGTATTACGCCGGAGTCAACGGCGCGCCGGTCCAGCGGATCGTCGAAGCGTCCAAGCGCGGCGCGGCGTTGAACCTCATCACCGGCATCGCCTCTGGGCTGCAAAGCCCGCTGCTTTCGATTGTGCTGATCGTCGGCGTCGTGTCGCTGATTTACGTCGTCTCGGGCGGGTCGCTGCTGGCGGTCGTGGCGGTGAACATCGGCACGGACCTCCTGATCGGCTACATCATGACGGCCGACGCCTTTGGCCCGATTGCCGACAACGCCGCCGGTGTAGCAGAGATGGCCGGCGCCGGCACAAAGATCGTCAAGCCACTGGCGGCGCTGGACGCTGTGGGCAACACGATGAAGGCGACGACGAAAGCCTACGCCATGTCCTCGGGGACAGTGACAGCGTTTGTGTTGTTTTCCACGTTCTCCGACCTCGCCGGCGTGAGATCAATAGACCTCTCACGCCCCTTCTCGGTCGCCTTCATCTTCCTGGGGATCGCGCTGCCGTATCTGATCGCCTCGCTGGTCATCGGCTCGACGGCCAAGACCGCTTTGCAGATGGTGGACGAGGTGCGGCGGCAATTTCAGACCATCAAGGGGTTGTTGGCGGGAAAAGTCAAACCGGATTATGCCGCGTGTGTGGACATTGCCACTCGCAACGCGCTGCGGGAGATGCTGCTGCCGGGGATGATCAGCGTCGTCGCGCCGCTGGCAGTGGGACTCGTCTTTGGCGGGTGGGCATTGGGGGCGTTGTTGATCGGCGCGGTAGCCAGCGCGGCGCTCCTGGGGCCGTTTTTCAACAATGTGGGGACGGCTTTTGACAACGCCAAAAAAGTCATCGAAGAGCAGGGCAGAAAAGGATCGTTTCAGCACCAGGCTGCGGTGGTGGGCGACACAGTCGGCGATCCGTTGAAGGACGTCGCCGGGCCGTCGCTGCTCATCTTTATGAAACTGATCGGCATGGCGGCGCTGTTGGTCGCTGACTTTGTCCAGTAGCCAACGCGCTGACTCACACGTGATTCCCCGGCAGCGGCACCTCGAGGTATGGGTGGAAATAGACCTGTTGACGTATCGAGGCGGGGGCATCAGCGGTTGGGCTATTTGCGTATTGCATCTGGTGTGATATACTACGCCTGGTCAAACAAGCTCTGGTGATCCCGTGTGAGGATGGGTGAGTGCAGGGAGGGACTTGCGGGCTTGAGATATCCCGGCCAACGTATCGAGGAGGGATGAGCCATGAACGTGACCTGTGTGGTTGACAATACCGTCCAGCGCCGTTCCCAGTTCTGGGGTGAGCATGGCGTGGCGTTCTTGATCGAGACGGAGGCCGGGCGCGTGCTCTTTGATACCGGTCAGAGCGGCACCGTGCTGCTGCACAATCTGGAGGTGCTGGGTGTGGACCCGGCGACGCTGGATGCGTTGGCTATCAGCCACGCCCACTACGATCATACCGGCGGTCTGGCGGCACTGCTGGAGCAGGTTCGGCCTGGCCTCCCCCTCTATGCCAGCCCCGATCTGTTCCGCGAGCGGTTCTCGCAACGGGAGGAACAATTACAGAGCATTGGTCTTTCTCTCACGCGAGAGGATTTGGACGCGCGCTTGGCGCTCAAGTTGAGCGCCGGATCGCAAGAGATCCTCCCGGGCATCTGGACGACGGGCGAGATCAGGTCGCGCCTGGAGCCGGAGGGGCGCAGTGCCTGCCATTGGATGCGCGAGGGGGAAGCCCTTGTCCCTGATTCCTACCGCGATGATATGGCGCTGGTTCTGGAGATGGACGGCCGGCTGATGGTGCTCTGTGGTTGCTGCCACGCCGGTTTGCTCAACACATTGGCGCACGTACAGCGCACGTTCGAATGCCCCATCGTGACTATCGCCGGCGGTCTGCATCTGACCGGTGCTACTGGAGACCATTTGAAACGCGTCGGCGAGGTGCTGGTCGAGATGGAATCCGTGCAGCGCATGCATCCGAATCACTGCACCGGCGAAGTGGCCTTTGTCGCCTTGACGCTGGCCCTTGGCCCGGCCATGGTGAATCCCTGCCCAGTGGGGACGGTCATCGGGTTTTGAGTACGCTGACTTTTGGATTGAGATTATGATACGCGACCCCAAATTGGAAGAGACTGCGGATGGCGGGTGTTCGATAGTCTATCGAGCGATCGGCCACGTGGAGAACGAGTTCGACGAGCCGGCGCCGCCGTCCGAAATACGGGCGGTCGAGTCCCGGATCGTCCTCGATTTGTCTCTGACAGAGGGATTGAAGGGATTGGAGCCGGGTCGTCAGGTGATGGTGGTCTTTTGCTTTCACCGTTCTCAGGGCTTTGACTTGCTTCAGCATCCCCGGGGCGATAGGAGCCGTCCTCGACGCGGGGTCTTTGCCCTGCGCAGCCCGCGCCGTCCCAATCCCATCGGCGTCACCATGGTAGACCTGGTGGCTATTGAGGGGAATGTGCTGTACGTGCAGGGGCTGGACGCGATCAATGGCACGCCGGTGTTGGATCTCAAGCCGGCGTGATTCTGTTTCTTGGCCTCGAAACCAGTACATTCCAAGACAAGATCAAGGAGGTATGATGCCTGAAAAATTGACGACAGAGGAGCTTTTGGCCAAAGCCAAGAAGCCCGCCCAAGACGCGATGCGCATGCATCCATTCTATCGGGGCAAGATCCAGACAGCGCCCAAGTGTGTCGTCCGGGGTCTGGATGATTTTTCCATCTGGTACACGCCTGGCGTGGCCGCGCCCTGCCGTGCCATCCACGAGGACGCGGAACAGGTCTACGAGCACACCAACAAGGGGAACACGGTAGCCGTCGTCTCTGATGGCACCCGGGTGTTGGGGTTGGGCGACATCGGCCCGCTTGCCGGGATGCCGGTGATGGAGGGGAAGGCGCTGATTTTCAAGTACCTGGGAGGCGTGGATGCGGTCCCGATCTGCCTGGATACCAAGGACCCGTACCGGATCATCCTGGCCGTCAAATGGATGCAGCCCTCCTTTGGCGGGATCAATCTGGAGGATATATCGCAGCCCAAGTGCTTCCGTGTGCTGGATATGTTGCGCACCGATCCCGAGATCCATATCCCGGTCTGGCACGACGATCAGCAGGGGACGGCGACCGTCATCCTGGCCGGGGTGATCAACGCGTTGAAAGTGGTGGGCAAAAAGATGAACGATGCCACATTCGCCGTGATCGGTACGGGCGCGGCCAACATCGCTACGATACGGTTGCTCCTGGCGTCGGGCGTGCCGTTCGGCCACATCATCGCCTGTGATAGCAGGGGGATCTTGCACCCGGAGCGGAATGACGTTCGACAGCGCCGGATCGAGTTTGTGGACAAGTGGCGCATCTGCGAGCATAGTAACGCCGAGGGACGGCAGGGCGATGTCGGGGAGGCCATGCGCGGGGCGGACATTTGTATCGCGGCCAGCAAACCCGGTCCAGGAACCATTTTGCCGGAATGGGTGAAATCTATGGCCGATGAAGCTATTGTCTTTGCGTGCGCCAATCCCATTCCCGAGATCTGGCCGTGGGAGGCGAAGGAGGCTGGGGCGCGCATCGTGGGCACAGGGCGCAGCGACTTTGCCAATCAGATCAATAACTCGCTGTGCTTTCCGGCCATTTTTCGGGGAGGGCTGGACGTGCGAGCGAGGACGATCACCGATGAAATGGCTATCGCCGCCGCCGAGGAGCTGGCGCGCTGCGCCGAGGAAAAGGGTCTCGGCGAGGAAAATATCGTGCCCAAGATGAGCGAGTGGGAGGTCTTCCCCCGTGAGGCGGTGGCTGTGGCGATGAAGGCCCAGGAGCAGGGAGTGGCGCGCTTGAGCCTATCGCGGGATGAATTGCTCAGCCAGGCAACGGCCATCATCAAGCAAGCCCAAGATATGACCCACTTTTTGATGGACAAGGAACTGATACCGCCGTTACCAGCGGAGTGGTCCGAATAGGGTAGCGCAGGAAAAGGAGATATGACCATGTATGATCTAATCGTCATCGGTGGAGGGCCGGCTGGGATTACAGCGGCGGCTATGGGCATTAACCAGCGATTGGAGACGTTGATTATCGCCGCTTGCTGGGGTGGACAGACTAGTTATGCGATGCATTTGGAGGATGTGGAAGGGCGCGAGATTCTCACTGGTGAAACGCTGTTGGAGGCATTTCGGCGGCAGTTGGATTACCTGGATTTCGTGCGTCGTTTCGATCGGGTGAGCCGGGTGATGCCGGAGGAGGGGCATTTTGTGGTTCAGACCGAGACGGGCGATTGTTTCGAGAGTCAATCGCTGGTCATCGCCACCGGAGCCAAGCCTCAACAGTTGAATGTACCAGGCGAGGTGCGACTGGCGGGACGAGGTCTGAGCTACTCGGCGACGGCCCATTCGGGCTTGTTCCTGGGTAAGGACGTGGCCGTGATTGGCAGTCGGCGGTATGCTCAGTGCGCCACAGCCGACCTGGCTCGCAAAGCCTACCGGGTCTATCTGCTGGCCCCGGAACCGCTTTCCAATACCCCCCTGGCTCACAAGCTCCGCCAGATGGAGAATGTCGAGATCATGGAAAATGTGACGGTTGAGGAAGTGAAGGGGGAACAGTTCGTCGAGCGGATCACGTTCAGTCTGGAGGATGGCGAGCAGCGAGAGGTCCCGGTGTCCGGGGTGTTCGTCAAGCTGCCCCGCACGCCCAACTCTGAGCTGGTGCAGGACTGGGTGGATTGTGACCGCGCTGGGCGGATTATCGTGGATGTCAACTGTGCTACCAACTGGCCGGGTGTTTTCGCGGCTGGTGATGTGACCTACGTCTCGGAGCAGGCATTGATCCACATCGGTGAGGGGGCCAAGGCGGCGATCTCGGCGTATCGTTATTTGCTGATGTGTTGAGTTGTATGGTGAAAATGCCACGGTGAAATCGGGTGAATCGAAACCCGCTACTTTTCTGGCATGGTACACATCCAGGATGGGACTTCACATCAGATTCTTTAGCAGGCCGTTGATGTATTTGGAGTTGCGCTGGCAACGCACGGGGAACCAAGTGGCAATCTCGTGCAGCCTGCGAGCGTGATGTTGTGATGTTTTGATCTCGATCACCACCATATCGGTGATGGGTAGGGGTATGCGCGGGCTGAACCGTGGGGTCAGTCGTTGGTCGTAGGCCACCTGATCATAGTCCAACGTGATGCGGATATTCCCATCCGGGGTGACGTAATACTCGCGCTGGTACCCGGTGAATAGGGTAGGCTGCTCGATGGTTTGCAGCAGCACCCGCCAGTCCAGCTCCACCTGGGCTCGGATGGCAGCCAAAACCTGAGGCCATGGCGCCGTCAGGTCCAAGGGACGTGGTAAGGGGTACTGTCGTTTGCTACCCAACTGATTCACCCTGCGCTTTAGCTCTATGACGGGAGGCGTGTCGGCCCATTGGTCGCCGTACCAGCGCAGGCGTAGTTTTTGCCGCTGGTACACCCCGGCCAGGTGGTCGTTCAAGTTGTTCAACTGGCGGGTGTCCAGATATAGGCTGCTGACCCAGCGCGGTGGATAGGCCACGTTGAAACCGGCCGGGTGGGTCCTGACCCAGGATCGAGCTTGTGACAATCGGTGGGCAGGGCAAGGCAGTTTGATTTCGTATCGCCAGCCGCCAGCCATTATCCCCCGAACGTACTTTCCTGTTCTACGAAACTGAATTCGCACGCTGGAAATTGGGTGGCCAGATTGTCCATCAAGGCGACAAGGATATCGTCGCCAGGGGATGGGATCAGATAGGTTGCCTGCATGGTCGACTCGCTGCGGTCCAAGCGGCGCAGGGTCGTGGATTGGACGTGCTGGCGCAGCAGCCCGTTAATCTCGGAGAAGGCGCCGTGCTGCGCTGGAGTCAGGATGTTGAGGTAAAGGTTGCTGCGGGTGGGACGGGGCATCACCAGGGTGCGGGCGAACAGATAGGTCATGATGACTATCATAGCCAACATGATTGGTACATGCTGTTCGGCGCCGATTCCCAGTCCAATGGCGATGGACATGAACAGGTAGAGCAGTTCCTCCGGCTCTTTGATGGCCGTCCGAAAGCGGACGATGGAGAGCGTCCCCACAAGGCCCAGCGACAGCGCCACCGACAACTTGACGATGGAGATGACCAGCACCGTCGTCAAAGTCAGCAGGGGCAGCGTTTGTGCAAACTTGGCGCGGTTCGATAGGGACTTGCCGTAGCGCGTGTAGAACCACGCCAGTATGCTGGATAGCAAGATGCTCAGAAAGAGATTGACCATCAGCATAGTGATCGGAATAGGGACTGATCTGGCAATATCAAAAGCGTTGTCCATTGTACCTCCTCGTTTTGAACACGGATGGGCAGGATTTACGGATCATTCGTCGGGAGTGCGCAGTTCGTTGGCGCCGCCCGTGCGACAGAGAATCGTGAAAACCCGCCAGTCCGCTGAGCAGCGGCGGCGCGACGCAGAGCCCCAGGGCGGAGACCATTTTTCGGTGCGGGTTTCGTGGGTGTGATGCCCTGTATTATACGGATGGGTGGGATGGTGTCAACCGCGCCCAGGGTGTTGGCGTCGGGTGTGAATTCGGTTTGCCATGCTCAACTCGATTGGGTATAATAGGCGGCAGGAGTGAACAGAGACAGGTTATGGGATCCTACCCACTATATCAAATCCACAAAAGGAGAAGTGACAATGAAAATAGATGCTAACGCGCGCTATGCCGAGTCCCACGAGTGGGCTAGATGGGATGGGGATGAGATCGTCTGTGGTATCAGCGACCACGCTCAAGAATCCCTGTCCGATGTGGTCTACGTGGAACTGCCAGAGGTGGGAGACGTCTGTGACCGGAACGATTCGTTCGGGGTCGTCGAATCGGTCAAGGCGGCCTCAGACCTCTACATGCCGATGGGCGGCGAGGTGACGGCAGTGAACGAAGAGTTGGAGGAAGCCCCCGAATTGATCAACCAGGAACCGTACGATGCCGGCTGGATCATTCGCTTTACCCCTTCAGAGCCTGCCGAATTTGATGACTTGATGGATGCCGAGGCTTACGAGGCGTTCCTGGCTGAAGAAGAGGAATAGGAATGTACGAGACGGTAGATAGATGGTCATGTTTCAGACTTGCCTATCCGGATAGGGGGTGACTGGTGCCATATATTCCTCATTCTAACGCGGATCGAGAGGCCATGCTGGCTGCGATTGGCGTCCGATCCATCGAAGAGTTGTTCGAAGCTGTGCCCGAGTTCGCCCGGTTCCCCGAGTTGGACCTCCCACCGGCGCTTTCAGAGATGGAGGTGCGGTGGGAGATGGAGATGCTGGCCGACGCCAACCTGACGGCGGATGGGCCTTGCTTTCTGGGGGCTGGGGCGTATCGCCACTTTGTTCCGTCCGTGGTGGACGCCGTCATCAGTCGAGGCGAATTCTACACGGCGTATACCCCTTACCAGCCAGAGGTCAGCCAGGGCACGCTGCAGGCCATTTTCGAGTACCAGAGCATGATCTGTGCCCTCACTGGCATGGAGGCCTCCAACGCCTCGCACTATGACGGCGCGACGGCCACTGCCGAGGCGGTCATCACCGCTATAAACGTCCATCGTATGAAGCGCCACAAGGTGATCCTCTCGCCCTTCGTCCACCCCGAAAACCGGGCGGTGGTGCGCACCTATACCCAGGGCATGGGCTTGAGGGTGGTGGGGGACGATGTGGGCGAAGCAGCGCAGTTGATGGATCTGCTGGACGAGGACACGGCCTGTGTCATCGTCCAATACCCGGACTTTATGGGGCGCATCGAGGACCTGACACCTCTGGCCGAGGCGGTCCACGCGGTGGGAGCGCTGCTGATCGTCGTGGCCGATCCCATCGCGCTGGGGCTGTTGACGCCGCCGGGGTCGTTCGGGGCAGATATCGTGGTGGGCGAGGGACAGGGGATGGGGGCCGGCCTCAATTTTGGCGGGCCGTACCTGGGCTTTTTCGCCACCCGTGACAAGTATGTGCGCAAGATGGCGGGCCGGCTGGTGGGCCAGACGGTAGATGTCGAGGGAACCCGAGGGTTCGTGCTGACTCTGTCCACCCGCGAGCAGCACATCCGCCGTGAGAAGGCCACGTCCAACATCTGCACCAACCAGGGATTGATCGCGTTGGCAGCAGCGGTCTATATGGCCGCTCTGGGCCGCTGTGGGATGCGCCAGGTGGCGGAACTGTGTTACCACAAGGCCCATTACGCGCAGCAGCGGATTGTCGCCCTCGAGGGATTCTCTCCCGTGGATGATCGCCCGTTCTTCAAAGAGTTTGCCGTGCGATGCCCCCGTCCGGTAAAAGAGGTCAACGCTCACCTATTGGAGGAGTGGGGGATCATCGGCGGCTACGATCTGGGGCAGGTGTATGCCGCTTGGGAAGGGTGTCTGCTCCTCTGTGTGACAGAGATGAATTCGCGCGAGGAGATTGACGTACTGGTGGAAGCTCTGCAGGAGGTGGCATCGTGACCGAACCCTTGATCTTTGAACTATCCAGTCCTGGACGATGTGCGGCCGTGCTGCCAGCCCTGGACGTGCCAGCCAGCGAGCTGCCGGCCGGGTTGGTGCGCGAGGACCTGCCGCTGCCAGAAGTCAGCGAGTTGGACCTGGTCCGTCACTATACGCACCTTTCCCAGATGAACTATGCAGTGGACGTGGGGTACTATCCCCTCGGCTCCTGCACCATGAAGTACAATCCCAAGATCAACGAAGACCTGTGCCGCTTGCCCGGTTTCGCCCGTCTGCATCCCTATCAAGACGAGGAACTGGTGCAGGGGGCGCTCTTTGTGATGTACTTTTTGCAAGAGTTCCTCAAAGAGATCGGCGGGTTCGCGGCCGTCAGTTTGCAGCCAGCGGCTGGGGCACACGGTGAGTTGACCGGCGTGTTGATGATGCGGGCCTACCAACTGGATCGGGGGGAGGCGCAGCGGAACGTGATCCTGGTCCCCGACTCGGCTCACGGCACCAACCCGGCCACCACGACGATGAGCGGCCTCGACGTGATCGAGATTCCCTCCGACGAGCGAGGGAACGTCGATCTGAGAGCTCTCGGGACAGCCTGCCAGGAACACGGGGAGCGGCTGGTGGGCATGATGCTCACCAATCCGAACACCCTGGGCCTCTTTGACGAGCACGTGCAAGAGATCACCGACCTGGTGCACGAGCACGGCGGGTTGATGTACGGCGACGGCGCGAATATGAACGCCCTGCTGGGCATCGCCCGGCCCGGTGACCTGGGGTTCGACGTCCTCCACTATAACCTGCACAAGACGTTCAGCACGCCCCACGGTGGCGGTGGACCGGGGTCAGGGCCGGTGGGGGCATCGGAGCGGCTGGCCGATTTCCTGCCCGCGCCCATTGTGACCCGGGACCCTGTCCGCACGGACGGCGACGAAGTGTTCTACACGTTTACCGATCCCCCCAAGTCCATTGGTCGGGTCAAGTCGTTCTACGGCCAGTTTGGCGTGATGGCACGGGCCTACACCTACATCCGTATGCTGGGCGCCGCCGGGCTGAGGCGCGTGGCCGAATACGCGGTGCTGAACGCCAATTACTTGATGAGCCGGATCAAGGAAACCTACCCGGTGCCCTACGACCGCGTCTGCATGCACGAGTTTGTCTGCGAGGGTCACTTTTCCGACGCGCCCGATGTGCACGCCCTGGATATTTCCAAGCGGCTGATTGATTACGGCTTTCACCCGCCCACCAACTATTTCCCCCTCATCGTCCCCGAGGCGCTGATGATCGAGCCGACGGAGACGGAGAGCAAGGAAACGCTGGATCGGTTCGCCGATGCGCTGCTGCGCATTGCCGAGGAAGCCCGCGACGACTCGGACCTGCTCCACGAAGCGCCTCACCGGGCCCCGGTGCGCCGGCTGGACGAGGTGCAGGCGGCCAAGGAGTTGATCCTGCGCTGGGAACCTTCTTGATGCCGTGTAGCAAGTGATGACTTTCGGCAGCCTGTTCTGTTAGCAAGGTGCGACGCACCTGAGTAGCTACCAGGAGTCAAAGATGAACGAGTTTTCGCTCGAGGGAAAGGTGGCGCTGGTCACCGGAGCGTCGCGGGGCATCGGACGGGCGATAGCCCTGCGGCTGGCCCGGGCCGGGGCCAGGGTGGCCGTCAGCAGCCGCAGGCTGGAGAACGTGCAGCCCGTCGCAGCCGAGATCCAGGCCGCCGGTGGGGAGGGGTTGGCCGTCCAATGCCACGTCGGACAGGCGGAGCAGGTGACGGCTCTGGTGGAGCGCACGATCGAGGTGTGGGGTCGGGTGGACGTAGCGGTCAACAACGCGGCCACCAATCCCCATTTCGGCCCGACGCTCACCGCCGACGAAGGCCAGTGGGACAAGATTCTGGATACCAACGTCAAAGGAGCCTTTCGGGTCTGCAAGGCGGTGGCGCCGCTGATGGAGCAGCAGGGCGGGGGCAAGATCATCACGATGGCCTCCGTTGCCGGGCTGCGTCCCTCGCCGGGTATGGGGGTGTACAGTGTGTCCAAGGCGGCGATCATTGCGCTGACGCGGATGCTGGCGGTCGAGTTGGGCCATGCCAACATCCAGGTCAACGCAATCGCGCCCGGGGTGATCAAGACCCGCTTCAGCCAACTGCTGTGGCAGACGCCCCAAATCGCCGAGCCGATCCTGCACAGTCTGCCGTTGAATCGCTTTGGAGAACCGGAGGATGTGGCCGGCCTGGCGCTCTACCTGGCCTCTCCGGCCTCGGATTACGTCACCGGGGCCGTCTTTGTCGTGGACGGCGGGATGGACGTGGCGCCGGTGATGGGGGCGGGGTAACGGAGCGTCGCGCCGTGCGGGCCGATCTGCACATCCATACCACCGCATCGGACGGCTGTTGGTCCCCTGAGCAGCTCGTTGCCGAAATCCAGGCCCGATCCATCGGTCTTTTTGCCGTCGCTGACCACGATACCATCGCCAGCCTGCCGCGCTGCGAGGCGCTGGCCCGGTCGGCCGGCCTGGCCTTTCTGCCTGGCGTCGAGATCAGCACCCGCTGCGATGAGCGGCTCTTTCACGTGCTGGCCTATGGCTTTGACCAGCGCCATCCCCTGTTGCACGACATGTTGGTCGAGAACCGGGCGAAACTGACCACCGTCGGTGATTTCTTGATCCATCGGCTTTGGCACGAGGGGTACGGGATTGACCTGGAGGAGTATGCGGCCTATCAGTACGATGCGGCTCGGGGCGGCTGGAAAACGTTCAATTTTCTCGTTGACCACGGGTTCTGCGCCGATGTGCGAGAGTATAGCGAGAAATTCCGGGAGCACCTCGCGGCGACGCTGCCGGCATTCCCTCACCCGGCCGAGGCGGTGACCGTGATCCGGGCGGCCGGGGGCGTGCCGATCCTGGCCCATCCGGGGGCCAGTTTGCGCTCCGTTGGCGTGGCCGAGAAGACGCTGCACCCGTTCCTGGGCTTTGGCATCGCGGGATTGGAGTGCTACTCCTCCTATCACGACGTCGAGACCACGCGCTTCTGCCTCGCGTGGTGCGCCCGTCACGATCTGCTCGTCACCGGCGGTTCTGACTGTCACGGGGGATTCGTCGGGCGCGAGCTCGGCGTGCCGGTGGTAGAAAGCGACGATCTGCGGTTGGGAGAGCTGGCAGAACGGGCCGGTCTAGCCGAGTTGAACCGCTTGTAACGGGATGGGGGTAAAGGTCAGGATAAAGATAGCCAGGACCGCCAATCCCAGAACGATTCTTTTTCCCCCTAGCTTGGTGACGTCGTCCAGGGGTGGGGGATGGCGTTGGTTCATCACCATATTCAAAAAGCTCCACAGCAGCCAAAAGCCGCCGGCCTGATTGCCGTTTATCAGGTTCCATCCGCCCCAGCCGAGCATTGCCAGGATGACGAGATGTCCCAGAATCTGCGAGCGGCGACCGAGCAGGGCATAGCTGACGTGCCCGCCGTCCAATTGGCCTACCGGGATTAGGTTGATCATTGTGACCAGCAGCCCGGCCCAGGCCGCAAAAGCGACGGAATGAAGCCACACATCCTCTCCGTTGCTGGGCAGGATTTTCCCAAACATCAGGAACTTGATCCCCAAATAGAGCAGCGAGTTGCCCTCTTGCAGCACCTCCTGGACATCGGGAGGGGGCGGCTGCACGCTGGAGAGGGATAGGCCCAGTATGAGCAGCGGGATGGCGACGACGAGTCCGCCCAGTGGGCCGGCGACGCCGATATCGAACACGGCCTGGCGGTTGCGCATGGGCGCCCGCTGCACGATGACCGCTCCCATCGTCCCCATCGGGGGGAGGGGCATGGGGACAAAGTAAGGCAGGCTGACCGGGGAACCGTACCGCCGGGCGACAAAGTAGTGGCTCAGTTCGTGGGCCAGCAGGATGCCCAAAAGCGTGCCCGCAAAGGGCAGGCCGAGATGGAGATATTTGAGAGGTTCGGTCAGCGCGCTGGCGCTGTCGAGGTTTTCGATGGTGAGGCCGGCGTCGGACATGCCATAGGCTGCCCCGATGTAGAGGACGCTGAAGAGGGTGATGAGGAACAGGATCACGTTTAGCCATCGTCCTCCAGGGCGGTGGTCAATCACGCCCTTGATGGCGATGACCTCGTGTCCTCCGTCGGCCTGGGATTGGAGCGATGCCGTGTAGCCATAGCTGGCAAAGCGCTCGGTCATCTGGTCAAAGGCCGTCTTGGTGTCGCCTTGCACCTGGCCCCGAAACGAGATCGCCTCGTCGGGAGGCTTGATGACCTTGTGACTATCAATCCGCATCAAGTCCATCAGTCGTCGGCGCAACTGGGCGATGATGACCAATTGATCGGTCGGCGTGGTTTCTTCGATCTGTTGAGGTATTTCCATTCCTTGTGCTCCCTTGGAACTGTAGGCTGGATTATACCGCATTAGCGGGAAACGTAAAGCGATGTGAAAAGGGGAAGGTAGAGGGCGGACGTCGTGTTACGGGGGGGCGATGGCGATGGTGAGCAGCGGGATGGCGTCGGAGCCGGTGGGGGCAGTGAGGCGCTCGCCGCCAGGCTCGTACAGGCCGGCGGTAAGGGTGTACGTGCCGGAGGGGGCGTTGGCCGGGACGGTGAGTACGTGTACGTCCGTGACGTACTCACCGGGCAGCCAGCCGGTGGTCGGGCGGATCCAGCGGGCCGGGATGCCGTCGGATTGGGCGATGGGAGCGGCGTCCGGCCCGATCAGGTGGAGGAAGACGTGGTAAGAGGTGTCCATCTCCCGCTCGGCGTGCCAGATGATGGTGACGGTGAGGGGGGAGCCAGCCGCGATCTCCCGGTCGCGGTGCTCCACGTCCGCCCCGACGAGAGTGGCGACGTCGTCCAGGCGAACGTCTACGTCCAGGTCTGTGGGAGGGGGTGTGAAGGCGCGGTCGGGGGCGGTGATGTGGAG
>Ga0209614_1000321_pt1 | contig 44109 bp, 34 predicted proteins | sample BlaSprsedimmetaG_FD_185484 | JGI IMG/M metagenome (GOLD analysis project Ga0209614, IMG submission 185484) | Hot spring sediment bacterial and archeal communities from California, USA to study Microbial Dark Matter (Phase II) - Blank Spring... ...
ATCGAGTATCCAGCATCCAGCAGCATCGAGTATCCAGCATCCAGCGCCCGACCCGAAGAATGAAAAACAAACCCAAACACAGGCAACCTGGGCAACATAGGCAAGAGTAAGCCATTAACCCGCACCCGACACCAAAATCGAAAATGAAAAACAAACCCAAACTTAGGAAACTTAGGCAACCTGGGCAACATTACGCAAGAAGCCCGCGCCAGACCCCAGGATCGAGAAATGGAAAACAAAGCCAAACTTAGGCAATCTGGGCAAAATAGGCAATCAGGGCTAGCCAAATAGCATCGCTCTAGAGCAAGGAAGTGACAATGTCACCCCTGCGAAGGCAGGGGTCCAGACCGAGCCGCCCCATGGCCCGTGTAACTCCCTGAGGGCCGATGCGTGACCCTTTCGGATGCCCGCCCACACAGGCATGACACATGTCGCCCTTGGCGCAGCCCCATCCCTTCGCTGCGCGAAGGGACGCCACCCCGGAGCAAGGCTTGGGGTTTTGGGGCTGTGGCTTTACGCTTCGGGCTTTACGTTTTGGGCTGCCCGGCCGCCCGGCCGTGGCCAGGGTGCTTGACGATCAAGCCGTGGCGATGTTGATGTCGAGGCCCCAAGGTGCGCGATACGGCCTGCTCAGCATCCGGTTGGCGGCTGAGTCGTCGGCAAACCGTTCGGCGTTGGGGTCCCACACCAGTCTGCGCCCGCATTGAATCGCGATGTGCCCGAGCTGGCACATAGAGCATGTGCGGTGGCCGATTTCGGCATCGGCCATGGTGGGAGCGTTGTTTCTGATGCCGTAGAGGAAATCCTCCTTGTCCTGTCGCAGCGGCAGGCGCAGATCGCTTTCTTTGAGCTTGAGGCGGAGGATACTGGGGTCGCTTGCGGTCATCTGGCCGCCGAGCCAGGGGGCGTGAATCCAGCCCTCGTCGCCCTCGACGCGAATAAACGCCCCGGCGGCCGTGTGATAATCGAGGATGACACCGTCGGCGTACTTGTACTGCACCTGGAAATTCAGCAGAACACCCCACAAGCCGGAGCCGGGCGCGGGGTACCGGCCCTGGCCCTCGACGCTGACCGGCCCGGTTCGCTCGGTATTATGCAGCAACTGGGCAACGTCGATGGTGTGGGTGCCCCAGTTGGTGACCATCCCCTCACACGTATCGCGGCACCGCATCCAGCCGGGTCTGCCATAGGACTGGGGCGGATGCACGCGATCCACCGTATAGGGGTGTTCCGGGGCTGGGCCGGTCCACATATCGTAGTCCAGTTCGGCAGGCACAGGCATCGGGTCCGCCTTGCCGCCGGCGACGTCGCCGGTCGGGACGCCCACCTCGATGCGGCGGATGTTGCCGATGTAGCCGTTTCGGACCAGTTCGGAGAGCTTGTGCATGTAGGCGTCGGAGCGGCACTCGCTATCGGTTCGGAATGTGACGGCGGCTCGGGCGACGGCGTCGGCGAGCACGCGGCCTTCGGCCACCGAGAGCGTCAGGGGCTTTTCGCAACTGACGTGCTTGCCTCGGCGGACGGCCGCCAGGGAGATCGGCACGTGCCAGTGGTCCGGGGTGGAGTTCATGATGGCGTCGATGTCGTCTCGGCCCACGATCTCCCGCCAGTCCGTCGTGGCGGCACAGTCGCTGTTGGCGTAGTGCTTGTCGACGTCCTGCTTGGCGCGGTCCAGGCGCCATCTGTCGACATCACAGACGGCCACGACGCGGGCGTCTTCGCTGTAGAGAAAGGGCTTGAGATTCGCATGGAGGGCCTGGCGGCCCATGGCGACCATGCCCACGGCGATGCGATTGGATGGAGCGGCCGCGCCGAGCACCGACGAAGGAACAATGCTGGGCAACGCCACAGCGGTTCCCGCCGCGGCCAGCGTCTGAAGCATCCTGCGCCGCGTCATAGACAACGATGTTCCCGCCTCTGTTCTCATAATCTGCTCCTTTTTTGTGCGATGGCGACGGCCTGCCTCAAGCGTAGCTGTCGTGCGTGTCGATGCACAACTGTAGCACCCGCCGGATTGGCCCGTCAAGCACCCGCAACGGCGCGGAAAGCGGTACAGGCGTCCGGCCTGTTTGCAGGGGCCGTGGCCGGCGTATGTGGTCCGCAGGGGCACGGCGTAAGGAAAGCTAGGGATCATGGTCTTACTGTCTCGTATTCGCAGCAGGCTGACGGCCGGACTGCTCATCAAGGCCATTGGCGTCTATTCGGTTTGCGTGGTCGCCTTGATTTCTCTAGCGATATTGGGTTCCGACGAGACGGATGTTCACCAGAAGGCCGTCATCAAGATGGCGCTGGGCCTGATCCCCCTGTACCGGCTCATGGACCCGGTCTTCTTCGTCAAGAGCCCTTTCCAGTAGTGGGCGGCGGGAACCCAACGGGTTGGGGGTTATGCCGGGGAGCACTACTCCGGGTAGTTGACGAGCGAAAAAAAATCTATGGAAATCCGTTGTACTGGCTTGACTGATTGGTCGATAATGGCTATATAGTCAGAAATGACCGCTTGGTCGGAAATGACGAAATGGTCCTTTCATGCTTGTATATGGCCACCAGAAGCCAAAAACGTGTTGTTCGCACCAGACGCTCTTTGATGGATGCGGGCCTGTCGGCTTTCACCGAATACGGGGTCGACGCCTCCACCATCGAGATGATCACCGAGCGCGCGGACCTGGGCAAGGGCACGTTCTACCGCTATTTCTCGGACAAAGAGACGCTGTTGCTGGCGTTGATCGAGCAGGCGGTGGATGGGCTGTTGGAGGCCATAAAGAAGGCCGTGGGCACGCCCAGGAACCTGGAAGAGGTGTTGCACGGGTTGGTCCGCGGTCACATGGACTTCTTTCTCAACAACCGCGAAGGGTATGTCCTGCTGTTTCAGGGGCGCGTGCTGCTGAAACTGGATCGGGAGGTCGGTGAGATCGGCGAACCGTACCACCGCTATCTGGCGGGGCTGGAGGCCCTGGTGCGGCCGTTCGCTCCGGCGGTCGATCCGGTCAAAGTCCGGCGTCTGGCCTGCGCGGTGGCGGGATTTGTCTCCGGCTTTCTGTCGTTCGCAATGATTGCGATGGACCCTGATTCGCTTGAACGAAATATCGAGCCCATGCGTAAGGCTTTTGTCGATGGGATGATGGCCTTCATGGGCCGCCCGTAAACACTAACCCAATAATGCTCCATCTTGAGAGGACAACCTAATGGCAGCAGCGTATGATGCAGGAGGTGAAGTCTCCTCCAAGCCATCGGCGACGGCGACTATGAACGACGACGAACCTCCGCCGTTGCAATGCAGCATCCCCTTGAAACCGGCCTCTGTCCGCGCGCCCGCGAACCCCGAAGACTGGCGATGGCAGATGGCCAACCGTATCCGAAAGCCCAGTCAACTCTTCGACCGCTTCCCTGCCTTGCGAACGTCTCCGGATCTTGCGCCTCTGATCGGCAAGTACCCGATGGCGATCACGCCTTATTACGCCTCGCTGATTGAGACGCCGGGACCGTCGGATCCCATCTTCCAGATGTGCGTGCCGCAGGTGCAGGAACTGATGGACCCGCCGTTCCTGAGCCCGGATCCCCTGGAGGAATGCCGCGATATGCCCGTGCCGGGCATGGTCCACCGGTACAACGACCGCGTCCTGGTCATTGCGACCACGATGTGCTCGACGTATTGCCGTCACTGCACCCGCAAGCGCGTGGCGGGCACGCGGGAGACGAGCATCAGCCGGCGTCGGCTGGAACAGATCGCCGATTATCTGATGAAGCATCCGCAGGTGCATGATGTGATTATCTCCGGCGGCGACCCGCTGACGATGACCACCGAGCAGATCGAGACGGTGCTGGCGCGTCTGCGGCAGGTTCCGTCCGTGCAGGTGATTCGCATCGGCACCCGCGTGCCGGTTGTGTTGCCTCAGCGGATTACCGACGACGTGTGCTCGATGCTGCGGCGCTACCATCCCATCTGGATCAATACGCATTTCAACCATCCGCGCGAGATGACGGCGCGGGCCGAGGAGGCCTGCCGTCGCTTGGCGGATGCGGGCTGCCCGCTGGGCAACCAGTCGGTGCTGCTGCGCAACGTGAACGACCGGCCGCAGATCATTGAGGAACTGTGCCGGCGTCTGGTTCGGGTGCGCGTGCGGCCGTACTATATGTATCAGTGTGACCTGGTTCGCGGCGTGGAGCATTTCCGCACACCGATCCGGCGCGGCATCGAGATCATGGAGTATCTGCGAGGCCGGCTCAGCGGCTTGGCGATTCCGACGTTTGTTGTGGACGCCCCGCACGGAGGCGGCAAGATTCCCGTGTTGCCGACCTACATGGTCTCGCAGAGTCCGACGCACACGGTGCTGCGCAACTTCGAGGGGATGCTGATCTCGTATCCGGAGCCGTACGATCCGGCGGGGGCGCCCATCGACACGCCCTCGATCGAATCGGCATCGGGGGTTTGGGAACTGGCCGCCGGCCAGGGTAGCCACATTCAGCCGGAGAAGTCCGTGCGGATGACGCGGCGGCTTGCATGCTGTCCGGCCGACAACCAGACCGAAGGCATCGAATGATCCGAATTCAACGGGTCTACAGCTCAGTCCTGCCGATCGACCGAATGCGAATCGAGCAGACGCAGCAGATATTCCGTCGGAATTTCTCCGCGGTGGCGGATTATGCCGACAAGATTCCCGACATGCTGGATCACCCTTTTCGGTACGGATACATCACGATCCTGCTTGTCAGTGAGTCCGCGCTCGGCAAGGTTACGGGCTTTGCGCTGGTGCTGCACCTGCCCGAGGTCAACAGCAGCCTGCTGGACTTTGTCGCGACGGCGACTCATATCCGCGGCGGCGGCGTAGGCAGCGCTCTGTTCGAGGCGGTGCGCGAACTGCTGTTCAGCCACGGCTCGGCCGGGCTTTATATGGAGGCCCTGCCGGATGATCCCAGCGTCGTGAAGGATGCGAAGGTGCTTGCCGAGAATCGCCGGCGTCTTCGTTTCTATGAGAACTACGGCGTCCGTCCCATCGTCAATACGGAATTCGAGACACCTATCGGCGCGGGCCCGGCGCCCTATCTGCTCTACGACGACCTGGGTCGCCATACGCCGCTGCGACGCTCGCAGTGTCGTTCATCCGTTCGGGTCATCCTGCAGCGCAAGTACGGCCGGATCGTCCCGCCGGGGTACATCGAGCGCGTCGTCGAGAGTATCGTCGACGATCCCGTCCGATTGCGCGAGTTCCGCTATGTCAAGCCGGTCGAACCGCCACAACCCCACGCCGCGCGGCTCCAGAGGATATTCGCGCTGGTCAGCGGCGAGTTGCACCAAATCCACCATGTCCGCGAGCGTGGATACGTGGAACGCCCCGCCCGCGTCGGTGCGCTTGAGGAAGCAGCCATGAGCACGGGGCTGTTCAACAAGCTGCCCTACCGGCACTTTGGACGGTCTTATCTTTGTGCGGTTCATGACGGGGACTTCATCGAATACCTCAAAGTCGTCTGTGAAGGGCTGGCGGACGCCAAACCGGTCTACCCCTACGTGTTTCCGATCCGGCGGCCGGAGCGCCGGCCCAGGGACCTGGCCATTCGCGCCGGGTACTACTGTATCGACACCTTCACGCCCCTGGACCGCAACGCGTATCGCGCTGCGCGGCAGGCGGTCGACGTTGCCATGACCGCGGCGGAGGAGTTGTTGACCGGCAGGCGTCTTGTGTATGCGTTGTGCCGACCGCCCGGACACCACGCCGAGCGCAGGAGCTTCGGCGGGTTCTGTTATTTCAACAACGCCGCCGTTGCCGCCGCCGCCCTGAGCCGTCAGGGCACTGTGGCGCTGCTCGATATCGACTACCACCATGGCAACGGGGCGCAGGAGATCTTCTATCAGCGCCGCGATGTCCTCACACAGAGTCTCCACGGCCACCCCAACCATTCCTATCCCTATTTTAGCGGATTCGCCGATGAGCTGGGCGCCGGTCCCGGCAGGGGCTTCAACCACAACTATCCTCTGCCGGAAGGCGCGGATGAGACCGTTTACCTGCAGGCGCTCGATACGGCCCTGGGCCGCATTGAACGGTTCAAGCCGACGTTCCTGGTGGTGTGCATTGGTTTTGATATAATGAAGGGTGATCCGACGGGTTCGTTTGTGCTGACCACGGCATCACTGCGGCAGGTGGGCCGCCGGATTGGACGGCTTGCCTTGCCGACGCTCGTTGTACAGGAAGGTGGGTACAGCCTTCGAAACCTGCGCCGGGGGGCTCCGGCGTTCTTCAATGGTATTGCCGAAACGTTTTCGGCACAGTTCAAAAAGAAGGATTCATGACATTGCAGGAAGCAGAGTTTTCCGGCGGCGCGCCGGCGATTCCCGGAGGCCTGGGCGTGGGTCTTGTTTACGACCTCCGCGACGATTATCTGGCGCAGGGCTACAGCTACGAGGACGTCGCCGAGTTCGACTCGGTCTCCACCATCGACGCGATCGAAGGGGCGCTCAAGAGTCTGGGATGCCGCACCGAGCGGATCGGCAACGGCCTGGCGCTGGCCCGGCGGCTGGCGGACGGGTACCGGCCGGACCTGGTTTTCAGTATTGCCGAAGGCCTGTATGGTCGAAGCCGTGAGGCCCAGGTGCCGGCATTGCTGGAGATGTACGGAGTCAACTACACGTTTTCGGACCCGCTGGTCTGCGCACTGACGCTCGACAAGGCTATGGCCAAGTGCATCGTCGCCTCCGAAGGCGTGCGGACGCCCCGCTTTGTTGTCGTCCGGGAGGCGACGGCCATCGACGGCGTGGCTCTTGAGTACCCGCTGTTCGCCAAGCCCATCGCCGAAGGCACGGGCAAGGGGGTGGACAGCCGCTCCCGCATCCAGAGCATCGACCAGTTGGCGCCAACGTGTCTGCGCCTGCTCAAGCAATTCAACCAGCCGGTCCTTGTGGAGGAGTATCTGCCGGGGCGGGAGTTCACTACGGCGGTCCTGGGTACGGGTCCACGGGCCGAGGTGCTTGGGACCCTGGAGTTTACGATTGCCCCCGGCGCCCCGAGCGACGATTACTCGTTCGAGGTCAAGGAACAATGCGAGACATACGTTCACTACTTCGCCATGCCGCGGGGCCCTCTGCGCGACGAGGTTGAGGCGCTGGCCCTGGCCGCGTATCGGGCGCTGCAATGCCGGGATACGGGGCGGGTGGATATCCGGCTGGATGCCCGGGACAGGCCGTCGTTTATCGAGTTGAACCCCCTGCCGGGGCTTCACCCGACGCACTCGGACCTGCCCATGATCGCCACGGCCGAGCAGATGCCCTATGACGAGTTGATCCAACGTATCGTCGCCAGCGCCCTGGATCGCCGGGAGTCCGCCTCATGCCGCGCCGCACAGTCAGCGTCCTGATCCTCTACAATCAGCCTTTGCAGTCTGATGGCAAGGGTTCGCCGGCGTTTGTTGAGAGCCAGGCGGGTGTACTCGATGAGGTCCGCGCGGTAGCGGAGGCGTGCCGGGCGCTGTGCGTGTCCTACGATACAGGTTTGGTGCGGCGTTTCGACGATGTGGCCGAGGTGTTGGCGGGCAGCGACCACGACGTTGTCTTCAATCTCGTGGAGGGCTTCGAGCATCAGCCGGAGCTGGCCTGCCATGTGCCGTCGCTGGCGGCAGCGTTCGGCAAGGCATGCACCGGCAACGAAACGCCCGGGTTGCTGCTGAGCCTGGACAAGGGCGTGAGCAAGGCGGTGCTTCGTGCGGCCGGTCTGCCTTGTCCGGCGGGTGTGGTGGTCGAGCCGGGCCAATCCGTTCGGCGCAGCAGCCTCTTCGACGGGCCGTACATTGTCAAACCGCTCTCGGCGGACGCCTCGGAGGGTATCGACAACGCCGCCATCGTGCGATCCAAAGGCCCGCGGCTTACCGCCGCCGTGGCCCGCGTGCATGAACAGTTCGCCCAGGCGGCGCTCGTTGAGCAGTTTATCGAGGGCCGGGAACTGAATATCTCGGTCATCAGCCGAAACGGCCGGGCGGAGGTCCTGCCGCCGGCGGAGATTGACTTTTCGGCTTTTGGCCCGGACCAGCCCCGCATCGTGGGCTACGACGCCAAGTGGCGGTCGGATTCGTTCGAATACAACAACACGCCGCGGATTATCCCCGCGCCGTTGAGCCGCCGCCTGGCTGCGGAGATCCGCCGCCTGGCGCCCGCGGCGTGCAAGGCCCTGGGCTGCACGGACTACTGTCGCGTGGACTTTCGGGTGGACCGGTCCAATCGCCCCTTTATCATCGAGGTCAATGCCAACCCGGATATATCACCCGATGCGGGCTTTGCGGCGGCCCTGTCGGCGGCCGGTATCGCGTATAGGCAATTCGTCAGGCTCGCCATCGATAACGCCCTGGCTCGCCGTGCCCAAGCCATGCCTCGCAAGCCCAAGGCAGGCCGCAAGGCCGCCGCTGTCGCAGCCCCTGGCTCGACGGGTGAATCCGCGGCGATTATCCGCCGCCCGCGGGCCTCGGATCGTGGGGCGGTGATGGCATTTCTGGCTCGCAGCCGCCTGTTTCGTCCGGGCGAATTGGACGTGGCGAGAGAGGTCTTCGATGAGGCCTTGACGGCCGGTCCGCAGGGCCACTACCAGTCGTTCGTTGTCGAATCCGACGGCCAGACCCTCGGATGGGTATGCTGGGGTCCGACTCCGTGCACGGTGGCCACGTGCGACCTGTACTGGATTGCGGTTGCCCCCGAAGCCCGCCAGCGGGGGCTCGGCCGGGCGCTGATTGCGTTCGCGGAGCGGGGCATTGCGGCCGCGGGCAAGAGCCTGGTGGTCGTCGAGACCTCGGGCCGACCCGCTTACGAGCCGGCGCGGGCCTTCTATGCGGCGGTCGGGTATGAGCCGGCGGCGACGATTGCGGATTTCTACGGTCCCGGCGACCCCAAGCTCATCTTCACGAAGCGCCTGTCCGCGACCGGTGGCTGACGGGGATGGTCCTGTCTGCCTGGGATGCGTCAAAATCTCTTGCCAACACGGCGTGGGCGACACTACTATGGACGGCGAACGGCCGGTTCGAACCCCCGGCCCAGGATGCACCACGAGTGACTCCCAATCGCCATCGCCTCCTTCAACTGCCGGAAACATGAAGTATGAGAATCGCACTTGCACAGCTGAACGCCACCGTCGGCGATCTGGAGGGCAATTTCAACAAGATGGTCGAGGCATACCGCCGGGCCCTGGACGCCGGGGTCGACCTGCTGGTCTTTCCGGAGCAGTTCCTGTGCGGGTATCCGACGGAAGACCTCCTGCTGAAGCAGCATTTTCTCGACCACAACCTCGAACTCGTCGAGAAGCTCGCGGCGACGTGCCCGAAGTTGACCATCGTGGCGGGATTCGCCGAACCGTTCGGCGGCGGCTGCCGCAACTCGGCGGCGATCTGCCGCGATGGAGAGATCGACGACATCTACGCCAAGAACGCGCTGCCCAACTACGGTGTCTTCGACGAGCGGCGCTATTTCGAGGCCGGGACACGGCCGGTGGCCCTCGAGGTGGCGGGCGTAAGGGTGGCCATGAGCGTCTGCTTCGACATGTGGAACATCGGGCAGCTTACGGAGTTCCTGCGTCCCATTGGGCGATTCGATCTGCTGCTGAACATCTCGGCGTCGCCGTTCCATATCGGAAAGATCGCCAGACGGCGTGAGATCATCAAGCGGTGCGCGGCGGGCTTCCGCTGTGCGGCGGCATACTGTAATCTCGTGGGAGGTCAGGACGAGATTGTGTTCGACGGTCGGAGCATTCTGGCGGATTCGTCGGGACGGATTGTCGCCGAAGCAGCCGCCTTCGAGGAAGACATGCTGATTGCGGACGTGACGGCGATGGATGACGGACATACCCGGATCGAGCCGGTCGGTCCGCCGGTTTGCCCGCCGGAATCGGACGTGGAGGAGGTGTATCGCGCCCTGGTTCTGGGGACGCGGGATTATACGCGCAAGAACGGATTCGCCAAGACGATGCTGGGCCTCAGCGGCGGGATCGATTCGTCGGTGGTCGCGGCCATCGCGGCGGCGGCCCTGGGCCCGGAGTGCGTGACGGGTATCACCATGCCGTCGCGCTTCAACAGCGCCGAAACCCGTGGCGACGCCGAACGGCTGGCGAAGAACCTGGGCATCGGGTTTTACAGCATCCCCATTGAGTCGGTCCTGGGGCCGTTCCACGAGGCGTTGTCGGCGATACCGGGCTGGGACGACAAGGGCCTGGCGTATGAGAACCTCCAGGCGCGCATCCGCGGCTGCATCCTTATGTCGCTGAGCAATCAATTCGGGGCGCTGGTCTTCACGACGGGCAACAAGAGCGAGACCGCCGTCGGCTACGCCACGCTCTACGGCGATACCGCGGGGGGGTTCGCCGTCATCAAGGACCTGCCCAAGACGCTGGTGTATCGCCTGGCGGAGTACATCAACGAGCGGGCCGGCCGGGCCGTCATCCCCCCTGCCGTCATCACGCGGCCGCCCAGCGCGGAGTTGCGGCCGGATCAGAAGGATACCGACTCACTGCCGGACTATGAGCTGCTCGACCGGATTCTCAAGGGGTATGTGGAAGAGGACAAGTCTCCGGGAATGCTCGGCAAGGAGGGGCTGCCCCGCGACGTGGTGCACCGAGTCGTGCGGCTGATCGACCAGAATGAGTACAAGCGCCGCCTGTCTCCGCCTGGGATCAAGATCACGCCCAAGGCCTTCGGCAAGGACCGCCGGCTGCCTATCACGAACCGTTACCGCTACGACAGGCACTGAAGCCTGAATCAGTACCCGCCGAGGGCGTCTATGATGGCTCGTCCGAAGCCCATGACGGCGGCCGGGCCGTTGGCGGTCACGATGTAGCCGTCGCGTTCGACCGCCGCGCCGGTGAAGAGCGCTCCCATCTGCTGCATCCGGGCCTGTTCCTCAAGGACCCCGGTGGCCCGCACGCCGCGCAGAACGCCCGCCGACGCCAGGATGGTCGGGGCCAGACCCGTGGCCGCCAGGACCTTCCTGCCGCGTTCGGCCTCTCGGGCGATTCCCAGGGCCAGTGGATTGCCGTAATACTCCGTGGCTCCGTATCCACCGATGAATATGACCGCATCGAAATCAGCGGCGCGGACCTGGTTGAGCGTCACACGGGACTCCACGACGCCTCCGCTCATGCCGCGCATGACGCCGGCGCGGGAGCCGGCGAGGGTCAATTGCACGCCGGCGGCCTCCAGCATCCGCATCGTGCCGAACAGTTCTTCGTCGCTGTAGGCCTGGCTTGGGACGATCAGCAGGGCCCGTTTGCCGGTCACCGCGGACGTCCCGTCGCCGGGCTGTCCGCTTTGGACATCCTGCGACGCGGCATAGCCAATAGCGACGACATACAGCGGATCATGGCCTCTGGCCAGCCGGCACGATTCGGAGACCAGCCGTTTGTCCAGTCCGCCGATAGGGACCGCCCCGAGATCGAGGCACACGGCCTGGAGCAGGATGTTCTGGGTGACGTGGCCGGCCTCCAGAAGGGTGTAGGTGCGGGCCTCCTGGCGGAAACGCTCGGCGACCTTGGCCGCCGAACCGGTCACTACGATGCTAAGCGGCGCCGAGGCCATGGTGCCGCCGTCGGTCCCGGCCATGGCGGCTCGAACATCGCCGTTGGCGACCTCTTCCAAGGCATGTTCCTCGGGCCGATAACGAAAGACGCCGTCGGCCGAGACGAAATAGAGCGTAATGGGGTAGGTGGCGCCGGCGGACGGGGCGGTGCGGAGCCCCTGGGTCCGCTCGGTGATGCCCTGGCCGGCCCAGGCCAGCTGGCTGATCTGGTCGGGGTTGAGGGCCTGGGACGAGAATTGTCGGACACTGCGTCGCTTGGCCAGGGCCTCTTCCAGACTCACCGAGCCGGTGGTGCGTGGCGCGGTCAGTTGGATGATTCGGCGGCCCACGCGGCGGCGGGTGTCATCCGGCGCGCCGCTTCGGCCCAGGCAGAATCCGACACAGTACAAAACGAGCAAACCGGGTACTAGAAAGCGCCTCATCGCAGCGACCTCCAAACCTGTGTTTCAGTCAATGCCGTCATCCTGATACGATACCTCTGTCCTATTATACGGTCACAATCCCGCCCCTCAATCCTATTATAGTCCGTCCCGGTCGGGTGCGTTCGGGGTTGGACGGGCAAGCCGGCCCGTGGCCCGCAAAACCGCTCTTTTTTGATTGCGTAACAGGGTCGCCGGCTGTTACCATGTGCATCGAACAACTGGGAATCGCCGATAAAGGGGCAATGATCCTATCACAACCTCGTAGACTGGCGCTGGTATTGCTCGGCTTGTACTGGCCGGGATTCTTCATTCTTGCCCATATTCCCATCCCGATGGCGGTGCGCAGGGCCGGGATGTCAGACAAGACGCTGCATGTCCTGGCGTATATGCTGCTGGCGTTTCTGCTGGGCACGGCGGCCAGTCCGGATCGCCGCCTGAGTTGGCGCAGAGTCCGGTCCTGGTTGGTACTTGTGGGGGTTATTGGGTACGGCGCTGTGGACGAATTGGTTCAGGCCAAGGTGGGGCGGACGGCGGACTTGCACGACTTCATAGCGGACGTGGTGGGTTGCTGCATTGCGATGGGGGTTCTGACGCTGCTGCCGTTCTGGCGGGGGTTCGCCGTTGTGACTGCCGCAACGATCTTCGCCCTGTCGAACCTGACGACCGCCAATCCGGCGGCGTCGTTTCCGGCGATTAACGCCGTCTTCCACGTCCTGGCCTACGGCCTTTTCACCGTCGTCTGGTCGCGGAACCTGCCGTCCTGCGTGTTGAGTCGTGCCGTGGGGCTCAAGGCCGTGGCGCTCAGGGTCTCCGTTCCCTTGGCACTGCTCGTTCTGACGAAGGCGTCCGGCCGGTTCTTGTCAAGGCCCCTACACGCAGGCGAAACAGTCCTGGCGCTGGTCGGCATCGCCGCGACCGCGCTGGCGTTATGCTTCCTATCAAGTGCAATAACCAACTTACGACGGAAGAGTATGAGCGGTTTGTGAACCTCGCCCGGTCTCAGAGTGATGTTGATCGCATCGTGAAGTACATCCACTGCTGGAGAGACCTCGATGCCGCGGAGAAGCAAGCCATCATAGACCGCGTACAGGATGTCTTAATCGCAGAGGGGGAAGTCCTCACGGATGCATCCGGCGACACGGAATCGGAGGCGACCAGGTACAGGCGGATTCACCGCAACTCCAGTTATCAAAGGGCATTCTTTGCGTTCCCAAGCTACGTCGGAAAGCAGGACGGACGGCTCATCTGCCGGTCGCCCGACCAAGCGAAACGAATCCTGCAGGAGTTTGTACCTGCGATGAAGATTACGAAGTTCCGGACGCTCGAAGACTGGTTCGCATATTTCGGCGACCCGAAGAAGACACCCTCGTGGGCAACGTATCTGATTTCACTGATTGAGGATGCGGCAAGTGCCGAAGACGTAGCGGCGGAAGTGCAAACGATCGTTGCTGAGCAAGGGGATGCGATTGCCGCGGATGACGTAAAGAGTATCAGAAAAGCGCAGGTCGAGAAGGACATTGAGACGTTCTACTGCAGCCACCTGGAAATGCTGGAACCCGGCCTTTCCATCGCCAGGGATGGACGCCAGTTCTCTACGCCCATAGGACGGATAGACTTGCTGTGTATCGCGAAGAAGGGTGAGTATGTGGTCGTGGAGATCAAGGCGGACGAGGCACAAGATTCTGTCTTCGGCCAGATTCTGCGATATATCGGGTGGGTTCACCGCAACGTGAAGGGAGGCAGGGACAATGTGCGAGGCATCATTCTCGCATCGGAATTCCCTGAGTCTGCTCGTTACTCTAGGATCGGACTGATGAAACCGAACTACAAAGAATTCCTTCAGTTCAAGAAGCATGGGCTAAATGTACAGGATACCTGAAGAGTCTAAGTGGCCGCAGGCCTTTGTTGACAGAGTAATCAACGATGATGCGCTGAACACGCTGGCCAAGATGCCGGACCGATGTGTGGCCCTTATCGTGACAAGCCCGCCCTATTGGAATGTCGTCGATTACGGCATAAAAGGGCAAATCGGGCAAACCAGTTACGAGCAGTATATCAGCGACCTTGTGCCGATATGGGAAGAGGCCGAGCGGGTTCTGATCCCCAATGGGAAGCTGGCGATCGTAACGCCAATCATGCCGATTCCCAAGAAAGTGATGAACAGCGGGCATACGAGGCACTTGAAGAACATCAACAACGACATTGAGCAGTCGATACTCAGGAACATTCCGGCTCTCGACAGACTGAGCCTGTTTGTCTGGCAGAAACAGACTTCTGTCAAGATGTTTGGGAGTTACCCATTTCCTCCGAACATCTATGAAGACAACACAATCGAATTCATCAACGTGTATGTGAAGCAAGGCGCTCCGCCAGGCATCACCAAAGAGGCCAAAGTGCCCAGCGAGTTGACGCAGGAAGAGTGGCGAAATCTGACGATGCAGATTTGGCCGATGTATCCCGAAGACGTGCAGAGGGCTGGGGGGCATCCGGCGCCTTTTCCGGTTGTGCTTCCTCAGCGGCTCATCATGATGTACACGTTCAAGGAGTGCCCCGATGCCGGTTTTGCCGGTGACATCGTCCTGGATATGTTCAATGGAGCAGGAGCTACGTGCGTCGCCGCCAGAGCCCTGGGTCGCCGGTGGATTGGAATCGATCTTCATGGGGGCTATTGTGAGATCGCACGAAACCGCGTGCGGCATGACGTTGTGGACCCCTACTGCATGATGCTGCAAACCGTAAGGGTGCGAGGCGCCAAGAGCAGCCGTCAGCTTGTATTGTTCGCTGATTCCGTCGCAGAACAGTGAGTCGGCAATTGCCCCACGGGCACTATCAGTTCGGCCTCTTGAAGGGGCGATAGAGAGGGTCGCCGATGAGGAGCATTTGCCAGGAGTTGTAGGGGTTGGTGGCGTAAAAGGCTTCGACGAGGCATCGACCGGCAAAGAGCTTGCTGAAGAACATATCGGGCTTGGGGAAGGCCTGGAGATAGGGTTCGGCGACGGGACCGAGGGTCGCGGTGATGCCGTCGCGGAGCATGGCCGGGCCCCACTGGGTGCTGTTGGGGTCGCGCAGGTCCACGGCCTCGAAACTGGCGATGTGGTAGCCGACGGCCCCGTCGACAAACTCGAAGGCATCGACATAGTTCTTGAGGCTGTACCACCCGCAGTACAAGGCTGTCCTCGGGCAGTCGCCGCTTTGGAACAGCGCCTCGGTGGATTCGTGACGGACCTCGAAGAGGCCGTGGCGCTGTATCATCGCCGCCAGGTCCCGCAGGCATCCGTCATAGAGCCCGAAGGCGTCGCGCCGGGTTATCCCCCGTGAATCGACATAGGCGACTCCCTGGAGCCCCTGTGCCTCGGCGGCGAGGGCCTTGTCCACCAGCGCACGGGCGATGTCCAGAGACGGTCCATCCAGCCGGCTGACCATCAGCGTGCGGGATATCTCCGGAACGGGATGGTTTAAGAGGTCGTTGGGCCGCCAGCGAAAGAGGTCGTAGTCCTCGAATCTCGCCAGGGATAGTTCGCTGTCGAGGCTCGCTCCGGTCTCGGCGCCGGTGATCCGGTTGACCTCGGCGCGATACTGCATGACCCGGGCTTCCGATTGCTGATAGGCGGTGGTGTTGCTCTTGCCCTCTTTGGCCAGTGTGGCCGAGATGTCCTGTTGGGCCTTGAGTTTCGCTCTCCACTGGGCCAGTTCCGCGGACTTGTTCGGCAGCGGGCCTCGCGGGCCGACTTTGTAGGGCACGCCATAGACCGTCAGGAGGCAACGGATCGGGCCGGTCGCCTCCTGCTGCGCCAGGGCCTTACGAACCGGTGTGAGCACCTTGTCGTTGTAGTCGGCGCGGCTGATGGAATCTCGCAGTTCGCCCAGCGACAGTTCAAGGATCGAGCGGACAGCGCGTCTGTCCATGTAGTATCGCGCCAGCTCCACCGATCCGGCGACGTCGCGGTTTGCGATGACCATGACCTCATCCGGGCCCAGGGCCGGGCAGGACGCCGCCAGCAGCATCAGCAGGGCCGCACAGCATGGCATCAGGCCGCGGGGCCCGCGAATCGGCGCAAAAAAGAACCCCCGCGTTATCCGGGGGCGTCGATGGTTCTGGTCGTTCGGCCCCATCACAGCGTTGCCTCACACATGTTCATCGTCCTGCGGCTGATCGGTGCTGTAGGTTTCCAGTGGGTCGCCGTAGTCATCCAGCCAGCACGCCCGCGGATTGCGAGCGAAGACGAGTACTCTGCCGCTGTCGCAATCATGGGCGGCGCGGTGGTACTTGAACAGGATCTGATCGTGCGTCTTGGCCAGAATCTCGATCTTGCCGGTGGCATGGGACATGACGAACCTCATGCGTTTGGCCAGTCCGGAGACGCGGCTCTTGGCGTTGGCGATGATGTCGTAGCCCTCTTCGATCGGCACGACGTAGGCGCTGTTGCCGGCGGCGGGCCGGCACTGGAATATGTAGTAAGGCACGGCCCCGATGCAGGCGAGCTTCCTCCACAGCCTGGCGAGAATGGCGGGGTCGTCGTTGAGGCCGCGGATCAGCGGCGACTGATTCGCCACCACGGCCCCGGCCCGCAGGAGCCGCTCGACGCCGCGGACGGCCGCATCGGTCAGCTCCCGCGGATGGACGAAGTGCGTCATGATGTAGATGCGTTTGCGGGCGGTGCTGTAGCGGGCGATCATGTCCGTCAGCGACGGGTCATCGAGGATGCGATAGGGATTGAACGCGGGCATCTTCGTGCCGATGCGGATGATGCCGACGTGGTCGATTTCACGCAGCCCACGGACGATGGGTTCGAGGCGGCCGGTGGTCAGAATCAGCGGGTCGCCGCCGCTGAGCAGCACGTTAGTGACATCGGGACGCTCGCGGATGTACGCCAGGGCGGCGCCGAGGTTCTGGAGGTAATCCTGCCGCGGCGTGATGAACACGCGCTTGCGGAAACAGTACCGGCAAATGGCGCCGCAGACGTTGCTGACCAGCAGCAGCACCGTCGAACGGTACTTGTGTTCGACACCGGGCATGACGGTGTAGGCCTTTTCGTTTGACGGATCGAGGTCACCCCAGCCGTCCAGTTCTTTCTCATGGGGAACGACGATGGACCGGATGGGGTCTTTGGGGTCGTCCCAGTTGATCAGGGACAGGTAATAATCCGTGCTTCGAAACGCATACGTGTCGGCGACGCGCGTCAGGCGCCGGCGTTCGCTGGGGCCCAGCCGCTCCAGCCGGTCGATCCGCGTTACATGTCGTGTTCTCGCAGAGGTATCCGTTGACATGGCTTATGCACCTCCGAGAAGGCTGTGAACCCACGGGCGGCAGGGCCTTCTGATGAAGGACGCCGCCCGGTCAGTCCCGGCGGTCGGGGCGCGGGGTACGGGTCTCCTGAGTCTGTGAGTAGCGTTTCTCATAGATATTCCTGCGTCCGAAGACCTGGCATACCGTCGCCAGAATGATCTTGCAGTCGAGCCAAAGACTCGCGGTTTCGACGTATCTGACGTCGAGTTCCAGTTTCTCCTCCACCGTCAGCTCCCCTCGGCCGGAGACCTGGGCGAGGCCTGTCAGGCCCGGCTTGACCTCAAGCCGCCGCCGCTGCCGCTGGTTCCATTCGGCCATCTGCGACATGTACAAGGGCCGGGGTCCGACAATACTCATCTGCCCCATGACTATATTAACAAGTTGGGGCAGTTCATCAAGGGAATATTCTCGGAGGAATCGGCCGATGCGGGTCAGACGCGGGTCGGCGCCCGATTTCGGGCTCGCTCCGTAGGGGTCCACGTCCGTCCGCATCGTTCGGAACTTCAGGAATATAAAGGGTTTACCGTTTTTCCCAGCTCGCTCCTGTCGGAAAATAATCGGGCCCCTGCTGGTAAGTCCTATAATAACTGCGATAAGAGCAAAAAGAGGGCTCAGGATAATCAGCGCCGGAACCACAAGGAGGATATCCATCAGGCGTTTCATCGGGCCACCGTGAATTTCGTGATGAAATCGACCGTCCGGCGCACCGTCTTCTCGCCGGCCCGGGGATGCAGCGGGAGATTGACTACCTCCCGCGAGGCCTTTTCCGCCTCGGGGCACATCCCCTGCTGGTATCCATAGGGGGCCAGAGGGGTTTCGATTGGATGCAGGGGGCACTCGAACCAACTGCCCAGTTCCACGCCCGCCTGGGCGGCCTCGGACAAGGCCCGGTCCTTCTCGGTGATGCGAACCGGGTAACGGACCATGACCGGGTCCGCCACCTGGGGATCATGGCCTCGGGTGGGCCAACCTCGTTCGGCAAGCAACCGATCATAGAGGACGGCCATCCGCCGGCGATGGGCCAGGTTGCCTTCAATCCTGCTCAGTTGCTGAAGCCCGGATCTCGCCTGCACACCACCGGCGGCCTTAAAGAAATCGTCCGGCATGTGGGGCTGGAACTCGCAGGTGCTCGACGATCCGACGACGAGGCCTTTTTTTGTCAGGTAGCGGAAGAACTGCTGGGCCAAAGCCGTAGTCCGGGGGTAGATAAGGCCGCGATAGACCATCAACTGCGCCTGGAGCATGAAGACCTCTTTGGCGCGGGGGCGACACATGTGCCGGCGGCGCAGGTCCTCGATGCGCTCGGCCAGGTCCGGGTTGTCCGTCGTGACCATGCCGCCCAGACCCGTGGTATAGGGCTTGTTCCACTGGGATGAGAAATAGGCCGCCTGGCCGAACGTGCCCACCATCCTACCTTTGTACTTCGAACCCAGGGCCAGACAGCAGTCCTCAATCACCGTCACTCCATGGTCGGCGGCGATCTTCAGGATGGCGTCCATCTCGCAGGGGTAGCCATAGGTATGCTGGGCGATGATGATCTTTGTCCGAGGCGTGATCTTCGCGGCCAACAGATCGACATTCATATTGAACGTCGCCGGTTCGATGTCCACGTACACCGGATCGGCCCCGACGTACTTGATCGGGTTGACGTCCATGACGCAGGTGTAGCCAGGTAAAATGACTTCGTCGCCCGGCCCCACGCCGAGTCCGCGGAGTATGGCGTACAGGGCCACGCGACCCTTCCAGAAGGCGAATCCATGGGAGGCGCCCACCCAGCGGGCGAATGTCTGCTCATAGTCTCGTATGCGGCTCATCCGTTCTCCTGGTGTCTGTCGTACCTGTCAAGGAGGACCTGTGCGATGCGTTCGGCGGCGTGGCCGTCCCACAATGGCGGCACTTGACCGCCGCCGCTGTCGCCGGCCATCACCCGCTCGAATGCCTCGATGATTCGTTCGGTCTTTACGCCTACAATCCGGTTCGACCCGCACTCGACCGTCGAGGGGCGCTCGGTGTTCTCGCGTAATGTCAGGCAGGGAATCCCCAAGTAGGTCGTCTCCTCCTGGATGCCGCCGGAATCGGTCAGGACGATGCGTGCGCCGGCAACCAGGCGGCCGAAGTCCAGATACCCGAGCGGCTCTTCTAGACGCAGGTTGTTCATCCGGACCACCCGCCCGTGCAAAGAACCGTTTTCGAGGTTCTTGCGCGTCCGGGGATGAATCGGGAAGATGACGGGCATCTGTCGCTGGACCACATCCAGGGCGTCCAGGATGCCCGCGAAGACGGCCGGATCATCCACATTGGAGGGGCGATGCAGCGTGAGCACGGCATACCGGCCCTCTTCGAGCGACAGGTCCTTGAGCACGGGCGACTGCATGGTTCGCGGGCGGCCGTGGATGAGCGAGTCGATCATCACATTGCCCACGAGGACGATTTTGTCGGGGTCCACGCCCTCTTTGAGGAGATTATCCACGCCGCTTTGCTCGCTGCACAGCAACAGATCGCTGATGGCGTCGGTCAGGAGGCGGTTGATCTCCTCCGGCATGGTCCGGTCGAAACTCCGCAGGCCGGCTTCGACGTGGACGAGCCTGACGCCGAGCTTCACCGCCACGAGGCCGCAGGCGATGGTGCTGTTGACGTCGCCGACGACGAGTACGACGTCGGGCTTGTGTTCGAGCACCACCGGTTCGAATCGCCGCATGATCTCGGCGGTCTGGATGGCATGAGAACCGGAGCCCACCTCGAGATTGATGTCGGGGTCGCGGATTTCGAGGTGGTCGAAGAACGATTCGCTCATCCGCCTGTCATAGTGTTGGCCGGTGTGAACGAGCAGGGCCTCGATGCGCTCATGGGCTTGATAGGCCCTGAGAATCGGGGCGATCTTCATGAAATTGGGGCGGGCTCCGACGATGTTGATGATCTTCATGAATTGCCTTTCATGCGTTGGCTCGGCAAGCGCCCATCCGGCCGTCGCCGCTCGGCCTTGCGGCGGGGCATCCTACCGCGGATTCTCTTGCGTATCGGCGCTCAGGTCGAGGACATAACGGTTCATGCAACGGCCTTCCGGCGTCGTGTAGGTTGATTCCACCTTCCAGCCGAGGCCCTGATAGAAGGCGTTGACCTTGTCGTTGTTGTGGGCGTCGGTCGTCAGATAACAGCCGGCGGCCCGGCGGCGTTTTACTTCTTCGACCCAACGGCCGACGAGCGCCCGTCCGACGCCTCGTCGCTGGGCTTCGGGGGCGACGGCGATGCTGCTGAGCAGCGCCCTTGGGGGCCCGGGGGGCGCTTCTCCGCGGTAGAAGACGGCGCGAAACAGCCGTTTCGCCGTCGCGGGTCGGCGCAGCACCGCCCCTGCGGCGGCCCGGCAGAAGGCCCACCAGCGCCGCTTGAGCAGTCGCTTGAAATAGCCCCGAGGGGTGACGGGACCCACGACAGCTCCCAGGATGTCGGAGGTCTGCGCATCTTCGGCCACAAAACCGACACCCGTCGGATCCTGGAGAAACGATCCGTAGAACTCGCGCAGGAACCGCGGCCCCAGGAAGGTGAGGAAGAAATCCGGAAATGCACGGATGTGCACGTCGACGACCTTGTCGATATGGTCGGATTTAATCGGAACTATCTGGAAGTCCATGCGCGCCTCACGATCTGCGCCAGCCCCGCGACGCCATCGCCTCCAACCGTACTCGAAACTTCCGGGTCACAGCCTTTCGGCCGAATTCCCTCTCAAAGAATACCCTGGCACGCGCTCCCTTCTGTTGGCAGAGCGCCGGGTCTGATGCGGCGGCCGATATCGCCTCCGCCAGAGCGCCCGCGTCGCTGGGGGGGGGTACCCAGCCGAAATCACCTTCGCTGATGAGCCTGGAGGTGGCGCTTTCCGCGTCGACGCCGGCAATGACGGGACGCCCTGCGGCGGTGTAGCCGTGCATTTTCGACGGGATCGAACTGGCCCCCGAGCGAGGCTTCAGGGTCACCAGTCCCACGTCGCCCGTGGCCTGCATTTCATTGACGTCTTCTTCAGGCTGAAAGGGCAGGAACTTCACGTTTGAGAGCCCGTAATCCGCCGACATCTTCTCGAGATCGGACTTCAACGGGCCATCACCCACGAAGAGAAACAACAGATCATCTCGATTCCGCAGCAACCTTGCGGCTTCGATAATAACAGCGGCGCCGCTGATGTAGCCTATGGTGCCGGCGTGCAACACCACGAATTTCTCCGGCGGGATGTCGAATCTATGCCTCCACCCGTTCATGCGGGACATCGGATAGATGCGGGATTCATCGAGCCAGTGGCGTTGCAGAACGACGTGCTCCTCGGACAATCCGCGATCGAGGAGCAGTTGCCGCATGTCGTCGGTCAGCGTTCCGACCACATCGCTCCTTCTGCATACCCAGGTGTCCAGCTTCTTCATCATGGCTGTAGCGAGGCCTTCTTTGATGAGGCCTGCGTTGATTGCGCTCTCCGGATGCACATCCTGGATCCAATAGAAGACCTTCGCCCTTCGCAGTTTCGCCAGCAGCACGCCCGTGAAGTTCCCGAACAGGGGGGTGGACTGCATGATCATAACGTCGAACGACTCCTGGTGCAGACCCACGACGAAAGACCCCAAGGCAAAGGTGCCGTAATACCAGAGTTTGGGCAGAAGCCGGAAGCGTTTCGCAAAGGAATGAATGCACCGTACGACGGTGAAACCGCCGTCGGTCCGTTCTTTCGTATAGAACTTCGCCTTCCATCCATCAAAAAGCGGCCCTGCGGGATGGCTTGGGAAACCCGTAAGCACCGTTACCTCATGTCCGGCGTCAGTGAGTTCCTGAGCCAGTTCCGCTGCATTTATGCCTGCGGGCGCGTGTTCCGGTGGATATATATGTATAAGGATCAATACGCGCACGGGGATGTCTCAACGTAATCTGGGAAACCTGACTGCCGACACAAACGATTCATACGTGCATCCGGATGTGTCTTTCGGTCGTGAACGCGGCAGACTCTGCCATGCGCTCTATTCAGTTTCGCGCTTTGAGCGCCTTCGGCGATCTGCGGCCTATAGCGACCGCCGGATTCCCACCGACGACGGCCCATGGCTCCACGGACTTCGTCGCCACAGCGCCCATGGCGACCACCGCCCCCTCGCCGACCGTCACCCCCATTGCTATGATGGCCTTGGCGCACACCCAGGATTTCCGCCCCAGCACAATCGGCGCCGATACAAGCGGAAAGTCAGGCCTATGGATATCGTGACCGGCCGTACACAGATACGCATACTGGCTGACAATCGCCTCCTCTCCCAAGGTCACGGTGGCGACGTTGTAGCAGTCGACCTCATCCGACAGGCGGCTGTAAGGGCCCATGACCAGGTTCCACGGCGCCCATATCCTGGCCGTGCCATAGACCCTTGCCGTGGGATGTACATGGGCACCGAAGAGTCTCAGGAGCAACCTTCGCCAGCCGAAACACATTCTTGGAAACGGCCGAAACAGTAACAACCGGACCACCGACCATATGAACCGGCCCAGCCGATGCCCGACGGAAAAGGTGCTTTGCACGCGCGTCATGATTCCTGCTCCTCACAAGAGCCTACGGATGAACAAAAGCGCCGGTGGACGATCCGTAGCTCCGGCGCGAGGCCCGCATCGCTCCGCGGGATGAGTGAACAACCCATCAACCTCCTGAATTACCGAAAAACAGTAGATCGTCAACGACCGCCACATCGTGACAGGCAATCTCAGGGCTTGCCCAGAGCGATGAGTTTGGGAATTACCTCATCATAACGCTCGACCATGTGACGGGTATCCAGCGCCAGTGCCCGCCGACTGCACGCGGCCAGTGTATCGCCGTCCAGACGATCCAGCATCTCATCGGCAAAACCCTGCTTTCTGGGATCGACCACGAGGCCGCAAGCGGCCTCCCGAACGCGGGTGGCCAGATAGGTGTCTTCGGCAACGATTATAGGCACGCCGAAATAGAGCGACTCGTACAGTTTGTTGGGCAGTGCCATTCTCACATTGGGGTCGTGATTATCATAGACCACATACGACACATCGACGGATTGATAGATGTTGCCGATGTCTCTCTGGCTGGAGAAGGAGCCATGATAGAAGAGATTGCTGTGTTGGTCGACGAAATTTGTGACCATGTGCTTTGAGGGGCCGTCCCCGAAGAAGTGAAGCTGAAATTGAGGCCCTTTTCGGGCCACCGCCTCCATGAGGCATTGAATGCAGTGCTCGTACTTGAACAGTCCTATGTAGCCTATGCGCAAGGGCCTGTTCGGGGCGATCGTCCGGTCCGGCCGGGGGAACCGGGCCGCCACATCGCGCGCGAGCATGTTCTCGATGACCAGTGTTTTGTCTTCGATGCCCGGGTGCATAAGGGCGAAGTAGTCGGTGATGAACGCCGGAGAAGTCACGACCAGGGCGCGGCAGAGCCTGAGCATGCGCCTCTCCGCCACGGCGCCGAGTTTCGATACGACGGACATGTGCGGAAGGGGATTCAGGACATCCGCCACCTCGAAGACCAACGGCGTCGTCCGGGGCAGCGCCCGCCTCGCGATCATCGCCATGTCGAGTCCGAAGGCGTAAACCAGCGCCGGGGCGGGCTGCTCCTTCTCCCGCTTTCGTATGATCGCCGCGGCGCGCACGAGTCGGGGGATCCGCCGGATCCACCGGCCCATGGCGACGTTTCCCAGGCTTGTCACATCCGACGGGGCCGGATAGGTGTTCTGCGTGTAATACCCCCGCTGGAAGTGGTACACGCTGATGTCATAGCCGGCCTCAATCAACATGGCCGCGCGCCGGTGATAGCGAGGCTGCGACTCCGTGGGGGACAACATCACGGCTCTTGGCTTGCGGCCGGCGGACGCCCCGTGCGACGGATCGGCTTCATATGTCATTGGATGACCCCCTCACCTTAGGCATTTTGTCCTTTACGAGTGCTATCAACCCTTCGAGAGTCCCAATCGTCATTCCGAGATCACATGCCAACAGCGCATAGGCTCCAACAACGATGCGCACGGGGTTCATGAATTCTCTCCATCGGCCCTTTTGGAGCATGCGTTTGGCGAGATTCAGGCCGTAGAGAATCACGGCTATCAGCCACGCAACCGGCTGCAAAAATCCCCAGACGAAAAGGACGGGCAGAAGGATATGAAGCGCCGTGATCGCCGTGATCGTCCAGATGCCCCATGGTTCGCGGAGGCGGATATGCCCTCGCGTGTTTCTTCGGTTCATCCGGAAGATCCCCTTCCAACTGCTCCGGACCCGCCAGTACTGCTCCGCCTGCGGCGCGTGAACATACGTGTAGCCCAGCGCGTGCCATTGGGTGTTGAACCAGGTGTCTTCCCCGGCCTCCACATGTTCGGGATATCCGCCGATCCGTTCCCACACCTCGCGTTTGTAGGCGCAACCTCGGTGCGAAGGCTGGATGGCGTCTTTGGTGGGCTCCCTGAAGCCGGCCATGCAACTCTCGAACAGCGTCTTTCCCACCAGGTGGGTCTTTCCGCCCACCACGTCCGCCCCTTGGTGCTCAAACGGTTCGAGCATCCATTTCAGCCAGTCGTCACAGTACCGCGTGCCGGAGTCGAAAGTCACGATAATATCCGCGTCCGTCCGTTGAATGGCTTCATTGCGTCCCCGGCTGATATTCGCGCCCGGAACCGAGTAGACCCTCAGCTTGGGGACACGCGCCGCCCATTGTTGGAGCAACTCCCAGGTCCCATCCGTCGATCCCCCGTCGACAATCACAATCTCGTTGAGAAGGGCAAGATTCTGCTCGGTGGTGAACGTCTGCAGAGCCGGCTCCATCTCATCCCTACAGTTGCGTGTTGTGCCTATTATCGCTACTTTCCACTGCATGGCCATTATCTCCACGGTGCCGGAAGCAGACACTCAGCCACAGGTATATCGGTGAATCTCTCAGGGCACTTCATGCTGTATCAAGGATTACCCTGTGCTTCGCATCACGTCATGGTTCCCATAAACTCAACGTCCCGGACTTGGAGGTGTTTTCGGGACCTGTTTCCCGCGGCGCTTTGCTCGCCGTACAACAGCCCACCGCCGACGGCGTCCGTTAAGACCGGGCTGATAGGTTCGGCCATGTTGTCGTCATGCCATCCGCCGACCATGCGTCCGATCATCTCTCGCCCCTGTGGCACGCTTGCTCCAGGACCTCCACGATGGTCGTCGTACACTGACCGATCTCGAAGTGCTCCTCGACCCGCTTCCTTCCAGCTTGGCCCATTTCGTCCCGTAATGATGTGTCATCGAGAAGCGTCCCTATCTTGCCCGCCAGGTCATCCGGGTTCCGAATACCCACGAGAAAGCCGGTGGCGCCGTCAACGACCGTGTCTTCGCAACCGCGGTGTTTCGTGGCGACAACGGGCTTGCCGCAGGCCATGGCCTCAAGGATGGAAACCGGCAGGCCCTCAAAGTAGTATGTGGGCAGCGTGAATAGGTCGGCGCATCGCATCAGACGGGGAATATCGTCTCGCCAGCCCAAAAGCCTGAATTTCTCTTTGAGGGCAAATTGCTCCGCCCGACGGCCCAAACGGTCGGCACATGGGCCGTTTCCACAAAGCAGAAAGTACACATCGCCGCGTCGAGCACAAATCCGCCGGGCCGCGTCGAGAAGCACGAAGACGCCTTTCTCCGGAATCAGCGCCGCCGTACATAGAACGATCCGTGCCGTATCTGGAATACCCAACTCGTGTCTTACACAATGACCCTCCTCCCCATCGGCCCGCGCGTCAAACTCCTTCAGATTCACCCCCATGCCGGGAATACGAAACACCCTGTCGCCGGTTCGGGTCATCTTGTGTTTGCGGCAGAGGTTCTCATCATACGTGTTCATCACGATGATGGCGTCGGTCAGACGGGCCAACGCCTTTTCCAGGCAGAACCCTATGCTCCATTTCAGGATGTTCTGCCCGGGGGCGCAGGGCAGTCCATGGCAAAAATAGACGACATGCGCCGTCCCGGCCCGCCTGGCGGCAATCCGGCCGACCCCTGCGCCGAGAGGCGTATGGCAAACGGCGGCGTCGATCTTTTGTTCGCGCAGTATCCCGGCTATCCGAACGATCTCTCGGCGAAGCACCCATGGGTCCAGACTTCGTTCAAGCCGGTGGCCGAAGCAGTCGATGCCTGAGTCTCTGAGTTTCTGTGCGTGGGCGTCATCCGAGGTGCATACGCATACGTAATGGCCCCGCCTCTCTTGCTCCTTTATCAGAGGGACCAGGAAATGGTAAGCCGTTATGCTCGCACGGGTTATATGAATGAATCGCACGTATAACCTCTACCCATGGGACCTGGACGACGCGGATGTCGTGCGGACGCGCCATGGCCTGCGGCGCATCACCCCGACGCGGCATAGCCATTCACAAGACGGCCGCCTCATGGCTGTCTCAGGTTCTTCCCAGATCGATGAGTTTGGGAATAACCTCATCATAACGCTCGACCATGTGAAGGGTATCCAGCGCCAGTGCCCGCCGACTGCATGCGGCCAGTGTATCGCCGTCCAGACGATCCAGCATCTCATCGGCAAAACCCTCCTTTCTGGGATCGACCACCAGGCCGCAACCGGTCTCCCGAACGCGGGTGGCCAGATAGGTGTCCTCGGCGACGATTATAGGCACGCCGAAATAGAGCGACTCGTACAGCTTGTTGGGCAATGCGATTCTAATATTGGGGTCGCTGTGATCATAGACGGCGTACGACACATCGACGGATTGATAGATGTTGCCGATGTCTCTCTGGCTGGAGAAGGAGCCGTGATAAAAGAGATTGTCGTGCTTTTCAACGAAGGTGGTGATCCTGTCCTTCGAGGGCCCATCCCCGAAGAAGTGAAGTTCAAACCGAGGTCCTCTTCGGGCCACCGCCTCCATGAGACACTGGATGCAGTGCTCGTATTTGAACAGTCCTATGTAGCCTATGCGCAAGGGCCCGTTCGGGGCGATCGGCCGATCCGGCCGGGGGAACCGCTCCGCCACATCGCGTGCGAGCATGTTTTCGATGACCCATGTCTTGCCTTCGATGCCAGGGTGCATATGGGCGAAGTAATCGGTGATGAACGCCGGAGAAGTCACGACCAGGGCGCGGCAGTTGTTCAGTATGCGCCGCTCGGCGCCGGCGATGAGTCTCGATAAAAGGGAAAGGTGCGGCAAAGGATTCATGACATCGCCCACCTCAAAGACCAGCGGCGCGGTTCCTGGCATCGCCCATTGCCCGACCATCGCCATATCCAGCCCGAAGGCATAGACCAGCGATGGGGCGGGCCGCTCTTTCTCTTGCTTTCGTATGATCGCCGCGGCGCGCACGAGTTTGGGGATCCGCCGGATCCACCGGCGCGGGACGATCCGTCCGAGGCTTATGAGCTCCGATGGGGCCGGATAGGTGTTCTGTGTGTAGTATCCGCGTTGGAAATGGTATACCGTGATATCGTAACCGGCCTCGATCAACATCGCCGCCCGCCGGTGGCAGCGAGGTTGCGATTCATTGAAACACAACATGAGGGCTCTGGGCTGGCGGCCGGTGGACACACCGTCCGACAGGTCGGCTTTATATGTCATGGGATGGCCCTTTCGCGATCTTCGGACGGTTCGGCCACGGTATCGGAGGGGCGTCTCAATTCGATATCAAAGACGGCCGGGCTGCGCGCCGGTACGACAAGTCGCAGAGCGATGCTCGGCCCGCGCAGGGGCATCCAGCCGCCGGCCTCGCCATGAGCGGGATAGAGCGCCGTAATCCTGAGAGCGTCCGCTTGGCGCAGACCGTAGTCGGGATCATCGAGAAGCAACGACATCGACGTATCCCGATCGCTGATATTGTAAAGAACCAATCCAAGGCGCCCATCGGGCGCTCGCCACAGAGACGACAGCACCGCGGGCATTGTGACAGTGTAATAGTCCGTGGTCCACCGGATATACCACTTGACATCCAGTTCCGGCATGTGGCTTGTGATCCTCGGCTCGCGCAGCATCTCGCCATAGACCAGGAATTTCACGGCGCTAGCATAGGCGCGGCCTCGCCGTTGAACGGTTTCAATCGCCAAGGGCGCCGCTTTGTGATTGGTCAACAGCAGCGGTTCGACCCAACCGCTCTTAACGCCCCAGGTAAAAGCCTGGGCAGACTTCGCCAGGTAGCCTAGGCCGTTATCGGTCTCCAGATCCCAGCGACTGGCCCAAGCCCCGAAACAGATAGTGTAATCATGGTAGACGGACTGGATCATCGGAATGGCGATGATCTGTTTGCCTTTCAGAGGCTGATAGGTGGTGTTGCACGTCAGGAAACCGTCCAGTTCCGCTATGTTACCCTCCCAGAAGCTCTCACCGCTGAAACAGAAATCGGGATCCACCGCCCGGACTCGGGCCTTGATCGTCTGCAGCATTCTCTGATTGTACTTGATGTATGTGTTGCCGCCACCGACCTGTTCGCCATAGCGGGGATTGAAATTCAGATACGTGCCGCCGTGATTGAACGAATCCATATAGGCGGCCCGAAAGCCCGCCTGGGCCATCTGCACAACGACATCGCCCAACTCCTCGGTCCAGACATCTCCCGGAAAGGCAACGGAAGCCCGCGTATAGGTCCTGTCGCCGGGCTTGCCGAGTTCCCACAGGAGCCGCTGGCCATAGAAGTTATGGACCGCCTCGTCCTCGCCCCTGGCCCGCTTGAAGCTTTCGCTTTCGCTGTCCCAACACACCGCCTGTATAAAACCCATGATCGGGTAGTTGTGTTGCCTGGCCAGATCCAGCGTGTGCCTATCCTGAGCATCCAGCGGAAAGAGGTCCGGCGACCCCCTGGTGCCGAGATGTCCCTTTCCCCAGTAGTGCAGATGCAATCCCTTGCTCAGACCATCCAGAGCATCCCGGATGTTCGGGTGATACGGATGTTTCTGCAGTGACGGCGAGAGGGTCGGGCCGCCCCACCGCATCCACATGTGGATTTCCTTGAACCATGTCGGTGTGTTTGTGCGCCGGTGTAGAGGGCCTTGCGATGCCCAGCTTTGTTTCAGCGCCCACGCACGATAGATCCGACAGGCGTCGTACCAGTCCCCCTTGAAGCACCGCAGGACTACATCATAGGGCACGCTCCATAGCTGCGGCACGGACTTCATGTTGTCGGGAATATGCACCGTGCCCCAGCTCAACCCCTGGGTCTTGTCGGCGGCCAGATAATACCGTTTCACGTTCTGGTCGCCGTCAAAACACCCGAGATAGAGACCGTTGTCACCGTGGTAGTAGGCGTCGAACTGCATGCTGTGGCCGGACCGATTGGGCTGGAAACGATAGGGCTCGCCCAAGATGCCGTTTCGGATGGGATCGAACGTGAGGCGCCCGTTATACACCGGTGAAGCCAGACGGTCGAGGTCGGTCCTGTCGTCGGCCGGGTAAATACCTCCGACGATCGGCGCCGTCAGATAGAAGACGGTATAGCGACGGCTGCGATTGGCGAAGCCCGCCCGGAATCTGACAAACTCGTCATTTTGCGCCAAAGTCACCGTCATATAGACATCGAGAACGGCCTTCTCCGCGTCAACGGTGATATCTTTCCAGAACATCGTGAAGCCATCCGGCTTTGTCTCGATGCGACAGTCCGCCGCGACACGGTCCGACCGTAGGACGATTACATCGGATCGTGAACGCAGGTCGGTTCTTCTGGCCATGCCGTCGTTGACCTCCGGGTCGAGGCTCAGCCGCTGGATACCCGCGGTCCCGCCGGATGTCGGCGGGATACGTTTCAGTTCGATTTGCCAGAGCGACCCGGGCCCGTCGCGATTGAGGAACTCAAAACCGGTCTCGTTTCGGATACGGCGGATCGCGCCACCCTTCTCCGGCATGTGGAATTCAATAGACATGAAAGGGTTTGAGAGGCACGGAGTCTGCTCCGGGAACGAGGCGGACACGCAGATATTGAACCATGCGGCAAACAGCACCCGTGCAAGCAACCACGTCTTCATCGGTTATATCCCCCGCGTACGGGTCCCAAGCAGTGTCTTCAGTCGTTCCACCACAGCGTTTCGCCCGGCGAGGGCCATCTCGCAGGCCCGATGCGCCGGCAGCGCCGCGCGACACGCTTCAGGCGATTCTACGCACAGTTCAAGCAGGCGTTCGAGCCCCTCTCCGGACAGATCGGCGTCCAGGCGGCAGACCTCCGGCAGCCCCACCTCGTCGGCAAACGCCGTGCACTTGGCATGGTACGGAACGATTGCAAAGGGAATACCCAGTGCAAAGGCGTATATCGCCGCGTGCAGCCGCTCCGCTATGATCGCGTCAAGCCGTGATATCCGACGCAGCATCTCCACGGGTTCCGGACTGTATGGGATCCATGTGATCTCACAGGCCCCTTTCAATTCGTGCCGCAGGCTGCGGCACAACGCCTTTTCGCCGTAAACGTCGTCGCCGCACATCTCAATGAGGAAGAGGTTCAATCGCCGCCGGCCTGATATCTTTCGTATTGCACCGACCAGGTTGGCCAGTTTCTTCTGCCGGAAGGATGGCGAGTTGTCTACCGTGCCAGGCGACATGGACAGCGCGACGCCGATCGACAAAGCACCCTCTCCTGCCTGATCCGGCCGGCGGGCGGACGACGCCATCGACAGGCGTCCGGCCATCAGGACCGCCGGATCGAACCCCCGTATCACGGGCGTCGATACCTCCAGATGTCTGCACAACTCATATGAAGTCGCGTCGCGGACCTCAACGACGTCGGCCATATTGAGAATCTTCCGGGCCAGTGTTCGCCCTCTCGGGGTAACCAGCGGGCCGGCACCGAGTGCCGCGAAGACAATCGGTACACCTATGATCCAGGCGGCACGGCAGACGTAGTACTTCTCGCGAAGTCCTCTCAATCTGGCTTCGTTAGCGTCGGCCATGATACTGCCGCCTCCGAACACCAGCGCATCGGCGCCCAACAGGGTCATGACCCTGTTCAGGGTGATGGACCCTTTGAACCGGCGGGTCAAGCGTCTGATTTTTACGGCCGGCGGCAGACTCGGCAGCCGACCCGCACGGTCAACCTGCACGAGGATCTCGATGTGCTCCGAGACATCCAGCAACATGCCGGACATGGACTGCAACAGCGCATCATCTCCGCTGTTCTCCTGCCCGTACCACCCCCAGAGATAGACTCGGCGTCCGGTCCTTGCCATGCTTCACCGGCGGCCCCTGAGACTACCGGCCATCTTGACTATTTCGTGCCTGAAACCCAGGGCAAAGGTTACGTAGCTTGCCCAGGCGGCGGACAGCAGCAACAGCCCGACCCAGGAAAGCAGGATATTGGAAAACCACAGAACCGCCACCATCGCCACGAGAACACCCGCCGGCGCGAAAAGGCGGTGTAAGCGAACCACCTGCGGCGCTACGCGCAAACTGACCAGCCAGTAACTCAGCAACACCCACAAATCGACGGCGACTAATGTCCACCCGGCGCCGACGATGCCGTACCTCGGCACGATGAGGCTCACGCCCGCCAGACAGATCACCGCGCCGAAAGACTGCAATCCCACGCGGAACCACTGCCGGTCCACGCTCTCGAGGATATTGCCGGCGGGTATCGCCAGAAAGCGAAAGAGCACGCCGAGACCGACCAGAGGGAACACCGCCTCGGCCGCCATGTACCGCTCTTCAGCCAGTGTCCGGATCAAAAACCCCGGCACGCAAAGACACAGGGCGAAGATCAGTCCGCCACTCAACCACAAACCGCGGACCAGTCTCGCAAAAACGGTCGCGTAAACCTCAAACTGCCCGGAAGCCGCCAGTTTATGATACAGTGGAATCGCCACGCCCGAAACAGACATGCAGACGACCAGGGCGATCTGGTAGACTTTTAAGGGCACGGCGTAGTAGCCGGCCTGCTCTTCCCCCAGCACCTGCCTCACATAGATCAGGGCCCAGTAGCTGGTGAATGAATACACGAAGATGGCCACGGCGAAAGGGATGCTCGTCTTCAGCAGTCTCAGGTAGTTGAACCGTCGCAGCGTGACGAGGGCCGGCCGGACCATCATGCCGCCCATGGTCGCCAGAACGAGGCTTAGAAACAGGTACGAGCCGACGAGGATTTCATACTTGTGTTCCCCGCCGAGACGGCACAGCACGGCGGCCAGGAATACGACAAACCCCCTGCTCAGGTCCAGCACGGCCACGTGAAGGAATCGCCGGGTGATCTGCAAATCGATCTGGACCAATTCCAACAGGCTGAGCATCAGGGTTCCGCAGACCACCACCACGGTATGGGCCTTCCACAGCCCGGTGCATACCAGGTACACGCTCAGCCCGCAGAAGTACAGGAATGTCGCCAGCGTGCGAATGGCGATCGTCGGCAGCAGGTGAGACTGCCGCAACTGCGGCTGTCGCGAAACGAGTTGCCTGTAACCCTGCCCGATGCCCAGATTGACCAGGCCGCCGCCCGCCAGCACCAGCGCCTGGTCGGAGAAGAAGTTCCCCAGTGCATCGGGAGCCAACGTCTTGGCCAGAATGATGCCCGACGCAATAGCCAGGCCCCGGCTCACCATCGCGGACGTGGTGCCCGTCAGCACGCCGTGAAGATAGGACAACCCCCCGACCGACGCATCCGTGCCGCTCTTCGGACTCATTCCTCACCCACCGGCTCCTTCCCACCGGCATACTGCTCGGCAATGAACAGTAGCACTGCAATGATAAATCCGTTGATTATAAGACCTTTTCCAGTCCAGTACATACATAACATGACGGTGGGTATCAGAGCGATCAGGCACGCCAGGAACCCGTTGAACGTGCTTCGGTCCCGACGATCAAAAACATACTTCCAGCACATCCAGGCAGGACTGATCCAAAGCAGACTGATGAGCACAAGCCCGATGAGGCCGTGCTTGAAGAACAACTGGGAGACGTAGTTGTGACAGTAGAAGAACTGCCCCAGCGATGCGGAGTACTCCGGGAATGCCGTGGTGAGGTCCTGGGGGAAAGGCATAACATCGTCCGTATAGTAACTGCCGTAACCGTTACCCCACAATATCGACACGCGCCTGAAGCTGGTTGCCGTGGAGTTCAGTATTTCCCCGTATCGAAGCGGGTCGATATTGGCGATGTAATTGCCCCCCGTGGGTTTGAGAGTCTCCGCACGCAGCGCGGCGATGCGAATAGATTCGCTCTGTAGTGATTTGATCAGAGCTCCGCCGCCAAAGATCAGCAAGGCCGCCACGGGACTCAGCAGTAGAATTCTCTTGACGCCCAGCAGATGCAACAGGATCACAACGCAGATGATGCTCGTCAACCAGATAAGACGCGTGGCGAAGACAATGATCAGCAGAACCGATCCAAGCGCCAGAATCGTGCCCAGCAGCAGCCTCCGACGTATAGCGATCAGATGAATCCCAAAGAGCAGGACAAAGACGATGGTGCTCTTCGCCGAGTCCACGCTGGCTCGCGAAATACCCGCGATCATGGGTCCTCGCCCGGAGAGCCAGTAGATCATGTTGCCCAGGTGTACGGCCAGCAGGCCACCCAGGAAAAGGGCGAGCATCATCGGCAAGGCGCTGGGATTCCTCCTGAGAAACGATGTGAACAGAAGTATGCTCGTCATCAGGAGCATACCCAGACGCATATCGGTCGGCACCTCGACCGTCCGTGCGATCGTTCCGAAACCTCCATAAATCAGACCCGTGATGATCGGCACGCTGGCAAACCACACGATGGCCAGCTTGATACGTCGGTCCCACGACCCGTACAGGTTCCTTGCCAGCAGCAGCGCCGAGACCAGAAAGATGATCCAACTGGGGCGCAGGGGGCCGATAGACGCTCGCCAGAGACTTGCGATGTTCTGTTCGCCGTAGATGACCTCTTCGGTGGACGACTGAATAATATCCGGGGAAACCAGAAGCAGCAAGAAGTAGAAGGGCACCCCGATACGGCTTGGCATGAAGACCGTCAGGCCCAGCAGAGCCAGCAGGAATAATCGGGCGGCGACAAAGAACGGCCCGGCCGTATCCGAAAGCCCGGACAGAAAGCAGAACAGCAGGCCCACAATGAAGAACTTGAACACCTGCCTGCCTCGGATCTGCAGAACGTCCCCTTCATCGATCTCCGTCGCATCCACACCCACCTCGTCCATGCGATAGGCGTCGTCATAGTATATGTCGTTCGCAATCATCTTGGTTTACCTTGCGCATCTTGTCTTTCAAGTCAGCATCGAACCACTTGGAGCGGACCACGCGGTCGGAATCTCTAGATCACCTTGAAATAAAACGCTTACAACAAATGCAGCCCAATGACTGCTTCGCGAGTAAACACTCAGCCGCAGGTATATCGGTGAATTCTTCAGGGCACTTCATGCCCCATCGGTGATTATTATACTCTTCGCACCACGCCATCGTCCCATAAATTCGACGTCCCAGCCTTAGAAAGCGTTTTGGAGATATATTCTCTGCGGATACTTGCTCAGGGCTGCGCCAATGCGGCCTGTATCGATAATAGCGTTTATGGCGATTCGGCGGCGAGGTTGACCGTTCGAATCCCCGCGAACCGGCCTGATTCCAAGCCGGGGCATGCAGGAAACCCCGTGCGAACTCGTGGTGGGCGGCTCTTGGAATGCGGTATGCCAACCCTGCGCAGTACATGGGAGATTCAACTGACGGTCACCGTCAGGCCTTCGCCGCTGATGTCGTAGTCGAAGAATCGGGCGCGGTCGTTGACCGGTCGGCTTTCCAGGACGTTGCGGATGGTATCGGCGTCGCCGCGGCTTCTGGCGATCATCAGCAGGAAACCGCCGCCGCCGGCCCCCAGGAGCTTGGCCCCCCATACGTAGGGCCGCACCCGGGCCAGCAATTCCTCCACCGCGTCGTTCGTGCTATTGGGGTCCAGTTGCTTGTTCAACTCCCACACGACGTCCACCAGCTCCCCGAACCGCCGCACATCCCGCCGTTCGCACGCGGCCGCCACATCCTGCGCGACAACCTTCATCCGGCGCAGCGTATCCATCGCCGCCCGGTCCCGGTCGAGATACCGCCCCACGACCTGCTGGAGGATGTTCTTCGCCAGGCGCGTCACGCCCGTATAGTACAGCAGGCTGACGCCGCCGTTGGCCTTTGGATCCAGCACGTGCGACGGCACATAGTGGATCCGCGCATCCGGCACGAGGCCTGGATCCGTCGAGATGATCTTGACCCCGTCGGTGGCCCCGCCGATCTGGTCCTGCCAGCCGCCGCCGGTGGTCAATGCCTGTTCGAGTTGCAGGACACTGTGGAACAACTCCCTCTGCGAAAGCCCGCGACCCATCGCCCGGGAAATCGCTCCCATGATCACCGCGCCCATAATGCTCGATGTTCCCAGGCCGCTGCCCTTCGGAATGGCGGCCAGGGTGGTTAGCTCGATGCCCCCGCCGAAGGCCTTGAGCACCTGATCGAGACCGGCCGGCCGGCCCAGCGCGTCGGGCGTCAACCCCGACAGGGCCAGCGCCGCCTTGGCCAGCGCGAAACTGCTCGTAGCCTGGCGATAGTCCATCAGTTCGTCGAATACCCTAATCTCCGTTCGCACGCCGACATCGATCGAGGCAATCCGTATGACCGGTTCATCGATTACCCGCAGATACGCCTGAATAGGCGGCTGTCCATTGAGATTCACGGCGGCGTTGATGACGGTGCCGCCCCACTCCAGCGCGTACGGCGGCGTATCCGTCCATCCACCGCCAACGTCGAGCCGGGCGGCCGCACGCGCCCATACAATCTCATCGCTTCGCAACGCGCTGCGCGGGCATTCGCGGCACTGCTCGCTGCTGGCGGCAATCGCCCGCTGCAACCCGCTGAAAGCCGCCGCACGCGCCGCCTTGGCCCACGCCCTGCAGTCCACCGGGCCGTCCAGTCCCAGTCCAAGGGATTTGAGCCCGTCTCGCTGGGCCGTGTTGAGCATCTTGCCCGCCTCGGGCAACGCCCCCTCAATATCGATATTCCCATCCTCGCGCAACTTCGAGACCGCCGAGCCCAGAGTATGAATAATCCGCCCGAACACCAGCGAAGACATCCCCCCGCTGTCGTAATGCCGCAAGGCCTCCTGCAGGATGTCGGCGAGCCAATCCTTGAGGCTGTCCGCCTCGTGCAGCAGTTTTGTCAGTTCCGCTGCGCTGAAATCGCTGGTCGGCCGGAACATCCGTGTCAGCCCATCGCGGACCACCGCCGCCCGAATCGCCTCCCGACGCCGGTGAAATCCCTCCGCGTCGGCCATGGCCAGTATCTGACAGTGGCTGTACCGTCGTGCGGCCCGCCACGCGGCGTGCTGCTGCGGCTGGGCCCGCCGCGGTTCGTACATCCACAGCCACTGGCGAAAGTCCTTGCTACTCCGGACGGCCGGGAACATCCGCGCGTTCCACATACTCCGTTGCGTCGGCGTGATATCGCTATCCCAGACGTCCTCGCCCGTGGCCCCAACGGCGTCCAGCCACTGCATCACTGGCACGCCACAGAAACTCGCCCCCTCGTCCACGGTCACCTTCATCCGGTCATCCAACCCGTAGCACCGCACGAACGAGACGGCCCGGCCCTTGTCATCGGTCCCGTCAATCACATCCAGGCAGGCCCCCCGCGGCAACTGCAACGGCCCGTCGACGTCGATTCCGGCCACGAGGTTCTCACCGCCCAATGTCATCGTGGCGTTGATTCGACAACCCTCCACCCAACTACCCCAGCCCTGCACGGATCCGCCCTCGCCGACGGCGTTGTTGACATCGAGGTATCGCCGCAGGTGGGTGATGCCCCGTTCCTCCTGGACCAGCCGTGTGCCGCTGTCGATCAGCCTGCGACAGGCCCCGAAATCCAGAAACTCGCACGGATGCAGCAGTTGCGCCGAAAAACCGATGGTCGAGACGCCCGCAAATACCCGCCCGAGCAAGTTCTCGCTCCACTGCGAACCGCTGGCCTTGGCCGCCCTGACATGTTCGGCGCTCGATGCCTCCGTTCCCATCGCACAGCACACCTCACGGTAGAAATCCAGGCCCCATTGATTGATGGCATGGCCCATTTCTCCCGCCAGGTGCAGCCTGCCTCCGCTGGAGGGCCCGGCTCCAAAGATCTCCAGCAGCCGAACCGCCGTGTCGGCGTCGAAGTTCATCACGCCGATATCCAGCCAGGCCTGCCCGTAGGCATCGAGCGCTCCGCATGCCTCCTGCTCGGCCGGCGAGGGTTTCTGCAGGTAGATACGGACGCGGCCGTCGCGGCCGGGACAAAACACCCCGTGGCGAGCGGCCTGTTGCGGGGGCGCCAGACAACTGAGCCCCGTGATGCCCTCATCGGCGAAACGCACCGACCGCGGGTCGAACCACAGTAGCACGTCGCCGCTGGTAATCACGATCTGGCCCCGGCCGTGCGGGCTACGGCCCATGCCCAGATAAATGGGAAGCTGCTTGTCAAAAAGGCTCAGGTATACGGCGCTGTCGCTCTCACCCGGCGCCGGCACAAAGATTTTGCCGCAGGGTCCGTATGCAGGCAGTCGCCGTGAATCGCCGCCCGCGTGAATGATCAGGATGCGCAGGTCGCCCAGCACCTCGCGCCAGGCGTCACTGCGGCGGCCGGCGACGTCGCCGAGTTGCCGGTTCAGTACCTCGAGCAGGCAGTAGAGCGTACTGCCGCCGCTGCCCACGCGCCGGCCTCCCGGATCGGCGACGACCAGCGTCCGGTCCACGCCACCGAGCAACCCCAACTCGCGGCGGACCGCCAACTGGTTCTCATAGCCCCGGGCCTGCGTATCGTTCGAGGCCGTGACAATCAGGTAGTCCCACTGTTGCAGTCGTTCTTGGGTCCTCATACATTCGTCTCAAACGCAGCGCACTCAGGCACATGGCGCAACGGCCCATGGCGATTTCGGCGTCGCTATCTTCGCTTGTCCTCGATAATGAGAGCCAGCGTGTCCTCCAGGCTCGTTCGCGGCCGCCAGCCGACGGCCCGGCGTATCCGGGACAATCCGGGAACCCGCCGCATCATGTCCTCGATAGGTCGTCCGTACGCCACGTCGTAAGGAATGAACGTCTTGCCGCTGCGGCTTGTGGTCATCTCGATGATCCGATCGGCCAGGGCCGATATCGAAATTTCCTCATCCGACCCGATGTTGTAGGCCCGCCCGACGGCCGTGTCGCTCGCCATCAGCATCACCAGAGCCTCGACCAGGTCGCCGACGTAGCAGAAGCATCGCGTCTGTTCGCCCGTCCCGAAGACCTCAAGCGCCCGGCCGTTCAACGCCGCCTCCACAAACCGGGGCACCACCATCCCATACTTGCCGGTCTGCCTCGACCCGATGGTATTGAAGAACCTACCGATGACCACCGGCAGGCCATACTCCTGGTGGTATGCCAGGCCGAGGAACTCATCGATGGCTTTGCTGCATGCGTAGGCCCATCGCGAGAAACTGGTGCTGCCCAGGACGAAGTCATCGTCCTCGTCGAAGGGCACCGCCACGCTCTTGCCGTAGACCTCGCTGCTGGAGGCCAGCAGAATCTTCCGCCCGTACTTGTTGGCGGCCGCCAGGACAATTTCGGTCCCGCCGATATTCGTCTCGATTGTATGCACGGGCGAATCCGCGATCAGTTGCACCCCCACGGCCGCGGCCAGATGATAGACGACGTCCGACCGGCGGACCCATTCGTCCATCAACCCCTTATCCCGGATGTCGCCAATAATCAGCTCGAACCCGTCCCGGCGGTTCAGGTGCGCCACGTTGGCCCGGCTGCCGGTGCTGAGGTTATCCACGACGACGACCTCCCAGCCGTCATCGAGCAGCCGCTGGGCCAGATGCGACCCGATGAAGCCTGCACCGCCTGTAATCAATGCCTTCATGGAATCGCCGTCTATAGGACCCTATGGAAAAGCCGTCTGTTGCCGCCGCCAAACCGCGACGCCGAATAATAACCGGCAACCGCCCCGGCGGCAACCTGGGCCGTCGGCGCATACTCCGTCCCCGTCGGCTGCGCACCATCGCTGTCACAGCCCGCGGGCTGGACCCCAAACCCTCCGACGTTGGCTGGACCGATCGTGCAGGGGCACAGCCATGTTCTCGGACTCAACGCCGGGTCATTGTTGTGTCGGTTATCTCACGTAAGTATCGACGTGCAAAAGACATGTCTTTAGTCAACCCTGCCAACCAAGCCCCTCCACGTTCCTATAATTACGCCCAGAACACTACTCCAGAAGCCGCCGTTGCGTTCATGTGGGGTGTCCGTTCCCAAAGGCGTGCCTGGCTTCAGGGCCAGGACTGTGGCTCCCAGAATGGCCTTGGGAGCGCTCGACGGGCCGGTATTTGGGCAAACTCGGTTGCCGTGGCCCATCGACCATCCATAAATTCCAGCATATTACCGGACTATGATGCTGACGTTATCCCGGCCAGGGGCCTGCGAAACCTGTTCAAGGTGGGCAAACCAGCGCCTCCGTTGCAATTATGGCCGAACAATCCGTCGATGATGGTAAAATATTATACCAGAGGCCAAAGAATGCCGCAAGCGACCCGCATAATGCCGTTGATCATCCTTGTCGCGACGACCCTTGCACCGGCGGCGCGCGCCGAGAAGACCATCAGCCGCAGTGTTCTATACGACAAGATAAGGGGGATGTGGCTGGGTCAGCTTATCGGAAACAACGCCGGACGGGCCACCGAGGGCAAGTATTCCAGCTCCTCGCCCAATCCAGATCCATCAGTGCCCTGGGTCCTCAAGCAGATATGGGACGGGGATGACGATACGGACATGGAGTACCTGGCCCTTCATATCCTGGAGGCCACGGCTCTGGACCCCAACAACGCCGAACTGGCTCAGCAATGGCTGGACCATGTAACCGCCTCCGGGATATACATCGCCAACAAGCAGGCGTGGTGCCTGCTTCAGGACGGCCTGATCCCCCCGGCTACAGGTTGCCGCCGCTATAACCGCCACTGGTACGCCATCGACGCGCAGATTACCACCGAATCCATCGGGGCCCTATGTCCGGCGCTGCCCCAGGCGGCCGTCGATCTGACCGGCCGGTTCGCCCGTATCACCAACGAGGGCTATCCCGTCCATGCGGCCCAGTTCTACGCCGCCCTCTACGCCAACGCCTTCTTCGAGTCCGATGTCATGACGCTCATCGCCGGCGCCCTGGAGGCGGTGCCCGCATCGAGCCGGACCCGGGCGGTGATCACTGATTGCATCGACTGGTACATTCAGGACTTCGAGGATTTCGACCTCAACTGGCGGGCCACGCGGGCGAAACTGTACGACAAGTACGTCGGGGCCGACAGCTTCGGCCGCTACCACAACTGGGTCGAGTCCACCGTCAACACCGGCGCCACCGTGTTGGCCCTGCTCTATGGCAACGGCAATTTCAAACTGACGGTCCAGATTGCCGTCCTGGCCGGTTGGGACTGCGACTGCAATCCCGCCACCGCCGGCGGGCTCATCGGCATCATCGCCGGCTATTCGGGTCTGCCGCCCGACCTGACGGATCCGAGTCAGACCGGGGATGTCTACAAAAATGTCTATCGCCCAGGGCTGCCGGACCCGGGCCTGGCAGTCCCCCAGTACGACACGATCACGAATATCGCCGCACGAATGACCGCCCTGGCCGAACTGAACATTCTTAACCATGCAGGCTACGCCGACGGCCCGGAGGAGGACCCCGTCTGGCACATACCGCAGCAGCCTCCGCTGGTTGCCGAACCCGACTTGCCCGACCCCAACGGACCGATCGGCCTTGTCGCGGCGGCTATGGCCGCGGGGATTTCCGTCACGCCCGAGGCGGCAGTGGCCAAGTATGTCCTGACGCAGGACCGGTTCAACCTCCATCGCATCATGGACGGCGTAACCACGGACGTCTTTAACGGCGTGCGGCCGTACTACTCGTATGTCTCCAATCCCGCGCAGCGCCCCGGGCAGGATTTCTACCAGCTCCGGTTCTCCCGCCCGGTGAAGTTCACGTCCGTCACCTTCCATGAGGGCGACATTGTCTGGTCGTCCATCAACGCCTGCAACGCGGCCGACGCGCTCAGAGGCGGTTTCTTCACGGATCTGTCCGTACAGGTGCTCCGCGACGGCCGCTTCATCACGCCCGCCGACGTGAACGCCTCCGAGCCGCTCGATCCGCTCAAAATGTACCAGAGCATCACCTTCGAGTTCGCCCCGACCGTCGGCGACGCCATCCGTGTCATCGGCACACCCGGCGGGTCCGAGGCGTTCACGACCCTCCTCGAACTTGAAGCGGCCGGCCAGGTGGATACGGGCCTCTATGTGGCATCCGTCAGAATTAATGGCGACCGACCCCAGCGATCCGCCATCGGCGTTGTAGAGATCGTGTTCAACCGCGACGTGAACATCCGCCGGGCGGACCTGGAACTCTCAGGCCTCCTGAACACCGGCCCGATTGAGATCACCCAGAGCATGTTCGACTACAACGCCGCCGCCCGCACCGCCATGCTCACCTTCGCCGACGGCCTGCCGGACGATCTATACGCCCTGGACCTGATCTGTGAGCACATCACCGATCCCAACGAGACGCCCCTGCTCGACGATGACACCGTGGCCCAGGACGGGTACTACACCATCCGGTTCCACCGCCTCTTCGGGGATGCGGATGGTTCCGGGCGCGTCGACCTCAATGATGTTGCGATTCTCTCAAGCCGCTGGCTCGCCGACCCGGCCGAGACCGGGCTCGACGCCAACAACGACGGCGTCCTCGACATGACCGACTACACCCGCCTGCTGGAGAACTACGGCAAGCCTCTGGCTCCTTGATCCGGCCGCCAACAAATCTCTTGCACGCGCCGCCATGGCCGCTGATAATAGCCCCACGGAGGCGGGTTGAGCAGGCGGCTGCTCGGCGGCCGCGACGTGTTAGACGGCATTACGGATTGGTGCTTGCCCGGTTTGGAGCCGCCATGGATGGTACGATATGTCGGCACAGTGGCCCGGCCTGTGTTGAAGGAGAAACGAATGGATAACCAGAAAGAATCGAGTCAGCTTCTTGATACAACCGATTGCCTCGAGGCCGTCGGCGTCTTCCGGGGGTGGAAGAACTTCCTGTTTGTGATTGTCTTCCTCTGCCTGCTGGCCCTTCAGGTGGCGTTCTGGCTGGTCAACGCCGACGTCGTGGCCACCGGCGACGATCCGAACGCCCCGGCCGCCGCCACCCAGCCCGTCGAGCCCCAGGCCGAGCCGCTTACCGGGATCGTCCGTGGGCCGGACCTGGCGGCTGCCCCGCAGGACCCCAATGCCCCCCGCGACGTTGAGATCATCATCAACGCCCATCCCGACCCCGCCGAAGAGGTCTCGGAACCCCGGCACGCCCCCCTGGCGGCATTGACCTTTGGTCGGTTGGCCCTGGCAATCCGAATCACCAACGCCGTGCTGATCGTCTCGGCGGCCGTGTACTTCCTGACCCTCCTGTTCTGCCTCAAGATATCGCTGGTCGCCCGCCTGGGGGGTATCAACCACATCTGCCGGGCGTTCTTCCTGGCCCTGATCATGCTGGTGCTGCTGCTGCCGTGGCAGGTGCTCTTTGGCCGCGTCGCTGTCGGGGCCATCTTTCTGCCGAAGGAGTTGCTGGCCTGGTCGGATATCGACACGTCAAACACCTTCCGCATGGTGCTGTATTTCCTGCGCTTCGTGGGCTACTGGCTGCTGGTCTTTCTGCTGCTGATCAGTGCGCAGATACGCACCTCCCGCTGGACCCGGAGCATCCTGCGGCGGCTGGAGGTCATCTGACCGTGGATCGGCCACGCATCGGGTTCATCGGCACTGGGATCATGGGTCTGCCGATGGCCGGCAATCTGCTCAAGGCCGGCTATGCGCTGACGGTTCACTCTCGCACCCGGTCCAAAGCCGAACCGCTGCTGGCCGAACGTGCCAAACCTGTGCGGCACGGCCTGGAAGGCCGTGCTACGCCGGCCCGTAGCACGGACCTCCAGCCCGTGGAACATGGCTCGGAAGGTCATACTACGCAAGGGGCGACTTGGGCCGATAATCCCGCTGAAACGGCCGCTCGCAGCGATGTCGTCATCACCTGCGTTACCGACACGCCCGACGTCCGGCGGGTGCTGCTCGGTCCCGGCGGCGTGATTGAATCGGCCCGGCCCGGTCTGATCTGTGTCGATATGAGCACCATCAGCCCTTCGGCGACACGGGAGATGGGCGGCGCCCTTGCGGCCAAGGGGGTGCAACTGGTCGATGCCCCCGTCAGCGGTGGGCAGATCGGGGCCATTGAGGCGCGGCTGTCCATCATGATGGGTGGGCCCGCCGATGCCGTCGAGCGGGTGCGGCCGATTATGGAGGTACTGGGCAAGACGGTCACCCATTGCGGCCCGCTGGGCTTCGGCCAGATGACCAAGCTGGCCAACCAGGTGATGGTTATTCACACGATTATGAGCATTTCCGAGGGGCTGGCCTTCGCCCAGAAGGCGGGCCTCGACCTCAACACCACCCTGGAGGTCACCGCCGCCGGCGCCGCGTCGAGCTTCTCGCTGAAGGTCCTCGGCCCCAAGATCATCGCCGGCGACCTCAAGCCCGCCTTCATGGTCGATCTCCAGCAGAAGGACCTGCGGCTGGTGCTTGAGGCGGCCGAGCAACTGAACCTGCCCCTGCCCGGCGTGGCCCTGGCCAACCAACTCATGCGGAGCCTCCAGGCCCACAACCGCGGCCGCGACGGAACCCAGGCCCTCATCGACGTCATAAGAAACCTCGCCGCCATCAGCCCACAACGGTAGCATCAAACCGCGCCACGCAACTATAGGTTGGGGCGCGCCCCACCGCGACCTTGTCATTCCCGCGAAAGCAGGAATGAATCCCGGGGACACCATATAATGGCACTAAGTTAAGCATATTTGTAACCCTCTAAGGCTGGCGCAGAGCAGCTTGAGCCGGGGGATTTAGATGATTTCGAGGGGGCCGAAATCGCTTTCGGGCTGTGAATC
>Ga0209614_1000322_pt1 | contig 44100 bp, 45 predicted proteins | sample BlaSprsedimmetaG_FD_185484 | JGI IMG/M metagenome (GOLD analysis project Ga0209614, IMG submission 185484) | Hot spring sediment bacterial and archeal communities from California, USA to study Microbial Dark Matter (Phase II) - Blank Spring... ...
TTACTCTCAATCGTGTTAAGAAGGGTGCCCAACCTGGCATACAGGCTCTAAGCCTAAGGATGACGACTGGCTACTCCCTCTACCCTCATTCTATACTCTCTCTTATGACAATACACGAGGATGACGGGGAAAAATGATTGGCGAGATTCAGAGGGTGATTGACGAGACTCTAGAATCATTCTTTCCGGGTAACGCCCTTGTTCAGAATCTGCTGCGGGGTATGATAGACGGTCTGCAATGGCAGAGCTACTTGACGAATTTCGAAGAGACTCTTACCATTCTTGGAGAGATGATACCGGAAAATATTAGGAATCATCTGCTTGAGGACAGCGAAGAAGCAAGACTCGTGAACGGATACTTCACATCGAGATTCTTTCTCTTCATGATTCTTCTGACGATAATCTACTTTCTGTGCAGAGAGTTCTTGAAGCCTTTCCAGGCGATGTGTGGAGTCGTTCTCTTCGCAGCTTTAGTTCCATTCGCCCTTCAAGATTTCTTGCAGGCCGAGACAGTCCTTTCATTGGTGCTGTTTTCTTCAATGCTCTTGCTAACAAAGAGGGACGGAAGCAGGCTAGTTTTATTCTTCGTGACGATTCTCTGCTGCACGGCAAGAACGGATCATGCGCTGTTTGGTGCGTTGATTTATGGTCTGATGCGTGGAATTGAATCACTTAGAAGAAGGCAATGGTTAAGGATGCTCTTCTCTGCGCTGCTTCTGATAATTCCGGTGGCCGCGACGGTCTTAATCAGCTGTTTCCTCTTTCCTGAAGCCGAGTATTATGTCGATCTCATTCAGTTCGAGTTCAATATGACTCATATATGGAGCTGGATCTTCCCTTTGATTCTTCTTCTGTTGCCGATTGTCTTTTTCTCCCAAATCAAGCATGTCGAATTCTATAGAAAGACATGGCCGTGGATCCCAATGTTTGTAGCTGCAAACTTTGTCGTTGGAAAGACCGCCGAAATCAGATTGTTCCTTCCTCTAGTCATTTACTCCATTCCTCTTGTCATAGGAGGCACGATCAGGTCTCTTGAAGGAGAGGAGGATTTGACGGACAGCAGTGAGGTGTGAGGGGTAAACCGCTTTCGGTCTAATATGTCTCACAATCTTTGCAGTAGGCAACGAAGATGAAAGATCAAGACTCTATGATTTGAGAGATACAATGGTATTATCTCTACAATCAGGCGCGAACGGCAGTCATCTGAAGATATTCGGAGGTGAACCGTGGAAGAAAAGTACAGCATTGGGCGAGGGGTTCTTCTCCTGATCATTTTTGCCTTGCTTTCCTACATATTCACATCGATGACTGTGTGGACGACGGATGGAAAGTATCTCTTCGTATCCAGATATCTGAGGATCAATCAGCATAATCGTGTAATCTCCGGAGGGAATTTCGCGCCCGATCAATACAGATTTGGCAGTTACTACCTTGTGGAAAATCTCTTCAAGTTTATCCCCATCGAGTGGCTCGATGAAAACAGCGAAGAGCTTTCGAGGATGTTATTGTCAAGCGACTACTGGACAGAAGATAAGAAGGGCATGATAGACTCCTACTTTCCCCTGGCCGAAAGAGAGAAACTCGTCTCTGATCTGGAGAAGGTCATCGAAGAGCTTGTCGATTCCGTAACAGGCAAGAGTCCTCTTTTGAACAACGCGCTCAAGGCTTTTGCAAGCAGTCTTAACTGGCAGGTGTACTTAACAGATCCTGCAACGACAGCTCTCTTGATTGGCGAAAGGTTGCCCGAGGACATCAAAAGGGCAGTTGATCTATCGAGTGATGAGAACCGGATCTTGAACGGTCATATCACGGCAAGATTCTTCTTCAACATTCTGACGCTCATACTCCTGTATGGCTTTTGTAGAGTCTTCTCGTCGCCTTCAGAATCATTGCTGTCGACCGTGGTTTTTCAGGCCATAATGCCCCTTACGGTCATGTATTTCGGCTGGGAGACTTTTCATGCTGCAGCTCTTTTCGTCGGTGGTTTGCTGTTGATAGCCAAAGGGGGCAGATTCTATCTTCTTTGCCTGTTGATGGCACTGGGATCGCTTTTCAGAGCGGATCATATGATATTTCTCGCTCTCATCTATCTTCTCTTCAATTTCAATAAAGACCTATCCTGGTCGAAAAGAGCGTTAATTCTGTTCAAGAGTTTAGTTGCCGGTGTGATTCCAGTTTCTCTGACTTTTGTCGTCAGTCGTTTTATATACCCGGATGCGGAGTACTCGGTGGACTTAATTCAGATTAGATACAATATGACTTATATCTGGTCATGGATTTACCCGATGATCTTTGCTTCGATTCCACTGCTGTTTCTTAGAGAAGTGAAGAACTATGGCTTTTTCAGGAGGACATGGTTCTGGATTCTCCCGTTCATTGCCATGAATTTTCTGGCAGCAAGGACCGCTGAAGTAAGATTGTTCACCCCGGTCATCGCTTTCTTCACGCCGCTTGTAGGCATCGGGCTGCACAGGTTTTTTCCCGGCAGATCCATGGAGAACACCTCGATTGAATGATCTGGAGATTCTCTGTAGAGCCCGATAATCGCGTCGTATTCTAAACGACTCATTTTAGGCTGAACCGCAAGTTTTGTTTCAATCGCCTTTCGATAGAGGAATTCAGACCGACTTATGGGATAATCTCGTATAATCGATGGAGGAGGCTGCTCTATATGAAACGACTTCTACTGCTGTTCCTTATTGCCATTTCAGTTGGCTTGTGTGCCAAGACCGGGCTTTTCTTGAGCATTTATCCTGTTCTCTCCCTCAACAACTACACAGTACACGATAGAGAATATCAACCTGACTTCGATGATCTGCGCACTTATTTCTTTTATCCGGCATTTGCATCGGCCGGCGTGGAGTTATCTGGAAGCAGTTATCGGGCATTGTTCAGGCTCGACTTCAGGCAGGACATAACCTCTTTTCTTCGAGGTAGAAGCTGGTCAAACTTCCCGATCAGGCACAACGCTTATACTCTCTATATAGATACAGATCTCCCCAGGGTTGGCTTTGCCGAGTTTGAAAATGATTTCTTGAGGATTTCTGCCGGTAAGCGAAGACTTCACTTCGGTCCCGCGACATACAATTTTGTGCTTTCGGAGACCGTGCCCTATTTCGAGCATCTGTGGCTCGATCTTGGCGCGGACGTTTTATCCGGTAAGTACTTTTACAGTTTCTTCGTCATATCTTCTGACCGTTCAATCTTTGATAGCCCGAGAACCCTCATCGGCCACAGCGTCGGTTATGAGGGAAGTTCCACAAGAATCGGTTTCGTCGAGACGAATCTCATCAGCAATACATTTCCCGACCTGAGAGACATAGGTCCCTTTATGGTCTTTCACAACAACTATGCAAAAAACTCCAACGTCAACGCCGGCTTGTTCGTCGAATCCAGGATAGGAATTCTGGAGCTGTACGGCATGCTCTATGCCGATGATATATTGATCCCCGGAGATAGAACGGAAAACCCCACTTCGTTGGGATGGTATCTTGGAGGGGAAGCGGCTTTAATTGATGGAAATGATTACGTGGGACCCGTGTTGTGGGACGAACAGTTCGGTCTCAGGGAGAAGACTCTTTTCAATAAATCAGGTGGGTTGAAGCTGAAGTACGAGCACTATCACAGTACCCCGTATCTCTATAATAGAGAGTTTGAGGAAGGGAAGTATATAAACCCGATCCGCTTCAACGCAGACGACATAGAGGGGGGCGCGTACCTCGTAATAAACGGCTTCTACGGGTTTCCGTACGGTCCCGATATCTCACTTGACCTTCTCGCCCTTTCTTATGAAACACGTAAGATTTTCACGGAATTGCGCATTGAATATATAAGGCAGGGTTCCTATAGGATAGAAAATTTCTACGGGGAACCGTTTGAATTTGACTGGTACAGACTCGCACAACCGATCACCAGAAAAACCAGGCTCTCTCTGAACTTCCATTACAGCCCCGACGAGAAGCAGGAGATAACATTCTCCGCTTCCATGGCATTTGGCGGAAAGTCAGAATTCAGTCTTAAGATTGGTTGCGGGAGATTCTTTAGCTTCTTGCGATTCTGAGTTTCTCGCTCATAAAGTCTATTGTTCGAAAGAAGCCATCGAGAATTTCTCGTTGCCTTTGTTTAACCAGCGCGCTTCAAATATCTTCAGATCTTCTTCCAGGGATAACCTGAAACTCTCTTCGCAGGATCCGAAGAAGTCGATCGGGCTCACAGATATGAAGCCTTTGTTTACGTTCACGTAGTCAAGATCCTCCTCATGGGAATCGTGAAGGATCTCTTTTTGCATCCAGTACTCCTCTTCACCCCACTCGTTCACTTTCTTCTCGAACCAACGCCTTTTTATGAGACCGCCCGGTCTCGTGCAACTGATTCCCCGGATCTTGTCTCTTGGTATCGCAGGCACGTTAACGTTAAGAACGGTATGTCTCGGGAGCTTGTTCCAGTTGTACTCCCTCACGAAGTTCTCAGAAAAGTCTACGGCTGCGATAAAGTCAGCATTCTCCTCACTTACAATGGAGATCGCCATCGCCGGGATACCCTGAGTTCTCGCTTCAAGCGCTGCAGAAAGCGTACCGGAATACCTTATGTCCACGCCAAGATTCTGGCCGTGATTGATTCCGCTTACAACGAGGTCGAAGCTGTTGATGCCCTTGATTGTAGTCGCTGCAATAACGCAGTCGGCCGGTGTCCCGCTAGTACAGAACGAGGAAACATTCTCTATAGTATTTGTTTCCCGTATCCTCACTGGAGTCAACCAGGTTATTGAGTGACTTACCCCGCTTCGATTGCTCTCGGGTGCAAATATCGTTACTTCGTGAGACCTTGAGAGTCTCTTTGCTAGAGATCTTATTCCAGTCGCCTGGATTCCATCATCGTTAGTCAAAAGTATTTTCAAAAGAATTCACCACCATTCATATTGTAACGTAGATTTCGAATTCTTTCCCGGTCTCGGTTATGAAGATTCAATCGTACTCTATTCCCTGATCCCGGAGATTCGAGCTGTAGATAAGTTTTAATGAGCTTCTGAAGAATAGCAACAGCGGTAATATCCCGATTATTGAGGCGGCTCCAAAGAGATTCCAGGAGGTGTAGAAGCTTCTGACTTCTCCCACATAGCCATAGATCTTCAGAGAGAACGGCATTAGTTCCTGGCTGTTCAGCAGAATCAAAGGCATACTGAATGAGTTAAACGACGAAACGAGAACGTATGTCAGCAGGCCGCCAATTACGGGTAATGAAAGAGGAATCACAATTCTCAAGAAATAGCCTGTTTCCGACAGTCCTTCAATCAGAGAGACTTCCCGAAGCTCCTTTGGAATCGAGGAAAAAAACGAACCGAGAAGCAGTATTGTGAGCGGCAGCGACTGGATACAAACGACCATTCCCACACCAAAGAGACTGTCCGTAATTCCCAGCCTTTCGAAGACGAAATACATTGGAAGCAATGTATGCATTCCAGTGTACAGGCTTCCAAAAAGTATCACCGCGGCTATTCCGTTCACGAAGGGAGTTCTCTTTGTTGCGAGGAGATAGGAAAAGGGGATTCCCGCCAGAAGCACCATGACAAAGGCCCAGAAAGAGACTCCGATCGTATTGAGGATATTTGACAGAAGTCCGTCCGAGAGGACTCTCGAATAGTTCGAGAGGGTCGGCAGGGTTAGAGAAGGCAGTATACTGGAGTCGAAAGCAAAAGAGAGAAAGAGGATGTACAGGACCACAACGGCTGTGGGAAGCAGACAGACCACCAGTAGAACTCTCTTCAGCCATTCGGGCACCGAAAAATCAAATTGCGGGAGTCTGTATCTCAAAGAGAACAGGATCATCGGCACGCTCAGCAGCGACGCTGGAATGATTCCGCTTATGCCCCTCTCTGCCACACTGAAGATACTCAATACGACTTCGTACATCAGGAGGACCCCTACAAGTACCCGGAAGCTCTTCTTGAAGCGGGGTATTATCAGAGGGAGAATCGAGTAGCCTACGACCATGGGAATTATGTACCAGTTCCAGCCGGTCAGAAGCCCGAGAAAGACATGGGCGGCGCCGCTAAGAAAGAGAACCTGCCTGTGTCTCCTAGGAACCTCGCTTCTCGAGAAGAGAGCGCCAAGGATCCAGATGATCGCAAAGATACCCACGAACACTGCGTAGGTAGAGAGAAGTCCGTAATCCTTTGCAGTGTTGAACTTTCTGAACAGCACTATTCCCAGAAAGGTTGTCGAGCCGGTAAGAGTCTGCGGGGTAAACCCTTCGCGTAGCAGAGGACCATTTCCCGTCATAAGGAAGGCCGAAGTGAATTCCTTCATCGATCTCGCCAGCTGGAACAGGAAATAGGGAATCAGCAGATACCTTATCTCTCCAAAGAGTATGTTTGAAGTAGCTACGTCCCCCGTTCCATCGATCTTCATTATGTCGTCCAGTTCTCTGGAGACTCTTCCAAGCATGCCCAGAATAATCATTGTCGACAGCGGTATCGAAAGCCACACGCTCACCAGAAGGGAGGAAGCGAATGCTTGGAAGGCATTCAGCGTCACATCTATCTCCGTTCCCAAAAGAGTGTTCAATAAAGAATATCCGCCGTATCCCTGGACGAAGGCCCTCCACCCGGAAACGGTTATGAAGGAAGGTATGAACCAGCCGACCCCCAGCAGAAGAAGAGCCGCCTTACTACGTCTTGTCGCCCTTCTCAGCCTGAGCGCAATGAAAAAGGAAATCGAGATCTCCATTGTCGTCTTAAGAGTTGACCACAAAGCCGTCAGTCTTAGGGAAAGCTTGAAGCCGGAATCTCGAATCACTGCTTCGTAGTTCTTCAGACCGGCAAAAACCGGAGCCGTTTGGAAGACTCCATATTCTGTGAAGGAGACATAGAGAGCCCACGCTATCGGCGCAATGGTAGCGATTGACAGAATAAAAGCTACCGGGAGCGCCATGGGCCACTTTCTTCTCAAGATGAAGGGAAGCAGGCCCAGGGCAAAGAAGATCGGTATTACAACCGACATATCACCAAACAGATTCAATATACGACTGCGCGCCTTCCAGGGCTTGATCGACCGTCATAGCGCCACTATATATAGCCTGCAAAGCTGGTTCCAGGGCTTCAAACAAAAGGGATTGGTACCCGGGACGATTGGGCATAAATCTTCCTTCGTCTATGATCTCTTCCAGTTCGTGAAGCCAGTCGGAACAAAAGAGCGGGTATTTATCGCACTGAACGAAAAACTCCCTGCTGTGCTCGTTAAGGAAATTAATGAAACTCAGACACTGGTCGCGGGTTTCTCCATTGAAAAGAGCAAAGCCCTTTGAGTCTATTACACCTTTGATCTCTATGCCCTCGAGATCGGGAAAAGGCAGCATTGCGAATCTCGGCCCCTTTTCTCTGAATTTCTCGGCCATGTAACTTCCCTGGAGCATTATGCCGATTTTTCCCTGTCTGAAAAGGCCGTTCATTGCAGCTCTCTCTAGCCTCGAGATAGTCCCTTCGTCGAAATACTTCTTAACCTTCGATACAACTTCTATACTCCCGTGAGATCCCACAAGAAGATTCTCCGTCTCTTCCTCGGAATTCAAAGCAGATACGTACGGAAACATTATGTAAGGAGATGTGAAATCGAATGCTATCGGGTAATCGACAACGCCGGCGAGTCTCTCCTTTATCAATTCGAATTGACCAAAATCAAGTCTCTCTTCGAGACTCAATCCGGCTTTTTCAAAGGCGTCTAGATTGACGAAGGCAACCTGACTGTCCGCATAGTAGGGAACTGCTCCGACAACACCGTTCCAGACATATGGATTGAGATATCTTTCCGGGTAGTCTTTAAGCGCATCTTGCGGAATGGGGAGGCTCATGTTTGAAGAGGAAACATCCCCGATATATGTATCTTTTATCAAAGCCGCATCTGGCAAATCACCCGTCTTAAGACTGATATTCAGCTTTTCCTCGATCTTGGGGAAGTAAACGATCTCTACAGGTATGCCTGTCTGGTTATAGAAATCGTCTGCAGCCTGTCTGTAGAAGGGCTCGCCTTCCCAGCTCACCCAGAAAGTTATGCTTAAGGCTGCCGAACAAAGTATAACAGCAAAAGCAGATGCAAGCAGCTTCTTCATTTCACACCTCCATATTCAGTATCTCGAAAAGAACCCGTTCACTCTTAAAAGGAGCGTGTCTCAGGCGGATGCCGGTAGCATCGAAAATCGCGTTGGCTATTGCTGGAATCGGCGTGTCTATTCCGATTTCGCCAATGCTCTTCGCCCCAAAGGGGCCCGTCGGTTCGTAACTGTCTACGAGTCCGCAAGTAAGCTTTCCATAATCCATCCTCGAAGGGACCTTGTAGGTGAAGAAATCATTTGTCAGCATTCTTCCGTTCTTTGCGTATATTATGTCTTCGTAAAGAGCCCATCCAATACCCTGCATCGATGCTCCTTCAAGCTGACCCATCGCCTGAATTGGATTCAACGCAAGACCGCAATCGGCGTAGGAAACGTAATTGATCAGGGTGATCTTGCCGGTGTCTGTGTCGACTTCAACCTCGGCGAAACTTGCCGCGAATGGTGGGGGAGACTCTTCGCCGACATAGGATGCCGACTCGCAAATCTGCTGCTGGTTGAACGTGTACATATGCATAGTACAAAGTTCCGACAGCGATACGGAAGAACCGTCTTTTCCTCGGATCACTCCGGATTCAAGCGTAAGTTCCGATCGATCCTTTTCAAGATACTCGGCAGCAAGATCAAGTACCTTTTCCTTTACCTTCTCTGCAGCGAGCCTGACGGCGTTTCCAGAGACATATGTTGTGCTCGAGGCGTATGCGCCAACGTCAAAAGGAGTAAGGTCCGTATCGGAGGAGTATACGACGATTTTATCGAGAGGAACGGTGAGCACCTCGGCGGCTATCTGACCGAGAATAGTGTCGCTTCCAGTGCCGAGGTCCGTAGCTCCCACGAGCAGATTGAATGAACCGTCTTCATTCATTTTGATGGTCGCCGCCCCCATGTCGATTTTCGGGATTCCCGAGCCCTGCATTGCAAGCGCACAGCCAACGCCACGAACCTTCGTTCCGTTTCTCGTCTTCTTTCCCCGTTTGCTATCCCAGTCTATTGACTTTTTTCCGAGATCGATGCATTCCTGAAGCTTACAGCTCCTCATGATCTGCGGGACTCCTTCTCTTCCTTCACCCATGATTTCGAATATAGGAGAGGTCTCGCCCTCTCTTATGGAGTTCATCTCTTTGAACTTCAGCGGATCCATTTTCATCTCGTGGGCCAGTTCATCGATCGCGCAATCAAGCGGGAAGAGTCCCTGGGGCGCTCCATACCCTCTATATGCCCCCGCGGGAGGAAGGTTTGTGTAGACTATGTCGCCGCCGAAATGAACGGCGTCCACCTTGTTGTAAAGAGGCAGTGTCTTTGAACCGGCAACCATGAAGGTTGTGAGACAGTGTTCTCCATATGCACCTGTGTTCGATATGCCTTGCAGCGATATGGCTCTGATCTTTCCTTCATTCGTTGCTCCGACGGCAACATCGAAACTCATCTCGTGCCGAATATTGGTTCCCATTGAGACTTCTTCCCTGCCGTAAACGATTCTTGCAGGCATTCCTGTCTTGATAGTTACAAGAGCCGCATAAGGTTCAACGATAATAGACTGCTTGCCTCCAAAGCCTCCGCCGATTCTCGGTTTTATTACACGAATATCCGCAATGGGCTTTTTCAATATGTGGGAAAGGATTCTCCTGCAATGGAACGGCACCTGAGTTGAAGAAACGACGATAAGTCTTCCAACAGAGTCGAAATAAGTCAGAGCATTGTGTGGCTCTAGCGCGGCATGAAGCTGTGTATCTACGTGATAGGTCTTCCTCAAGACAAAATCGCAGCTTTCCAGAGTCTTCTCAACATCGCCAATATCCATCACAAAGTGAGCAGCTATGTTTCTTGATTTATCGAAGACACCGGAACAATCGTCCTCGTCATGAATTACTGGAGCTCCCTCATTCGATGCCTCTCTCATATCGAAAACTGGATCTAGAATTTCATATTCGACTTTGATGTTCTTCACGGCCTCTCTTGCGGCCTTTTCGTTTCTTGCAGCCACAACCGCCACCACATCTCCAACGTACCTAACCTTTCTGTCCAAGAGATAAGTATCGTAAGGAGAGGGTTCTGGGTATCCCTGACCTGCTCTGGTATAAGGAACTCTCTCCACATCTTGGTAGGTGAAGATGCCGACTACATCGTGAATCGCCTCTGCAAGTCCGGTATCAATGCTCTTGATTTGAGCGTGGGCATGTGGCGAGCGCAAAAGTTTCACTACAAGAGCGTCAGGAGCATCGTAGTCGGGAGTGTACACCGGTTTTCCCCTAACGAGCGCCAGACCGTCGACTTTCTTTTCTGGCCTTCCTACCGTTATGAAGTGTTTACTCATCGGTTTCACCTCTCCTTACTTCGGCCGCCTTCTTTATAGCTCTATTCTGAGGCTCATATCCCGTACATCTGCACAAGTTGCCGTTCAAAGCGAGCCGGATATTTTCATCGGTCGGATCGGGATTTTCTCTCAGCAGAGCTTCACCGGTCATAACGACACCGGGGATACAGTATCCGCACTGGGCGGCCCCCTCCTCGAGAATCGCTTCTTGAATTGGATGTAGCTTATCGCCATCTGCCATCCCTTCTACCGTCTCTATGTTTTGCCCGTCTATCGAAGCTGCGAAAGTAGAACAAGATAGTATCGGTTTTCCGTTCAGGAGAACCGTGCAGGTGCCGCAGCTCGCTGAACCACAGCTCCTTCTCACGCTCTTGTAGCCGATTCTTCTGAGAACTTCGAGAAGATATTCCCCGGGCTCGATTTCGAGTTCATGGAGTCTTCCGTTAACGGTAAATGCAATTCTCATCGAATCATCCCCTTCAGCTTTTCGGCTGCTCTCTGAGCAAGGACCGACGCAAGGTGCTTTCTGTATTCGAATGAAGCGGTCATATTCGATCCTCCAACAAAACTCTCGTACAGCAGACTTCTTACGATCGAAGGCATGACATCATTTATCTCTAAATCAGCCATGGCGCTCTCGACGCTTTCAAACCTCGCCGGATACTGCGGCCTTGATCCGCATACAACTCGGGCGGCATTAATTCTTCCCTGCTCGGGCCTAATTGAAAGACCGACATTGACGGTCGCAATGTCGAAAGTAGTTTTAGAGAATTTTTCAAAGGCCGAAAACCAGCCGTCTCTCTTCAGCATTATGTGTGTTATCAAAGGCTTTTCGCCTGCAGGGAGGGAAAAGTAATCGGATATCAGCATTCTTTGATAACCGTCTACTCCGTAGACCATAAGGCTGGAGCCCGTGACCAGGAGGCAGGTGCTTACGTCCGACCATCCTAGTTTCGGCGCTATAGAGCCTCCGATAGTCGCCATATTCCTGATTTGCCATGAACCGACGAGAGAGAAAGCCTCATAGAAGAACTCTCCGAAGTCCTTTCTTATCAGCGGGTCCTTCCTGAAGGACTCAACGGTTGTCGTAGCGCCAACGACAATTTCGTCTTCGGTCACAGAGACCGTGTCGAGTCTGAGTGATTTCAAATCGATGACTTTTTCGATGCGCGATGACTCCATCAAAGCCACGATAGTTCCTCCGGAAAGGAATATTGAATGTTCTTTGTCGCTCTGCATCAGTTCGTATGCCTCTTCAACGGTCTGCGGTCTGAAGTACTCACTTACGTTAGTCAGCATCATATCCCCTCTTTCTCCAGACTTTTAAGGTTCTCGAAATGAGATTCTTTATCACGGTAGTTCTATACCAGGAGCTTGCACGAACATCATCGATCGGTGTGACGGATTTCATCGCGAGCTCGATGAACCTCGCTTCGTCAAAGGACTCTCCAGATCTTGAATAGTACTCGCAGGCTTCGGCTGGAACGACAACTACGGGAGCGACCGATCCGAAGGCCATCCTGATCTCCGATTCTGAGATTAGAGATCCTACGGAAGCCACCGCAATGGCCATTGCGTTCCTCTGGCCAACTTTGTGGAACTGAGGAAAGAAATCTCCAGTCTTTTCGAACGTTATGGACTTGACGAACTCCCCACTCGCGAGAGAGGTCGATCCAGGTCCCTTTATGAAATCGGCGATTCTTTCGACTCTCTCTCCTGTCGGACCACCTATCGACAGGCTTGCATTGGAAAGCAACATAGGAACTATCGAATCGCCCGCGGGAGACGCGTTGACGACATTTCCAACCAGTGTGGCCCGGTTTCTGATCTGTGGACTTCCAATCTCTCTTAAAGCCATCCCCAGTATTTTGCTGTGCTCAATAATTGCATCGCTGGTCAGAAGTTCGGACATGGTGACCTTACAGCCCACTCTAAGCGAGTCGCCGAGGTCTTCTATGGTATTAAACCCCTCGAGATGCCTCAGGCTTATCACCTTATCTGGGAGCACTCTCTTCAACCTTATCTTCACCAGCAGGTCGGTGCCGCCGGCAAGAATGCAGCTTCTCTCAGAAAGGAGTGTTTGGAGCTCCTCCTCACTGGTCGGCATAAAAACCCTAAACGACATCTCACTTCACCTCCAAAATCCTCTCTGGCTATCTAAAAAGAATAATCGTGGTCTGAATGAACTATCTTCTCTGGTACATCAATGTCAAAGACATTGTGTCTTGCGCCCTCGATTTCGCGAATCGATGCCAGCTTTCTTCTCACCAGCTGATAGGCACCCTTGTCACCGGAAATTCCGGAGAGTTCGGGGAACAGCTTCTTCGATATGAATGTCGGAAAGCCTTTCTTACCCCGAAAAACGAAGGAGACCATTTCATCATCTGGCCTTACGGAATGGAGAAGACGATCGAAGTCTTCTCCGGTAATCAGAGGCATATCTGCAAGCGACAAGACGATTCCTTCACAGCTTTCGGGGCACTCTTCCATGCCCTTGACTATGCTTGTCGAGATACCGCCCGAATACTTCTCGTTGACAACCGTTCTGAACGTACCGGTCCTGAATTTTTCAATTTCGAAACCCGGCTTCAGTACCAGAATCTTCTCCAGAGCAACGACTCTTTCAAGATTATCGAGCGACCATTGCAGAAGAGGTTTCCCCCTGAAATCCGTAAGCAGCTTCTCGCCGCGAAAACGACTGGATTCTCCGGCCGCGAGAAGTATCAGTGCAACCGATTCACTATTCATTTGCCTTCCTTAAATTCTCAGCTGCCGTTCTTATTGCCTGGAGTATCTTGTAGTAGCCGGTACATCTGCAGAGGTTACCCTCTATCGCTTCCATTATCTCTTCATCGCTTGGATTGACCTTCCGGTCTAGGAGCGCCTTCGTTGACATAATCATTCCCGGCGTGCAGAATCCGCACTGAACTGCTCCTTCTTCAATGAAGGCCTTCTGAATGGGGTCAAGCTCTCCATTTTTAGAGAGCCCTTCGATCGTTGTGATCTCTGAACCGTCTATCTCAGGAAGAAGGACGAGACAGGAATTGACCGCCTTGCCGTCGATTATTACGGTGCAGGCTCCACACTCTCCTTCGCCACAACCTTCCTTTGTTCCGGTGAGTCCAAGTTCGTCGCGTAGGAAATCCAGCAACCTGATATCTTCCTCAACATCCATTGTTAAAGTCTCATCGTTAAGTGTGAAGGTGATCTTCATCTAAGTGCCTCCTCAATAACATCTTTCTCCGGCGGGAGGGTCTTTACTTCGGGAAGAACAGTCGATACATTCTTGAGATCCTTCAAGCCATTGCCCGTAACGACGACCAGAATCCTGCTACTTTCGTCGACAATCCCGATTTCTCTCGCCTTTCTGAACCCGGCAAATGCTGTCGCTCCGGCCGGCTCAGCGAATACGCCTGTCTCCCTTGCAAGTTCAATTATACCCCCAAGAATTCGGCTGTCTGAAACAGATAAAAAGAGACCGTCATGTGCTTTGGTGTAGCGACAGGCCTTAACGACATCTCTCGGTTTTCCAACGCAGATACTGTCGGCAACCGTCGATGCCTCGAAATCGATCGGGTCGAAGGGGGAACCCCTTTCATAGGTTCTCATAATCGCGGCGGAGCCCTCTGCCTGCACTCCCACCATGGTCGGCATTTTGTTTATGACCCCGAGTTTGATGAGATCATCAAATCCCTTGTAGAAACTTGAAAGCACAGTTCCGTCTCCTGCCGAAACAAAAACGAAATCCGGGAGATTATCCCGCATCTCAAAGGCAAGTTCAAGCGCGCAAGTCTTTTTTCCTTCGAGAAGATATGGATTTATTGCGCTGTTTCTACAGTACCAGCCCATTGACATTCCAATCTCCATCGAGAGATCGAATACCCTGTCGTAACTCGCATCAATTGCCAGAATCTTCGAGCCGTAAACCTGGAGCTGAGTAATTTTTGCTGTCGGGGCCGTTGCGGGAACAAATATCACGCTCTTCATACCTGCCACGGCAGAAAGCCCGGACAGAGAACTCGCCGCGTTTCCGGTTGAGGCACAGAAGATCGTGTCGAATCCCTTCGCTTTGGCCTTTGCCACTGCGATTGCGCTAGCTCTGTCTTTGAAGGAGGCCGTCGGGTTTCTTCCGTCGTCCTTCACAAAAACCTCTGCCACCCCATACTTTCTTGCAAGAGAATCGCTTCTATACAGCGGCGTGTTTCCAACCAGAAGCTCCGGAGGATCGACCTCTTCTTCAAAGGGCAGCAGAAAGTCGAAAGCCCAGATTCCCTTTCTGTGAAGCGGTAATGAACTGCATCTATATTGCTTTCTCACCTGCTCGAAATCATAAACGACTTCCAGTGTTCCCCTTCTCTCACCGCAATCGGGGCAGAAGTAATCTACTTCATCTTCTGTAAATTCCTTGCCGCAACTGATGCACTTTAGAAAGTATTTTCTCAAGTCAGGACACCGCCGATCGCGCCAACTGGGCAACGTGATTCGCACAGCCCGCAACCGAAGCACTCAGCCGTGTCCACTTCCACCTTTTCATCCAGACTCAGCGCAAAGTAAGGGCAAACCGCAACACACAATCCGCATCTCGTACATTTATCGTGATCGATTACCGGATTTCTCACCTCAAAGGACTCTTTCTGTCTTTCGGCAGAGTCGATCGCATCTTTCACACTTTCGAATCCTCTCTTTTCGAGAGCCGACGGAAGAGAGTCCACTATCCTTTTGAAAAGTTCTTTGCCGTTTATCAGGGCTCCAGAAAGCATCTGCACCGCCGACGCGCCGCAAGAGAGAAAGTCAATAACATCATCTGCGCTTGAAACGCCACCGACTCCAATTATCGGCAGAGAACAGCCCTCGCGAATTCTCCTTACGGACGAGAGGGAAAGCTTCTTTATTACTGGACCGCTTATCCAGCCGAAGCCATCCCCGCTACCCATCAAAGAACGATTGGCCTTCCGATCGAAGGGATAGACAGGACCCAGTGAGTTTATGGCAACTATTCCGTCGCCACCGGACTCCTGGACCGCTCCGGCCATCTCGGCGGGATCTGGAACTGAAGGGTCGAACTTCAGGAAGACCGGCTTGTCAGTTCCTTCTTTGACGGCCGAAATCAATTCCTTCATAAGAGACGGATCGTCCGCAACGTAATGAGTAGACAACTCGAAACCATCTGCAAATTCCGAGAATAGTGGAACGAGCTTTCTCAGATCTTCAGGGGAGTAGCCGAGACTAATTATCAGTGGAAGACCGGAATACTTCTTATACTGGGGGAGGAACTCCTCAAACCACATGTCAGGAGGGAACTCGCTCCAAAGCTCAGTATTGATTACGAAGTCCTTATCCGCTACTATGCAAGGTCTCGGGACCTTCGCGGCTACGGTGGATATGGTTTTCGTCACCATTGCCCCGACTCCCATCATCTCGATGGCGCGCATCTTTCTGTGATCTCCTGTGAGTGGACCGGAAGCAGGCATCAATGGATTCTTTAGATAAATTCCGGCCACTTCTGTCGAAAGATTCATCTCAGCACCTCCTTAGAACCTCTTCTCAAAAGCTTTGTACAGTCTTCGCGCCTCTTTGTATATATCGTCTTCATCTATTCTTGTAGGTTTGCCTTCCGCGAGTATTCTCTCTCCGCTCACGAATGCGTCGCTTACCGAAATGTTGTCGCAGATTCCAAAGAAGAAATGATCCAAAAAATTTTCTGCAGTGATCTCTGTTGGACTATGGTAGTTAAGGACTATGAAATCTGCAGAACTTCCTTCCCGGATCGTTCCGAGATTCACTCCGAATGCGCCCGTTGCGAGATCATAATTCGAACCAAAAAGTGAACGAGTGAGATCGCCCGAATAGCTAGCTGTCGGGTCACGATGAACATAGTGGGGGCAGAGGATCATAAATCTCGCATCGTGACAGAGATTGAAGCCGTAACCATCGTTTCCCATCAGCAAGTTAGTACCTTCATCATTGAACTTCTTCCATTCTGGAAAGCCAACGCCATTGTTGATATTCGACTGGCAGTTGACCACTATATAGCCTTTCGTATCGTTTATGAGAGCCCTTTCAGATGAAGTCGTGTGAATGCAATGCGCATACAGCGAGTTCTGAATCATGAGTCCGGCTCTGTGAAATCGTTCCAGGATTCTCTGGTCGTAAAGGCTGAACGTGTGTTCCTGATCTTCGGGTCCTTCGGCTACATGAACGTGTATCGGAAGCCTACCGGCTATTTCCTTCGAGGCCAAAGATAGAGTTTCCTTCGAGAGAGTGAAAGAAGCGTGAAAGCCGAAGATGCCTTTTTTATAAGCAGTGTTCTCTCTACTGAAATCGAGATTCTCGCGAATTCCTCTGTCTCGTCGTTCTAGTCCGTCTCGATCGGAGACTTCATAGGCTCCGCAATATCTGAGGCCCACAGTATTTACTGAAGAAGCTATCTTGTCAAGAGAACCCTCAATTGCATTTGGGGAGGAGTTGTGGTCGAAGAGCGATGTAACTCCCCCTTTCAGAGACTCTATGGCGGCGACATAAGCGGAAAGTTCCAGATCTTCATGAGTCAACGCTCTGTCCAGCCGCCACCATAAGTCCTCCAGCAGCTTGGTGAAGGACGAGGGATTGAAGGGCGACACTCTCAATCCCCTCGAGAAAGTCGAATAGATGTGAGTATGCGCATTTACCAGCGACGGCATCAGCAGTCTGCCCTCGAAATACAGATTCTCTCCATCATACTTGCAATCGCCGGCAGAGACTTTCACAATCTCTCCATTTTCAACTCTCACGTACCCTCTTTCGATGAACTCTCCGTCATTTGTGAAGATCGAAACACCGTTTATCTGCATTTGCCTTCCCCCCAGTGTACTCTTCCCCGTTGGATGAAGCATCCCGAAGCCTTTGGAAGCAGCACATCCCCATCCTTGAAGGAGATCTTTCCTCTGTGGATTACCATTTCAACGGAGCCCTTGAGCTTCATTCCCTCATACAGTGAATGGTCTGACCTGGTGAAAGGCGACTTGAACACTGTAATCTCCGCATCTCTGTCAACCACTGCTATATTGGCCACGCTACCGGGAGCCAGGAGTCCTCTTTTTGGAAAGAGACCGAATATCCTGGCGGGATTCGCTGAAAGAAGGGCAGAGACTTTGACAAGATTTCCATTGAGCAGGGTATTTAAAGTAGCAAATGAAAGGCCCAGTGATCCCGAGCCGTTCGGCATTTTCGAATAATCGGCTCGATTCTCAGATTTTTCCTGTTTGAGGAAGGGACAGTGGTCCGTTCCGATCGAGGATATCTCACCCCTTTGCAGAGCAGAAACTAATAATAGACGCTCATTCTCGCTCCTGGGCGGGGGGCAGTAGGTGTTGAGGTACCCTTCTTCTCCTTCAAGCGGTTTGTTGTTCAGAAGAAGATATTGTGGACAGGTCTCGAGTCTTGTGAAATCTCTCCAGTCGCCACCCATTGAAGAGAGCGTTCTTGTGGTCTCTCCGCTCGAAACATGAACCACATAAAGCTGACCCTTTCTATCGAGCGAAATCAGTGCGAGCTTGGCGACTTCGGACAGCTCACTAATGGTGGGCCTGAGAGACGAGAGCTCTCTGAAGGTCGAACTTTTGTAATCCGAAACGATTTCGTTGATTATCTCGTCGTTTTCCGAATGGGCAAGTAACACGAATCCGAGTTTACTTGAAAGCGAAAGCAATCTGTAAATCATCCCGTCGCCCGTTCTGCGATTGGAGGAACTATAGGTTGTGAAGATCTTTATTGAAGGCATCCGTGCCTCTATCGCCGCCTCCGCGATCTCTTCTGCAGAGAATTCGGGACTCCCGGCAAGCGTGACGTGAAAAGCATAATCTACTCTGCTGTCTGCAGCCGTCTGCATCCGGCTCTTCTTTGCTTTCTCAAAGTCTGAAAGACTTGAGACGGGATCGAGAAAATCTATCAGCGTGGTCACTCCCCCACTTAGGGCAAGAGCCGATCCCGAATCGAAATCATCGACGGAAGTGTACCTGCCCAGATTGAGACTGAGATGCACATGGGGATCGATAAACCCTGGGAGCAAAAACAAGTCCGAGCAATCAAGAGTTTCCCTTGCGGGAAACTTTTCACTAGTTGAAGATATTACTGTGACTTCCTCGCCCGTCACATAGACATTTGCAGGGAAAAGCCTGTCACCGGTACAGACAGTTCCATTTTCAAGGGCGAGGTCGAAACTCACGGTCTTCCACCCATTGTGAGAGCCATGACCGCCTTGGAGGTGTGAAGTCTGTTTTCGGCCTCGTCTATTACGATCGATTGCGGACCGTCGATCACTTCGTCCACGACTTCGCGTCCTCGATCTGCTGGAAGCGCGTGCATGTAGACCGCTCTCTTGTTTGCAAGCTTCATTCTCTCGGGGGTGCAAATCCAGTCTTTGTTCTTCCTGACCTCCGTCATGATCTCCTGAGGATCGTCCGATACATAGAATCCTCCCCATGATTTCGGAATCACAATATCTGCATCTTTGAATGCCTCATCCATGTCGTGAAGTATATCGAACCTGGCCCCGCTCTCTTCTGCGTTAAGCCTTGCCTGATCAACTATGTCGGGCATCAAATCGAAGCCTTTCGGATATGCTAACTTCACGTCCATACCGTATCTAGTGAAGAGAAGAATCTGGGACTGCGGAACGGAAAGAGGCTTGAGATGGCTCTCGGCGTAGGCCCAGGTTATTGCGACTTTAAGGCCGCTCAAGTTTGTCCCGAATCTTTCTCGAATTGTCATCATATCTGCCATAACCTGCATAGGATGATAGACGTCATCCTGGAGATTGAGAATTGGAACATCTGAATGTTCGGCAAGAGATCTCAGGTAAGGATTCCCCGCCTTGAACTTGCAGTGCCTGACGGCAATAGCGTGGCCGTATCTCGAAAGAATCGTGGCCGTATCTCGAGGAACCTCTCCATGAGCCGTTTGCATCGTTGAAGGATCTAAATAGTGAGCATGACCGCCAAGCTGGGTTATTCCCGCTTCCATCGAATTTCGCGTTCTGGTGGACTGATCGAAGAACATCAAGAATACCGTCTGATATGGAAGCAAAGGTGTGGGATCATTCGTTGCGAATCTTCTCTTCAGATCAGAAGATAGATCGAGCATAAGGTCAATTTCCGTTCTTCTGAAATCCTGTGTAGTAATGAAGTCTTTGCCTCTCAAAATACTACTCATCTTGTTACCTCCTAATCTATTGTGAAAGCCTTAATGGAAGAAGGGCATACATAGCCGCCGCCCTTACCAGATGATCGACAGGGCATTGATCGTCGGGACTGTGTGCGAAGATCTCATTTGCAGGGCCAAATCCAATTGTTGGGATCGAGAAAACGCCGGCCGTTGCGATTCCATTGGTTGAGAATGTCCACTTGTCAACGAAAGGCTCCTCACCGAAAACTTCTCTGTAGGTGTTTACGGTTTTCTGCACTATTTCGCTGTCCTCTTCCATTAACCACGTCGGGAAGTACTTCTCGACGGGATAGACGGTTCCTGTATAGGAAGGTCTTTCATAGAAGAGCTCGACAATTTCCGCCTCTTCTCCGGCCATTTGAATGGCCTCTTGCAGCTCTCTGATGACCGTCTCTTTTGTCTCTCCAGCTGTGAGCCTCCTATCGAGCTGAATAGTGCACTCGTCGGCAACGGCGTTTTGTGAAGGGGATTTGAAGAATATCTGTGTTACCGCTATCGTTCCCTTTCCCAGGAAGGAATCGTCCGTGAGTCTTTCATTTAATCTCTCGATTTCTTCAATGATTCGGCTCATCTTGTATATTGCGTTAATCCCGCGCTCGGGAGCGCTCGCGTGACAGGAGAGTCCCGAGGTTCTCACTTGAAGCTCCATTCTTCCCCTGTGTCCCCTGTAGATGTTCAAGTTCGTCGGTTCGGTAATGACGACATAATCCGGTATTATACCGTCTTCCTTGATTATGTATCTCCAGCACAGACCGTCGCAATCCTCTTCCATTACCGTTCCTGTAACGTAAAGGGTGAAGTCTCCCAGAAGCCCCTCTTCTTTCATTATCCTGGCTCCATAGACCATTGCTGCCATTCCGGCCTTTTGATCTGAAGCTCCCCTTCCGTAGATTACTCCGTCAGAGACCACTCCGCCGAAGGGATCTACTTCCCAGAGCTTCTCGTTTCCGACTTCGACGGTATCGATGTGGGCGTCCATTGCAATCACTCTCTTGCCGGATCCTATTCTGCCAAGAATATTCCCCAGTCCATCTATCCTAACTTCATCGAATCCAACTTTCTCCATCTCTTTTCGAATTCTCTGGACCACTTCTCTTTCGCCGGCGGAGAAGCTCTTGATACTAACAAGATCTCTAAGAAATTCTGTAAGTTCCTCGCGGTATGATTCAGCCTTGGTAAGAAGATCTCTCGACACTTTTGTCACTCCCATGCATTAGTATTTTCTTCATTATAACTTCTTGCATATTGTAAAGAAAAGCAACATAAGAACCGGCTAACGCTCTAGTAATAGTATAGCTCGACTGACGGTGGTTCTCAAACAGATCATTTCGATGGAAATGAGCAGACTCTTGAGAGGGGAGTTCATGGGTGGCGAACTTTGCCACATGCAATAGATATAATTATCATTAGAGGGAGGTGATTAGATGAAAACTCTCGAAGTGAGAGATCTGAGGAGCAGAATTGGAAGCTTCGATCTAGGGCCTATCGATCTCTCTGTGGAGAACGGGGAGATTGTAGGTCTAATAGGACCTTCCGGCTGCGGCAAAACGCTATTGTTAAGAACTATTGCCGGACTCCAAGAGCCGCTCTCTGGAAGTGTGGCGATCAACGAGGAAGATGTGACCTTTCTGGAACCGCATCTAAGGGGACTCGCATTTGTGTTTCAGGATAACGCCTTGTTTCCTCATATGGATACTCACGATAACATTGCATTTCCTCTCTCGGTGATGAAGGACAGGGAGGCCGATGCCAAGGTCAGTAAAAGGGCAGGAGAGCTTGATGGCCTGTCTGACTATCTTGACCGCTGGCCGAAAGAGCTGCCGGCCGGTATGAAGAAGCTGACTGCATTTGCGAGAGAAACGGTGAAGAAATTCAATCTCATAATGCTGGATGAACCGTTCGAGAGACTCGACAAGAAGATCAGAATAGAAATGAGATCGATGATCAAGAGAATGCTGATGGCGCTAGGAGAGTCCGTTCTCATAGTATTGAACGACCCGGAAGATGCCATGGCCATAACGGATAGAGTCTATATTATGGATGGCGGAATCATTGTAAGACAAGGTTCTCCAACGGAGATCTATGATAAACCAGATTCTCTCTTTGTGCTGGAACTTTTCTCTGTTATGGGAATCAACAGAGTTAGAGGAAGAGCATTTAGACCTCAGGACGTTGAACTGGATGATGAAGGGGAGGAGTTTGCTCCAGAACATTGCGGACCCTACGATTCGAGTCGTATCATCTGCAACGGAAAGATAGAGGGTGAAGAAGTCACGTTGATGCTGCCAATTGAGTGCAGGAACATGGACTCTATCTTCATTAGGATCACCAGGTTTTTCGATCTGTAATTTGCTGTCGCGTCTTTGCCTTTGTTAAGTGTGGTTTGAGCTAATTAACGGCAAAATGATGTATAATCAATAATGGTGATGTGTAAAACGTTTTTATGAGAGGCCTTTCTCAACGAGAAAGGCTTTTCTATCGGTTAGAAAGCAGCTCAATGAGCCTATCAGGATAGTCGGTAATGATCCCGTCAACGCCAAGATCGATCAATCTTTTCATCTCCTGGAGATCATTGACAGTCCAGGGAACAATCTTCAAACCGGATTGATGGGCGCTCTCCACCCAGCCGTCGGTCATCAACGAGTAACTGGGCGAAATTACGCTGCAGCCGATGCTGACCAGCATTCTTCCGATGTCGAATCCAAAGTCCCTCAATCTAAGCCCTGAAGTCCAGATTGACTTGTCCAGATTGGTTTTCGACACAAGAGCGGCAGTCTGAACTGAGGGTTCAAGTTCTTTCGAAATCTTGAGCGCCTCCCAGTCGAAGGACTGTATTGTTGCCAGCTCCTCAAAGCCTTTTTTCAAAAGTATCTCCAGGACTTTCTGAACATGTTCTCTCAGGTCGATTGTGTCTGAAGGCCTATCGGGGAAATGCTTGATCTCAATGTTCACCCTAACCGATTTTCCGTGTGAATCGTTATGTCCATGTACCAGAGAAAGCACTTCTTCCAGTGATGAAACGCGTTGGCCGTCCAGCTGGGTCTGCTCGGGCCAGTCTTCCGGTTTGCTAAGCCTTCCAATGTCGAACTCTTTGAGCTCTTCGAAAGTAAGATCCTTTATGAGTATCTTTTCTGGAATGAATTGCCCGTCTTTTCTTGTTCGCTGTGGATTAAGATACGCTTCATGATTGATCACAACGACACCGTCTTTCGTAACTACCGTGTCAAGTTCAATGGTGTCAACACCCAGTTCCAGAGCGTGCGTGAAGGCGGCAATTGTATTCTCTGGCATGAGACCCCTGCCACCGCGGTGCCCCTGTACATCGAACTCTGCGGTCGCGGAAAGCGCAGTTGAAATAAGAAGAATAACGCAAACGGTCATTGATTTGAAGATAAGTCTCATAATCACACTCCATTCTGTTTTTTTGGAATTTCAGGTTGTATAATTTCCACTAGTTGCGTGGGGGAGATTACGTTGAATCTTAATATACTATTCTTTGAAGCACTAATATATGCTAGCCTTGCGACTAAGAATCTGCTTAGTCAATACTTCGACATCTCGGGTTTTTCCTCAACCGAAATCGGGATACTGATGGCGGTCCTACCGGTCGTCTCGCTGGTTTCCAGCCCTCTGTGGTTCAAAATCAGCTCCAGACTGGGTCAGAACAGAATCTATTATATCGTATCTCTTTCTTCAGCCGTATGCATATGGCCCATATTTACCGCCGGCGATTTCCTTACATCCTTACTCTTCATGATCCTCTTCTCTCTCTTCTTTTCGGGAGTTGTTCCACTCGGTGATTCGATAATAATGACGATTCTCAAGAATACGGGTGGTCGTTTTGATCGGGTGAGGCTTTTTGGCACGATAGGGTTTGCAGTTACCTCTCTGTTGTTGAGCAGTCTCGTCGGAATCAGTTTCTTCTGGTTATTTGCAGCCACATCCGTTGTTCTGGCCTTCTCACCAATATTCCTCAAGAAAAAGTCGGGCGAATCGAGAAGATCAGCCCCGGAAAACTCTGCCGGTGCAGGTTCCCTTCTTCAGTTTTCTGTGATGACAATCGGAATGTTTTTTGGAATTACGTTGAACTCCTTCCATAATTCTTTCATTGCAGTCTTTACGAGGCAGAACGGTATGGATTCCTCAGTCGTTGGGGTTGTCTTCGCAATTACGGCTCTTTCTGAGATTCCCTTCCTGTTGGTCGCCGACAGAATAATAGAGAAAATTGGCAGTATGAAGATCCTGCTATTCGGTATGGCTGTAATTGGAGTCAGGATGATTCTCGTCTCCTTCGCGACAAACGTTTACGCGCTCTATTTGGTGGAATCGTTGCACGGTTTGACGTATATTCTAATGTATTACGCGCTTTTTCACTTCATCCATTATGGACTTTCCGGCAGGCGGCTGATTTTCGCTCAGAGTGTCTTCTGGATTGTAAGGTCGGGACTTACATTCATCGTGGGGTCAATCGGAGGCGGAATAATTATCGACGCATTCTCAGTTTTCTTTGCCTTCAGGCTCTTTGGATTTATCGGGCTCCTATCCGCAATCATTATGACGATCGTTTACTTTGCGTTCCGAAGATCGCGATTGAATTCCAGATGAATCTTTCGGATCCAGAAATTGTGAACTATCTCTCTGAATAGTATTTCATTGGCTTCTAATGACAGTTGAAAACAACCTGCCGAGTGAATGACTGGTCAGTCTTTCGAAATAGTTTGTGAGCGATGCTTTCTTTTCAAAGAACGAGAACGAAGCGATATGCGGGGTCTGGTGTACGATATCCAATTCTGTTAGCTTCTCAGGGAGCTTCTTGAGGGGATCTCTTGGTGCTATAATTATTTCGGTATTCTGCCGTTTTCAATTTCCGAAAAGGGAGGGTTCTGTATGAAAAAGCTTCTTGTGTTTGTTCTTCTGTGTCTGTCTATCTTTGCTTTTGGAAAGACTACTATCAATTTTTGGCACGCTATGAGCGGTAGCAGATTGGGTGCAGTCGATGCAATTGTAGAGGGGTTTAACTCAGAAAATCCCAACATTGAGGTAGTTGCTCAGTTCACTGGCTCGTATGCCGAGACTCTTACCAAGGCAATAGCTTCATATCGAGCGGGAAATCAGCCTCACATCGTGCAGGTTTACGAGGTCGGTCTTCAGACGATGCTGGACAGCAACGCAATCAAACCGGTCTTTGAGCTTTCTGGTCCCTATTTTGATTGGGGAGACGTGATTGGCCCTATTCTCGATTATTACACAGTAGGCGACCAGCTCTATTCAATGCCATTTAACTCTTCAAGCGCCATTCTCTATTACAACAAAGATATTTTCAGAGCAGCCGGACTTGATCCCAACAAGCCTCCTTCGACTTTTGATGAACTATACGACATGGGAAGGATAATCGTAGAATCGGGAGCCGCACAGGGGGGAATTTCCTTTGGCTGGCCTGCGTGGGTCTTTGAGCAGACACATTCGGTTCATGGCCAGTTCTACGCGAACAATGAAAACGGTAGAGTCGGCAAGGCGACAGAGGTTTATTTCAACGACGCTTTTGGTGTCAAGGTTCTTGCGGAATGGATAAAGTGGGCTCAGGCGAAAGTCTTCATGTATGGCGGCAGGGAGTACGATGCCAACCAGGCCTTCCTGACCAAGCAGGTTGCCATGTTGATTCAGTCGACATCATCGGTAAGTTCTATAGAGTCAAAAGCCGATTTCGAAATGGGAACAACTTTCCTGCCGGTCATACCCGGGTATCCGAAGGGGAACTCTGTCATTGGAGGAGCAACTCTGTGGGTAATGAAAGGCCACACCGACGAAGAATATGAGGCGATCTGGAAATTCTTCCAGTACCTTATGAAGACTGAAGTTACTGCCGAGTGGCACAAGTCGACGGGCTACTTCCCTACCACCAATAGTGCAGTCAAGAAGCTCATGGACGAAGGTTGGTTTGCCGAGAATCCAAATCACCTGACGGCCTTCCTTCAGATTCTTTCGGGAACGAGAATTCCTGAGGCCCAGGGAGTGAGACTCGGTAATTTCGTCGCTATAAGGGATGTTGTCGATGGGGCTATTGAAAACGCTATACAGTACACCGGAACGGATTTCGAAGCAGAAGCGAAGAGAATTCTCGACAATGCGGCAGAAAAGACGAACACTATTCTTGAAGAATACACATCGATCTACGGCAAGTAATTTTTTTCTGGATCCCCTGACAGAAATGTCAGGGGATCTTTAGTATTTTCCGGACGGTGATAAAGCATGCATAGTCGTTTTCCAAACAGGTTCTTACCCTACTTGCTACTTCTACCTTCGGTGGTCGTGGTCATCATCTTTTTGATTGTTCCAACTATTCAGTCGCTGTATTTGAGTTTCTTCAGGGTCTCTCCTTTTGGTGACAGGCTGATATTCGTGGGCTGGTATAATTTCTCCAAGCTCTTCAAATCTTCCGACTACATTGACAGCCTTGTAATCACGCTTGTTTTTGCAGTTTTCGTCGTACTGATCGGTCTGACTCTGGGAATGCTGCTTTCGGTACTTCTCAATCAGAAGCTGAAGGGGCTGCAAGTTTATAGAACTCTTTTCATCTGGACTTATGCAATTTCACCGGCCGTTGCAGGTACGATCTGGGCACTGATGTTCAGCCCTTCGAGTGGGCCGATCACGTTTTTGCTGAAGGCGATCTTCGGAGCTAACGTTAACTGGATGATGGATGGAAAGGTTGCCCTCGTTGCGGTAATCATTGCAGCTTCGTGGAAAATGCTCGGTTACAATATTATCTTCTTCCTATCAGGACTCCAAACGATTCCTCAAGAATTGATGGAGGCTTCTGCTATAGATGGCGCGTCGAGCCTTCGCAGATTCTTCAAGATCACTATTCCGTTGTTGTCGCCGACCACTTTCTTTCTGCTGATTATGAACACGCTGTACGCCTTCTTTCAGGTCTTCGGACTGATCGACATAATGACGAAGGGCGGCCCGGGAGATGCAACTCAAGTCCTTGTCTACAAGTTGTACAGAGACGGATTCATAAACCTTGATACCGGCTTCGCATCAGCTCAATCAATAGTACTTTTCGTTTTTGTAGCCATCTTGACGGTTCTTCAGTTCAGATTTGCCGAGCAAAAGGTTTTCTATGGATGACGGTGGGGTGAACTAGATGAAGCAGAGAAAATCATCGATTTTTCTGAGCTATCTCTTTCTAACAATAGCGCTCGTAGTACTAATGTTTCCGATTTACTATGCGTTTACTATGAGTACATTCGACGAGAAGGAAGCCTACTCATTCCCTCCTAAGTTCATCCCAAGCATTCACGCATTCGATAACTTCGCGACGGCATGGAAGACCGTCAATATGGGAAGATTGATCTTCAACAGTGCATTCATTTCGATTACCGTGGCGCTTGCAAAGATATTTCTTTCGATGCTCGCTGCCTTTGCTTTTACCTATTTCGGCAATTTCAAAGGGAAGTACTTCTTTTTTGCAGTTATACTGATAACTCACATGCTGCCGCTCCCGATCAGAATCGTGCCCACTTATGAGCTGATGAGGACATTCGGCTGGGTCAACACTTATCGGGCGCTTACAATTCCTTTTTTCGCCAGCGCAACAGGCACGCTTCTCTTCAGGCAGTTGTTCATGACCGTTCCCTCTTCTCTTTCAGATGCGGCGAGGATCGACGGAGCGGGACCGATGAGGTTCCTGTTCAGTGTTCTCATACCTCTTTCGAAGACCAATGTCGGAGCCCTTTTTCTTATTGAATTCACATATATGTGGAACGAGTATCTGTGGCCTATGATTGTTACCAACAGCAACAATATGAGGGTGGTTCAGATAGGAATAAAGATGCTGCTGGCCAGTGAGGCTCAGGCAGCGGAGTGGAATATAATAATGGCGGGAGCCATAATCGCCATGGTTCCTCCCTTGATTATGCTGTTATTGTTCCAGAAAACTTTTATGGAAGGATTCAGCCTGAAAGAAGAAAAGTAGATCCACTACGATCTCTCCTATCTGTTTAAGGCATTTTCGATGGCTTTTAGAATTACCTTGCTGCTGTAGGTCGCCCCGGAAACTACATCGACCTCTACAGACTGGTTCTCGATAACCGATAGGGTGATCTCTTCCGCGGGTTTCCCTCTGCCATGATTGTGCTTAACGATCTCAATTGATTTAATCTCGTGCCCAGATACAGCGACTCTTACAGTTGCACTCACAATTCCAGCTCCGAAGCTGCCCTCGTAGAAGCCGTCATCCAAATCAGCTAGATTGAGCGGTGCGAATTCGAGTGTGTCCAGTTCCTTCAGTTCGGCTTCCAGTTTTGGAACAACAAATACAAACATAATTATTAACAGGACCGCTACGGCAATTCCAATTGCGACAAGTACTTTTATAAGGATACTTCTCCTCATCCTCTTTCCTCCTGAAATGTGGTCCTTACTGGGTGTTTCCGAAAACAGATGGGCCGACTAATTCTCAAAGTCATTGACAAATCTATCAATATTGCCCGGGATAATATGGGGCTGTGGCTTACCCTTTGAGGCGGCTTTCAACATCATTTTCGAAAGGAATCCCAATCTCTCGAGATTGAACTCACCTCCAAAGAAACCTCTGGCTTTGCACCTGTCGAGAAATTCCTGTGGGAAGTTTTGAGACAAGTATTCGCTGAAACTTTCTTCTCCAGCACCCATGCAGAGAAAGATGCCCAGGCGCTTCTCCTTAAGCGTTTCAAGGTTTTTCTGTACGAATTCGGAAATCTCTTTCTGCACTTTGCCGATTCTGATGGAAGCTCCAACGATGACTGCATCATATCCAGACAGGTCTGGCGAAGGGACTTTCTTGATGTCGATGACGGCACTTTCGCCGGAGAGCATTTCAGAGAGTTTTTCTGAGCATTTTTCGGCTGTTCCGCTCCTCGTTGCATAGATGATTGCGGTTTTCATGCTGCACCTCCTTTTCATATCGATCAGATCATATAGCTTATTTCGGTTTACATTATAGGAGATATTTTTGATTTCGGTTGTGAAAATGGTAACAGTGTTCTGCATTTCTTTTTGAGAAAGCATTATTCAGATGGCCGCTCTTGAAGAATTCTGGCATTGTGTTATAATTCTATGCGTTGAAATCCCGCTTTGCCACATAAGGCAAAGCCACAGTCCAAGGGAGGAGGAAGTTAATGAAAAGGATTTACGAAACGATGTTCATAGTCTCGCCAAAGCTAGACGAAGAAGAGCGTAATGCTATGGCTGAAAGGGTAAGAGACTACATTGTTGAACGTGTCGGAGGAACCATCGAAAAGTTCGACAGATGGGGTATTAGAAAGCTCGCTTACAGAGTTGCAAAGGGCTTCAGTGAAGGTGACTACACAGTAATTCAGTTCAGGGCCGAACCCGAAACGGTAGACATTCTTGAGAGATTCTACGGTATTACACCCGATGTTTTCAGGTGGCAGACCTTCAGGAGAGAGGACCTTGAGAAGGCGGAAAAGAAGGCCTCGCTGAAACCGGCTGAAACGGTAGTAGAACCAGAGACTGTTGAAGCAGCGGAGAACGTAGGAGTAGCGGCCGAGCCCATTGTAGAAGATAGCTCTGATGAAACGCCCGGCGTGGAAACCGAGGCGGTTGAAGAAGTAAAGCAGACGGAGGAGTAAGAAATGTCTATTAGCTACAATCATGTTGTCCTGATAGGTAGGCTGACTCGCGATCCTGAGATCAAGTTTGCTGCAAGCGGTACCCAGATAACGACGTTCACTCTTGCGGTAGATAGGAATGTTCCATCGTCTAACAATGACAACACTGATTTCATAAGGATTGTGACTTTTGGCAAGACGGCTGAGTTTGTCGGAAACTATATAACCAAAGGCAGACTGATACTTGTTGAGGGTTCTTTGAGAATCAACAAGTGGAAGACCCAGGATGGGGAACCAAGATCGAACGCGGAAGTCGCGGCTTCCAATATTCGGTTCATGGAAACCAAAGCCCAGGCCCAACAGTCTTCCGGAGGTTTTGACAGACCATCGCAGGATACCGGTGTGATTGAAGCCACGGGAAACGATGACATTACTTTCTTTGGAAGTGAGACAGAAGACTCCGGGAGCGATGATATCCCATTTTAGTGTAGGAGGAAGATTATGGTAAGAGACAACAGAAGAAGAGGAAGAAGCAGAAGAAAGTGTAGACTCTGCGGTACAAAGACGACATACATTGATTATAAGAATATTTCTTTGCTCCGTGATTATGTGACAGAGAAGGGTAAGATAATTCCAAAACGAATTACGGGAAACTGCGCGAAACACCAGAGGATGGTGAAGGAAGCGATTCAGAGGGCGAGATTCATGGCTCTGCTTCCTTATACTAAAGAGTGATAATCAATTCGGGAGGCGAAGAGCCTCCCTTTTTTTAAAGGAGGTTTTCTATGAAGGTAATTCTTCTTAAGGACTTAAGTAACGTTGGAAAAGCCGGTGAAGTGAAGAATGTGTCGGACGGCTACGGTAGAAACTTCCTGATTCCTAAGGGTTTTGCGGTTGAAGCCAATGCCAAAGAGATGGCGAAACTTAGGCAGACGCAGAAACAGAGGGAAGAAAAGGAAGAAAGGATAAGGAAAGCGAGCGAGGAGTTGCTTCATGAGCTTCAAAAGCATCACTTCACAATAAAGGCAAAGTCAGGCGTGAGTGGCAAGCTATTTGGAGCCGTAACCTCGGGAGATATTTCCAGCCATATAAAGTCCGTGATAAACGTTGATATTGACAAGAGAGAAATCGATCTGGAGGATCATATCAAACAAACTGGCGAATACAAAGTGGATGTCAAACTTCCAGGCAATGTGAAGGGAAAGATCGCTCTGAAAGTGGAAGGCCTGGAGGAATAATAATTTGGAGTTTCAGATATTCTCGAAGGCGCTCTACTCTACATGGATTCTATATAGACCCGAAAGGGTCCTCTTCGATGTAGGAGAGGGCATATCCACTGTTCTTGGAAACAGTGTATATGCAATAAAGGACATCTTTCTTACTCACGGGCACGTCGATCATATCTCGGGTCTCTGGGGTCTTATAAATACAAGAAATACAGCCATGGGTGACCGTAATAAGCAGTTGAGAATCAATTTTCCTTCGGGAAATCGAGCCATAGAAGCCTATTTGGATTTCATTATTGAAATGAATCCCAGACTGAGATACAACATGATACTGAATCCACTGAGCGTTGGGGACGAAGTATATCTAAGAACGGCGGGCAGTTTCAGAAGGCATGTCACTCCCTTCAAAGTGAAGCACACGATTGGCGAAATCAGTTACGGTTATCACATCTATGAAGAAAGAAGGAAGTTGAAAGAGATCTACGGCGGTCTCTCTTCAAAGGAAATCGCCACTGTGGTCAAGGCGAAAGGCAGAGAAGCGATTACGGACACCTATCTTCAAAAAATCGTGACTATTAGCGGCGACACGTTTGCTCTCCCCCCAGAAGCGATTAGCAATTCAGAGACTCTCCTTCATGAATGTACCTTTCTCGTCGGAAAAGACAGAAGAAATCAAAACCATTCAAGTATAGACGAAGTCATCTATACAGTGAGGCAGAGCACCGGGATAAAGAGATTGATATTGTATCATATATCGGGAAGATACACTTCGAAGATAAAAAAATGGCATAATATAATCAAGAAGGAGCTGGAAGATACGGGAACTGAAGTTTTTCTTGTTCACCCGGAACATGTTTTCGAATTGTAAGGCTGTTCTGTGTACTCCGGGAGGAGGTAAAGAATGGGTTACATAGGCTGGATGATTTTTGGTGTTGTCTTACTCGTGGCAGAGATAATTACTCCTACGTTCTTCTTTCTGTGGTTTTCGATCGGTTCCTTTCTCGCAGGTCTTGCGGCGATGTTCTCTTTTAGCCTTGGCTGGCAGGTACTTGTATTTGCACTGAGCAGCACCCTGCTTGTGCTTCTCACAAGACCAATTGCCAGAAAGCTTTCCAAAGGCGATTCGCCAAAAAAGATGTACATTGACGGTCTTGTAGGTTCAAGAGGACGCGTGACCGTGGAGATAAATCCACAGCTGGAAAAGGGATTAGTCAGGATAGACGGAGAGGACTGGAGAGCGGCCTCGTTAAATGGCGAAACAATACCGGTTGACTCTTTGGTCAGGGTGATGAGACTTGAAGGCACTCTGATTTACGTCGAGAGAATAGCCGACGAAAGTAAATAACAATAGAAAGGGGGATTAACAATGGTTTTTTGGTTGATACTTGCAGCAGTAATCTTCATTATTGCAGCTTCAGGAATAAAGATCATTCGTCCTTTCGAAAAGGGACTTGTAGAGAGACTTGGAAAGTACAGAAGAGACGCTCAGCCCGGTCTTCAGTTTATTATTCCCTTTATCGAAAGAATGGTCAAGGTAGACCTGAGAGAGACCGTAATAGATGTGCCTCCTCAGGAGGTCATTACCAAGGACAATGTCGTGGTAACTGTCGACGCGATTATCTACTATCAGATAACCGATGCGTTTAGAGTTGTCTATAACGTCTCAAACTTCGAAATCGCCGCAATCAAACTCGCTCAGACAAACCTCAGAAATGTAATCGGAGAAATGGAACTTGACCAGACGCTCACTTCCAGAGAAAGGATCAACGTCACTCTCAGAGAAGTCCTGGACGAGGCTACGGACAAATGGGGTGTCAAGGTTACCAGAGTCGAGATCAAGAAGATCGACCCACCTCAAGATATTATGGATGCAATGTCCAAGCAGATGAAGGCCGAAAGAACCAAGAGGGCCGTCATTCTTGAAGCAGAGGGTTACAAACAGTCAGAGATAACCAAGGCCGAAGGCGACAAGATGTCGGCGATTCTTCAGGCCGAGGGCCAGAGCGAATCGATAAAGAGAGTGGCGGAGGCCAATAAGTTCAAACTGATAGCGGAGGCCGAAGGTCAGGCAAATGCAACGATCAATGTCTTCAAGGCAATTCATGAGGGAGATCCCACAAAAGACTTAATTGCTATCAGGTATCTTGACGCATTGAAGCAGATTGCCGACGGCAAGGCAAATAAGGTCTTCTTACCATACGAGAGCAGTGCGATGCTCAGTTCATTAGGTTCCATGGCGGAAATCTTCAAGGATGGAAAAGAGAGTTCAAGTGTAAGTGAGAAGGACAGCAAGAAGTGATCTGATTGCTGATTAGTGAGACTCTTCACGTCTTTTTTAGCGTTATTATTCTTACTCTGTTGGCCACCGTCTTATCGGTGGCCTCGGTTTTTGCATTTCAGCGTCAAATAAGGAAGCCGACTTTCTTTCTGCTATTCATGAATGTTGCTTTTGCCAGCGGCGTAATATTCTTGGCCAACATTGTCTTTGCGCGCCACGACAGACTCATGAACGTTGCTCTCTTCTTCATTGCGTATCTTTATGTGTATGGATCACTGGGAAAACATACTTCCAGATATGATGACACTTTCAGGATGCTTTTTCTTTCGATGGGATATACTCGACAGGAATTCTTCAAGAACTATCTCATCTTGCAGGGAAAATGGAAGCTGGTCGACTGCGTCTTCACCTTTTCAGCTATCGTTACTGCAATAAGACTTATGTCTGTTCATTTCAGGTACTTCTATCCAGGTGAATGGTTGCGGATTATGCTTCTCTTCATGGTCATTTGCATGGTTGTGGGAATCAGCAGATGGTTCGGGGACAATTCTGTAAACAAGTTGTCAAAGGAAGAGTAATATACAGGTGTTATGATACCCCAATAGGGTATAAGTTATTTATTTCTAAGGAGGGATAGTCATGGCCAAGTTATTGCCTGATAATATAACAAAGCAAGTGAAGGAGATTTTCAGCAACATGGAAGGTTCTGTGAAAGCTTTGCTCTTCAAGAGTGAAAAAAACTGCGATTACTGTTCGACTGCCGAGCAAATGCTGAAGGAGCTCTCGGAACTCGAAACAAAGATCAGCTATGAGGTTCATGAGCTGGATTCCGAAATGGCAGGCAAATACAGTGTTGAATTGGCTCCCAGCACAATTCTTCTCACTCCCGACGGAGACGACAAGGGCGTAAGGTTCTTGGGAATACCTGCGGGTCACGAATTTGGCTCGCTCTTGCAGAACATCGTCTCATTTTCCAAGGGAGCGATTTCCGAGCTGTCTGCAGAGTCTATAAAGAGGATTGAGACGATAGATTCTCCAGTAGATATAAAGGTCTTTGTAACAACTACATGCCCTTACTGTCCGAAGGCAGTTCTTACAGCGCATAATATCGCGATGGTCAACAAAAACGTGACGGCCTACATGGTCGAGGCAAACGAGTTCCAGGAACTGTCAAAGAAGTACGGTGTCTCATCCGTTCCGCAGATCGTTATAAATGACAAGGTGACCTTTGTCGGAGCTTATCCAGAAGGACAGTTTGTTGATCAAGTAATGAAGGCCGTTTGAGGAGGCGTGAAATGTCGTTTTTCGAACTTGGGAGCGCGAAGAAATCAGATCTTAAAGAATATTACGATGTCGCGATTATTGGAGGCGGTCCAGGTGGAATTACAGCGGGAATATACGCTGTCCAGGCTGGTCTCAAACCAATAATCGTTGAGAAAGCTCTAGATGGCGGTCAGATTAACAACACCCAGTCTGTTGAGAATTGGACGGGGTTCACAAGCATCAGCGGAATGGAACTGAGCGAGAAGATGGCAGATCACGCAAGAGCCTTTGATGTTCCCTTTACGTATGCGGAGGTTGTGGACATCGAAACCAACGGACTGGAGAAAGCAGTGGTGCTTGACAACGGAAAGAGAATAAAGTCCAGAGTAATAATAGTGGCCACAGGATCGAATCCAAGGAAGCTCAGTGTGAAAGGCGAAGAGGAGTTCAAGGGCAGAGGGATCAGCTACTGCGCCACTTGTGACGGCCATTTCTTCTCCGATAAGCACATTGCGGTCATAGGCGGCGGGAACAGCGCTCTTGACGAGTCGCTCTATTTGAGTAAGATGGTGAGTAAAATAACAGTGATTCAAAATCTTCCAAAGCTAACCGCCGACAAACTTCTGCAGACGAAACTCAACGAAACTGGGAAAGTCGAGTACATTTACAGCTCTGTTGTGGATTCTGTGGAAGGTGATTCACAAGTCAGGAAGGTAAACATAAGGAATGTCGACAGCGGCGAGATAACTTCTTTGGGGGTGGATGGAATCTTCGTGTTCATAGGGTTGATTCCGAACACTTCGTTCTTGAAGGGAAAGCTCGAGATGAATGAGTTTGGATACATAAGAGCCGATGATTTTATGGAGACAAGGACGAAAGGCGTCTATGCAATAGGAGATGTCAGAGAGAAGGAAGTTCGGCAGATCGTAACCGCGGCTGCCGATGGAGCAATAGCGATTTATCACGCGGCACGAAATTATTTCAATGACTGAACAGATGTAGATCCCACTGTATAAAAGAAAAGAGCGCCTGGCGCTCTTTTCTCTATTTTATCTTCGCCTCGGGAACCGGAACTATCTCTATTGTTCCCTTTTCCATGTCAATCTCTACCCAGCGGCCCACTGGAAGAACGACTTTAGGAAAGTCACCATGATAACTTGGTAAGCCAATCCAGACTGGTATTTCCTTATCCAAAAAGTAGTCGTGAATCATTCTCTTGATATCATCCAGATCACCGTTTTTGATCTCCGTGAATCCCGCAAAAACAACACCTCTGAGTGACGAAAAGTCATCTAGATGTGCAATATTCCAAATCATTCTCTCAAGTGATTCTTTTGTCTCACTCACATCTTCGAGCACGAGAACCGCGTCCTTGAGAGAACCGAGATACTCTGTTCCCTGAAGCGCCTGGAACAATGAGAGATTGGCCGGAATTAGTCTGCCGATCATCTTTCCTTCGATTACCGGGATTGACTGATAGTTGAAGCGAATCGTTCTTTCACCATTGAATATTTCAGCGATATTTTGGACGGACTTGGTATCCGATCCAAGCTCTACGGCGACCATTGGGCCGTGAAATGTAGTCTGACCGGTCTTGAAATAAATGGAGAGGAGCAAGGCCGTTATATCACTGTAACCTACCAGAGGCTTTGGATTAGAAGCAATTAATTCCCAATCGAGCCAATCGAGAAGATTGTAGGAACCATATCCCCCTCTTGCCGCAATAATTGCATCGTACTCCGGGTTCGCAAAAGCATCGTTTAGCTCATTTGCCTTTTCTCTAGAAGAAAGAGACACTTCGCAGCTTCTGCCGACTATGACTCTGTAGCCCACATTCCTCAAGGCACTTACGCCTGCTTCCAGCTTTGACCTTTCTGGAAAGCTTGCCGGCGCCGTAACAAAAATCGTTCTGATCTCTCTAGAAATCAATACGGACGAAGTCAAAAACATTCCAACACACAACATAAGTATCAACCATACCCTTCTCATGAGTTCCTCCAACTTGATCTACTAATTATAGTTTGCCATTCATGAGAGCTAAAATCAATACGCAACAGTCGATACTCGGAAAAACCTTCCGCTTACCGATAAGATCACGAGATAAACCGGGGGTCTTGGATCTGGCAATAGCAGAAGTGTGCTGCTTCGCAAGAGGAAGAATTAGCCAATCTGCTACGCAGGCCAGTCGCACTTCGTGCGGCCAGTCTTTGCTTCGCAAAGTCCAGTTCCGCTTCTCGGGCAAAAGACCCGCTGGTCGCTTGCCAAGAGACCGGGTTGATAGGGGCGGGTTAAGAAATTCGGGTTGCTAAGAGCGGGTTATCAAAACCGGGTTATGAAGATCGGGTGTAGTAAGAGGAAAATTTCGCTCCAGAGCTAGGATCTGTTCTTCGTTCTTTGTCAATACCATAACGCAGTAACGTGGAGATCCTTACCAGAAGCACGAGGATTGCGAGGAAAGTAGATTCAAATGAAATAATCATGGCTGTCATCCCAAGCTACTCATACAAGTTCCTTCTTTTGTCATCCCGTAATGCTCTTGTACGGGATCTGGTATCTAAAACGAGGCTGTAGGCAGCGAGAAAACAGGGACTGATCAGTTCCTAAGGTCCCATTTTTCGTGCCATGAATCGAGATTCTTGCCAGCACGCCAGATGACTTGAAGCGATAAGAGGCTATCATTTTGCAGAGCTTGCTCCGAAATGTTTTTGTTTACGGCTCTTAAATGGGATCTCATCACGTCGGTATTGCGTACGCTCCAAATAGAGGTGACAGGAATGTAGCTAGAGGTCAGAAAGGCAAGATCTAATTGCTCTTCTTATCTCTTCACTCTGGCTTCTCACGTCCTTTTGCCCTTCGACCAAAATCCTGGACGCGCAGCGCGGAACGAACGTCCTATCAGCTCTTCTCGGAGGACGACTCACGAATGACGAGTAACGGCTCCTAAAGGTCTTTCGAAGGACGGGTCCGAGTCCAAGACACTGGATGCTGGACAACTCCTAATGCCCTCGCCATACCCTAGACCCGGTGCCAGGAGAGAGATCACGAGAGAAACGCTCATTGCAATAAGGTGCTACACAATTGCCGAAAGGTCTGTCAAGAACTCTGCTATTTCCTCGGACATTGAGTCGAAAAACTCATCTGGACTGCAATCCGCGGAGACTTCACCGTTTTTCAAGAAGATTACACGATTGGCAATATGCTTTGCAAATTCAACTTCGTGCGTGACAATAATCATGGTTCTGCCTTCCGAGGAAAGCCGTCTGATTACCCTCATGACCTCACCGACGAGTGACGGATCGAGAGCAGAAGTAGGTTCGTCCAGGAGTACGATATCGGGATTCATGACTAGCGCTCTGGCAATGCCCACTCTCTGCTGTTGGCCTCCTGAAAGCTGCGACGGGTGATTGTTCAGTTTGTCGGCGAGGCCGACTTGACCTAACTGAATCTCGGCGGCCTTTCTGGCATCGGCCCAACTCATGTTTTTAACTTTGACAAGAGGCAGCGCAACATTGTCGATGATTTTGAGGTGACTTATCAAATTGAATCTCTGAAATACGAATCCAACTCTTGACCTGAAGGCCCTTATCGAATGCTTCGTTCTCTGAACCTGAGTACCTTTAAAGGATACCTCGCCCTTGTCGGGAGTGATTAGATTGTTGATACAGCGGAGAAGAGTAGTCTTTCCTGCGCCGGAAGCGCCGAGTACGGCAATCACGTCTCCCTCCTTGACCTCAAAGGAAACATCCTTGAGAACTGCCTGGGCATCGAAGGACTTGGTCAGTTTCGAGAGTTTCAGTATTACTTTCCTTTCATTCATGGAATAGCAAGCCTCCTTTCAAGTATCCTTCCCGCGAGAGATACAAGAGAGGTCATTACGAGATAACAGGCTGCTAGTACTATATACGCTTCAAAGACCGCCAGCGTCTGAGTTCCGACCTGTCTCGCTTTCATTGTAAGATCTCCCAGTGCTATGACCGATACGAGAGAGCTGTCCTTTATCAGAGTTACCAGCTGACCGATAAGAGGCGGTATGGAGATCCTGAATGCCTGTGGAAATACGATCGAAAACATTATCTGGCTCTTGTAGAGACCCATCGCTTCTCCTGCCTCTTTCTCTCCAGAAGGAACTGCGTCAATGCCGGCTCGAAAGATCTCGCCAACGTAGGCTCCCTCAAACAATGAGAGGGAGATCACACCGGCCCAGAATCTATCGACATTGACGGCCGATCCAAAGCCGTAGTAAACAAGAAGGATGACGACCAGTAATGGCATGTTCCTAAAAAACCAGACATACAGTGTACCGGCATCGCGCAAAAGGTTGACCTTTGAATCTCTTGCGAGAGCTACGGCTATCCCCACAATCACTGCAAGAGCAAGAGCGATGACGCTTAGCTGAAGAGTAGTCACCATGCCGTCTAGAAAAAGTTTGTAATACTTCGTCAGGGTGCTCCAGTTGAAAGGGTAGACGGCCGATACAGATGAGTAGGAGAACCAGAGTAAACCGGCGACTATGATCCCCAAAGTAATCTTCGACATCGCTCTTGACATAAAAACCGTCCTTAGAACTCGGGCTCGTATTCTACGAACCAGTAGTCTTGGAGTTCTTCGAGCGTTCCCGTTGTTTTTATCCACTGAATGAAAGTATTCATCCACTGGAGCGTCTCGAAATCGCCCTTTGGGATTGCCACTCCGAAGTCCTCCCTGGTGAGGAGGTCTTCAGTAACTTCCAGCTGGTCGTATTTCTTGGCCATGAATCTTGCATAGATCGAGTCGAAGATCATTGCGTCGGCTCGTCCCGAAGCGACCTGGAAGGCTGCCTCGTCGATTGTCTCAAACATAAAGATCTGAGCTTCGGAGAGAAGTCTGTTCGCCGCTTCTGCACCGGTCGATCCAAGTTGTACCGCGATCTTGACATCTGGATCATTCAAATCTTCTTCGGTTGGTGGAAGCTCATACTTGTTCGTGTTGTAGAGAATTATCTGACCCACGGTAAGGTATGGATCTGTAAAGTTGACTCTCAATGCCCTTTCCGGAGTAATAGTCATTGCCGACCAGATGATGTCGAATTTGTTCGACATGAGAGCGGGAATTATTCCGTCCCAGTTCACAACAACAAATTCCAGCTTCACATCGAGGATCTCAGCCATCTTCTTCAGAAGGTCGACTTCCAGCCCTATGCGATCACCGTCTGGGTTTGTTCCGTAAAGGGGCATGTAACCTGCGTCCTGTCCGACTCTCAATACACCTCTCTGCTTGACTTCATCGATGAGACTTCCAAATGCCAGTGTCATACAGAGTAAAACCACAACCACCAGTAACTTCTTCATAGTACACCTCCATTAAAAAAAAAGACCGGGCTAAAAGCCCGGTCTGTTGAATTCTGAGAGAGCACGACTAAAGAGTGCCGCCTCCCGGAACCGGGCGCCGCAGTCTGTGATGATGAAGCTTATTTGTTCTTATCGATGGAATGAAACTAACTCTCACAGAGATCACCTTCGTTGTGTTTTGATAAACGATAGTATCAGCACTGGATATGAAATGTCAAGTAACGTTTTGTGCAGAGGTGTTAAGAGAAGGTATGCAGTCCTAAAGAATTCTCATAATCTCATTCGTAATTTGTTGGGCCTTTTCCGGATTGATCACAATATCGACGGATCTCGCATCTATCTTGTAGACCGGCGAAAGATCGTACTCTTTTATCCAGCTGGAGTAAAGTTTGTCCAACTGTTCCCAGTAGGCAATAGGGACCGCAGTTTCCATTTGTCTTCCCCTTCGTCTTATTCTCGCCAGAATAGTGTCAACATCGGCATCAATATAGACCAGGAGATCCGGCTTCTTCAGATACTCGATCATCGAGTCGAACATTGTAACATACGCCTTGAATTCCCTGTCGGACATTTTTCCGGTCTCGAAGAGGTTTCGGGCGAAAATCTCTTTGTCTTCGTAAATTGAACGATCAAAGACAGTACTTTCATTCTCCTCGGCACTCTTCAGGGAGCAGTACCTGTGATAGAGAAAGTAAGTCTGGAGATGATAGGACCATCGCTTCTGATCGTAGTAGAAGTCTTCAAGGAAAGGATTATCGGAAACCGACTCGAAGTGAATCTTATAGCCCAGTCCTTCTGCTATTGCACCTGCTATTGTAGATTTGCCGGCACCGACATTGCCGGCAAAGACTATTATCTTACCCAATCCGCATCACTCCTGTAAATCTAATTCTGGGACAATTTTAGCATTAGTTCGTTCTAAGGAAACTCTAAGGTTCCTCACGTCAAATAGTACATTATCTACTAGAGGAAGTGAGACCGTGAAAAACCGCTACCAGAAAACACGATTGGCAGTCCAGGTAATCTTTTTTGTTCTTGTTCTGTACATAAGTGTTGGCCACTATCTTGCAGAAAAACATATTGCTGAACTACCCGGGACTGCAAGCCTTCATGCAGTCTGTCCATTCGGCGGTGTTGTAACAATGTATAATCTACTTACCGATGGCAGCTACATTCAGAAAATTCATCCTTCTAACCTCTTTGTCATGGGAGGATTGTTTGCCTCGCTTATTCTGGCAGGGGCCTTTTTTTGCGGGTGGATCTGTCCTTTGGGAAGCGTGCAAGAGTGGGTTGGAAAGCTGGGGAAGAGGGTACTTAGATCGCATTACAACAAAGTCCCCGTTCTTCTCGACAAGATACTGAAATTTGGCAAGTACTTGATGCTGCTCTTTGTGATAATTCAGACAGCTAGAACGGCAACTCTGCTCTTCAGCAATTTTGATCCCTATTACAATCTTTTCAACATATGGACCGACGAAATCGCTGTTACTGGCTATATTGCAGTCATCCTTACGCTCGGGGCTTCCTTCTTCGTTGAACGGCCTTTCTGTCGTTATGCTTGCCCGTTGGGAGCGATTACCGGTTTATTCAACTCCTTCAGCCTGATAAGAATTAGAAGAAGGCCTTCCACCTGTATTGACTGTGGCCTGTGTGATCTTGCATGCCCGGTCGGCATAGACGTTTCGAAAGAGACCGTTGTGAGAAGTCCAGCATGCAACAGATGCCTGAAGTGCGTTGCCGTTTGTCCAGTGGACGACAAAGGAACCCTCACTACAAGGACATTCTTCAGTAGAAGCGATACTGGAAAGAAGGGGATTCCAGCAAGGATCTATATTCTCGTTGCAGCCCTCGCTTTTCTGCTGCCGATAATGATTTCTCTTTTTGTGGGTGCTTTCGAGACGGAAAAGGCAAGGGTCTACGTTGTTCCCGAAGATATCAAGGGTTCAACATCTTTTGCTGAGATAATCGACAATTATTCCGTCTCAAGAGAACAGCTCTTCAACAGTCTGGGAATTCCCGAATCGGCTTCAGTAGAATTGAAAATCAAAGATATAACTGGAATTCTGGGTTTTGCTGGTGAAGAAGAAATCATTTCTAGAGAGCACATTGCACTCTTGGTCGAGAATTACAATGATCCTATCACTTCGTTGGCCGAGCACAGCAAAGCAGATTTTGCCGAGATTCTCTCACTCGTGGAATCCTCCGGTCTCAATGGATCGGATTCGGTCTCTGAGGTTATGAAGGAAGGGCCAAGCGGGTTGTTCACACATCTCTTCAGTGGAAGATGGCCAAATGAATCATCCGCAGTTGACACACTTGCCATTGAGGCGCCATTAGAGGATCACGGTAAATCGACTCCAATTGATATCAAGGGTTCAACAAGCCTTTCTGAAATCAGTTCGGTTGTTCAGGATTTCGATGCTTTTCTCGAGCATTTCGGCATACCAAAGGATGAGCCTGCGGCATCGCAGTTGAAAGACTTGAAAACAAAATTCAACATTGAAATATCCGATATAAAAGAGTATCTTTCGGAGGAGTAGTGCGTTCACTCGTAAAGCCTATTAGTTGAGCCTCCTCTTGTTGTATAATTTAATAGAACTCCGTTGAGTTCATGCACTGATGAGGAGGGATAGAAATGAAGAAACTGTTGTTGATTGTGGTTGTTTTAGGGCTGGCTGTTGCGATGTTCTCTGAGCCCCTGATCGTCTGGCCAGATAAGTCTCATGGAAAACCACTAGTAGCCGGTCTGCATGCTCCCGTTTACGGAGAGGCAAAACTGGATGTCTTTGGAAATATTATCGGTTGGACCGGTCCGAATCTCGGGCTTGGATGGACTTGGAAGACATACTTTAGCCCGCTAGAACTTCAGAAAATCAACTTCTACTACGAAATCGGAACTAATATTGTGATATTGCCTTATATCGGGGCAGGATTTGATTATGCTTTAGTTCTTCAGAATAACCAGACGCTGCTTGTTGGAGCGGGTGTTTCGGCTTCCCCGTTAACCGTTCTCGGCTTCTTCTTCAAGACACCTACGGCGATTCTATCGTCTGTCTTGAGTTCCGTAAGACTGAATATCGCGGTAGTTTTTTGATTAACGACTATGTATAATTGACCCCGAAAGGGGTCATTGTTTTGAGTGAACTGGATAAGAGCCGCAGAGAAAGAGATCAGGCAGACGAGAAAGCGTACACTGAAGTCAAGTCTGTTCTGGCGAAGTATACTTTTGTTGCAGTTTTGGTACTTGCAGTGATACTGATGCTTCTTTCTTCAAGAGGCAGGGTAGAAGAATTCGATCCGGAGAGAGTATTTTCAACCGTTGAGGAGACATCTTTTCTCTTCATAATGGAGAATCTCCTTCCAGAAGGAGAGAAGATGGACCATCTGGAGATAGTTTCCATCGATTACAGAGAAATCGAGTGGGGAATGTACTCGTACGAAGCTCATGTAAAGTACTACTTATCTGGAGCTGCCAGAAGCCTCCACACTGTCTGGGATTACAGAGTTCGAGATGACAGCATCGACCTTTTGAGATACTCGTTCGACGGAGAAGAATGGCTCGAACCTTAACTGTTATCAGCCACGCTGTATGCCAAAAATTGCATATGGAGAATGAAAACACGTTGACTTGATATGGGTATTAAGTGTAAAATCATTAGGTAGGGATAGCTCAACATTACTTAAAAGGGGGTAATTTAATGAAAAAAGTCCTAATTCTTGTGGCAGTCCTTCTGGTAGCTTCGATTTTCGTTGCAGCGCCGAAGAACTTCATTCTGGGCCAGGGCCTTTATGGAGACGTAGTTTACGATCTGGCAGGGAACATAACCGGTTACGAAGGAATGGACTTCTACCTGTTCCAGGCCAGCACGTACTATGAAAAGCCACTGACACCAAATGAATTGAATGCGTACACTTTTGACGGCAAATTCCTTTTCTTCATCCCGGTGTTTGGCAGAGGATGGGAGTTCGTTCTGAGACCAGTCGATAGCATAGTTCTAACAGCGGGACTCAGCTTGCTTTATAACTTCCTTCCCGGACCATATCTGAATTTGACTATACTTCTATAAGTAATTTGGAGATGAGAAAAGACGGTGTTCATGCACCGTCTTTTTCTTTATTTAAGAGGTGAGATACTCGCTGTCTCAAAGGTCGAATCTACGATAGGTTTCTAAGATAGTCTGGTGATGAGTACGTCACTTTTCCTTCTTCCGTCCGCAAGAGGTCTTGTATGATGCCGGTTCCTCCTTTAAGTCGGTTCAATCCTCGAATATCCAATTTGCTACAGAAGAAAAAAAGTGACAGTGTTTTCGCTAACGATGATCCCTCAACCGACTCCTCATCATTACCCATAAGTCAGAGAGTTAAATTCCACCAATATGCTGGTTCATGTGCGAACTTGTATTTTGCTCCTGATGATCCTGATCTTAAATCCTCCCTTGAGGGAGGAGGGCCACGTACTGGCGGAGGGTGTAGGTCTTTGTAGACGAGAAAAGCCGATGCTCTGAAATAGTCCTCCGAGAGCGGTTGCTCGATGTTCGTTCTTGGTTGCTGGTAGGAGCATTCATATTGATCTCAGACCAAATAGCGTGAAGTAGTGAACATATCGTTCAATTTCCAACAGGCAAACCTATTCTAAACGTTGTTAAAAGAGCACACACCCCACCGCAAGCGGTCCCCCCCCGCTCAAGCGGGGATTTAAGATCAAGAGCCAGGAAGAACCGGGTCTAGGGTTGTGGGGTGTAGGGTCTCGCAAGAGAGAGAAAAGTGGCTTTCAG
>Ga0209614_1000324_pt1 | contig 44046 bp, 58 predicted proteins | sample BlaSprsedimmetaG_FD_185484 | JGI IMG/M metagenome (GOLD analysis project Ga0209614, IMG submission 185484) | Hot spring sediment bacterial and archeal communities from California, USA to study Microbial Dark Matter (Phase II) - Blank Spring... ...
CGGCGACAATGCGACGTTCAATGTGGAACTGATTGCACCGATTGCCATGGAGCTTGGGGTGCGCTTTGCCATCCGTGAAGGCGGCCGGACCGTCGGCGCGGGCGTTGTCTCCGAAATCATCGAATAAGGCGTAAGAAACCATGAACAGCGATCGTATCAGAATAAAATTGAAGGCTTACGATTACCGCATTTTGGACAAGGCTGTCTCGGAGATCGTGGATACGGCCAAGAATACCGGAGCCGGACTGGCCGGCCCGATACCCATTCCGACGAATATTCATAAGTACACGGTGAATCGTTCGGTGCATGTGGATAAAAAATCGCGGGAGCAATTTGAGGTTCGCGTGCATAAACGTCTTTTGGATATTCTTGAACCAACGCAACAGACTGTAGACGCGTTGGGAAAACTGAATCTGCCTGCCGGGGTGGATGTTGAAATCAAGCTTTAACGAGGAAAAGTCATGTCGAATACATTAGGAATTCTGGGTCGAAAAATCGGCATGAGTCGAATTTTCGGCAACGACGGCACGGTTGTTCCCGTTACGATTATCCAGGCTGGTCCATGCCCTGTGCTGCAGATCAAAGAGGTCGGCTCGGATGGGTATGCCGCTGTTCAGGTCGGTTATGGAGAGATGGCCGCGCGCAAGGTGAATAAGCCCCTCAAGGGCCATCAGGATAAGGCCGGTTGCGGATATTTTCGTCATCTTCGCGAGATCAGACTAGATTCCTTGGACGGAATGGTAACAGGCAAGCCAATTACCTTGGAAATTTTCAATGTCGGTGAAAAAGTCAATATCACCGGAACATCCAAAGGCAAAGGGTTTGCCGGCGTCATGAAACGCTGGGGTTTCGCCGGATCGCCAGCATCCCACGGCCACGAAAAAGTGCATCGAAACGCTGGCGCCATTGGTCACAACACGAAGCCCGGACGGGTCATCAAGGGCAAAAAGATGGCTGGTCATTTGGGCGCCAAGCGCACATCCTGCAAAAATATCGAGGTCATCGCCGTGCGCCCTGAGGATAATGTGTTGTTGGTGAGAGGACAGGTTCCTGGTCCAAAAAATGGTCTTGTCGTCGTTCGAAAGTTAAAGGCGTTGAAGTAAAAGGGTGAAGCAAATGGCCGTGGTCGATATATTCAATCAGCAACGAGAGGTTGTGGGCAAGCAGGAGCTGGATCCGCGAATCTTCGAAAGCGAGATTCGTCCGGAAATCCTGCATTTGGTTGTCCGATCCCATTTGGCCGCCAAGCGTTCCGGGACAGTGGGCGTGAAGACGCGTTCCACGGTGCGTGGCGGCGGTCATAAGCCATGGCGGCAAAAGGGAACCGGAAGGGCGCGCGCGGGAAGCGCCAGGTCGCCCATCTGGAGACATGGGGCCGTGGCCCATGGACCGGTCGCCAGGGACTACTCCTTCAAGGTCAACAAAAAGGTCCAGAAGTTGGCCATGCGTATGGCGCTTTCCTCTCGCGTGGCTGATCAGAATTTGACTGTCGTAGATGCGTTGCATCTTGACGAGATCAAGACAAAAGCGTTTTTCGAAATCGTGAAACGTTTTGACATGACTAAGACGTTGATTGTTGTCCCGGAAATGGATAACACCCTTGCGCTCTCGTCCAGGAATTTGCCCGGCGTAACCGTTCTTTCGGCTGACGGTGTCAATGTTTACGAGGTGTTGCGCCATCCGCACCTGATGGTGCTTTCCGCTGCCGTGGAAAGGCTGCAAGAGAGGTTGAAATAGTTATGGACTATACACAGATATTGCTCAAGCCGCATGTTTCCGAGAAAGCCACATTGATCAAGGGTGAAGCAAACCAAGTGGTTTTCCAGGTGCATCCCTTGGCCAACAAGATCGAGATTAAAAAGGCTGTGGAGAATGCTTTTGAAGTAAAAGTCCAAGCGGTGAACATTGTACGCCAAAAAACATTAAGGCAACGCAAGGCCAACCGCAGGCTGGCCAAGTCTCCAGGTTTTCGCAAAGCATATGTCACCTTGGCTCAAGGCGAGAAAATCGATTTTTTTGAAGGGGTCTAAACAATGTCCATTCGCAAGCTTAAGCCGACGACTCCTGGCCAGCGTTCAAAGACTGTGTCGACCTTTGAGGAAGTCAGTCGAGGCATTCCGGAAAAGTCTTTGACCAAGGGGCTGCATAAAAAAAGTGGCCGAAACAACCTTGGAAGAATTACAATACGCCGCAGAGGAGCAGGTCATAAACGTCGCTTCCGGGTGATCGACTTCAAAAGGGATAAATGGGACATTCAAGCGAAGGTGGCCTTTATCGAATATGATCCGAACCGCAGTGCCCGCATTGCCTTGCTGCACTACGCCGACGGTGAAAAACGATATATATTGGCGCCTGATGGAGTCAAAGTCGGGGACACGATACTGGCAGGCGACAAAGCCGACATTTTTCCTGGAAATGCCTTGCAATTGTCGAAAATCCCGGTGGGTACCATCATTCATAACGTTGAAATGAATCCGGGCCGCGGCGGTCAGATGTGTCGCAGCGCTGGAACCTACGCGCAATTGGTGGCCAAAGAGGAGAAGTATGCTCTTTTGCGGTTGCCTTCCGGCGAAGTGCGTAAGATTTTGGCAACCTGTAATGCCACGGTCGGTCAGGTTGGCAATACCGATCATGAGCAGGTTTCCATCGGCAAGGCGGGCCGCAACAGATGGTTGGGCAAGCGCCCGAAAGTGCGCGGCGTGGCCATGAACCCTGTTGACCATCCCCTCGGCGGCGGTGAGGGCAAGAGTTCCGGCGGTCGCCATCCCTGTTCTCCCTGGGGCAAGCCCACCAAGGGATACAAGACACGCAACCGCAGAAAGCAATCCACGAAGCTGATTGTCAAGCGTCGTGGCCAGAAATAGGAGTTGATCATGCCGAGGTCGATTAAAAAGGGTCCTTTTGTGGACGAGCATGTGATCCAAAAGGTCACGCGGGCTCAGGAGGCCAATGATCGCAAAGTGATCAAGACATGGTCACGTCGTTCGACCATTGTGCCGGAAATGGTGGGCATGACCTTTGCCGTGCATAACGGGAAGAAATTCATTCCTGTCTTTGTCACGGAGAATATGGTCGGACATAAGCTTGGTGAATTTTCTCCAACCAGGACGTTTCATGCCCATGCCGGCGGCAAAAAAAGTGCCGTAAAAGGCAAAAAGTAGTCCGATAAGGGGAATTCAATGGAAGCAAAATCTATTTCGAGGTTTGTGCGGATATCTTCTCAAAAGGCGCGGTTAGTGGCTGCGAACATTCGCGGCAAGAACGTGGAAGATGCCAGGAATATCCTCAAATTTACGCCGAAGAAGGCCGCTGTAGTTTTGAACAAGATTCTCCACTCGGCCATTGCCAATGCTGAGCAGCTTGGCGGAATCGATGTGGACACGCTTTATGTGAAGAACATCATCATCAATGATGGTCCTTCATGGAAAAGGATTCGTCCTCGGGCCATGGGGCGCGCGTATCGGGTCTTAAAACGGACAAGTCATATCACGGTCATTGTCGAGGAATCTTAGGAGGATAGAGAATTGGGCCAGAAGACGCATCCCATCGGTTTCCGTCTTGGGTACACCAAGAACTGGCAGTCCAGATGGTTCAGCAAGAAGGATTATGCAGCGTATGTCCATGAGGACAAGCAAATTCGCACCTTTTTGAAGAAGAATTTGTATCATGCCGGCATTTCCAAGATCGAAATTGAACGAGCCGCAAGCAAAATCCGGTTGATTCTCTTTACAGCACGGCCCGGTATCGTCATCGGCCGCAAAGGCGTTGAAATTGAAAATCTGAGAGCGACGTTGAAGAAGCGATTTCAGAAAGACTTTGCCCTGGAAGTTGTCGAAATTCGACGTCCAGAAACGGATGCTCAACTGGTAGCCGAGAATGTCGCCTTGCAACTGGAACGCAGGGTGGCCTTTCGCAGAGCAATGAAGCGAACTGTTGGTCTTTCCAGAAAATTTGGAGCTGAAGGGATCAAGATCAACGTTGCAGGACGCCTCGCCGGCGCGGAAATAGCGCGTAGCGAATGGTACCGTGACGGTCGTGTTCCCCTGCATACACTTCGCGCAGATATTGATTATGGGTTTGCCATCGCTCGAACAACCTACGGGGTAATCGGAGTGAAGGTATGGATTTTCAAAGGTGAAATTCTTGACGAGGTGATTCAGTAATGTTGAGTCCCAAAAAGGTTAAATTCCGCAAGCAACAAAAAGGGCGGATCAAGGGCATGGCTGTCCGCGGAAGTTCCGTGGTTTTCGGCGACATCGGACTGAAAGCCCTGGAACCGGGTAAGTTGACGAATCAGCAGATCGAATCCGCCCGCATAGCCATGATGCGTCATATCAAGCGCGGCGGGAAGGTATGGATTCGTGTTTTTCCGGATAAGCCCGTTACCGCCAAGCCTGCTGAAACACGTCAAGGCAAGGGGAAAGGCGCACCTGTTGGCTGGTGCGCTCCTGTACGGCGAGGCCGCATCCTCTATGAGATCAAAGGCGTCAGCCTGGATCTTGCTTCGGAAGCATTGCGTTTGGCCGCTTATAAATTGCCGATCCGAACCAGCATTGTGTTGAGGGAGGCGTAAGAGATCAATGAATACCAAGGAGCTTCGCGAGTTATCTTCTGATGAACTCAAAAACAAGTTGTTCGAGTTTCGCAAGGAGCTTTTCAATCTTCGTTTTCAACACAAAACCGCGCAGCTGGAGAATACGCAGCGATTATCTTTTGTGCGGCGCACGGTCGCGAGGATTTTGACGGTTATGCAGGAACAGCAGGGTGTGAAGTCATGAGCCAGGTCAACGTGAAGAAATCAAAACGTTCTGAAATCGGTGTGGTTTTAAGCAACAAGGCAGATAAAACAATTACAGTGTCTGTAAACAAGCTTGAAAAGCACCCTCTTTTCAAGAAGTATATCCGCCGCCGCAAGAAATTTTTGGCTCATGATGAAACAAATCAATGCGGCATTGGTGATACTGTTGAAATTATCCAAAGCAGACCATTGAGTAAACACAAGTTTTGGTCCCTTAAAAAAGTCATACAAAAGGCAGCTTAGGGTGCTATAATGATTCAAGTTCAGACACTCCTCGACGTGGCGGATAATTCAGGCGCCAAGAAGCTGTTCTGCGTTAAAGTGATCGGCGGTAACCAGCGCAGATATGCATCCGTGGGCGATGTGATCGTCGTCTCGGTTAAGGAAGCTATTCCACATTCCAAGATCAAGAAAGGCGAGGTGATGCGAGCGGTGATTGTTCGAACAAAGAAGGAAGTGAATCGGCCTGACGGTTCATTCATCCGTTTCGATACAAATTCAGCCGTATTGCTGAACAAGCAGAACGAGCCGGTGGGAACAAGAATTTTTGGACCTGTAGCGCGTGAGTTGCGATCCAAGAATTTTATGAAAATTGTATCTCTCGCTCCAGAAGTGCTTTAAGGAATAGAAATGAAAAATTCAAAAATACATAAAAACGACAAAGTAATGGTCATTGTCGGCAGGGAAAAGGGAAAAATCGGCAAGGTGCTGAAACTTTATCCCAAGACCCAGCGAGTGCTTGTGGAAGGAGTGAACAAGGTCAAGCGACACAGCAAAGGCAATCCGTATAAAGGCGAGGCCGGCGGCATCAAGGAAATGGAAAGCCCGCTTCACCTTTCCAACATTGCTGTTGTTTGCGACAGTTGTGCAAAGCCAACGCGTATTGGTTTCAAGATCATCGATTCTGACAAAAAAGTTCGTTTTTGTAAAAAGTGTAACGAGATTTTCAAGTAGACAAGGTGGATCATGGCCAGGTTGAAGGAAATATATCACACGAAGGTTGCTCCGTCGTTGATGAAGGAGTTCGGGTATTCATCTCCCATGGAGATCCCCAGGCTGCAAAGCATAAGCTTGAATGTTGGACTCGGCGAAGCGTCTCAGAACAACAAGCTTATTGAGGACGCTGTCACGGAGTTGACGCAGATCGCAGGACAAAAAGCGGTGGTTACGCGGGCCAAAAAGTCCATAGCCGCGTTCAAGCTTCGGGAGGGAATGCCTGTAGGGTGTCGGGTGACCTTGCGCCGGGAAAGAATGTGGGACTTTTACGATAAGCTTGTGTCTTTTGCGTTGCCTCGAGTAAGAGATTTTCGTGGGATTCCGGACAGGGGCTTCGACGGCAGAGGAAATTTTACTTTGGGGATCAAGGAGCACACAATTTTTCCTGAAATCAATATGGATCGCGTGGATCGCGTCAAAGGCATGAACATCACTATCGTCACGACCGCTTCCACGGACAAGGAAGGCAAAAGCCTTCTGCAACTTTTGGGCATGCCCTTTCGAAAATAACTTTAGGAGGAGAACCCTTGGCTCGCACAGCACTTAAGATCAAGGCCAGTCGAAAACCCAAATTTTCAACACGGGCCTATAATCGTTGCCCTCTTTGCGGAAGGGCGAGAGCTTTTTTGCGTCATTTTGGCATATGTAGAATCTGTTTTCGGAACATGTCCCTGGCCGGTGAGTTGCCTGGGGTAAGAAAATCCAGTTGGTAAACAAGGACGAACCCATGCTGCTCAGCGACCCTATTTCAGACATGCTTGCACGTATCCGCAATGCGCAAAAGGCATTGCACAAGGACGTCCTCATTCCTGCCTCGCGAATGAAGGAATCCATCGCGGCCATTCTCAAGGAGCACGGTTTTATTCAAGACTATGTCGAGGAAGATCGGAATATCCGTGTTTCCTTGAAATATGTTTCCTCCAAGGGTTCTCTTGCCGGTTCACGAAAGGTGAGCAAGCCGGGGTTGAGAATTTATGTCGGCTGCGACGACATCCCGGCTGTCCAGAACGGACTGGGTATTGCCATTCTTTCAACACCCAAGGGTGTTTTAGAGGGTCGCCAAGCCAAGGCCGAAAAAGTCGGCGGCGAACTGCTTTGCGAAATTTGGTAAGGAGATTGAGAAATGTCGCGTATTGGAAAAAATCCCGTACCCATCCCCAAGGGTGTTGAAATCCGCCTCCTGGATGATTGCATTGCAGTCAAAGGCCCCAAGGGGGAGTTGAAAACTCCGGTGCATTCCAAAATCCGCTATGAACTAAAGGATAATCACGTTCATTTGGCACGAGCGGATGATTCCAGAATTGCTCGGGAGCAGTTCGGGCTTCGCAGAACTCTTCTGGCGAATACAGTTCAGGGAGTCACCGAGGGTTTTTCTAAGACACTGGAAATTGTAGGCGTTGGGTATAAGGTTGCTGTTGAAGGATTGAAAGTGACTTTGAACGTCGGCTTTTCCCATCCTGTTGAATACATCCTGCCTGCCGGCATGGAGGCCAAGGCCGAGGGAAACAAGTTGATCTTGACGGGGATTGACAAGGAACAGCTTGGTGAAGTTGCCGCGCGGATACGTCGTGTCAGACCGCCAGAACCGTTCAAGGGAAAGGGCATCAAGTACTCTGATGAAATAATTCGCCGCAAGGCAGGTAAAACCGGGAAAAAATAGGTTTCAGCCATGAGAGTCTCCAAGTCACAGGCCAGAATGCGCCGCAAGCAAAGGATTCGAAAAAAAATTTCCGGATCAGCCCTGCGGCCGCGATTGGTGGTTTTTCGTTCCAACAAGTTTATTTATGCGCAAATTGTGGATGACAAGGTCGGGAGAACATTGGCTTCGGCTTCCTCGCTCGCCTTAAGCAAGTCCTCAGATTCAGTAAAGCTGAACCGGGATGTGGCGATGCAAGTTGGCCGCATGCTTGCCGATCGGGCCAAGGAGAAGCAGGTTGAGCAGGTGATTTTCGATCGCAACGGCTACATGTATCATGGCAGGGTCAAGGCCCTGGCAGACGGCGCCCGTGAGGGCGGTCTTCAATTTTAAAGAGGATGTTCATGGAACAGACGCAGCTTGGATTCATTGAGAAGATTGTTTACTTGAACCGTGTGGCCAAGGTCGTAAAGGGCGGACGCCGATTCAGTTTCAGTGCCCTGGTCGTTGTCGGCAACGGTAAGGATTCCGTGGGATACGGCCTCGGCAAAGCCAACGAGGTGCCGGAAGCAATTCGCAAGGCAACAGAAAAAGCCAGAAAAACAATGCAAAAAGTCAACCTCGTGGACGGCACCGTGCCTTATAAGGTCCAAGGACAATATGGTGCGGGGCGCGTTGTTCTCAAGCCCGCATCCAAAGGAACGGGCATCATTGCGGGAGGCCCCGTGCGGGCCGTCATGGAGGCTGCCGGAGTAAGCGATATCCTGACCAAAGCCATTGGTACGAACAATCCGCACAATGTTCTGAAGGCAACCGTGCAGGGCTTGACGTCCCTGCGTTCCGCCGAGCAGGTCAGTTCTTTGCGCGGTCAGGCAGTTGTTCTGCAAAAATAAAAGCCTTGATCCTCTGTCATTTGTGATTGCGTTGTGGTGATTAATGTTTTTTTTATAATAATATTAAGGTGAAAAGAATACGGAAGGATATCATGAGGCTCCACGAACTGTATCCGTTTTATGAAGAGCGAAAATCCCGCAAGAGAGTCGGCCGAGGTTCTGGCAGTGGTCTTGGTTGCACTGCAGGAAAAGGCAACAAGGGACAGAAATCACGCAGCGGAGCGTCCATTTCCCCCGGCTTTGAAGGCGGCCAAATGCCGCTACAGCGAAGGCTGCCCAAGGGAGGCTTCAAGAACCCATTCCGTGTTGTTTACGCGGCGGTCAATCTCGACCGACTGATGGATGCTCTGCCGGACTCCAGCGATATTACACTTGAGCAGATCTATGCCGCCGGATTCGGCAAAAAGGGACTGCCCATCAAAATTTTGGCTCGCGGCGGGATTTCCCGCCCGGTTGTGATACAGGCGCATCGATTCAGCAAGCAGGCGGCGGAAATGATTCGCCAAGCCGGTGGTCAGCCGATGCCCATGGAAGGGACATTGCGTGCAGCAGACAACGAGTAAAAGTGGAGGCCTTGCGGAACTCAAACGCAAGGTCCTCTTCACCTTTTTGCTGTTGGCCACTTGTCGGGTGGGGATTCATATCCCCGTACCCGGGGTCGATTCGCAAGCCATGTCTGATTTTTTTGCCAGCATGAAAAGCACTTTGTTCGGCCTTTTCGACATGTTCGCCGGCGGCGGATTAAGCAATCTTTCCATATTCGCCCTGGGAATCATGCCCTATATTTCCGCTTCGATCATTATTCAGTTGCTCACCGTTGTCAGCCCTGAATTGAAGCGTTTGAGCAAGGAGGAGGGCGCCGCCGGGAGAAAGAAAATCACCCAGTACACCAGATACGGTACTGTCCTCATCGCTGCCATTCAGGGTTTTGGCATCGCCATCGGCATCGAGAATATGAGCAGCCCGACAGGGGTCCCCGTTGTCATGGCTGCTGGCTGGGCATTTCGAGCAACGACGATCATGACCCTTGTTTCCGGGACAGTGCTTTTAATGTGGCTGGGAGAACAAATTACGGAATACGGGATCGGCAACGGCATATCTTTGATTATTTTTGCGGGAATCGTCGCACAGCTGCCAGGCGCCATCATCAATACCTTTCGACTCATGGGCGCCGGTCAAATCAGTCTGTTCGTCGCTCTTTTGCTGGCCATTCTTGTCGCCGGAGTGTTGGTCTTCATCGTCTTCATGGAGCGCGGCCAGCGCAGGATACCGATCCAATACGCGAAGAGGATGCTTGGTCGCAAAATGTACGGGGGGCAGACAACCCATCTTCCCTTGAAAATCAATACCGCTGGCGTTATTCCTCCAATCTTCGCCTCGTCGATTTTGATGTTTCCGGCAACCTTGGCGACATTCTCACAGTCGGATTGGCTGAGCAGGTTTTCAGCCATGTTTGACCCCTCAACAGTGTTATACAACGTCGTTTTTGTCGCGCTGATCATCTTTTTTTGTTATTTCTACACCGCTATCATTTTCGACCCCAAGGATATTGCCGAGAACATTCGGAAGCAAGGAGGTTTTATTCCTGGGATTCGTCCTGGTCTGCGCACGAGAGAGTATATTGACAAAGTGCTGACAAGGATTACTTTATGGGGTTCTTTATACATTTCCGCGATCTGTGTGTTGCCTATGGTCTTAATTTCGCAATTCAACGTGCCTTTTTACTTTGGAGGGACGGGAGTACTGATCGCTGTTGTCGTGGCCATGGACACCATGAGCAAGGTGGATTCCTATCTCATCACCCATCAGTATGAGGGACTGATGCAAAAGACACGGATTAAAGGCAGGCGTTAGGCGTGAAGAAGTTTTTGGGAATTTTTCTGAAGAACGAAAAGGAAATCAACGTATTACGCGAAGCCAACAGAAGAGTTTCCATTATACTTGACGCCTTGGAGGAGCAAATTCGTCCCGGAATTCAAACCATTGAGCTTGAACAAACTGCTTTGTCGCTGTGTGACCGTTTTGACGCCAAGCCGGCATTTAAGGGATATCGTGGATTTCCTTTTGCAGTTTGTTGTTCGGTAAACGACCAGGTCGTCCATGGATTTCCTTCCGATCGTATGCTTGTTGAAGGGGATATAGTCAGTATTGATTTTGGAGTGGTTTACAAGGGTTTTTATGGAGACTCGGCGCGAACGATCGCTGTGGGCAGTATTGATGAATCAACCCAAAACTTGCTGGACGTGACGCGTAATGCTTTGCAAATCGGAATTGAAACGATGATGATCGGCAACAATCTATATGACATTTCCCGGGCCATACAAGGATATGTTGAAAAACAAGGATGTTCCGTGGTGAAGCGTTTTGTCGGCCACGGCATTGGTCGTAGTTTGCATGAAAAACCGGAAATACCAAATTTTGTACCGCAACGATACACGGACATTCCCTTGAAACCAGGAATGGTGCTGGCTATCGAGCCCATGGTAACGGCCGGTCGAGATGAAGTTGAGATTCTTGCGGACCGCTGGACTGCGGTGACCAAGGATCACAGTTTGGCGGCGCACTTTGAGCATACGGTGGCCATCACTTCCAATGGTCCGGAAATACTGAGCAGGAGTCACCCGGAGCATGGACAAGGAAGAAGCCATTGAGTCCGAGGGCACAATCGTGGAGGCATTGCCGAACGCCATGTTTCATGTGGAGCGTGTGATACTTGCTGGCACATATTTCCGGAAAAATGAGGATGCATTTATCAGACTTTTGCCAAGCGACAATGTTCGGATAGAGGTGTCGCCCTATGATCTCACACACGGCCGGATAACATACATATTGAAATAATTGGGAGCAGATCATGAAAGTCAAGCCATCAGTAAAAAAGATATGCGACAAGTGTCAGATCATTCGACGCAATGGCATTTTACGTGTTATTTGCGATAATCCTCGACACAAGCAACGACAAGGATAGGGAGGAAAACAGTGGCACGAATTGCAGGTGTGGATTTGCCAAAAAATAAACGCATGGATGTTGCACTGACCTATATTTACGGCATAGGACGCGCAACCGCTTTGAAGGTTCTGGATGAGACAAGCATTGACTGGACAAAAAAGACAGACGACCTATCAGCTGACGAGATCAATGACATCCGCAAGGAGATTGAATCCCATCACAAGGTTGAGGGCGATTTGCGACGCGATGTCACCAGCAATATCAAACGCCTGATGGACATCGGTTGCTATCGCGGTCTGCGTCATCGCCGCGGGCTTCCGGTGCGCGGGCAGAGCACTCACTCCAATGCGCGTTCCAGAAAGGGGCCGAGGCGGTCGATTGTTGGGAAAAGGAAAAAATAATATTTGGACGTATTATTGACGCGCTGATGAGCAGAGGATTCAAAAAACCAATTATTGACAGGAGCAGATTACATCATGGCAAGACCGCCTCGGAAGACAGGAAAGCGGAAGGAAAAGAAAAACATCCCCGTGGGGATCGCCCATATTCAAGCCAGTTTCAATAACACCATTATCTCCTTTACTGACCAGAAAGGAAACGTCGTCAGTTGGGCGAGCTCCGGAATGGCAGGTTTTAAGGGGTCACGGAAAAGCACGCCGTTTGCTGCCCAGCTGGCAGCAGAGAATGCCGCGCGAAAGGCTCAGGAGCAAGGAATGCGGACGGTTGGTGTTTTGGTGAAAGGCCCCGGTTCCGGTAGGGAGGCTGCCATGCGGGCCATCAACAGAGTTGGTTTTCAAGTGACCTACATCCGAGACATTACCCCGATTCCGCATAATGGTTGCCGTCCGCCAAAACGCAGAAGAGTTTAATTTAGAGACCGGAGGATACTTATTTTGGCCAGATATACGGAAGCAAAATGCAGACTGTGTCGTCGTGAGGGCGCCAAGCTGTTTCTCAAGGGAGACCGTTGTTTCACGGATAAATGCGCTTTTGAGCGGCGGTCATATGCTCCAGGCGATCATGGTCGTGCTCGAAAAAAGTTCAGCGACTACGCCTTGCAGTTGCGTGAAAAGCAAAAACTTCGACGTACCTTTGGATTACTGGAACGTCCTTTCAGGAATTATTTTTTTAAGGCTGATAAGCAGAAAGGCGTGACCGGAACAAATTTACTCATCCTTTTGGAAACACGTCTGGACAATGTCGTTTATCGAATGGGTTTCGCTAACTCGCGTGATCAGGCCCGTCAGCTTATCCGTCACGGACATTTTACGTTGAACGGACACAAGGTGAACATTCCTTCGTTGCGCGTGCGCGTTGGCGATGAGGTTGTTGTCCACGAAACCAGCAAGCAGGTCCCCGTCATTCAAGAGGCCCAACAAGTCATAGCCCGCAGGGGAACGCCGGCCTGGATGGAGGTGGAAGGACCGCAACACAAAGGCAAGATCGTTGCCATTCCAACTCGAGATGACATCTCTTTTCAGATCAATGAGCAGCTTGTTGTGGAGCTCTATTCAAAATAATTTTTGTAGGTGCACAGAATGTTTATTCGTAAAGGCGACAAATTGCTTAATACGCGCAACTGGATGCAACTGGTCAAACCTGAGCAGTTGGTTCGCGACAAGAGATCCTCAGCCACCTACGGCAAGTTTATATGCGAGCCGTTGGAGAGGGGCTTTGGCACAACCATCGGTAATGCTCTTCGACGGGTGCTCCTTTCATCGATGCAAGGCGCAGCAATTGTCGCGGCCCGCATCGAGGGGGTGCAGCACGAGTTCACGACCATTCCAGGTGTTTTGGAAGATGTTACGGACATTATTTTGAACCTTAAACAAGTTCGGCTGACCATGACAACGGATGAACCGCAGCGGTTGGAGTTGAAGACCAAGAACAAAGGACAGGTTACCGCCGCGGCCATCAAGGGAAATCAGCGAGTTTCGATTGTCAATCCTGATCAACTGATCGCCACCCTGACCGATGATGTTGACTTGAAAATTGATTTAGAAGTCCGCATGGGGAAGGGGTACATTCCTGCTGAGATGCATGAAGGTCTGGAAGAAGAAATCGGTTTAATAACCCTGGACGCCAATTTTTCTCCCATCACAAAGACCGCCTACAGCATAGAGCAGGCGCGTGTAGGTCAGATGACCAATTATGACAAATTGATCATGGAGGTTTGGACTGACGGTTCCATACGGCCTGAAGAGGCTATTGCCTATGCCGCGAAGATTTTGAAGGATCAGTTGACGGTTTTCATCAGTTTTGATGACAGCGATACGGATGAAGGATCGTCATCATTTAACGTGCAAGATGTCGATCCGGTTTTGTTCAAGTCTATAGATGATCTTGAACTTTCCGTGCGGGCTACCAATTGTTTGAAAAGCGCAGGGATTTCCATTTTCGGTGAGCTTATCCAAAAAACAGAAAATGAAATCCTTGAAACACGAAATTTTGGGCGCAAATCGTTGGAGGAAATTCGTCGCGTAATCAACAAGCTTGGTTTTGATTTTGGCGCGGCCATCCCCAACTTTGATGAGAAATACCAGAAATGGATGAAGAGGGATCAGATCAATGAGACACAAGAAGAGCGGTAGAAAGTTTAACCGGAAGCCCGCCCACCGCAAGGCAATGTTTCAGAACATGACCAGGGCCTTGATCACCCACGGGAGCATCCGCACGACAGAAGCCAAGGCTAAGGAGTTGCGAGGCGTTGTTGAAAAGCTGGTGACAATTGCCTTGCGCAATGATTTGCACGCCCGCAGACAGGCCTACCAAGTGTTGGGAAACCATATTTTGGTCAAAAAACTATTTGATGAGATTGCTCCGTCCTATCAAGGGGTTCCCGGAGGGTATACTCGGACCTTTAAACTGGGACTGCCCAGACCCGGCGATGCGGCGCCTTTGGCCATGATAGAATTTACCAAGGCAGTGAAATCAGAAACAGATTCTTCTGACACATCATCCCAAAAATCGGAAGATGCATAAAGCTTATTCATCGAGGGAAATGTTTTTCATTGGATATAAAAGGCAGAGCTCGCTCTGCCTTTTTTTGATGTTGTTTATAGATATAAACTATCTTTCGGATAGATTTTTTATGCACGCGCTTTGAATGATATTGCGGGCGTTCCGTTGAATACGTTTCTTTATTTCCATGATCATGAACACCGTTTCCTGAACGAGTCAGGCAAGAGGATTTGTGATTATGTGTAAAATGAAATTTATTATTCAGATGGTAATTTTTACAGTTGCTATTTTTCTTTCGAATTTTGATTTGGCTTGTTCTGCATCTGTACATGTTTTTGTAAGTATTGCGCCACAAAAGTATTTTGTGGAGCGCATCGGGGGCGATCTGGTCACGGTGTCGGTGATGCTTCCATCTGGGGCCAGCCCCCATGCCTATGAACCCAATCCGATCCGCATGCGCGAGCTTGATAAATCCAGAGTCTTCTTTACCCTGGGTGTTGATTTCGAACAGATTTGGCTGCCCCGTATTGTTGCTACGCATCCGGAACTTCCAGTCGTCCACACGGAACAGGGGATCCACAAGATGCCCATGTCAGACAGTCATCATCGTAACCTTCTACACGATGAAAAAAATAATGGCCCTGACACGCATGCGCAGGATCAACACGACGGCCTGGACGACCACATTTGGCTTGATCCGGGGTTGGTGCGCATCCAGGCCGGACATATCCTGAACGCCCTCCGTGATCTCGACCCTGCGCACGCGTCGTTGTATGCGGAAAATCACGCGCGTTTCATGGATGACATCGATCAGTTGGACGCTGACCTGCGCCGAATTCTGGAAGGAAGGCAGGGCATGGCCTTCATGGTTTTTCACCCGGCCTGGGGATATTTTGCCAGGACCTACGGACTGATACAGATCCCTGTGGAGGTGGAGGGCAAGGAACCCAATGCCAGAGATTTGGAGCGCCTGATCAACCAAGCCAAGGAAAGGGGCATCACAGTTGTTTTTGTCTCCCCGCAGTTTTCAGCTCGCAGCGCCGACATGATCGCATCCTCCATCAACGGTCAGGTTGTTTCCATCAATCCCTTGGCCGAGGACTGGTTGACGAACATGCGCCTCGTGGCTGAAACAATTCGGTCTGCGTTACGCTGAGGTTTAACCGCGAAAGAGACGGCATGGAGAATCCGCTCGTTGCAGTGCACGGTGTGCATTTCGCTTATAACAGCCAGCCAGTCCTGGAAGATGTCCATTTGCAGATTCGGCGGGGTGATTTTTTGGCGGTGCTCGGGCCCAATGGAGGAGGCAAGACGACACTGCTTAAGCTGATTTTGGGGATTCTGCGTCCGCAAAAGGGCACGATCAGAGTATTCGGCCTTACACCGGGTAAGGCGGCCAGGTATGTGGGTTACGTGCCCCAGCATACCAACGTTCACGAAGTTTTCCCAATCACTGTTGCAGATGTGGTCTGCCTGGGCCTGTTGCCGCATCGATCCTGGTGGCGCGGCTTTATTCGTTCGGACGAAGCTGCAGTGCGCCAAGCCCTTGAACGGGTGGGCATGTGGAAACATCGTCACCAACGTATCGGGCGACTGTCCGGCGGACAGCGCCAACGGGTGCTCATTGCCCGGGCCCTAGTAAATGAACCCGAGCTTTTGTTTCTGGACGAGCCCACGGCCAGCGTGGATCGACAGTTCCAAAGCGAATTTTACGATCTGCTCAAGACACTTAACGCCTCAATGACCATTGCCGTGGTCAGTCATGATCTGTCCGTTCTTTCCAGTCACGCAAAATCCGTTGCCTGTGTGAATAAAACACTTTTTTATCATGATGCTGCGGAATTGACCCAAGGCATGCTGGAATCGACCTACCATTGCCCGGTGGAACTGGTGACCCATGGCCCCCTGCCTCACCGCGTGCTCAAGGACCACCCCTGCCGCCATGACTGAGCTTCTGCAGTATGAATTCATGCGAAATGCACTGTGGGCCTGCCTATTGATCAGCATTAATTGTGGGATCATCGGAACACTGGTGGTGGTCAACCGACTGGTGTTTCTGTCCGGGGGCATTGCTCATGCTTCCTACGGCGGTGTCGGCGTGGCCTTGTTTTGTGGTCTGCCGCCTCAACTGGGCGCTGCGGGCTGCGCCATTGCCGCATCCATGGCCATGGGGATGATCAGCCTGCATGCCAAGCACCGCAGCGACACGATCATCGGCGTGGTTTGGGCTACGGGCATGGCCGCAGGGATTGTGCTTGTGGATCTCACTCCAGGCTACCATGTGGACCTGATGAGCTACCTTTTCGGAAGCATTTTAATGGTTCCCGGATACATGCTTTGGTTGATGGCCGGGTTGGATGTTTTTGTGGTGGCCTGGGCGTTCTTGTTTTATCGTCAGATACAGGCCATGTCTTACGATGAGGAACATGCCCAAGTCATGGGTGTGCCGGTGCAGGGTTTATATTTCGCCCTGCTGGGCTTGACTGCACTGAGCGTGGTCATGGTCATCCAGGCCGTGGGATTGATTCTGGTGATCGCCCTGTTGACCGTTCCGGCGGTGATCGCCGAGGATTTTTCCCGGTCCTTGAGAGCGATGATGTGCTGGGCCGTGCTGCTTAGCATGGTGTTTACAATGGTCGGCTTGGTGGTGTCCTATTTTTTCGATTTGACCGCCGGAGCAACAATCGTGCTTGTGGCTGCCGCGGTGTTTTTCATTTTTCGGATAATTTTGGGGATGTATAAGGGATGGAGAGCACGGCAGTAATGCGAACGTAATCTTTCATGCCGCATCCGGCTAAGAAAATCTTGCTTCAGCGTGAGGAGAGTATGGCAATCCCGATTCACGCATTCTGGAGGATACTCCTTGACCACCGTTATCGACTGGAATTTCGACAACAGCTACGCCCGTCTTCCGCGTTCTTCGTGCGCCTGAATCCGGCGAGTGGACAAGGCCCTGGAGGCAGCCGTGGAACAGGAAAATGCCTGGGAAACGGAGCGGCTGGTGGCGGTTCTCTTCAGAAGACCTTATGACGACCTCCCGGGACAAGAAAAATACCGCCTTCCGCCGGAGTCCTCACAGGGTCCCAGACCTTCTTCTGCGGGACGTGATCGATATTGTCCCTTTTTGTATTTTTTGTCCTTGTTCAGGGCGACTTTGCCTGTGCCCTTTGTTACGACTATCTTATTGCGTGTACGTCTGAAGAGATGCTATTCTCTGAAACCGATGGTCCTGATGAGTTCATTGATCAGTTCCTCCTGTTCCGGCGTGATCTCCACGAATTGTACCCCTGTCACATAGTAGTCGGGGTTGATATCCTGTTTGCTCCACCGCACCAGGACCTGTACGTCCAGATTTCCGTATTTGGTTTCCAGCAGGTCGTCGTCAATCAAAACCCGAATGTCGAGTTTCAGGCCGCTGTCAAGTCGGCGGGTACCGATCAGAAGCATGCCCGCCACGTGGATATCCACCAGTCGGCCCACTTCGATTTTTGAATTTTTGTCGATCACCTCAAGGTAGTAGTACAGCTTGCGCCGGGTATGCAGACGATGGTTCACAATGACAGCTGACATAGCTCACCCCTTCGAAGAAGAGTCAGGTTCGCCGCGGTTGATTTTCATGGCTTTACAGGTCTGTCAATTCCAGGTTGCGTGCGGCCTTTGTCTCATCCAATCGGCTTACTGGTGTGTTCAAGGGCGCGGCTTGGATCGAAGCAGGATTGCTTGCACCCCGCTCCAAAATTTCGATCAGATCGTCAACAAACTGATCAAGAGTGGTCAGGTTTTCGGTTTCCGTGGGCTCGATCATCAAGGCTTCCTTGATGATCAGGGGAAAATACACGGTGGGCGCATGGTGTCCTTGGTCCAGCAGGGCCTTGGCGATGTCCAAGGCACGCACGCCTTGGGCCGCCTGGCGCACGGCCGAGGCCACGAATTCATGCATGCAGATTCGATTGCAGGGAATATCCAGGGCATCCTCCAGCCTTTTGCGAAGGTAGTTGGCTGCCAGCACAGCGTTCTCGGATACGCGGATCAAACCATTTCGCCCCAGGCGCAGGATATAGGCGTAGGCCTTCAGATAGACCCCGAAATTGCCGTAAAACGGGGCCACATAGCCGATGGATTTGGGATAATCGTAGTCCAGGAAGAACTGACCGTCCTCCAGCTTGACTACCCGGGAAACGGGCAAAAAATCCACCAGCCGCGTGCATACGCCGACCGGGCCGGATCCAGGTCCGCCGCCGCCGTGAGGCGTGCCGAAAGTTTTATGAAGGTTCAGATGGACCACGTCAAAGCCCGCATCACCCACGCGCATCTTGCCCATGATTGCGTTCAGGTTGGCACCGTCATAGTAAAGCAGAGCATCCACGGAACGGACCAGCTCCACGATGCGGGGCAGATTGCGCTCGAACAGCCCCAGGGTGTTGGGGCAGGTCATCATCACCGCGGCCACGTCCTCATCAAGGGCATTTTCCAGAGCTTGAGGATCGATGATCCCGTCCTTGGACTCCAGGCTGATCACATCGAAACCGGCAATGGCTGCAGAGGCCGGGTTTGTACCGTGGGCCGAATCAGGTACAATGACCTTGGTCCGGGTGCGGCCTTTGTCTTTGTGATAGGCGGCGATGATCATAGCCCCGGTCAGTTCGCCGTGGGAGCCGGCCATGGGATGCAGAGTGAATCCGGCCATGCCCGTGATTTCGCCAAGCAGCCGTTCGGTTTCGTAAATGACCTCCAGAGCACCCTGCGCGAAGTGTCCGGCACCTCTGAGTTGGGGGATCAACGGGTGCAGGCGGCAAAAGCCGGGCAAGGCTGCGACCTGCTCCATGAATTTGGGGTTGTACTTCATGGTGCAGGAACCCAAGGGGTAGAAATGGCTGTCCACGCCAAAGTTGAGGCGAGAGAGTCGGGAAAGGTGGCGGACCACGTCCAGCTCCCCGACCTCAGGCAGGCCTGGCGGTTCTGCTCTGGCCAATTCCATGGGAATCAGGCCGGTAAGGTCCTTTGTGGGTTTGCCCGGCCCTACGCCAGGGCGTCCGGGAACGGAGTTTGCGAATATTGTTTTCATAACGCTCCTCCGAGCATTTCAACGAGGATGCCGATCTCCTCACGGCGGTGTTTTTCGGTGCAGGCAATGAGCAGGACGTTTTCCAGACCGGGATAGTAGCGACCCAGGGGGAATCCAGGCAGGAAGCCGCGCTGGGTGAGGCGGTGAATCACCTGATAGGCCGGCTTCGGCAGGGTCACGGCAAATTCATTGGCAAAGGGGCGCTGGTTGAGCAAACTGACTCCGGGCAATTTCACCATGCGGCGGGCCGCTGCATGAGCCATCTCGGCGCAGCGTAATGCGGCGTCGGCCAAACCTTGCGGGCCCATCAAACAGAGGAAAGCGATGGCCCGCATGGCGCATAGGGCTTGATTTGAACAGATGTTGGACGTGGCCTTTTGTCGCCGAATATGCTGTTCTCTGGCTTGCAGGGTCAGCACGAACCCGTCCCGGCCTTGATTGTCCGTTGTTCGGCCGACAATACGCCCGGGCATCTGGCGGATCAGGGCCTTGGTGCAGGTCATTACGCCCAAGTACGGGCCGCCGAAGCATAACGGCAGGCCAAGGCTCTGTCCCTCGGCCGTGGCAATATCCGCGCCCATGGCGCCGGGGGTTTTCAGGATGGCCTGCATCAGGGGATATGTGGAGATGATGTTCAATGCGCCCTGGGCCCGGCCATGGTCGAACAAGGACGCAAAATCCTCGAGTACGCCGAAGAAGTTTGGATTCTGAACGATCAGCGCGGCGGTTCGCCCGTCCACCGCGGCCTGCAGGGCTGCCATGTTTGAGGTGCCGCGGGCGTGCGGTACCACGACCATGTCCAGGTGCAGGTTGGAAGTGTAGCAGTCCAACATACGACGATAGATGGGATTGACGCATTCGTCCACCACCACCTTGCGCCGTTTGGTCTGGCGTACGGCCATCATCATGGCCTCATACAAGGCCGTGCCTCCATCGTAGACCGAAGCATTGGCGAAATCCATTTCCAGCAGTCTGGAAATAGCGGTTTGGTATTCAAAAATGGCTTGCAGAGAACCCTGGGATGCTTCCGGCTGATAGGGCGTATATGCTGTGGCGAACTCACCGCGAGAGGTCAGATAATCCACGGCCGAAGGAATGGCATGATCGTAGAAGCCCGCGCCAAGAAAGCTGACCAGATGGATATTGTTCTTTGCTGCTAGGTGTTCCAGGCGGTGTAGCACCTGGTGTTCATCTTGGCCATCGGGCAGGTCGAATCTTTTGGGCCGCAGCTCTTGTGGTATTTCCGCAAACAGGGCGTTGATGTCCGGTACGCCGATGGTTTGCAGCATCCGCTCTTGTTCGGCAGGGGTATGGGGGATGTAGGGCATGGGGATTTCCTTGCCAGTTCGTTGAAATGCCGGCGCTGATTGCGTTGCTGCAAAGATTTCGAGTTATCACGCATGAAAATGGTTTTGATCTTGTTTTGTTCGCGTTTTCGCAGCACGGCATCTGAACGGACTGCAATAAATATTTTTTTTAGACTGTTTCTGAACCCTCGACAATCTCATCGTACTGCAGGTGCGAGAGGAGGTTCTGCGGTTGGGCTGAGAGTTGCACGCGCACCAGCCAGCCGGCACCATAGGGGTCCCGATTGATTTTTTCCGGAGCGTTTTCCAAGTCCGTATTCACGACCAGCACAGTTCCACTGACCGGGCTGATCAGTTCGCTGGCCGCCTTTACCGACTCGATGCTGCCCATCTCTTGCCCTTCGGTCACGCTGTCACCGGCTGCGGGAAGTTCCACAAAGGTGATGTCCCCCAGCTGCTGCTGGGCAAAGTCCGTGATGCCCACCAGGGCCTCCTGGCCGCTGATGCGCGCCCATTCGTGGGATTTGGCATACAAGAGATCGTCCGGATTCATGTAGGTCCTCCTTTAACGAAAAAAGTGCATGGTTCAGAGTTGCATGGTTCAACGATTTGCTGCGTGATCAGCGATCTGCGCGATGTCTTATGCCTTTGGTTGTCGGCCTTGATTGTGGATCACGGTGTGTGCTTGACTATGAAAATCGCACCGTGAATTTGAAGATTTACCCTCCCAGGCGATGGAGGGCAAGCGTCGCATCGTGGTTCATGTGTCTAGCGCAGTTAAGGGCTCGCGAATGATCCGGGCAATGTCCGCGTCCAGGGAAAGCACCCGGAATAATGGACGGTCCCTGACCTGCTTGGCCTTGCCGGGACAGGAATCCGTGATCCAGATGGTATGAAACCCCTGGTTTTCAAGCCTGCGCCAGCTTTTTTCCGGAAAAACGCCATGTGTGGCAAAGGCGCTGACCCGTTCGGCCTTGCCTTCCAGCAGGGCTTTCTTGCATTCAATCAGGGTGCCGCCGGACATGATCAGGTCGTCTACGATCAGGGCGTGTCTGCCTTGGGGATCGCCCTCCTTGATGATCACGCCGCGCTGGTCCCCTCGTCGTGCTTTCAGACAGACAATATGGGGAAATTCAGGAAACAATCGTCCGAAGCGCTTCCAGGCGCCCTCGTCCGGGAAAACGATGGACAGGTTTTGTTCGTCCTTGATGCAGTTTTTGAGCAAGGGGACGGCGGATTCCAGGCGAGGGATGACCCGGTTGGAAAAGTAAAAGCGTTCCTGCAAGGCGTGGATATCATAAATCACGATTTGTGTCGGGCCGTACATGGTCAGGGGAATGTCCGAAAGCAGCCGGGCCAGGGTGGCGGCGGTGGCGATTTGCCCTTCCTCCTCCACCCGTTCCATGGTTCCGGTGGGATAGTAGGGCAAGATCAGCTTGAAAGAGCGTACGGCATAACGGGGCAGTTCAAAAATGACGGCCAGCTGAGCGAACATTTCCACGGGTTTGGCCAAGGTGGCCAGGAAGGCGACATGCTGATTGCGCAAAGCCGCGGCGTTTTCGATTTTCAGGTTGGGAAATCCGTCGCGAAAATATGTCCAGTCAATGGTTCCCGGGCTGACGTCCAAGGGATGCAGCGATTGGATGCGTGCAGCCATGCCCGCCATGGAGGGGCAGTAGAAAAGATGGATCATCGTGGATTCCCTTGGTGGTTGAAAATCAATTGCAGGTGTTGGATTTCATCCGGATGCAAATGTCTCCAGGCTCCCGGAGCCAAGCCATTCAGGCTCACGGGGCCGTGCTGCACTCGCACTAGGCGCAATACATGCAAGTGCAAATCCCGACACATCCTGCGGATTTGGCGATTAACACCTTGACGCAGGATCATTTCCAAAAGGGTGGTCCCGGCTTCACGCCGCAATGGACGGACCTGGACCGGGGCAAGCTGTTCACCCTCAGCCAGACGCATGCCCGAGCGCATGGTCTGCAATTTTTCCGGAATGAATCGGCCGCGAACCCAGACATGGTAGATCTTGGGGTGTTCATAGCGGGGGTGGGTCAGGCGCAGGGTCAGCTCTCCATCCGTTGTCAGCAGAATCAATCCTTCAGACATGCGGTCCAGTCGACCGACGGGAAAGGGTCTTTGCCGTTGCAGATCCGCCGGGAGCAATTCCAGTACTGTTTGGCGCTTTTGGGGATCACGAGCCGTAGTCACCACCTCGAGCGGTTTATTCATGGCCAGGTAAAGATGATCCCTGACAGGGGATTGGGATAAACACACCGACTCTCCCCGGACAGAAACTCGATCTTGGCCCAATGCAATGCGGGTTCCAAGGGTCCGCACGACATGTCCGTTGACCTGTACTTCACCGCTCAGAATCAATGCATCCGCGGCGCGGCGCGAGCAGATGCCCGCCTGGGCCAAGGCCTTGTTCAGTCGAACCAGGGGGCAGGCTTGGGAGTTTTGCCGAGGCGAGGACATGTCTTCAAGGTAGTGGCTGGACATGAAGCTGGTCAAGTCGTCGTCTCAAGATGGCGTGCCAAATCTAAGTAACCGGTTTTGGCGGCACGTCAATTGACCGGTTCTGGATGGATGGCTATAGGCTTTTTCTGCAAGGGGAAATATTGTTTGAGAAATTGTGGGTAAAGTTTTGCCCGTTGAGGAACGGCTCGATTTTTGATTGGAAACGGTGTACAAAATAACATGGATATGCGGCGAATCAAGGTTGTTGGCATTGCTGGCGTGGTGCTGTTGCTTCTGACGGGTTTTTACTGGTTGGGAGGCAGGACAGCGCATAAGTATGATCAAGTTGGCTTAACCGACAAAGACATGGACGTAGATGTGAGCATGAGCGGGGTGGAAATGCGTCTGGGACAAGAAGGCCGCACCCTGTGGATTCTTAAGGCAGTGTCAGCTGCATATGACCAGGGGGCGCAGTTGGTGCTTTTGAATGCACCCTCAATCATCAAGCATCTTTCCAACCAGGATCTGCCGATCCTAGTGGACGCTCCATTAGGAGAGGTGGATCAGGACAGCAACGATATCAGACTATGGTCAGGGGTGCACATGGAGTATGGTCCGACATATCTGAATTCGGATGAAGCAATCTATGTACAGGTTGATGAAACCATCTATCTGTATGGAGATCTGTTGTTGGACCGGCAGGGACTCCAGTTGCGGGCACCCAAGGGAGACGTGGATCTGACGACCTGGATTGTCAACGCCGAGGGAGGTGTGGAAGTGATTATTGCCGGAGACAGCTTGGGAAAGGCTTTTTGATGTCTTTTACGGTTGTGATGCGATTGACGCAATGCGTCTTGTTGACCGCGTTCTTCCTGATCATGGTACTTGTGGCCAGAGGCAGGGCGTCCGATGAACAGGACATGTCCACGCACATTACCTCTGAACGACTGCGTTATTCACATCATGATAATCAAATCGAGTTCATTGGGGATGTTCATGTGCATAGACCAGGTTTTGAACTCCGTTCGGACAAATTGATTGTTTTTCTTCAAGCTGTCCCGCGCGGTGCGCGTGCCAGCTCGGTGGAACCGGATCAGGACTTGGAGGCCCGGGTTGAGGTTGAGAAAATGATCGCTCACGGTAAGGTCAGTCTGAAGCATGGCGGACGTGTCGGTCACGGCGAGACGGCCACCTACTGGGTGGACAGGGAGGTGCTGCGATTGGAGGGTAATGCGATAGTTCAGGACGGGCCGACAAAGCTCGAGGGTAACGTCATTACATTAAATGTTCGAGAAAAAGGAGTGGATGCGCAAGGCCGCAGCGAGCAAAGGGTGGAAGGGATGTTTTTTTTGCCCCGTGAGGAGAGTACGCGATGAAGGCGGTCTTAACCGGAAAGAGTCTGCATAAATCCTTTGGGAAAAAAGAGGTGGTGCAAGGTATCACGGTTCGTGTCCAACAGGGTGAAATCGTCGGTCTGCTTGGACCCAACGGGGCGGGCAAAACCACCACTTTTTATATGCTGGTGGGTGTGATCAAGCCGACCCAGGGTGTCGTGGAAATGGACGGACAGCGAATCACCACCTGGCCATTGCACGAGCGGGCTCGCCTTGGTCTCAGTTATCTGCCCCAGGAAAATTCTGTTTTTAAAAAACTTACCGTGAAACAAAACCTGCAGATTATTCTGGAGTATACGGATTTTTCTCCTGCTCTGCAGCGCAAAAAAGCAGAGGCTTTGTTGGAAGAGCTTGGGATTGCCAAGCTTGCCGATCAAAAAGCCATGCATCTTTCCGGAGGCGAGAGCCGAAGGTTGGTGATTGCTCGTGCTCTGATTCGCGATCCCAAGTTCATGTTGCTGGATGAACCGTTTGCGGGCATTGATCCCTTGGCCGTGGACGACATCCAGGATATCGTCACATCCTTGAAGCAAAAAGGCATCGGGGTGTTGATTTCGGATCATAACGTCCGAGAAACATTAAAGATTTGCGACAGAGCCTCCATTGTTTTCGAAGGCCAGGCTATTTTTGACGGGACTCCGGAGGAAATTGTGGCTGACCCCAGGGCTCGAAAGGTCTACCTGGGGGAAGATTTTTTTCTGTGAGTTTGAGACACAATGAACATGACCAGGACATGTCTTCCGCTTTTTTTCAGGCCTTGGCCTTGCCGGTTCATCAAGGTCACTCACTTCTCTGGCTGTTTTGCCCCGACCAAAAAAATGTTCTTTGGGACGCTTTGCGGATTAGGATGATGTATGGCTCTTGAACTGCGCCAGCAACTCAAGTTGACCCAGCAGCTGGTCATGACACCCCAACTGCAGCAAGCCATCAAGCTGTTGCAGCTTTCCCGCCTGGAGCTGGTGGAAAGCATCAGGCAGGAACTTTTGGAAAATCCTGTTTTGGAAGAGGTGGGGGAGAAGGTCGAGGACGCTCAAGTCGGAAAGGAAGAGTCGTTGTCCAGTGAGGACCGTTTCCAAGTCCTCAACCTTGACGAAAGGCGTCAGCCGGCAGATGCTGAATGGCAGGACTACCTGGGAGAGTTTTCCAGTGTCAGTCGACAAATGCACGGCAGGGATCTGGAAATCCCTGAAGAAGGCATGAGCCTGGAAGCCCGACTGGCTGGAAAACCTTCCTTGATTGGACATTTGTCCTGGCAATTGCGGCTATCACAGCTTTCCGATGACCGGTTGGCCATTGCGGAAATAATTCTCGGAAATTTGGATTCTGTTGGCTATCTGCGTGAGTCACTGGAAAATATTGCGCAAATCGCCGGGGCCAGCCTCGAGGAGAGCGAGGCGGTATTGCGGATAGTACAGAAGTTGGATCCATTGGGCATTGCCGCTCGCAGTCCGCAGGAATGTCTGTTGATTCAAATGGAAGTGCTTGGATTGGACGATCCTATTTTGCATTCCCTGGTGCAGGATCATCTGGAGGATCTGGAGAAACGTCGATATAAGCCATTGGCAAAAAAATTCAGAATTTCCATGGAGAAGTTCAAGGGGTATCTGGAAGCCATCCAGCAGCTTGATCCTCTGCCCGGAAAAAGTTTCGGCGCCGACGAACCGCAGTATACCAGCCCTGATGTGTTTGTTTTTCAGCACGGGGAAGAGTTCATCGTAGTGCTCAACGAGGAGGATATTCCCCAGTTGATGATCAATGATGTCTATGCCAAGGATATCGCCATGCATCGTGGTGAAGCCCGGGACTATATCCAGGAAAAAGTGCGTTCGGCCCACTGGTTGATGAAGAGTCTCTATCAACGCCAACGAACCTTGTACAAGGTTGCGGAAAGCATCGTGCGCTTTCAAAGGGAGTTTTTCTTGCATGGTGTGACGCATTTGAAACCCATGATTCTCAAGGACGTGGCCCTGGACATCAACATGCACGAATCCACGGTCAGCAGAATTACCACCAACAAGTACATGAGCACTCCTCACGGCATCCATGAGCTGAAGTTTTTTTTCAACAGCGCGTTGGGCATGGACGATGGCAGCGAGACCGGTTCAGAAAGCGTCAAGGCCGAAATCAAGAAGTTGATATCCGAGGAGGACCCCAAGCGTCCGTTGAGTGACGAACTCATTGCCCAGCTGCTTAAGAAGTCTTTGGGGGTGAATATTGCTCGGAGAACGGTCGCCAAGTACAGAATGGCCTTGAATATTGAATCGTCTTCCAGAAGGAAGGAATTATTTTAATGCGTCATTGCAATAATTCTAGAGAAGTATCAAAACGCCGTCAGGACGAAAACCGGGGTCCAGAATACTTTGAAAATACTGGATTCTGATTTTTGTCGGAATGACTAAAAAAACAATATCTGTAACCATACAAATAATGCAAGCAGACACCTGTGTCAGGAAAACGACGGTTTTTGTTGAATAAAATAAACTAGAAACAGCTGAATTCTCAACCAACCATCTCTCGGGCCCAGGCACGCGCCGGGAGTTTAATATCAGGAGGTGTCCCCATGGAAATCAAGTTTACATTCAAGAATTTTGAGCCGTCCAAACATCTCAAGGGCTATGCTCAGGAGCGATTCGAGAAAATCGCCAAATACCTGCCTCAGGAAGCCCAGAGCGAGCTTTCCGTCAACCTTTCCGTGGAAAAATATCGTCATATGGCTGAGATTATCCTGGTGGGCAAGGATCTGCATATTTCAGCCAATGCGGAAAGCGAGGACATGTATTCGACCATTGATTTGGTTTTGGACAAGCTGGAGGCGCAAGTGCGCAAATCCAGGGAAAAGGGCAAGGACCACCGCCGTGGGCAGAAAGGACGGTCAGCACGCGTGGATTTCATTTCCTTCATTCAAGGAGAGGGCGGCAAGCGGGAGCAAGCCATCACGGCCACGGACAATTTCCAGCCCAAACCCATGTCTGTGGACGAGGCGGCCATGCAGCTTGAAACCTTGGGCAACGATTTTCTGGTTTTTTTTAATGCGGAGATCGACCGTGTCAATGTAATCTATCGTCGTAAAAGCGGCGACTTTGGGCTTATTGATCCTGGTATTTGAACCATGACATTGCGGGATTTTCTGGACAAGGACCTGCTCCTGCCGAACTTGAAGGCCACGAACAAGACCGAAGTGTTGCGGGAACTTGTTTCCGTTTTGGTGCGGAAGTGGCCGGATTTTGATACGGAGGTCGCTTTTCAGGTTTTGCGGGAGCGGGAGGATTTGGGAAGCACCGGCATCGGGGAAGGTGTGGCCATCCCGCACGGCAAGCTGCAGGACCTGAAACAAATCGTTCTGGTGGTCGGGCGCAGTACCGGAGGCGTTGGCTATGACGCCTTGGATCACAAGCCCTGTCACATTTTTTTCATGGTGCTTGCGCCGGAACAGGTGGCTGGCATGCATCTGCGCATCCTGGCGAACATTACTCGGTTGCTCAAGGACGAGCATTTCCGGTCAGGTTTTTTGATGGCCCAAGATAGAGAAGCCTTCTGGGAAGCGCTCAATGTCGTTTGAAACGGAAATGCCCACGCGGCAATGTGACCCTCAGCGCCCTGCGCATATTCCCCTGGTTGTGGTCGCCGGGCTTTCAGGCGCTGGGAAAAGTACAGTTTTGAATGTTTTTGAGGATATGGGTTTTTTTTGCGTGGATGGCTTGCCGGTCAAGCTTGTCGGAAAGATGGTCCTGTTGTTTGATGAGCTGAAGCTGGAAAGGCATCGCGGGCTGGCCTTGGGCCTGGATGTTCGACAAACGGATTTCGCCGCCCAATGGGAACAGGTCATGGCGGAAATGCACAAGACCGGCATTTTTTTGAAATTATTGTTTCTTGAAGCCAGGGATGATGTGTTGATCCGTCGCTATGCCACCACCCGCAGGCCGCACCCCCTGGAGACCCTTTTGCCGGGCCTGGATCAGGCAATCGCCCGGGAGAGAACCATGCTCGAGGGTTTACGATTGCAAGCAGATCTGATTGTGGACACCTCGGACTATTCCATCCATGATCTGCGGCGTTTTGTTCAAGAGCAATGGACATTGGAGAACAATTTCGGAAGGGGCATGCGCGTACATTTGATTTCCTTCGGGTTCAAATACGGCGTGCCGCTGGAGGCGGACTTGGTGTTTGATTTGCGGTTTTTGCCCAATCCTTATTTTAACGAACGGCTGCGCCCCTTGTCCGGAATGGACGGGCAAGTTGCCAACTATGTTTTGGGCGAAGACCCTGGAAGGGCTTTTTTGTCTCGATTCCAAGAATTCATGAATTTTCTTCTGCCATTATACGCCCTGGAAGGGCGCTACCGACTGACCATGGCCCTGGGATGCACTGGAGGCAGGCACAGGTCGGTGGTCGTCACCCAAGCCCTTTTGTCGTCATTGACCGCTTTAGGGTTTGTTGTTTCCCTGGAACATCGTCATCTAGATCTCGGCTGAAAGCCAGGGATCAGCATATCGTCGGAGCACTGAATGATTGGAGTCGTTTTGGTAACCCACACGGAGTATGGGCTATATTTGCTCAAGGCGGCAGAGTTGATTCTTGGCCCCCAGGAGAATTGTTTTTTTGTGAGCGTGGATGTGACCAAGGAGGTGGACAAATCCTTGGCCGAGATCAAGAGCAGTGTAAAGCAGTCCGATCAGGGAGAGGGCGTTGTTCTGTTGACGGATATGTTTGGAGGTACGCCTACGAACTTGAGTCTTTCTTTGCTCAATTTGGGGAAGCATCAACTGGAAGTGATCACCGGCGTGAACCTGCCCATGCTTTTACGTGTTCTGGGGTCGCGTGGACTCTTGTTGAGCGACCTGGCCAGGGAGGCAAAGGCCGCGGGGACCCAGGGTATTGTTGTGGCCGGTGAAGTGTTGCGCAGCAAGGTGGCCAAGGGGTAGAGCGGATCATGTACTGGGTGCGTATCGACAACCGTCTGGTCCATGGTCAGATTATCGAGACGTGGCTGCCGTATTTAGGGTCACGGCTTATTCTCGTGGTCAATGACGAATTGGCCGGAGACGCCTTGCGGCAAGAGATCATCCAGCTGGCAGTGCCTTTAGGAGTGGAGTTGCAATTTTCCAGGATCGACGGAGTGCTCTTCGCATTGCAGGCATTGGGCAAAAGGACAGCCATGGAGGACATTTTACTGCTTTTTGCATCCTGCTCGGATGCCAATCGGGCGCACCAGGACGGCTTGACATTTGCTTCCCTGAATATCGGCAACCTGCATTATGGACCGGGAAAGCAACAGCTTTGTCCGCATGTGGCCTTGAGCAGTGAGGACATCTCCTGTTTGAGGTATTTCACCAGGCAGGGCGTCAGTCTGGATTTTCGTTGCGTGCCCAATGATTCCACGCAGGTGAGGCCGTCATGGTAAGCCCCGGGGATGCGCTGGCTTGGACGGGCTTGGCGTGTTTTTTTTTGTGCTTTTTTCCATGGCCCGTTTTGGCTTGAATCTTGGTTTTTGGGATCGCCCTCTGGTTATTGGTCTTTTTTGGTCGGCAACAACCGGAAATTGGGAATTCGCCGTCCCGGCGGCGCTTTTTTTTGAACTTTTTTTTCTGGATCTGTTTCCCATCGGAACGTTTATCCCGCCGCACGGGCCTTTTGCCTTACTCGCTACCCTGGCGATGGCCCACATTTTCGAGGTGACGCAACCCTCCTGGGGTCTTGTATTGATTATGCTCAGCATGCCAGCAGCCCTGCTGGGCAGCAAGCTGGAACAAAGACATCGTCAATGGCAGAATTTCGGCTATACCCGCATGTTGCAATCCACCAGGCCGGGGAGAGAACACAGTGTTTCCGCGCCGCTTCTGGCGAGAAATGCACTCGTGCAAATGTGTCTTGTGCAGGGTTTGGCCTTTGTTCTGGTCATGGGCGTGCTGACGCCGTTCGCCGAATGGCTCTTGCCCCGTTTGCAGTCGCGTGTTTTGATGATGTCAGTATCCTGGCCCCATATATGGATGTTGGGGACTTTGGGAGCGCTGCTATCCTTTAGGACTCGCAAAGTCTATGCGTTTTTTCTGGTGATGGTTTTTATCGCGGGGCTTGTTTTTGGCATGGGCTATGGAGTGTTGTAGCCGGCAAACTTTGCGGGAACGTGTTTTTACAAGCAAGCCACTTCTATTTTCAGGAGGTCTTTCAGTGATCTACGACATAGATCGGGAAACAGCTCCCCGTGAAGAGCTGGAACAACTTCAGCTGACACGGCTTCAGGCACTTGTAGAGAGAGCATTCGCCAATGTGGGTTTTTATCGTCGCAAATTCGAGGAGGCCGGTCTGCTTCCGGGACACGTCAGAAACCTGTCCGATCTGAAATACCTGCCCTTTACGGAGAAACAGGATCTGCGCAATAATTATCCTTTCGGATTGTTTGCCGTGCCCAGAGAGAATGTGGTGCGCATCCATGCCTCTTCCGGGACCACGGGCAAGGCCACGGTTGTCGGCTATACGCATCGGGACGTGCGCAACTGGGCGCAGTTGATGGCCAGGGCGTTCATGGCTGCGGGGGTCCACAGGGGCGACATAGTGCACAACGCTTACGGCTATGGGCTGTTTACGGGCGGATTGGGGGCGCATTACGGTGCCGAGGAATTGGGCGCGACCATTGTGCCCATTTCCGGGGGAGGGACCAAAAGGCAGGTGATGCTCCTCAGGGATTTTGGAGCGACCGTGCTTTGCAGCACTCCCTCATACAGCCTGTTTCTACATGAAGCCGCCCTGGAAGCAGGGATCTCCATCAGTGACCTGCCCCTGCGGATCGGTATTTTCGGTGCGGAGCCGTGGACCGAGGAGATGCGCCATGATATTGAATCCAAATTGGGTCTCACTGCCTTGGATATTTACGGGTTGTCCGAGATAATGGGGCCGGGGGTGGCCATGGAATGTGCGGTGGCCCAAAAGGGTTTGCATATCTTCGAGGATCACTTTCTGCCGGAAATCATCAACCCGGTTACAGGAGAACAGCTGCCTCCCGGCGAAACCGGAGAACTGGTGCTGACCACTTTGACCAAGGAAGCCCAGCCTTTGATTCGTTATCGTACTCGGGATATTACTTCATTGAACTATATTCCCTGTCGGTGCGGCCGGACCCATGTACGCATGACCAGGATCAAGGGGCGCAGCGACGACATGTTGATCATTCGCGGGGTAAACGTTTTTCCATCCCAGATTGAGGCTATTTTGTTGGAGACCGAGGGTTTGGCTCCGCACTATCAATTGATTTTGGACAGAAAGGGCGTTTTGGACACCCTGGAAATTCAGGTGGAGGTGGACGAAAAAATTTTTTCAGATGAAGTGCGCCACCTGCAACGCCTTGAAACCAAAATTCAAGGAAACATCAAGGAGTTTCTCGGGGTCACGGCCAAGGTCAAGTTGGTGGAGCCAAAGACCCTGGTTCGGTCCGAGGGCAAGGCCAAGCGAATCATTGATCGCAGGAACGGATGAGGACAAGGCGCAAGAGTGGGGCGAAAAGATGTTCACACGCAAACTTTCAAGTAAAGATATGTTGTCCCCTGAATCATAGAACCGAAACAGTGTGTTGAGAGAGTCCGATTCCGCAGGCTGTTCAAAAAACCCGATGGCTAAGCGCATAAAAAGAGTAAGGTCGAAGCGTATCAGTCAAGCGTTAGAGCTTGAACTTCTGGCAGCAACGCAGCAAGCGGGTTTTTTCAACAGCCTGGTTAACCTGGAACCCATGCGGGAGGTACTTCCATGAAGGTCGAACAAATTTCCATATTTCTTGAGAATCGGGCCGGACGCCTGACTGATGTGACCAGGGTTCTGTCCGAGGCCGGGGTGAACATCCGCGCCTTGTCCCTGGCGGACACGTCTGACTTCGGGATTTTACGCCTGATTGTCACGGATCATGAACGGGCCAAGGAGACCTTGAAGGCAAACGGTTTCACCGTGGGCCGAACCTCAGTGGTCGCCGTGGAAGTTGACGACAGGCCCGGAGGCCTGCATCGTATTCTGGAGCTTTTAAGCAACAGCCAGATAAATGTCGAATATATGTACGCATTCGTGCAGCAGAGCGGGAAAAATGCCGTGCTGATTTTTCGGTTTGACCGCACGGATCAGGCTATTGAAATTTTGCAGAAGAACAGCATCAAGATCATTCCTGGAAAAGATTTATATAATTTGTAATGGATTGTGGCCTTGTCGCGGACATATTGAAAACACAACATTTTGCTAGCGCTGATTGTATTGGGAGGAGAAGATGAAAAAACTGTTGCTGATAATTCTGGTTTTGCTTGCCGCCCCGATGTTGGCATTGCATGGCGCGCAGGGAGCTGACAAGCCCGTGACCCTGCGCTTGGCCCATTTTTTTCCGGCCACCCATCCAGCGGAGACGGAGCTTGTCCAGGGATTGGCCAAGGCCCTGGATGAAGCAACCAAAGGCCGCCTGAAGATCGTCAGTTACCCGGGCCAGACCCTTCTGGCCGCTCCAGAAATCTATGACGGGGTGGTCACGGGAATTGCGGATATCGGCCTTTCCTGTTTTTCCTACACCAGAGGCAGGTTTCCTTTGTTGGAGGTTTTTGAACTGCCGGGGATCACCTATGAAAATTCCAAGGCGGCCAGCCGGGTAGCCTGGGACGGAATCAAGGCCTTGGCGCCTGCCGAGGTCAGCGATACCAAGTTGCTCATGGTCCTGGCTACGGGTCCCGGCGATCTCTTTACCAAGGTTGCGGTGCGTACTCTTGAGGATCTCAAGGGTCTGGAAGTCCGGGCCACGGGCTTGAGCGCCAAAACTCTGGCCGCATTGGGGGCGATTCCCGTGGCCATGCCTCAGTCCGAGGCTTACGAGGCGTTGTCCCGTGGCCTCGTCAAGGGCAATCTTTCACCGATAGAGGTGCTCCAGGGCTGGAAACATGCCGAGGTTACGGATTACCTGACCCTGACGCCCTTTTTATACAACACCTTGTTTTTCGTAACCATGAGCAAGTCTGTCTGGGAAGGGTTGCCCGTTGATCTGCAGGCAGCAATCGAGGATGTGAGCGAGCGGATTTTTTTGGATGTGGCCATGGGTTTGTGGGATGAACAGAATGAAGCTGCTTTGACGTATGCCGTGGAGACCACGGGGCAACAAGTGATCACTCTGTCCGAAGAAGAGTCCGCCCGTTGGAATGCTCTGGTCACGCCCATTCAAGAGGAATATTTGGCGGACATGGAGCGAAAAGATTTGCCGGGCGCTGAGGCTTTGCAACTGGCCAAGGAGCTGTCCGAAAAGTACAATGCGATGTATTGATCGGTACATCCCGTCAAGGAAAGCTTGAACGTGACACCGCTGCTAAAACAGGCGGAGAAGCTGGTTCTCGCCGCCTGCAAGCTCTTTGACGCCGTAGCTGGCTTGTGTTTGTTGGCCGTGATGTTTCTGGTCACGGCCAACATCATGTTGCGCGCCATCTGGAAAAGCCCGATTCTTGGAACGTATGAATTCGTTGGATTTCTGACATCCTTGGCCGTGGGCATGTCCATCGCCCACTGTGCCTTGAAAAACGGTCACATAGCCGTGGGTTTTCTGGTTGCCAGATTTTCTTCCCGGGTGCGGGCCTCCATTGACGCCATGACCAACTCCGTTGCGACGGTTTTCTTCGGTTTCTGCGTATGGCAGATGCTGATTTACGCCCGCAGCTTTAGTGTCAGCGGCGAGGTTGGGCTGACCACCAAGATTCCATTCTATCCCTTTGTATACGGCATGGCTGCTTCCCTTGGCCTGCTCTGTCTGGTGTTATTTTTGCGGACCATTGAAATGTTGCGTCAGGCGGTTCGCGAATGAGCCCCGCAATGGTGGGTCTGTTCGGGGTGGCCCTGTTTTTCCTGCTGTTGCTGTTCAGGATGCCCATTGCCTATGCCATGGCCCTGTCCGGATTTTTGGGTTTTAGTTGGCTGGTCTCTCCGGAGGCCGCTTTTCGTGTGGTTTCCAAGGACCTCTACACCACCTTTTCATCTTATTCCCTGAGCGTTATTCCGATGTTTATTTTGATGGGTTTTTTGGCCTTTTATTCGGGCATAGGTGCCCGGCTGTTCACCTTTGCCTACAGGCTCGTGGGGCATTATCCAGGCGGCTTGGCCATCGCCACCCAGGCTACCTGCGCGCTTTTCGGCGCTGTATGCGGCTCGAATACGGCAACAGCGGCCACCATTGGCGCCATTGCCATCCCGGAGATGAAAAAATACCGCTACGCAGACACCCTTTCCACGGCCAGTGTGGCTGCAGGCGGCGCCTTGGGGGTGCTTTTCCCGCCCAGCGTGATTTTTATTGTCTATGGCATGTCCACGGAGCAGTCCATCGGAAAGTTGTTTCTGGCTGGGATCATTCCTGGTTTTCTGCTTATGTTTGCCTACATGGTCACGATTTTCCTGTTATCCAGTCGAAATCCAGACATGGGACCCACTGGACCGATATTTTCCTGGAGGCAGAGAATAGCGACGCTCAAGGGAGGCATTTGGGAGGTCTGCGCGGTTTTTTCCCTGTCCCTGGGCGGCCTTTTTGCGGGATGGTTCACACCCACTGAGGCCGGCGCCGTGGGTGCTGCCGGGGTTTTTTTTCTTACCCTGTTTCAAGGCAAATTGCGCTGGGAAGGCCTGAAACGTTCTTTGATGGATTCCACGCGGACCACGGCCATGATCATGCTTTTGGTGGCCGGGGCAGTTATTTTTGGACGGTTTATGGCGGTCAGCAGAATTCCCTTTGAATTGGCCACCTGGGCCGGAAACTTGCCCTTGCCGCCATTCGTGGTCATGGCCGTGATCCTCTTGATTTACCTTGTGCTGGGGTTTTTTATCGATGCGTTGGCCCTGGTGCTTTTGACCATTCCCATCTTCTATCCCGTGGTGGTGGATGTCCTGGGCTACGACCCGATCTGGTTCGGCGTGATCATGGTCATGGTCGTGGCCATGGGGGTGATCACTCCCCCGGTGGGCATGAATGTCTATATCATCAAGGGGATTGCCACGGATGTGCCACTGGAGACCATTTTCAGGGGCATCTGGCCTTTTCTGGCAGCCTTGATTATTTGCATCGCCATGCTGATAGCTTTCCCCGGGCTTGTGACAATGCTCCCAGCCTTAATCGGTTGATTCGTACATCGAAATCCCGCCTCCCTTTTCACGCCGGCAGAACAACAATGAAGACACAACCCTCGGGGGAGCTTTTTTGTACCTTAATGGTTCCTTGATGTTCACCCACGATGGTTTTGGCAATGGTCAACCCCAGTCCGGTTCCCCCTTTTTTCCCTGAGAAATAGGGTTCAAAAATGCTCTGTACATCCTCGATGTGCGTGAGCCCTTGACCATTATCGGCAATTTCCACATTGACCGTCTGGTTCTTGATGTCGTGAAAGACTTTGATTTTCACGCAGGGGCTGTCTTGTTCCTCCAAGGCTTCCACGGCATTGGTCAGCAGATTGATCCAGACTCTGCGCATGGCTTCCGGGTCAAACCGCAAGCGGGGCATGGGGCTGGCGTAATGAAGCTCCCAGCGGATTCGCACATGGCTGTTGCGAAACATGTTCACCACCTCCTCCAGGTGCGGCACCAAATCGTTTTCAACGGGCCGGACTTCGGGCAGCTTGGCAAAGGAGGAAAACTCCTGAACCATGCGTTGTAGGTGCTCAACCTGGCGGATGATGATATTCGTGCATTGGCTGAATACCGTCTGGTCGTCCACCTTGGAAGCGAATTTTCGTTCCAGGCGCTGGGCAGAGAGCTTGATCGGCGTCAAAGGGTTCTTGATTTCATGGGCAATGCGTCGTGCCACATCCTTCCAGGCTGCGAGCCGCTGCATTTTTTCCAGTTCAGTGACGTCCTCAAACACTGCGATGATTCCCCCCTGGTCCGGAAGGTGGACAATGTTCACCAGCAGCTTGATTTCCCTGGAACCCATGGCCAGGTCCAACTGCTTCTGCCATTTGGCTTGGGGATGGCTCTGTAGGTGCTTGATGACCCCTTCAAGCAAGAAAATATAGTCCTGATGCAGGAACTGATCCGGTTTTTTGCCCAGAATTTGACGGGAATCAAAGTTTAGAATGGCTTCAGCGGCCTTGTTCACCGTGGTCACCCGTCCGTCAGCCCCAATGGAAACAATACCGGAGGTGATATTATCCAGGATGGCTTCGATGTATTGGCCGCGCGTTTCCAGTTCCTGGTTCTGATCCTCCAGTTTTTTGTAGGTCTGGGTCAATTTGGCCCTATTGGATTCCAAATCCCTGACCATGTGGTTGAAAGATTGCACAAGCATGCCCAGTTCATCCCTGGAATCATCCTGAAGGCGAAAAGCCAGATCTCCTTCAGAGATGCGTTGGGTGCCCAATGCCAGGGCTTGCACCGGTGCGGAAAGCTCCTTGGCCAAACGGAATCCGAACCAGATCGCTCCGAGGATGATCAGCATGGTGATCAGCCCCAGTACAAGATACAAAGTGATTTTTAGCGGATGTTTCAAGGTTTGCAGTTTTTTATATTCGTCCACGCCGCGCACGATTTGTTGGAGCTTAAACAGCAGTCCTTCGCCCAGGTTGTCTCCAAGTACCAGAAAACCGGTGCGGCCGTTGTCCACGGGGAAGATGCTGACCACCAGGTCGGATTCCGGCCCGGGGTGAATGTTTGAGAGCACTCTCGGGTTTTCCAGGAGGTCTTCCAGTTCCAGCTTGCCGCGCAATCCCGGCCAAACCTGACTCCAGGTCTGGTCGCTCTTCCAGTTTTGTTCCCCCAGTTGGGGCGTGAGCACCCCCACCAGGCCAAGATCGTATTCCCGACGTTTGACGTCCAGGAATTCATTCATGGTTTTGCCGCCCCAGGCCAGACCGCGATCACGTATTTGGGAAAGCAGAAAACCGCCGCGCTGTTCCAGGCGTTTCTGGGCCGAAGTATAGAAGGCTTGGCCCACGCCCAGGGCCTGTTCCAGGGATTTTTCCACCTGGCTTTGGAACCAGAAATCCACCGATGTGCGGACAAAGATCAGGGAGATCACAAAAAGCAGTGCCGTAGGCACAAGGGATAGGGAGATGAAGGCCATGACCAAGCGTGTGCGAAGTCGAACGCCGATGACCTTGCGTCGCCGCTCCAGGATCAGTTTAACCACGTTTCTGGTCACCAAAAACAGGACAACCAGGAGCAGGATGAAGTTTATGTTATACAGGGCAAAAAAAACGTAGGAGTCCACGCGCAAGAATTTCAGCTGCGCCCAGACAAGCAGGATGACGGCCCCGAATCCGAACAGGGCCAGGTAGAGTTCCCTTTGCTGCCGCTTGCGTTGCGTTCTGTCGGGGACGCTGATTTTGATCGGCTCGGAGGACGGCATACGCAGAAGAAAGGTTTCAGGTATATTGTCCACGGTTCAAGGGATGAACCAGCTGAACACCATCATGCTGAAGACCAGGATGTTGACGAGATCAAGAAGGTTGTCCGGGCGTTCCCATCTTCGGATTATACTCTGGTGTGGGGGGGAAATCATGAGTCAGGGCAACCTAAGGCACAAAAAATTCCAATTCATAGTGGATGGGAGAAATGACCTCCCAGGTCCAGAAAAAGAGCACTCGGCGCATCCACACGGGAATATCGCGTCGTTCCACGCTGATTTCCAGTACCAGATGATAGGTTTGGCCCGGAGTAAGCATGGACCATTCGCCCATGTCCATGGTGATTTCGCGCCAATGAGTGGTAATCAACTCATCAAAATCTTTGTTTTTGACGAGATGTTCCTTCTGCGGAAGGGTCATTTCAAAGACCTGGGCCAAGGGGTTCCATTCCAGAACATGCTCAACCTGATGTTCATTCAAAACCCGGTTCGGCAAAAGAAAGCGTTTGGCAATCAGTTTGGCTGTGCCGAACATCCAAAGGTCCACGCCTTCCTGCAGAACAGTCTGGATTTCATCCGTCTGCGCAAGACGCAGACCAAAGCGTAGATGGATTCTTCCGGCTTGATTGTCCAAGACAAGGTTGTCCAGGGACAACAACTGAGCCTGGGCCAGAGGGGGAAAAAACAGCACTGCGAGAAGCAGTGGCAGGAATATGCGTTTTACGAGTTGAATACTGCGCATCTGTTGGGGGGATATGATTGCCTTGCTGGTTGAAACCGGTCGGCGATGATGTTTTCTTACCCCCAATGCCATGCCTTTGACAACTGCATCGGCTTTGTTTAGCGCATGGCGCATGCAACTCAATGAACACCAAAGCAAAACACTTTTTGCCAAGGCCGCAATCCCCGTCCCCATGGGATTGCTTGTTGAACAGGAAACCCTTTCCTCTGATTTTCAGCCGCCGAGTTCAATCCCAAAACCGTGGATGCTCAAGGCGCAGGTTCTCTCCGGAGGACGCGGCAAGCAGGGAGGAGTCATCGCGGTGTCTTTGCAGGGCGATCTTTATGACGCGGCCAAGCGGCTTTTTGCCATCAAAATTAATGGGCACTCGCCGCCATTTTTGCGTTTGGAGAGCCAGGTGTCCATTGTCCGCGAATTATACCTGAGTCTGGCCCTGCAGCGGCAATGGGCGGCGGCGATGCTCACCGTGGGACGTCGCGGCGGCGTGGATGTGGAATCTGCCTCTGAAACCGGGTCAAATAATATGCTTATCCAAAGGCTTAACCCTTTGACCGAGCTGGGCGCCCACCACGTCCGAGCGGCTTTTTTCCATTTGAATCTGGACGCTTCCCTATGGCCGGGGTTTGAGAAATTGGTTTTCAATCTATGGCGTTGCTTCATGGCCAACGGCCTGCTGTTGGCGGAGATCAATCCGTTGGTGATCACAGCAAACCAGCAATGGCTGGCCCTGGACGGCAAGGTGGAGGCGGACGACAATTTTGTGAGCCTGCATCCGGAAATGAAGCGCTTTGAACAGCAAGAATACTATAGTATGCAGGAAATTCGTGCCAAGGCCGCAGGCCTGAGCTACCACCGGTTTGACGGCCGGGTCGGGCTGATGGTCAATGGCGCGGGTCTGGCCATGGCCACCATGGATTTGCTCAATTTTTCCGGGCTGAAGCCGGCCAATTTTCTGGACTTGGGCGGGGGCGCAGGACAACAGGCCATGGATACGGCCATGGATATTTTACTGGGAGACGAACAGGTGGAGGTGGTATTGATCAACCTGTTCGGAGGGATACTGTCTTGCGAAAAAGTTGCCGCGTCTTTGAAAGCAACCTTGGCCGGCAAGATCCCGGGCAAACCGATTGTCGTCCGTCTATCCGGGCATGGGGCTGAGGCAGGAAGTGTTTTACTGGCTGATATACCCGGTTCTTATGTGCATCTCGCTGACGATTTGTCCCAGGCCTTGAAAATTCTCCAACGGATTGTTCAGCCGGAATCTGTCGGACCTTCTTTGTCAGGTGATCTTGGCCTTGGTATGCAGGATGCGCCGCAACCACGTCATGGCAGAGGCAAGGGCAGATGCCTGAACCTGAAGGTCCAGCCTTTCGGACTGAACCGTTCATCGCATGTGCTGATTCAGGGTTTGACTGGCCGGGAAGGCCAGCGTCACGCCCGATTGATGATGGAATACGGGGTGCGGGTGGTGGCCGGGGTGACGCCGTTCAAGGGCGGTCAGCAAGTCATGGATTTGCCGGTTTACTCCAGTGTGGCCCAAGCCGCGCATCGCCATAAAATAGACGCGAGCATTCTTTTCGTGCCCGCTGCTGTTGCGCCGGACGCGATTTTGGAAGCGGTTCATGCGGGTATCCCTTGGGTGGTATGCATTACCGAGGGCATTCCACAGATGGAGATGTTGCGGGTTCTGGAGCAGATCAAGGATTCTGACAGCAGAGTGATCGGACCGAATACGCCGGGGTTGATCGTTCCCGGTGAAATCAAGATCGGGATTATGCCGGGGCAAATTTTTTCGCCCGGGCCCGTGGCCGTGTTGTCGCGCAGCGGCACGCTGACCTATGAAACCGTGGACCGTTTGCGAAGCGCGGGAATCGGTCAATCCGTATGCATCGGCGTGGGTGGAGATCCTTACGTCGGGCTGGGTCTGAAGGAGTGTGGAGAATTGGTGATTGCGGATCCGCGGACCGAGGCCCTGCTCATTCTCGGAGAGATCGGCGGCCAAGCCGAGGAAGAGTTGTCCGAGCATCTCCGGGATCTGGGATGGGGCGGGCCGATTCTGGCTTTCATTGCCGGCCGGACAGCGCCGGTGGGCAAGCGTCTTGGCCATGCCGGAGCCATTCTGGAAAAGGAAGAAGGAGGCATTGAGGAAAAGCTGAAACGCTTGCGCGGCGCTGGCGTGACCCTCTGTCCGGACCTGGATTCCATCGCCCGGTTGACGGCCCAAGGCTTGTCAAGGCGTTGAATGATGTTTGCACAGGACAGAGTAGGTTTTTATTCAAGGGAATGCCTTGCCAGCGCTCGCGAGGACCGTGAAGCATGAAAACTACTCCATGAAGTCAGTTCTTTGCTTGGCCGTAGGCAGGCTCAAGGCACCCTATTGGTTCCATGCCGCCGGACATTATGCCAAACTGTTGGGGCGATTTGTGCGTTTGGAGTCGATTTCTGTGAAAGATGCCCCCGGACATCTGCCGCCCGAACAAAGAAGCGAGGTGGAGGGCCGGAATTTGATGGCCAAAATGGGGCCCAAAGATTTGATTCTTGGGCTGGATGCGCAGGGTCTGAGACATACCTCCGAAGAGTTCGCCGCAGCTCTGAAAACATGGCTGGAGGAGCCGGTGTATCGCCCCTGCTTTGTGTTGGGTGGTGCTTTCGGGTTGAGTCAAGAAGTGCTAAGACGTTGCGACAGGCTGATCAGCCTGGGTCCCATGACCCTGCCTCACGAACTGGCCCGGGTGGTGCTTTTCGAACAGCTTTTCAGGGCCATGAGTATTCTGCGCGGTACGGGCTATCATCATTAAGGAGCAGATGTCGCGTTGCATCTTGTTTCCAATGCTTTTTACTCCTGTCGTGTTTCCGCCGGCGCCCCCAGTTCGCGAATGACCTTGATATAGCCCTGACGAACAGCGTCAAGGTAGGCGGGCTCCATGTTTCCGGCCCAGGTTTCCACTTCCAGGAAGCGTTTGGGTACGCGGGACTTTTCCGGTTCAAAGCCCGTGGCCAGGCGCGTGCGCCAGCGCAGGCGCTGCATGTCCTCGGAGGCTTGATCCATATTCGCGGCCAAGTCCGGCAGGCCCACGCAGGCCAAGCATTCGGCGAGCAGTTCCTTTTTGTACACTCCGCGTGCGAACAGGCAGGCGACAAGGGAGGTAAGAAGCACGCGTTCGCGCTCATCCTCCACCATGAAGGCCACGGCTTTGTCCGGATTCTTGTCATGGTGTTTTTGGTCGTAGCCGTAGGCGCCGGTATCCAGATGGGAATGACGAAAGGACAGGGATTGAGAGGCAAAGAACGTTTCTCCCGTAGCGTAGCCGGCCATTTCCTGCCCCAGTACGCAGGCGAAGTCTTCGCCGCCGTACTTGCCTGCCGCATGCATGCTTCCCTGAGCCAAATCGCGGTAGAATTCATTTTTGGCGTGGCCCAGGCACCAGACAGCCTCCTTGTATGCCTGGAGGTTGCCGAAAGCCAAATCGTATTCCACCTGTTCCATGGAGAGCAGCCCCTTTTGGAACGCTTCGGTGGCCCAAGCCAGGGCCACACCCGTGCTCATCGCATCGAGTCCCTGTTTTTCAACTTCATCCATCAGGGCCAGGGCGCTTGAAGCGTCCATGAGGCCAACCATGGACCCCAAAGAGAAAATCGTTTCAAAATCGTAGGATACTTGACGGATCTGAAAACGGTGTTCGTCCTGGAATTGCTCTCGCAACATGCCCACATGAATGCATCCAACGGGGCAGCCGGAGCAGGCGGCATTGCGGATGAGCAGATCGGCGCCAAATTTTTCTCCGGAAAGGCCTTCCGCGTCCGGGTCGCTGGTTTGCTGGAGATTGCGGATGGGCAGGGATTTCAGCGCATTGAGCGGTGCGATGTTCACGGGGGTGCCCAGATCGTGGTACTTGCTCATCATTTCTGTCGCGGTCATGTCCTTGTAGACTTTTTTAAAGAGCTTGCCATAGACTTTGGAGTCTGTACCAGGCAATTCCATGTCCCCGTCGCCCGAAACAACAATGGCCTTGACGTTCTTTACGCCCATGACCGATCCGGAGCCCAGCCGACCGAAGTGGCGGAAGGTGTCCACGTTGATGCAGGCATAGGCGGAAAGCGTTTCGCCGGCCGGACCGATGCGCAGGATACTGCGGTGGCCCGAACCACTGGGAAAGGCGCGACGGATGACGCGCCCAGCGGTGAAGACGTTGGCGCCCCAAAGATAGTTGGCATCCTTGGTCTCGATGATCCTGGATCCGATATGCACGGCCACGGGCAGGCGGGCCCGGCCTCGAAGCACGATGGCGTCGTAACCTGCAAAGCGCATGGCCAGAGCCAAGCGGCCCCCGGCGTGGGATTCGGCATATTGGTCGTGGTAAGGGGATTTGAATCCGGCCACGGTCTTGGACATCAGCGGGAAATAGCCGGTGAGGCAGCCGATGGCGAAAATTAACGGCTGGTCCGGATGAGACCAGGGTTCTCCGGGCAGGCCGAATTGCTCGAACAGAGCCGCGGCCAGGCCGCTGCCGCCGATGTGCTTGTTTTTGTCGCCAAAAGTGACGATCTCGCTTTTGCCCCTGTGCAGGTGGATGATACAGACGCGGAATGCGGCATCAGACATCACAGGTCCCTCCCACGCAGACATGTTCGGGTTTTTCGCGCAGTTCAAGGCAATCGTGAGGGCAGAATTCCACGCATTGTCCGCAATGAATGCATACATGAGGCTGACCGGCTTGGTCGAGATAAACGGCATCCACGGGGCAGGCCTCGGCGCACAGACCGCAACGGATGCACTGCCGCATCTTGACGATCACCCCGCCGCCCTTGCGCTGGGAAAAGGCTCCAGTGGGACAGGCCAGGGCGCAGGCTGCGGGCTCGCAAGCCAGGCAGAGCCGAGCTTCAAAGCCGGTGGTAAGGCCCCCGCTGGATCTGATTCGAATCCCGGACGCGAGCCAGGAAAATTTTTTGTGCACGAGGCGGGCGCAGGCCAGGGAACATGAATGGCAGCCGATACAGCGATCCATGCGCGTTGCGCGCAAAATTTTCATCGTCTTCCTCGATATCCTTGGAGAAGTGTGGATCCCGCTGGTTGGGCGCGGGTCGGAAGGCAAGAATATTTGCATAAAAAGAGTCAGCTGTCGAATTTGCTGTCATGGACATGCATGTAGCATTGACATGTCTTTGACAGTTCGTTGACATCCAAAAGGAAAAAGGCAAGTTTCATGAAAATATCTGGAGGGTTGCCATGTCGCGATGGCTGCGGATTTTTTTTCCTTTGCTCCCTTTTTTTCTGATATTCGAGTTCTCCCCGGCGTCGGGGAGCGACCGCGTCTTTGTGAGCCTTTCGCAAGAGGAACGGGCTTGGCTCATGGCCAATCCATTCAAACAAATTCTTTGGTACAACGAAAAATGGTCGTGGTCCCTTTTAAATGACAAGGTTTTCAGGACGTGTTTTGAGCAATTCGTTCATATTCCAGACGTGGTCGGTAAGCCCAGCTGACATGAAGGGAGTAGTAGGGCGTCCATGACGTTTCGTCA
>Ga0209614_1000325_pt1 | contig 43986 bp, 34 predicted proteins | sample BlaSprsedimmetaG_FD_185484 | JGI IMG/M metagenome (GOLD analysis project Ga0209614, IMG submission 185484) | Hot spring sediment bacterial and archeal communities from California, USA to study Microbial Dark Matter (Phase II) - Blank Spring... ...
ATCCCCGGTACCGATTACCGGCGCCGCTGGGGATAGGAGGCCGCTGACATGAGCCATGACATGACCGCTATCAACGAAAGCGTCCGGCAGGAAAGCCAGGTGGTGGAGCGTATCCTGATGGAGATGGGCCAGGTCATCGTGGGCCAGCGGGACTTGCTGGAACGCATGATCATTGCTTTGTTGAATTCGGGCCATATCCTTCTGGAAGGTGTGCCCGGGTTGGCCAAAACCCTGGCTGTGAAGACCCTGGCAAGGGTTTTGGACCTGAGGTTCAGCCGTATCCAGTTTACCCCCGATCTGCTTCCCGCGGACCTGACCGGCACCATGGTGTTCAACCCCAGAACATCCGAGTTTTCTACCAAGAAGGGCCCGGTATTCACCAATCTGCTGCTCGCGGATGAAATCAACCGCGCTCCCGCCAAGGTACAGAGCGCGCTGTTGGAAGCCATGCAGGAGTTGCAGGTGACCATCGGGGATAACAGCCATGCCATTGTTCCTCCCTTTATGGTCATGGCCACCCAGAATCCGATTGAACAGGAAGGGACCTATCCACTGCCTGAAGCCCAGGTGGACCGTTTCCTCATGAAGGCCCGCGTGGATTACCCCAGCCTGGAAGAGGAACGTGCCATTGTGGAACGCATGGCGGATAGCGAGGACTTGGAAGTGACGGCCGTGTGCACCGAAGAAGATGTTTTTCGCATGCAACAGGCCGTGCGCATGGTTTACGTGGATGAGAAGATCCGGGAGTACATCCTGAACCTGGTTTTCGCCACCCGTGATCCCGCCGCGGCCGGAGTCAAAAAACTGGCGCCCATGATTCGTTTCGGGGCATCCCCGCGGGCATCCATCTTTTTAACCCGCACGGCCCGTGCCCTGGCGTTTATTCGCCGCAGGGGATATGTGACGCCCGAGGATGTCAAAGAGGTCGGGCGCGATGTGTTGCGTCACCGCCTGATTTTGACCTACGAGGCCGAGGCTGAAGAGCTGACCGCCGATGATCTGATCACGGAAATTTTCGACAACGTGGTGGTTCCCTGAAGGGGTCGCCCAGGTGAGATGAATGGCCAAGAAAAAGAAAAAACAACTGCGCCAGCGGATTAATCCTGAGAAGTCCAACAAAATGATCTACGCCGTGGGGGGAGGACTGTTTGTGGTCATGTCCATGGTCCTGCTGCTGATGTTGCGCAGCGGGGAAATGCCCGAAAATCCCGCCGAGATCATGAAAAGCAGCTTGGGATACGTGGAAAAGACCGACGGCGTGCTGGACGTGCAAACCGATGCCGAAGCCGCAAGGGTGGTTATCGTTTACGAGCCGGCGGAGCGGGTAAACATCGTCCAGGTGGCTCAATACGCGGGCGTAAGGGTCTCTCACCGCTTGCCGGACCGGGAAGTGGAGATTCGCCTCAGTCGTTTCCGTCCGGAAAACGTGGAGTATCAATTCTGGGTGTTGAACGGTCGGGTGGTGCGTTACAAGGTCGTGGAAGGAGGGCCATCCCCGGAAAGTTTGCCCACGGATTCCCCACTGCCGGTTGAACCAATAAAGTAATCACCACAATCGTTGCAATAGTATTGCGTTTGCAGAGGAGAACGGGCGCACTTGTGTGATTCTTTCCAGCGGATGATCAGCGCCGCCGCCGCGGTAAATAACAGCACGGTCAGGGGATAGGCCAGGTAGGCGTAGATCAGAAAAGCGAAATAGGTTCCCAGTACCAGCAAAGCGGTAATCAATACCAGGGGCAGGGTATCGTGACTGCGGTGATCGGATTCATTCTCAGCCCGGACCACGGCCATGGATCCACATCGGGGGCATGCGGGGGGCGATTCCGGTTTAGTCATCCCCTTCCGCTGGGTTCTGGATCAGTATCCGGCGTGAAATGGCCGGTATGTAGTCGGAAAACCCCTGGTCCGGGATTGCGTGCCGGGAGGCTTCCAGAAAAATGGCCAGTTTGGAATCAAGCAGGTCAATGGCGTGAAGGGCCATGGCTTCCCGGGTTTTTGGAACTTCCGGGCTGCCGAATTCCCGCTCGCCGTGATGGGAAACGATCAGGTGTTGCAGGTGCAGGCGTATTTCTTCAGGTATGCCGGGAACCCGGCGGCAGAGATCGTTGAACATTTCCAGGCTGATAACAATATGGCCCAGCAACCCGCCCTGGAAAGTGGCCTGGATCGCGGGTTCAGCGCTAAATTCCCTTAATTTGCCCAGGTCGTGCAGCAGGGCCCCCATAAGCATGATGTCGCTATCCAATTCATAGTGATCCGCTACCATTGCGGCCAGGCGCACCATGGAGTCGGTGTGTTCCAGCAGGCCGCCGATGCGGGCGTGATGGATTTTCTGTGCGCCGTAGTGGCGGCTGAATGCTTCGCCGTGGTTGAGCGAGAATGCTTCCAGCAAATGGTTCAATTCGGGGTTTTTCAGGCGTTGAGACACAAAAGCGATCATGGCGTCAAAGCGGGCGTCTACGTCAAATGCCGCGTTTTCACTGAAGTCTTTGCCGTCTACGTCCATGTTGTCGGAAATTTTCTGCACGTTCCGGATATGGATCTCCCGGCGGCCATGGTACTCGCGCACTGTGCCGCTTACAGTGAAAATTTCTCCGGCGGTTATTGCTTTTTCCACTTTTTCCACGTGATCCCACACCTTGGCGTCCATTTTTCCGGTTCGGTCCATCAGGGTCAATGCCAGGAAGAGGGATCCGTCCTTTTTGTGGCGGCGGCTGATCTGGACAACCCGGAAAGGGGCCTCAACCGCCTGGCCGGATTTCAAATCCGAAATCCATTGCGTTTTGACATGCTGGAACAGGGTCATGGAGCCTCCGACGCCAGGCGGTTTTCCACCCGGTATGATATTTTGATCTCATCCAGCCAGCCGGACACCCGGTTTTCCGTTTGCAGGGTGCGCAGGTGTTTTTCGATCATGGGAGCCATATCCACCAGGCTGCGAGCGGGCAGGTTGAGGCTTCTCTGGACGGGAAGGTATTGCTGCCGGTAAAACTCCTCGATTTCGGTGAACGGTATGGTGATTTTCATCTGGAAGTTGTCTTTCAACACTTTTTCATACATGACCCGTTCCCGGATGAAGGGCTTTAAATCCTCCCGGGTCATATCGAATCGTTCCAAAAGCAAAATCACCTTTTGCAGGGAGCCGGCTTTGCGGATAATGGCGGTTTGCAGGGGATTGTAGTCTTCAGCGGTCAGTTGAATCTCTTCGCGGTATTCCAGCCAGGCGACTTTGTAATGGATCAGGTCCTCCAGTACCCGAAGGTAGAAGTCGCGCTCACTTTCATGGGGCGCGCGGAAAAACGGGTAGATCAACAGTGCGCGATCGATGTCGGAAAGGGTGATGATTTCGTTGTTGACCACCGCGGCGATGCGGTCCACCGTAAGGATGCGGCCGGATAGTGGACAGGTAAGGCTGAGCCATGCCGCCAGTACAATGATGCGAAGTTTAGAAAACATTGCCGAATCCGATTTTGACCAGGAAGGGGTTGTTCGCGCGGTCTCTGTTGATGTTCCAGGCGAAGTCCACGCGAATGGGCCCCAAAGGCGTGATGTACTTGATGCCGAAACCCAGGGCGGTTTCCAGCCGTTTCAGGCTGAATTCAGCGGTATCGGCAAAGACATCGCCGATGTCGGCGAATACACACACCTGGAATCCCTCCGTGGGAATGAGATACAGTGGTTGTGCCGCTTCAATATTAAACAACACGATGGCGTTGCCCCCCCTGGGGGCTCCGGTCCGGGAATCGATGGGGCCCAGGCGGTCATTGCCGGTGCCGCGAAAGGTATGAATCCCGCCCGCAAAAAACCGCTCGGTAATGGACATATCCCCGGAGGCGAATCCATTGCGTATCGATAGTGAAAGGGTTCCATGGCGGAACAGGGAAAAATTTTTCTGGTAGTTCCAGAAGAATTTGAAAAAAGAGTACTCTTTTTCCAGCAGAGGAAATCCGATAATCAGGTTGGATGAAAAGAATTCACCCCGGCTGGGATTAAAGGGATTGTCCCGCTGATCATTCACGTAGAGCAATGAAAAGGCGGTTGTGTCAAAGGGTTGGTCGATGCGGTCGATATCATCCGGAGTAATGTCCAGTTCCGTCAGCCGGGTACGGTACCATTTCAGGGAAGCGGAAATGTAGGAAGATTGCGCGATCCGGTGGATTACGGACTGGCTGATCCCGGAACGGATGTACTTGTATGAAGGGTAGACCTGATCTTCTTGCCAGAAGCGCAAAGAGGAACTGAGGCGGCTGCGCAGAAAATAAGGGGTATCAATGGAAACCGCCCAGCGTCGCTCTTTGGGACCCGCCTGCAGCATGGCGGAAAACGAGGAATAGGAAGAAAAGAAATTCTGCTGTTGGAATTCCAGGGTACCGCGGTAACCGCGCCGGTCTTCCCATCCCAATCCAAAACCGTAATAGCGGCTGTTGTCCGGTGTGATCTTGATCATGACATCGATCACGCCGGGAGTTTTGCGGATCTCCTCGATGGTGATATCGTTAAACGCGGGGCTGTTTTCCAGCTCGGCTTGGAATTGCGCTAAGCGGTCCCGATTGAACGCGTCGCCTTTCTGCAAGGGGAAAAGTGAGCGGATCAATTCACGCTGAGCCTTGGAGGCTTCGAGGATGATCAGATCACCGGTGAGAAATCGGGGTCCCTCATGAATGGTGATGAGGATGGACTTGCGGATGCCAGCGGATATCTCATCCCCCACCCGGATATCTGTGTATCCCCGGATGCGGTAGTGGCGGGCGATGCGTTGCAGGTCCTCGCTGAAACGTTGGGGGACAAAAGGTTCTTTCGGCCGGGTCTGGATCAGTGTCAGGATCTCTTCGCGCTTCAGCAGGCGGTTGCCGCGTAGTTGAATGGATTCCACCAATACCTGGCGGCCTTCGCGGATGTCGAAGAGAATGTTCGCCTTGGATCGTCCCAGTTCGGGAATCATTTTCACCACAACCTGGGGAAAGCCGTTGAAATAGTAATAGAGTTTCAACACCTCCAGGTCCACCTGCAAGGAACGCAGCCTGAGATAAACCAGCCGGTCGAAAACCTGGTCGTCCGTTTTGGTGATTTGACGCAATTTATCATCCGCGATGGCCTGGTTCCCCTTAAAGGCGATGGTTCCCAAGGCATAACGTCGTCGCCGCTCCACGTTAAAGGTGATGGTCTTGACATTTTCAGTGGTGGTGATACTGGATTCCACCCGGGCATCCAGGAAGCCCTTGTTTTTCAGGTGGCGCAGGATTCGGGCGCGGCTTTCCGTTTCCGCCCATATTTCAAAAACCTTGCTTTTCCAGATTGACTCGATCAGGCCCATGCGTTCGCGCATGCCCAGGAAGCGGAATTCATAACGGTATCCCGGGTCAATGGCAACAGTCAGGTGGACCCGGGATTTTTCGCTATCCAGAAAATCTTCGCGGATTTCGATTTCCGGGAAATAGTGGTGGGATCTGCGCAGGATGGTGCGGATCGACTCAATGCGCTTATGCAATTGCCGGGGGATGTAACGTCTGGAGTTCAGAATTTTTATAAAACGCGCCTTCATCAAGGGCCGGGTCATCTCCAGCGTCAGTTCAGATATGCGAGTGATGCGACCGGTTTTTACCCTGAATACGATTGTGGCTTCCGCGGCTTCCACATCGGACAGAACCTCTGCGGATATCTGTGGAGAAAAATACCCTTCGGATTTCAGGTGAGCGCGAATCTCCCCCACGGCTTTGTCCATGTCGCCGTTGTAGAGGTAAGCTCCCCTGCGCAGAGAAAACACGGCCTGATGCAGGCGCTTGGTTTTCAGGCCCATATCGTGTTCAAAACGCAGGCCGCGGATCCGCAACCGTCGTTCCAGGAGAAAAGTCAGGTTTATTTCATTTTTTGGAAGCGTCTGTACCTTAACGGTGATATCCAGGAAACGTCCCATCTGGAATAGGTGGTCCATGGCTTTGCGGACCAGCTGGGCGTTGTATTTCTCTCCCGGGGCGAGGTTGACCAGGGCGTGAAAGCTTTCCGGCCTTGAAGGCGGAAGTCGCCGGTTCAGGTAACGAAAATCAATCCCGCGGATGCGATACTGAGACAGATCGGTATGTTGCGCGCGCAGGAGGCCCGGCTGGGTGAGTACAAACAAGAGAAACATCATCACGACCCGGCGCGCAGACAAAATCATGTCAATACCGCCTCCGGCGGTAACGGATATCGATGCTGAAATTTCCTTCCTGGTTGCGCATGCCGATAAGGGAGATGGCGGGCGACAACTGGTATTGCAGGTAGTAAATCTCCTGGCGCAGGCTGCTGATGTTGGTTGAATAAACGATCAAGAGGTTTTGGGCGATCGATGTGCCCACGGTCAGGCGTGATGTTCCCTCCCTGGCGGTCCCCGCGATTACCGGGTCGATCTTCATGACCAGGTCGACGCCGAGTTTGCGGGCGCGTTTCTGAATCTCATCGGTGAGTTGAGAGGTGATCAGTCCGGTGGTGCCGATCTGTGAGCTCATTTCCGTTGATGTGGGGCGCTTGAAAAGCTCACCCAGAGAGAGCAGGGCCAGGATGTCCTGCTGAGATAGCGGCGGAGAGGACTGAAACTCGGGTTGCAGGCGGGATGAAACTCCCTTTATATTGAAACGGATACGGTAGTTTTTGATAAAGGTCTCGGATTCCAGGTTGATCACCGGGTCAATGACGAAGCGGTTGTTGAAGGTCACTCGTCCCTTGAGTAGGTTGAATTTATGGTCGGAGAAAAAAATCTCTCCGCGGCGGCTTTCCAATGATCCTTCCAGCCTGGGGAAATCCGGAGTCCCGGTGAGATGAAGGTTAAGTGCGCCTGTAATATCGCCGAAAGAGTTGTGCATGCGGATGTTGTCTTTACCGGTTAATTTCAGGTCGAAATCCAGCAGTTTCATCAGGCCCGATCCCGCCGAATCCGTTTCCGGATCAGTGTAAAACGATATGCCCTCATCCACTTCCCGTTCCCACACGCCGTCCCTGAAGTTCAAATTGCCCTGTACCAGCAGTTTTCGGTCCCTCTGTTTTAACGTCAGGTCGGCATCCATGGTAAACACCGTACGGTCAATGGGATACAGGGTCATGTTGCGACCGGAAAGGCTGAAAAACAGGTTCTGAATTTCACCCTGCTTCAGGGTAAGCATGCCGTTGCCCTCAATCGGCCCGCCGCCCATGCTGGCACGAAACGATTGCAGTGAGAAGGCGCCGTTGTCGAATGTGATGAATCCCTGGAAGTCTTCCAGGGCATGAGAAAAGTTGGGAATGGAAAACGTGGTCCCATCGAAGCGGACGATGCCTCGGATATCGGTTTTTCCGGACGGTGGTTTGGAAATCTGACCCGTCATATCCAACCGTCCATGGTTGTGTTTCCAGGGAATGACAAAGTTCAGGTCCTGCAACTGGATTCTGAAGTCCCCCTGCATGCGGTTGTTCTGCAGTGAGAGTTCCAGGTTCAAGGGTGAACTGGTTTCCATCCGCGTCAGTTTCCCCTCGGCCTTCAGCGCAAAATCGGAAAAATCAGTACTGATCGCGGCTGTTCCAACCAGGGTTCCCTTGCGTTGCAAAGAGAGATGCAAATCGGTTACCGAAAATGCGACTGTGATGGGGTCATTCAGGAACGTGCCCGATCCGGAAAAATTCACGTCGGCGTATCCGAAAAGATCTTTGGTCAGGCGCTCCATGTTGATGCCGGTGCAGGAACCCTCCAATGCGTATTCCCGGCGGGTGTAATCAATGGTCAGGTCCGTGGCGCCTTTTCCCTCCATAAAGAGGTAGGTAAGGTTCGTTAATTCGAGGCTTTCGGTGTCGGTTTGAAAGGCGCCCGAGAGATCGTTAAAAGGAATGCCATTGAAGTTCAGTTGGGGAGAAGAAAAGTTCCCACTGATTCGGGGCAGGTCGGCACCCTTTTTCAGGCTGTACACACAAGTGCCCGATCCATCACCTTCAAGGTCGATATCCAGATCCAGGATGCGGAATATCCCGGCCACGGAGCCATCCACCCGGGGAAAGCGAATCTTTAGGTGATCGTTATCACTGCTGAACTCCGCCCTGCCTTGCAGGTGGGGATCGCTGAAATCGAAACGGCCATTCACGGTTTGGTTTTTGCCGTTGATGATCCCGGCCAGTGTTTGGATCGGGACGCCGTTGGCGCGGGTGTTGTTTACCTCCAGGTGGCTGACGAAGTCGAGCCGTTTCCCGACCTTGTTGAGATCGAGGTCGAAGCGTCCTTGTCCCCCCGCGACTTTCCAGGGTTTCAAAGAGATGCCGGTATAGAATGCCAGGTATTTTTCCGTCCGGCTGAAATCTGAGAGGGTTCCCCGGGCGGTCAATCGCAGCCGGTTCCGACGGCCGTCACTTTCGCCCTGGAGTGCCATGGAGCCGAAGTCCGTCTCTAATCCGGATGATTCAAAGGTGGCGAATTTTTTTCTGCCATCGTACGTAAACCGGATCGGCCCGCGCGGATTGAATTCCGCCAGGGGGACCGGAAGCCTGTCCACCTGAACGTGTCCGCTGTATTTGCTTCCCTTGATTCGGATTTCTCCTTCAATCAAGCGACCGGAGAGGGGGACACTGTCGTAGATTTCAATGATGCGCGTCAGCTTGGCGCCCGAGAAATCCCTGAGGTTCAGATAAACCGCTTCTTCCCGGTTCGTGACGTAGAGTTGCCCGCGAAGCCCGTTTTCTGTGGCCGAGAGGTTGACATCGATGCGTTTGCTTTGGCTGTTCCATTGCGCGGTTCCCCGGACGGCACGAAAGCTTTCTTTGTTGACCTCCATTTCCGGGAAACGAAACCGACCGTTGATCGACAATTCACCATCGGGGCCGCTCGCCACCTCTGCGTTGGCGTACGCCATGCCGCGGGTACTGAGAGCGCCCAGAAGGGGTTCCAGAATATGAAATGCGGAACCGCGGAAGCCGATGTTGACTTTGAATCCCCCGTTGGGAGAGGAACGCCCGTTCCCTGACAGTTGGAAATCCGCGGTGTTCCAGGCGAATCGATGGACTTGGATCCGTTGCCCCTGTTGAGAAATCGTGGCGCTCACATCGCCTTCAACACGCACCAGTTCTTTGCTGAACGGAAAGATGATTTTCATGTGGGGGGATTTCAGGCTGTAATACAGTTGTTCTTCCACTTTATAGGATTTGAGATCCACGTTCAGCAATTCCACCAGGTACTTGCCGGCGGAAAATCTGAAGCTTCCGCTATTGATGTTGACGCGGTTGAGCATGAAGGGCGCGCTTTTGTCCGCGGCGCTTTTTTGCGGGGATGGAGCCATTACGATACGCGGTGAATCCACTTTCAGGTTGATGCGTCGGGATGATGAAAAAAGTGAGGAAAGGGGGATCGTGATCCGGGCGGATTTAAATGATATGCGGGAACCGGGAGAAACGGGAAGAGAGTCAATCCCGTGGATGCGAACTCCCGGAGGAAACAGGTTCAGGCTGAGTTGTGAAAAGTTGATGGGGCGGGTCAGGCGGCGATTGATCTGGTGAAAAGCAACGGTTTTCAGGCCGAAATAGAGCCCAACCAGCAGCAGGAGGGTAAAAAAAAACCAATGATCCTGCGGTGTTTACGTCTCACAATGTCCTATTTTTTAACCTTTTTCCAGTCTTCCAGGAACCGGGCCATGCCTTGATCGGTCAGGGGATGGTTCAGCAGGCGGTCCAGGGTGGAGAAGGGCACGGTGGCGATGTCGGCACCGATGAGGGCGGATTGGACGAAATGCAGGGGGTGGCGGATTGAAGCCACGATCACCTCGGTCTGGATGTCGTAGTTGCCAAAGATCTGTACGATCTGTTCCACCAGCTCCATGCCGCTGCCGGAGATATCGTCGATGCGTCCCACGAAGGGCGAAACGAAGGCAGTCCCGGCCTTGGCGGCCAGCAGGGCCTGGGAGGGAGAAAAAACCAAAGTGGTATTGGTGCGGATGCCCAGTTCGTACAAGCGCCGGATCACCTTCAGACCTTCACTGTTGATGGGAACCTTGATGACCACGTTCTCCGCCATATCGGCGTAGCGCCGGGCTTCCTCCACCATGGCGTCGCTGTCCAGGGCCGTCACCTCAACCGAGACGGGACCGGGCACCAGGGCACAAATCTCTTTCACCAGCGGCAGGAATTCGCGGTTTTCCCGGGAAACCAGGCTGGGATTGGTGGTGACTCCATCCACCATGCCCATGTCCAGGCCGCGGCGGATCTCGTCAAGGTTGGCGGTGTCGAGGAAAATCTTCATAGATGGCCTCCAGCGCGCATTATACCAGATTCACCAACGGGTTCAAACCCGGACGGATTCTTTTTCCCGTCGACTGCTCAGACTCTCGCTTGGCGGGAAACAAAGCCCAGACGGGTTTTGATCCATTCGCCGAGGGAATCAAAGATGGCATAGAAGGTCGGCAGGATGATGAGGGTGAAAAATGTGGAAGTGGTGAGTCCGCCCAGGATCGCCACACTGATGGGAGCCCACATCTGCGCCCGCCCCTGGGATCCGGGGAAAAGCCCGGGCAGCAGGGCGGGGAGAGCCAGGGGCAGGACCCCGAAAATGGTGGTAATGGCGGTCATGACAATGGGGCGCATGCGATCCTTGCCGCCCTGCACGATGGCGTGGTACTTCTCCATTCCCTGGTTTCGCAGGGTGCGGATGTGGTCAATGAGAATAATGCCGTTGTTGACCACGATGCCGAACAGGGTCAGCAGCCCAAGGTAAGAGGTGTTGTTCAAGGTGATGCCGGTCAGGGTGAAAAACAGGGCTACGCCGAATAGGGCCAGCGGTACGGTGAGCAGGATGGTAAAGGGGTGGACAAAAGACTCAAACAGGGAGGCCATGATGATGTAGATAAACACCAGGGCCAGGATGATCGCCAGGTTGGTGCCCTGCTGGGATTCCTGGAATTGTTGCCAGCGACGGCCGAAACTCCAGGAATAGCCTTCCGGAAAGGGTATTGTGGCCATGGCGGCGGTAATGGTTTCCGACAACTGCATCATGCCCTGAACGTTGGCGTTGGCGGTGATGCTCAGCCGGGATTTTTTGTTTTCCTTTTGAATCGACATCGATCCCATGCGGTACGAAAAGTCGCTGACCGCGGATAGGGGAATGCGTTGGGTTCCGGTTTGCAGGGCGATGTTGCGCAAGTCGTCCTGGCTCAGGGTATCCGCGTTCCTCAGGTTGAGGATGATGTCGATTTCCTTGTTTTCCGTCTTGAATTTGCCGATGGGGCGATCTGAAATCGAGTTCTGGATGGTGCGGGCCACGCGGCGGCTGTCCACGCCGGAGCTTTCGGCCCGGTTGCGATTTACCGTTACCAGCAACTGGGTGTCACCGCCCTCCAGGTCGGAGGTGACGTCTTCGATGATATCGAGTTTGCTCAGGGCATCCATGACCCGGGGAGCCAGCTCGGTCAGGCGGGTGAAATCCGGCCCGATCAACTCCACCCGCATGCCGCCCGATGCACCGCCGCGATGGCGGCGCTCGCCGAATTCAAAACTGATGCCCGCATCGCGGGGCAGGGTTCTCTTGACCGTTTCCTTGAGTTCGGCGATTGTGGGTCCGGTTTCTTTCAGGTACATGGAAACCTCGCCGCGGTACCGTCCGCGCCGGCTGCGTTCGGTACCATAGTCCGTGGTAAATGTTTCCACCGCCCACTTGTCCTGGTTACGTACGATGATCGATTCGTAGCGGTTGAACAGGGCCTGCATCTCTTCCAGGGTGATGCTGCGCGGCATATACACCTGCAATTCCAGTTGGCGCTCTTCCGATCCCGGCATGAACTCCCTCTCGATCCCTGCCAGCATGACAAAGGTGGAAACCAGAATGGACGCGGCCGCCAGTACGGTGACCAGGCGGGTTTTCCATGAGCGGATTGTCCAACTTACCACTTTTTCATACCCGTTGGTGGCGTGAACCAGCCAGCGCGCCTTGGGTTTGGACTTGCCGGTGAGCAGGCGGCTTCCCGCCAGGGGAATAAAGGTCAGGGATACCACCAGGGAGGCGATCAGTGCCAGGGAGATGGTGAGGGCGAAGTCACTCATCCAGCGACCGAATCCGGATGAAGACATGAAACCCAGGGAGGCGAACACAACCAGTGTGGTCAGGGTGGAGGCTGTGACCGCCATGGCCACTTCACTGCTGCCGCGTACCGCGGCTTCCACCGGGGCAAGTGCCTTTTCCTGGCGCATGCGGAAAATGTTTTCCAACACCACCACGCCGTTGTCCACCAGCATGCCCACGGCCATCATCAGGCCGCTTAATGAGATGATGTTGATGGAAATGGAAGAGTTGAACACCGCCCGGTACAGGTACATGAAACTGAAGGTGAACACCAGGGCCATGGGAATGGCCACCGCGATAATCACCGTACTGCGCAGTTTGCGCAAAAAGAAGAGCAACGTGAGAACCGCCAGCAAGCCGCCGATCAGTCCGGCGATGGACAGGTCTTTCAGGCTTAGCAGGATCTCTTCGGACTGGTCGTGAAAATAGAGGGTCTGCAGGCCCGCCAACTGGCCGTCGTCATAACCCATCTCTCTCATAACGGTACGCACCCGTTGACACACATCCACCACGTTGGCGTTGGATGCGCGATAGATGCGGAAACTGATGGCTTCATGACCGTTCAAGCGATAAAAGGACTCTTTGCGCGGGTAGTCGTAGGTGATGTCGGCCACATCACGGATGCGCAGCCCCTTTTCGTTCAGAGGCAGGCGGGAAATTTCTTCAGCCACTTTCAGTTCGCCGGGAATCCGGACCAGGTAGCGGCGACGGCTGCTGTCTTTTTCTTCCTCCAGGTGGCCGGCCGAGATGTTGATGTTGTTGTTGCGGATGGTGGAGACCAGGTCGATGATGTTGATGCCTGATGAGTAAAAGGCGTCGGGGTGCAGGTGAATCATCAACTGCTTATTGCGAATGCCGCGGATATCCACGTTGGCCACGCCTTCGATGCGCTCCAGGTCGGGCTGGATCATATCCTCGGCCTTCTGGTAAAGCGTATGCAGGGGCATGCCCGGCACGGTGAGGCTGAAAGAGATGACGGGGAAATCCGAGGTAGACCAGCGCCGGATCTGGATGCGTTCGACATCATCGGGCAGCTTGTCGCGGATCTGGTCGACCTTGTCACGGATCTCCATGGAGGCCAGGTCCATGTTGGTGCCGTTTTCGAACTCCATGTGGATGCGCGCGCTGGATGAATGGGAAGTGGAGCGCAGGACCTTGAGGTTGTTGATGGTGGCCAGGATGTCTTCCAGGGGCCGGGTGATGGTACGTTCCACCTCTTCCGGCGAAGAGGAAGGGTAAGGGACCCAGACCATGAGTCCCGGGAAAGAGATGTCGGGCATCATCTCCAGGGGCAGGCGCACCAGGGAGATAATGCCGATGGTGACGAACACCAGCATGGCCACCACGACCGTTACCGGGCGTTTCAGCGAGAATTGAGGCAGGTTCACCGGGCGTCCTCCACCGGGGAGGGCGCCGGTTTATCCGGAACCACCAGGCTGTAGACAATAGGGATAAAGACCAGGGTCAGGAAGGTGCCGAAGATGAGTCCGCCGATCAGGGTGACGGCCAGGGGAATGCGGATTTCAAAGCCCTCTTGGGTGTCCAGAGCCATGGGCAGCAGGCCCAGTACCGTGGTAATGGTGGTCATCAGGATGGGGCGCCAGCGAACGCGGGCGGCCCGCAGGATGGCCTCACGCCGGGAGAGGCCCCGGGACTGTAGTTGGCTGGTGTAGTCCACCAGCACGATGGCGTTGTTGACGATGATTCCCGACAGGATAACCAAACCGATGAGCACGATGACATTAATGGAAATTCCCGCGATCAGGCCCGCCGCCACCACGCCGATAATGCCCAGGGGAATGGTAAACATGATGATAAAGGGTTTGCGGAAAGATTCGAACTGAGATGCCATAACCAGATAGACGAGGAATACCGCCAGCAGGATGGCAAACACCATGGAACGGAAAGCCACGTCACGTTCCTGACTTTGGCCGGCCAGGCGGATGCGGCAGTCATCCGGGTGGTTGATGGATTCCGCGGCTTTCATGATGCGCGAAGAGGCGCTTTCCAGGTCGATGCCAAAGATATTGGCGGTCACAACCGCGGCCTTCTGCTGGTGCATGCGGCGGATTTCCGCCGGGCCTTCGCTGATGCGCACGTCGGCGATGGCACGCAGGGGGACGTTCAGCCCCAGGCCGTTGCGTACGTGGATGCGGCGGATCTTTTCCACCTGGTCGCGGAAGTTTTCTGAAATGCGCACCCGGATATCCACTTCCCGGTCACTCTCAATAAATTGGGTGGCCACGTTGCCTTCGATCTTGTCCCGCAACTGTTCGCCCACGCTGTTGATGGTCATGTTCTGTGAGGCCAGCACGGCGCGGTTGAACAGGATCTGCACTTCGGGGTAGCCTTCTTCCATGGAGGATTTGATGTCGATCAGGCCTTCAATACCGCGCATTTTCCCTACAAGCTCGTCCGAAACCCGTTTTAATTCGTCCAGGTCGTTGCCGGAGATGACCACCTCCAGCGGCGCCTTGAAAGAGAAGAGGCGGGGACGGTAGACTTTTATCTTCAGGTCCCGCATGGAATCCAGCTCGGATCGTACCCGGTTCATAACTGCTTCTTCCCTTTTTCCCAGAATGCCCGGCTTGAGACGGATGGTGAGCTCGGAGAGGTTTTCCCTTTCTTCCTGGAAAGAGATACCGCCCCGGGAGCCTTTACCCATCAGTTCATAAACGCTTTCCACTTCGGAATAATCCTGCAGGCGGCGCGTGATTCCGGACACGGTTTCGGTGTTTTCCGCCAGCGAAGTGCCCGGAGTGAATTCGATGTTGACCAGGAATTCCCCCTGAGAAATCACGGGGATCAACTCCTGGCCCATGAAATTGAAGGCCGTGATGGACAACAAAAAGATGCCGAGTACGGTGAACAGAATCAGGCGGCGCCGGGACAGGGAGCGTTTCTGTATTCGTCCGTACCAGGCAAAAGCCCGCTCATACACCCGGTCCAGAGGACGGAAAACACGCTGGAAAAGGCGGTTGATGTGATCTTTCGAGTCTTCTCGCCGCAAGGCGGTATACAGCATGGGCACCAGGGTCAACGACACCACCAGAGAGGCCAGCAGAGAAAACGTCACCGTCAGGGCCATGTCGCGGAACAATTGCCCGGCCACACCTTCCACGAATACAATAGGGAAAAAGACCGCAACCGTGGTAAAGGTTGAGGCGGTAACGGCGCTGGCCACTTCGGACGCGCCGGTCAGGGCCGCGTTGTACAGGTCTTTGCCCTGCTCGCGTTGGCGTTGGATGGACTCCAGTACCACGATAGAGTTGTCCACCAGCATACCGATGCCCAGGGCCAACCCACCCAGGGAGATGATGTTGAGCGTGATGTCGAAAGAAAACATGAGAAAAAAAGTGATGATAACGGAGATGGGAATGGCCAGGCCGATGATAATGGTAGTGCGCAGGTTTTTCAGGAAGTAGAGGAGCACCAGTATGGCCAGGATTCCGCCCATGATGGCGGTGTTGATCACCTGGTTGATTGTGCTCTTGATAAACCTTGCCTGGTTGGTGATGAGTTCGTATTCCAGGCCGCGGGGGCTGAGGATGTCGTTTTCCACTTTTTTCAGCCGGGCAGTCAGGGCATCCGCCACCTTGACGGTGTTGGCGTCCGCCGCACGGTATACCGCCGCCTCAATGCATTCCCGGCCGTTGATGCGGGAAATCACTTTGCGCTCTTTGTATCCGCGGAAGACTTTGGCCAGGTTCCCCAGTTTGATGGGAATGTTGTCGCGTTTATCGATAATGATTTCGTTGATCTCGTCCACGGTCTTGAATTCGTTGACCGTGCGCACCAGGTATTGGCTGTCCTCCTGTTTCAGAATCCCTGCAGACAGGTTGACGTTTTCCTGGGCCAGGCGTTGGGCCACCTGGGCGACCGAGATATTGAGCAGGCTGAGTTGGCGTTCATCCAGATCGATGTGGATCTCGTCTTCCAAACCGCCGGAAATGGAACAGGAAGCCACGCCTTCAATGCTTTCAATCGCCTGCTTGATGTCGGTTTCCGCCAGGTAACGGATGCGACCCAATCCCGGTTCTCCGGTGATGCCCAACTTGGCGATGGGCTCGGTGTTGGGATCGTAGCGCAGGATCACCGGCTTGCGGGCATCCACCGGCAAATTGAGCAGGTCCAGTTTCTCCCGCACTTTCAAGGTGGCGAAGTCCATGTTGGTGTGCCAGGCGAACTCCACGGTGACTTCAGACATTTCCGCCCGCGAGATGGAAGAGATATTGACCACGTTGTCCACGACGCCCACGGCTTCTTCCACGGGTTTGGTGATGATGTGCTCGATCTCGGCCGGAGCCGTCCCGGGGTATTCGGTTTTGATGGTTAGGGTCGGATAGGAAATGTGGGGTAGCAAATTGAGGTTGAGGCGGGAGAAAGAGATCATGCCGAAGATTATGGCGGCCACGGAGAACATGAACACCGTTACCGGGTGGCGAAGAGAGAAATGAACGATTTTCATTTGAGGACGCTGACCTCAACACCGTCTTTCAACATTTCCGCCCCCTGGATGATAATGGTGTCACCCTCTTCCAGACCCTCGACGATCTCCACACGATCGTCTTCAGTGACGCCCACGCTTACGGGAGCGGCAACGGCCTTGCCTTCGCGAAAGCGAAACACCAGTACCTGGTCGCGCTGGTAGAGTACGGCGGTGCGGGGGATGACAAGAGCGTCTTCACGGCTGCGGGTCACGATGTTGACCTCCACGAACATGCCGGGCTTCAGGGTGAGGCTGGAGTCGTTCACTTCAATGGTCACCTTGACCGTGCCCGATTGCACGTCGATGCGGGGGTTGATTAACTTGATGTGACCGGTAAAGGTCCGTCCCGGCAGGGTGTCGGAAGAGATCTCGGCATTCATGCCGGCCTGAAGCTTATTGATGTCCGCCGCGGGCACGAAAACCCGGATTAAAAGGGGAGAAAAGTCCTCAACTGTGTACACGTGCTGGTTGGCGGTGACCCGGTCACCCACCTCAATGAGTCGCTGGGTAACGAAACCGGAAACCGGCGCGCGGATGCGCGTGTAATTCAATTGCAGTTCAAGGTTCTTGAAGTTTTCCGTTTTGTTTTCGAATTCAAGGCGGGACTGGCGGTAGCGTGCTTCAGATGCCTGGAAGTCCATATCGGAGATCAGTTCGTTTTCCTTGAGTTCCTGGTTGCGCTGGTGGTTGTTTTTTTCTTCTTCCAGGGTCAGGCGCGCCTGCTCCAACTGGATTTTGGCCTGCTGGTGGCTGATGCGGATTTCGGTGTCATCCAGGCGGGCGAGGATGTCTTTTTCCCGTACCCGGTTGCCCTCTTCGCGCACCACCTCTTGCACGTAAGCAGACAAACGCGCATAAACGTCCACGCTGCGCTCCGGTTCCACGGTGCCGTTTAGCACCAGGTGCGTACGGATCTCGCCACGGGCCGCCGTGCCCAGCCGCACCAGCGGTTTGTCCCCCCCGCCGGCGCGGCGGGCCATGATCTGACGGGCCTGTTCTTCGGAGATGCGCCCCTCTTTCACCGCCTGTTGCAGCCGCGAAGGCATTTGCGCTTTTTCGCCGCCGGATTTTGCGGCGGATTCACTTTTGGCTTGCGGCGGTGAAGTTTTTCCACCCTCGTTTTTGTCTTTTCCGCAACCGGAAAAGAACAGGACCATGATGGCCGGCACAATAAACGCACGCTTCATATTGACTCCTCGTGGGGAAAGTTCCATTTCACCGGGATTTCGTCTGAATTATACGAAATTTTACCCTGCGTGGTTATGCTTTTAGTGTAACATAATTGTAACAACACCGCGGGGAGATCCGGCGGCGACGCGGGAATGCGCCGCCGCCGCAGGTGTTTCAGTGAATTTGTTTTTCGTACCAACCGGAACGATCGGGCTCCTCAGGATTGGTTACCTTCCCGACAGGGTTCTTTTTCAGTTCTTTCAGCAGGTACTCCACCGCGGTTTCCAGGCTGGGATCTTTCCCCTTGGCCACGGCATCCGGGCGGTCGTAGACTTCCACATCGGGATGGATGCCCACGCCTTCCACCACCCACTCACCGTCGGTGCCCACGATTCCCGACATGGGCACCGCGAAACTGGGGCCATCCACCAGCCCCGGGCTCCAGCCGTATCCGATCAGGCCGCCCCAGGTGCGGGTGCCGATCAGGGGACCTAACTTGTGTTTGCGAAACCAGTAGGGGAAGTTGTCGCCTCCCGAGGAGGAGTAGTGGTTGATGAGCATGACCTTGGGGCCGTCGTGGGCGTACATAGGTTCCGGGCGAAGCCTGAGGTCGCGGCGGTGCCAATAACTCACCACGTTGCGGGAAAGCGCTTCTATCATCTTGCCCGGGCTCCAGCCGCCGCCGTTGTAACGGTCGTCGATGATCAGGGCTTGCTTGTGGCGCAACGCGTACAATCCCTTGAACAACTCGCGGTTGCCGTCCACGGCTGTATCCGGCACATGAATGTAGCCGATGCGTCCGCCCGAGAGGCGTTCCACCATCTCACGGCGCTCACGAACCCAATCCAGGTACATGAGCCGGATCTCGGAAACCACGGGGCGGATCCAGAACGTGCGGGCATCCTTGTCTTTGAGGTCGGCTTTAACGGTGATCTCCACGCGTTGGCCCGCGGTATTTTCCAGAAAGGCGTAGGGATTGTCGTTGAGGCTGACATCGGAACCGTTCAGGCGGATGATGTAATCCCCTTCACGGATATCCACGCCCTGCTCGGTCAGAGGGGAGCGGGTCTCTTCGTTCCAGTTTTCACCCGCAAAGATGTGCTGGATGCGGTAGTGTCCGGCTTTTTCATCAGCCGCAAGTACGGCCCCCAGCAGGCCGGTATCCACCCGTTTTACGCGCTTGAAATCCCCCCAGTTCACATAGGTGTGGCCGGCATTCAGCTCTCCCACCATCTCACCGAAAATATAGTCCAGATCGGCGCGATGGGCCACGTGTTCCAGCAGGAGAGCGTATTTCTCTCGGATTGCTTCCCAGTCCACGCCGTGCATGTTGCGCACGTAGAACCAGTCCCGGAAAATGCGCCAGCCCTCGTTAAAGGTCTGGCGCCACTCTTTGCGGGGATCAATCTTCATGCTGAGGTGTTCCAGGTTCAGTTTTCCGGCGCCTTTTTTCTGTCCCGGTTTCACCTCCACGATGCCGTAACCCCGGCCGGCTGCCCGGTACAAAAGCTTTTTGCCGTCGCGGCTGACATCGTATCCCTGGATGCCTTTAAGCACCGCCTTGGCCTGCTTTTTTTCGAGGTCAAAATGGAATAATTCGTCGCCTTTGGTATAGAGCAGCGCGTTTTCAAGGGCCACCAGGCCCCGGTAGTTGTCGGCATCCAGCGGCAGGACCACCACCCGGTCCGCCAGGTGGTTGAATTCAATGCGCGTTTCCGCTTTTTCGCTGGTTTTTTTTTGCCTTCAGACGCTTTCTTTTGGTGCGGATCTACTTCACGGTCGTTTTGCGGCGGGAACAGGGGCGGGGTATCCGTGGTCAGGGGGACGGCATAGATGCGTTCCGCCCGGTTGTAGATGAAATCAAATTCGTAGTTGGAAAAATTCATGCGGAAATCGCGCTTGGAAACAAAAAACAGGTAGCGACCACAGGCGGAGAATTCGGGCGCGTAGTTGTCAAAACCATCATGAAACAGCAAATGGCTTGTTTGCTTTTCCACAGAGTAAACGTAGAGGGAATCCAAAAAATTGTCACCGCTCTTGGAATACGCGATCCACTTGCCGTCGGGTGACCAGGCGCAATCTGTAATATCTCCACGCTCGCCCTGGTCCACTATGGTGATTTTACCCGAAGCCACATCAAGCAATTGAAGCTTGCGGTTCATGTCCGCGAACAGCAGGCTGGCGCCGTCGGGCGACCAGGAAGGCGGGTATTTCCACACTTTGTGGTCGCGGGTCAACTGGCGCGGCGGGGTTTTGGCAGCCGGATCAAGCAGGAAGATCTCGTAATCTCCGGTGCGGTCCGATATACAGGCGATGGCTTTTCCATCCGGAGACCAGGCGGGAAACATTTCCCGCACACCCTGGGAACGTGTCAGGTTATAGGTGATGCCTTTTTCCGCGGGCACGGTATAAATATCTCCGCGGGCGTCGAAAACCGCCCGTTTGCCGGATGGAGAGATGGCGTAGCCGAATCGCGACACGAATTCAGCGACATTGCGGAACCGGGGCAGGGTTTGCGGTCGATCCGAGGCAATGCGTACGGAAACGGCCCGGGTTTCTTCAGTGGCGGTATCCAGGACATGAATGCGTCCGCCCTTCTCAAATGCCAGCAAGCCGTTGTGGCCGGAGGGCCACAATACGTCGTTGTCGCTGAAGCGGGTGACCTCGCGGGTATTGCCGCTTTCCAGGTCGTGGGCGTACCAGTTCAGCCTTAGATTGCGGTCACTGGTGAAGTAGATGGTATTGCCGAACCAGTAGGGATGCTGGTCCGTTCCCGCAAATGTGGTCAGGCGCCGGGCCGAGTCCTTTTCCAAGTTGTAGATCCAGATATCCTGGGCGCGGCCGCCCCTGGTGCGCTTCCAGGTGCGGAATTCGCGCGAGATGGGAGTGTAAACGATTTGTCGTCCATCCGGAGAAAAAGAACCAAAGCCGCTTTCCGGGATGGACAATGGTGTTTCCAATCCTCCCTCCACGCTGACCAGGAAGTATTTGCCCATGCGCTTGCCGTAGGGGGTGCGGTTGGCCCGGACCAGGATACGGCGGCTGTCGGGTGTCCAATCCAGCACGATGTGGTCGAAACCGCCGCGCGGAGGCATGATTCCCACGTCGTTGTACCAGGTGAGTTGCCGGGGCGTGCCGCCGTCGGCGGGAATCACGTACACCTGGCGTGAGCCGGAGTACTCGCCGGAAAATGCGATCCACTTGCCATCCGGTGAGATGCGCGGAAAAATCTCCATGCCCTCGTGGGATGTGAGGCGTCGGGCGTTGCCCCCCGCAGCCGGCACGGTCCAGATGTCGCCGGCGTATGCGAACACGATGCGATCCCCGTTGATGTCGGGGGTGCGCAGCAATCGCGCTTCTTTGTCTTCAGCGGCCAGGTAAACGGCCAGCGTGAATACCAGTATGGCAGTGATAAATTGTTTCATGCATCCTCCTGGGGGTTATTGGATCCGTTTTGCCGGTAACGGCTGCGCGGCCCGAATATTCTCTATACGGGGAGCGGCCGGGTTGGTTCAGGTTGCGGAATGAAGCGGATTTTCGAAAGTTCGCAGTAAAGTGTCAGCGCTGTCTTTGAGTCAGTTATAGGCGGCCTGGATTTCAGGGTCCTCCTGCATCAGGGGACCCGCGAGTTCATCCATGTTCATGGCTTTCCAGAAGGGCAGTTTTTCATGGATCTTCATGTACTTTTCCGGAATGGGATGGGTGCCCACCACCACGGGAAGTTCGTAGCGGGCCTCGATGAACTGCTTAAACTGGCGCAGGCGCGGGCAGGGGGGATATCCAACCACCAGGCCCGTGGCCAGGTGGATGGCTTCGGCGCCGTTGCGTTTCATCTCCTCGGGGACGTATTCTACGTTGCCGCCGGGGCAATCACCGCAATAGGAATATCCGACCAGTTCAAGGGATTCTTCGGCGGGGTAAACGGCAAAACCGCCGACCCGTTCCCGCATGGCGCGCAGGCATTTGCCGCCGCCGCAGGTCTGGTAACGTCCACAAATAATGATGCCGATGCGCATGAATACCTCCAAGTTTCACTTTACGCCCTGTTCGTCAGGGAGTCAAACGGGGAAAGTGAAAAGATAAAAGTCGAAAGTCGAAATAAAAATAAGGAAAAAACCCTGTTTATGCTTTTTTCTACTTTCTGCCTTCTACAAGTTCTTTCAAGACCCCAAGCAGTTCATTCCGAGTGCATCCTGGAGATCTTTCAAGATCATCATGCAGCACTCGAGCCTTTTTATTCTTTCTTCCTTATTCTTTATTCAAGGCCCAAAGGGCTGGTGGCCAGGGGCGATTGGCAAGGGAAACCGTAACGCTTTTTTTTTGGATCATTTGGATTTGGGTCATTTGAATTTGTTTGGGATTTAGAATTTGGGATTTGAAATAAGGTGGCAGGAGACAGTGTACGGGCGGTTCGCGAACCGCCCCTACTTTTCAACTTTCCCACTCTCCTGCGTTGAGTTTTTTTCTCTTGATTGATAAAGTAATTTCCTGGGCCGTTTCCGGCTCTACGAGGAGGTTACATGCAGAAGAGAATCCTGATATCCCTGGTAATGTGCGGCTTGTTATTCGCCGCCGCCCCGGTGGTTGCCGCGAAAGAAAAGCCGGAGCCTGAACCGTACCGCTTTAAAATGGTAAAAGAAATCCCGCATACGCCGGTAAAAAACCAGTACTGGACCGGAACCTGCTGGTGTTTCGCCACGGTCTCTTTCTTGGAGTCTGAAACCCTGCGCCTGGGCGGTCCGGAGCTTGACCTGTCGGAGATGTACGTGGTGCGCCACACCTATCCCCGCAAGGCGGAGAACTACATTCGTCTGCACGGGCATGCCAATTTTGAGCAGGGCGGCCAGAGCCACGACGTCCTCGAGCAGGTGGCCCGTTTCGGCATTGTGCCGGAAGCGGATTATCCCGGTATGCGCATTAACGAGAAACGCCACAACCATGGTGAGATGGTGGCGGTGCTCCAGGGAATGGTGGACGGCGTGCTCAAACGCCGCGGGAGGCGGGTGACGCCGCGCTGGCAAGAAGCCCTGGGGGCTGTGCTGGATATCTACCTTGGCGTCCCTCCCCAGGCTGTGAATCATGAGGGCAACACCATGACTCCGCGTGAGTTCGCTCGCGATGTGGCCCGGATCGTCCCCGAAAACTACGTGGAGTTTACTTCCTATACCCATCATCCGTTTTGGACGCGGGTGCGGCTTGAGATCCCCGACAACTGGACCTACAACGCGGATTACTTTAATCTGCCCATGGATGAGATGATGCGCATTGTGGACCACGCGCTCCAGAATGGTTATTCCGTGGCCTGGGACGGTGACGTTTCAGAAAAGTTTTTTTCTTCCCGCGAAACCGGGCTGGGCCTGGTGCCGCAAAAGGACTGGGAAGACATGACCCGAAAGGAACAGGAACGCAAGCTCTCTGAACCCATTGCCGAAAAAGAAATTACCCAGGCGATGCGCCAGGAAACTTTTGAAAACTTCACCACCACCGATGACCACCTCATGCATATCGTGGGTATGGCAAATGATCAGCGGGGCGAGACTTTTTACTACACTAAGAACTCGGGTGGCACGGTGGACCGCAAGTTCGGCGGTTTTTTGTACATGTCTGCGCCCTATGTACAGTTGAAAACCATCTGCATTATGGTCCACAAGGACGCGGTTCCCCGGGATATCCGTGAACGCTTCGGTTTGTAAGGCGGTTTGCAAAAAGTTGAAGAGTTGAAGCGGGAAGAAGTATAAAGAGTAGGGGCGACCGGCCGGTCGCCCATTCTTAAAAGAAGGTGGCAGGTGCAAGGGGCGGTTCGCGAACCGCCCTGTAGAACGTAGAAGGTAGAAAGCGGAAAACCACTTGAGCGTAAAGACCCGAACCGGGGAATTCATTCAAAACACGGAACCACGGATAGGGGAAGGCAGGGTCCGGGTGGCGCGCCAGGCCGGCCGCCGGGGATAGATTCCCCGGCGGCTATGTGGTCCTGATCAGGGTTGCTTGCGGTAGAGGTACTTAAAGAACTCGAAGTCCGTGGACAGGACCTTGCGCATGCGTGGCAACATTTCCTGGTAGCTTTGCATGGCGATCCAGAACTCAGCGAACTCGGCATCCCTTGAGTAGGCGCGATTGCGGATTTCCAGGGCCTCCTGGTCCGCTTTGGCCTTGATTTCTTTTGCCTCGCGTTCGGCCTTGGAGCGGATGGTGCGCAGTTCGCGGTCCTTCTTTCCCATCCACAATGCGCGCTCGCCCTCGCCGTCTGATCGGAATGCCTGGGCGATCTGGTTGCGTTCCTTGATCATGCGGTTGTAGACGCTCTGGGTAAGGTCGTCGGAGTACTTGATCTGGCGGATAATGATGTCGATGAGCTTGATGCCGTATGTGGGGGTGATGGTCTGGGCTTCCTTTAGGATACGATTGGAGAGTTCCTCCCGTCCCACCTGGATACCTTCGTACTTTACGTCGGTAAAGGTGGAAGCGATCACGGAGATGTCGCGGGTCGCCTCTCCTTCCTCGTCCAAGCCGCTGGCGTTCTGGAACACGTTGCGGCGTTCGATCTCGTTGATGACGTTGGAGTTGCGGATCGCTTCCCGCAGGGAGTTGCGGGCGATGATCTTGCGCACCCCGGAACCGATGACGTCGTCCAGTCGGGACTGGGCCTGGTTAATGGTGCCCACGGATTCGTAGAAGAGTTTCAGGTCCACGATCCGCCAGCGCGCGGTGGTGTCCACCCAGATGAACTGATTCTCTTCGGTGGGCAGGCGTTGGGATTCGCCATCCCATGATTGGATTTTCTTGGGATACTTGTTCACGCTGTCCACAAAGGGCATCTTGAATTTCAGCCCCGCTATTTCTTCAGTCTTGATGATCTTGCCGAAGCGGGTAACCACGGACAATTCTCCTTCCTCCAATACGTAGAAGGGGCCCATGAGCAGGAACAGGAACACCAATACGCCCACTGTAATCAATACGGTGCGTCCGGTTTTCATTGGTCACCTCCCTTGGATGCGGCTTTCTCAATGTTCTTGAATGGCAGGAAGTTGCCGAGGCGCTTGTCGATGATATCCGTGTCTCCCACTTTCTTGAATATCTCTTCAAAGGTTTCAAAGTAGAGGCGCATGCGGGTGATGCGCGGGTTCTTGCGGTACTCTTCGTACACGGCCAGGAAGCGCGCCACATCGCCCTGCGCCAGATTGACCCGCTCGATGGCGTAGCCTTCCGCTTCCTGGATCACCTGCTCCGCTTCACCCCGTGCCCGGGGGATGGTCTTGTTGTAGGTTTCCTTGCCCTCGTTGATCAGGCGCGAGCGGTCCTGAATGGCCTTGTTCACGTCTTCAAAGGCGTCCTGGACCGTACCCTTGGGCGGTACGATGTTCTGCAGTTTTACCGTGGTTACCCGGGCCCCCAGTTCGTACAGGTCAAAGTAGCGGTTCATCATCTCCTGGCCCTTTACCTCGATGTTGGCGCGTTCATTGCCGATGACATCGAAGATGGTGCGGTCGCCCACCAGCAGGTTGATCACCGACTGGGAGAGGTCGCGGATGGTTTTCCTCTGGTTTTCCACGTTAAACAACCACTGGCGCGGGTCTTTGATGCGGTACTGGATGATCCACCTTACATCCAAAATATTGAGGTCTCCGGTGAGCATTTCCGATTCACTGGTGTAGTCGCGGGAGGAGTAGGTGGTGGTAACTCCCGGTTGTTCCGCGCGGAAACCGAACTCTTCCTTCAAGACCCGCTGGGTGGGTACGTTAAAGTTTTTTTCAATTCCGAACGGCAGCTTGAAGTGCAGGCCGGGCCCCGCGGTCCGGGTGTATTTCCCCAGGAACAGTACCACCGCTTCTTCTTTCTGGTCTACAATGTAGAAACTTGAGAACGCGGCGATGATCACCAGCAGCACCAGGGCCAGCAGACCGATGCGTCTTGGGGTAAGTTTTTTCTGGAATTGTTCCAGATCAATGACTTGATCAGGCATTCTACCCTCCTCTTAAAAAGGGGTTCACAAGTGAACCCCGAATCACTATGACATATTCGTCAAGGAATTACAAACACCGGGAAAGTTGAAGAGTGGGAAAGCTTGAAAACAAAACAATACAAGAGCAACCACGGAACACACGGAGGGATAAAGAAAGTGGCAACTTCACTTCTTTTCCACCCTCAACTTCCTCAACTTCTTTTTTCTTCTCTGCGTCTACAGCCTTTCCAGGATGGCGGGAAGCGCCTTGCGGTTGGCCCCGGGCAGGGGCAACGATTCCAGCTTGGCGGTCGTGATCCAGCGCAGGTTTATCGCTTCCGCCGGGGGCCGCGATCGACAGGTGGCCCGGAACACCTGCATGCGGATGCGGAAGTGGGTGTAGGCATGATGGACCGTGGTCAGGGCTTCGCCCACTTCAATCTTCATGTCCAACTCCGTGAGGCAGGTCCGGCGGATGGCCGCTTCCGGCGTCTCGTCCGCTACGAGGCGTCCGCCGGGAAATTCCCACAATCCGCCCAGGTGGCCTTCGGGGCGCCGCCGCACCAGGATCTTTTCCCGGTGCGTCACCACGGCTACGGCCACGTTGATCTCCGGCGGCGCCGGACGCCGGGCACGCACGGGCAATTGACCGGTAAGGCCAAAATGACGGGCCCGGCAGGTCGAAGCCAGGGGGCAGGCGCCGCATGCTGGTGAGCAGGGCGTGCAGACCAGGGCGCCCAGCTCCATCAGCGCCACGTTGAAATCTCCGGGGCGTTCCCTGGGAATGATTCGGGACAGCATGCGCCGCACCCGGTCACGCTGAGCGGTTTGGCGAATAACCGCTTGGCTGCCACAATAGCGGGCGATGACACGCAGCACATTGCCATCCACCGCGGGCAGGGGGTGTTTGAAGGCGATGCTCATCACCGCGGCGGCGATGTAGGGACCCGCGCCGGGAAGAGTGTTGAAAATTCTGGGGTCATCCGGCACCATACCGCCGTGTTGCTCCACTACTTGAACGGCCGCGCGCTGCAGGTTGCGGACCCGCTGGTAGTAGCCCAGACCTTCCCAGGCTTTCATCAGGCTATCCGAATCCGCTTTCGACAGGGATAACGGAGTGGGAAAACGATCCAGGAAACGCAGGAAATAGGGAATCACCGTTTCCACCCGGGTCTGCTGCAGCATGACTTCGGAAACCCAGGTCCGCCAGGCAGAGCGTTCATTCCGCCACGGCAGGGGGCGCCGGCAACGGTCCCACCAGGCCAGCAGCTCTTGCAGGGGAAATCGGCGCTTGGGGATAACCGGGCGCAACGTGTTCATGGAGCGACATGCTACCACAAGCGCAGCCGGGAAAAAACCTGCTCGACACCGGGTCGGAACCTTTCTTGCCGCTCGCACGTTATTGCAATATGAAGCGCTAATGGATACCGAGGTGATTATGAAAAAGATTCTGCTTTACGCATTGCTGGCCGTGCTTGTAGTCGCAGCCGCCTGGGCCCTGTTGCGGGGTTCCAACGGAGAGGAAGGCGAGGTCAAACTGGTTGAGGTCAAGCGGGGCACTATCGCCGAGAAGGCGTTGGCGGTGGGTACCATCGAACCTGAGTACGAGGTCAAGGTGAAATCGACCATCTCGGGCATCGTCAGCGAGATCCATTTCAAAATCGGGGATTTTGTGGAAAAGGGCAAGCCGCTGTTTAAAATCTCTCCCAATCCCACGCCCCTGGAATATAACGAGGCCCGGCGCAACATGGAGATGGCGCAGGTGACTGTGAACCAGGCCTCCCGCGAGCGGGGGCGCCAGTTGAAACTGTTTGAGGCCAACCTGATCTCCCGTTCCGACATGGAGCAGTCGGAGGCCGCCTTCCAGGAGGCCCGCATCCGCGCCCAGATCGCCAGGGAGCGCTTCGAACTGCTGGATAAGGGACGCATCCGCATGGCCGGCCGCAAAGACATCGACTCCGTTATCAAGTCCCCCATTACCGGGGTGATCCTGTCCCAGAACGTGTACGTGGGCGATCCCGTGGTGCCCTTGACCAATTTCCAGCCGGGAACGGAAATGTGCGCCATGGCCGACATGGGGCGCATGCTGTTTAAGGGCACGGTGGACGAGATCGACGTAGGTAAGCTGAAGGTTGGCATGGTGGCGGAAATCCATATCGGCGCCCTGCCGGATACAGGAGTCAAGGGGAGCCTGGAGCGCATCTCGCCCAAGGCCCACAAGGACGGCAACTCCACCCTTTTCGATATCGAGATATCCGTTGTGGAAACCGGCGACACGGTGCTGCGGGCGGGGTATTCAGCCACGGCCAACATCAAGGTGCAGGAGCGCAGGAATGTGCTGGTCGTGCCGGAACGCCTGGTTACTTTTGACAACGGCAACCGCAGCGTGGAGGTCCAGGCCGGAGAGAAAATTTCTAAACGCAAGGTCGAAACCGGTCTCTCCGACAGCTTGAACGTTGAGATCGTCGCGGGCCTGGAGGCAGGCGAACAGGTAGTGGAGCGCCCGCCCCGGGAAATCCAATGATCGCGACTTTTTTTCGCAACCTGTTCCGGGACCTGGTGCGCCAGCCCCTGCGCACCGTCCTGACTCTTTCGGGGGTGATGTGGGGCACCTTTGCCGTGGTGCTTTTGCTGGCCTTCGGCAATTCCGTGCAGCGCCAGTCGATGAAGAACATGCGCGGTATGGGCGACCGCCTGGTGGTGGTGTGGCCCGGCCGCACCACCATGGAGTACGGCGGTTTCACCAAGGGCCGCCCCATTCGCCTGACACCGGAACAGGTGCTCGGACTCAAACAGCACATTCAGGGCATCGAACATATCAGCCCCGAATTCCGCCGCAGCCGGCGCTTGCGCCACGGGCGCGAGGAATTCATTATCACGGTGCGCGGCGTGGGGCTCCATTATGAAGCGCTGCGCAACACCATCCCCGCCAAGGGACGCTTCATCAACCGCCTGGACCAGGAGCGCCGCCGCCGCGTGTGTTTTATCGGCGACACCCTGGCCCGGGACCTGTTCAAGGAGGAAGAACCCGTGGGCGACCGGATCATGGTGGAGGGCGTGCCCTTTACCGTGGTGGGGGTGATGAAAGAAAAGATTCAGCCCAGCAATTACGGGGGCAACCGCGACACCCAGACGCTGTTCATGCCCTGGACCACTTTTTCCGCTCTGTACGGCGACAAGTACGTAGGGAATTTCATTTTCAGCGGCCATGCGGGCGTCGATCCCGCCGGGCTGGAACGCAAGCTGCGACGATACCTCAGCCGGCGCATGGAATTCCACCCCGATGATACGGACGCCCTGTTTGTATGGAACCAGTCGCAAATGCTGCAGCAGGTGAACGTGTTTTTTCTGGCGTTCAACATCTTTTTGGGCATGATCGGGTCCTTTACCCTGCTGGTGGGGGGCGTGGGCGTGGCTTCCATCATGATGGTGGTGGTGGAGGAACGCACGCGCGAGATCGGCGTCAAGCTGGCCGTGGGAGCCAGGCGCCGCCAGATCCTGACCCAGTTCTTTTCCGAGTCCCTGGTGATCATCATCATGGGCGGAGTGGCCGGATTCGCCGCCGCCGCGCTCCTGATCCGGGCGCTGCCGGCGGAAAAGATCCGCGATTACGTCGGTGTTCCCCAGATCAATCCCCTGGTGGGAGTGGTCACGGTGTTGATCCTGCTGGTGATCGGTACCATCGCCGGGATCGCGCCGGCGCGCAAGGCCGCTTCCACCAATCCCATCGAGGCATTGAGGAGCTAGATGAAAACGCACCTGCTGAAACTCTACATGAGTGAATTGCGCAAGCGGCGTAAGAAAACGTCGCTGATCACCTTCGCCATCGGCTGGGGCGCGCTTTCCCTGCTCCTGCTCATGTCTTTCGGGAGGGGATTGAGCGAGACCTTTTCCGCCAGTTTCAAGGGGTTGGGAGACAATATCCTCATCGTGTACGGCGGCCAGACATCCAAGATATACCAGGGACTGCCCAAGGGCCGGCGCGTCCGCCTCTATCCCGAAGATGTCGACCTGCTGCGTTCTCACATCCCGGAGATCGCCGAAATTACGCCCGAGTCATATTCCCGCTTCGAGTTGCGCAACGGAGACCGGGCGGTCAACCGCAACGTCAACGGTGTGAATCCCTGCTTCGGCTTCATGCGCAACCAGATCCCCCGGGCCGGCGGACGCTTCATCAACGAACTGGATATTCAACAATCCCGCCGCGTGATTTTCCTGGGCTGGAAGGTCGCGGAGGAATTGTTCGGCGACGAAGAACCGGTGGGCCGCATGATTTCCATGCAGCGGGCACCCTTTACGGTTGTGGGGGTCATGAAACGCAAACTGCAGAGTTCGGGCTACGAGGGCATGGACGCCGACCAGGTCTATATCCCCTTTACCACCTTCCTGAATCTTTACTCGCAACGTTTCGTGGACCGCATCCACGTGCAGCCGAAACGCCGGGAACAGTCCAAGTGGTTGGAAGGGGAGATCCGGCGGGTGTTGAGCAAAAAGTACCGTTACGATCCGGAAGACGATTACGCCATGCCGATCTGGAATACCGTGGAAGGCGCGGAGATGTCGGCCAAGGTGTTTACCGGCATCGAGATCTTCCTGGCCGTGATCGGCGGATTGACCCTTCTCATCGGCGCCGTGGGCGTGACCAACCTCATGTACGCGGTGGTCAGGGAACGAACCCGTGAAATCGGCGTCAAGATGGCCCTGGGGGCCAAGCGGCGCCACATCGTCTATCAGTTCCTGCTGGAGGCCATGATGATATTCGTCAAGGGCACCGTGTGGGGGGGGCTGGTGGCGTTCAACATCGTGGCCCTGGTGCGCATGATGCCCATGAGTTATGACGTGGAGGGCATCGCGGGCTACCTTTTGCGCCCCCGCTTTTCCGTTGACATTTTTCTGCTCTTCATTGTTGTCATGGGAATCCTGGTGTTCCTGTCCGGCATCTTTCCCGCCCTGCGCGCGTCCAGGCTGAACCCGGTGGATGCATTGAGGTATGAATAATGAACCCGAGGAGGCTGTTGTGATTCAATTGGACGATATCCGCAAAGTCTACCAGATGGGCAATTTGCCCTTCGAGGCCCTAAAGGGCATCGACGTGAATATCCAGGTGGGCGAGTTCGTGGCCGTCATGGGGCCGTCGGGTTCCGGAAAATCCACCCTGATGAACATCATCGGTTGCCTGGACACCGCCTCGTCCGGGGAATACAAACTGGACGGCCGCAACGTGTCCGGTCTTTCTTTCGACCAGTTGTCGGGCATCCGTAACCGCAAGATCGGTTTCGTGTTCCAGAACTTCAACCTGCTGCCCTATGCCACCGCCTTCGAGAACGTAGAGTTGCCACTGCTGTTCAACGGCAAATCCGGCCGCGAGCGCCGCGACCGCGTAGAGGAAATGCTGACTCAGGTCGGCCTGTGGGACTGGCGCGGTCACCGGCCCACGGAATTGTCCGGCGGACAGCAGCAGCGCGTGGCCATTGCCCGGGCCATGGTCAACGATCCTCCCATCCTGCTGGCCGACGAACCCACGGGCAACCTGGATTCCGCCAGCGGCCGGGAAATCATGGAAATTTTCAAGCAGTTGTGGCAGGCGGGAAAGACCGTTATAATGGTTACCCATGACAACACCGTGGCCGCTTATGCCCAACGCACCATTAAATTGCTGGACGGACGCGTGGAGAACGGCCGCAAGTCCGCATGACAATTATTGACCTGACCCATCCCCTGGAAGCGGGCATGCCCGTCTATCCCGGCACGCCGCCGGTTCGAATCGCACCCCTGGCTACGATAGAGGCGGAGGGTTTCCGGGAAACCCGCCTCTCCTTCACGTCCCACACCGGCACCCACGTGGATGCTTCGGCCCACATGCTGGCCGGCGGGCAATGCCTGGACGATATTGCGCCGGAGCGGTTCATGGGGCCCGCCCGGTGTCTGTCGCTTTGCGACAAAGCCCTGAGCGTCGATCGCTTGGAGCGCTTTTTTGCCGCAAAACCTCGTTGTGATTTTTTGCTGCTCTATATGGGATGGGATCGTTTGTGGGGAACGGATAACTATTTTCACGGCTACCCGATCATTGAACCGGCGGCGGCGGAATGGCTTTCCCGGTCCGGCCTGCGGGGAATCGGAATGGACTCTCCTTCCCCGGATCCGCCGGAATCAGTGGACTACCCGGCCCATCGCATTCTCCTGGAAAACGGGATACTGCTCATCGAGAACCTGCGCGGGCTTGAGCGCCTGCCGGAAAAAGGGTTTGATCTGGCGATTTTTCCCCTGCTGATTGCCGCAAGCGACGGCGCTCCCGCCCGGGTTATCGCCTGCTTGGATGGGCCACCTCTCCGGTAAAAAAAACAGTTGGGAAGTTGGGAAGCGGGGGAGAAGTCTTGGCCGCAAGCCCCCTCCGGATTTTCCGGATCGCTTCCACTGGCCCCTGGCCACTCGCCCCTGGCCATTTGCCGGTCACCTTCGGTGTACGTAGAAGGTAGAAGGTAGAACGTAGAAAAAAGAAGTGAGTTGCGTGGCGGAATACAAGATAGTCTGGGAAAGTTCTTCGAGGTTTTTTTACTTTCAACTTGTCACTTTCGACTTTCGACTTTCGACCTTTCACTTCCCCCGCGTTGCCACAGGATGCCGGCAACGATCATGACCAGGCCGATAAAGGAGGCGGGCAAAACGTGTTCGCCCAGTACGAAGTGGATGAGTACCAGGGAGAGGAAAGGGGCGATGTAGACCAGGATGCCGATGCGCGCCGCCGAGCGGGTCAGGCGCATGGCCCGTAGCCACAGGAAAAAGGTGATGCCCATCTCGAACAGGCCCACGTAGATCGCCCCGGTCCAGCCCATGGGGTTTGCGGGCAGGGGAGCCCCCTGCAGCAGCCACCAGGCCAGGGTGAACATAAATCCGAAACCGAAGTTGAGCAGCAGGCGAACCAGGGGATCGCAGCGGTCGCGGGTGTTGGCGATCCAGTATAGCGCCCACAGAAAGGCGCTGCCGAGGGCCAACGCCACTCCAATGGGACTGGTAAACTCCATGGCGCCCAGGCGCCCTTCCGTTGAAATCACCATTACCCCGGCCAGGGCCAGCAGCAGCGCGCCCAGGCTGCGCAGGGTGAGGCGCTGGCCCAGTAGGGGGACCGCCAGCAGTGCCAGGATCACCCCCCAGGTCATGTTCAGGGGTTGGGCCTGCTGGGCGGGCAGCAGGTCGTATGCGCGGAAGAGGATCAGGTAATAAACGAAAGGGTTGAGCAGGCCCAGGCCCGCGGAAATCGCCAGGTCGCGGCGGGACAGGGATGCCAGTTCCCTCAGGCGGCCCGTGACCGCGAGGATCACCAGCAGGCTCAGCGCGGCGGTAAAAGAGGCCCCCAAGAGCAGTTGCAGGGGCGAGAGAACACGTAAACTGAGTTTGAACGCCGTGGCCACCGTGGCCCAGAACAATACGGCGGTCAGGGCTAAGAGAGTGGCCCGCCGTTCCCGGGGGTCTTTGTTCATGGGCGGGCCGGGTCTCGGGCCGTGCGCTTGATTGTGTCCCAGGCCGCGGTGACATGGCGGCGTTGCTGCCGGGTCTGTCCCACCACCAGGCGCAACGTCAGTTTCCCATCCAGGCGGGTATGGGTGATAAAAATCTTTCCCGAGGCGTTCAACTCGTCCATGAGGCGCTGGTTCAGCCGGTCCAACTCTCTGGAATCGTTCACGCCTTCGGGATGGTAGCGGAAGCATACCGTGGCCAGCGGAGTGGGGGCCATGAGTTCAAAGTCCGCTTCGCGGCGGATCTCGTCTGCGACTTCGCCGGCCCAGCGGATGTGGTTGGCCACGGTTTCGCGCAGGCCATTTACGCCGAATTCGCGGATCACAAACCACAGTTTGAGTGCACGGAAACGCCGTCCCAACTGGATGCCCCAGTCGCGGTAGTTTTTGACGCTGCCGTCCACGCGGGTTTTGAGGTATTCAGGCAGCAGGGTGAAGGTGTTGACCAGGGCGTCGGGATCACGAACGAAGTAGGCGGAACAGTCGAAGTTGGTAAACATCCACTTGTGGGGATTGAACACGAAACTGTCCACTGCTTCAATGCCTTTGAGCATCCAGCGCATGGCGGGAAGCAACAGGGCGGTACCGGCATAGGCCGCGTCCACGTGCAGCCACAAACCGTAGCGGCGGCATATAGCGGCTATCAAGTCCAGGGGGTCGATGGCGGTTGAGCCCGTGGTGCCCAGGGCCGCGACACGGCCAATGGATGATAGCCTTCCTGCATATCCCGGCGAACGGCCGCATCCAGGGCGAACGCATCCATGGCGTAATTAATTGTCCAACGCGATGCGCCGCAACCGTTGGCTGCCGATCCCGGTAATGCGCACGTCTTTTTCGATCGAGGAATGGGCCTCGCGCGAGCAGTAAACCGTGAACCGTTCCCCGCTGAAACCATGGCGGTTGATCGCGCACCCAGAGGCTTTTTCCCGGGCCGTCAGCAGGGAACAGAGGGTGGCCGTGGACGCGGAATCCTGGATGACGCCGACAAACTCCCGTGGCAGGCCGATCATATCCCGCAGCCACTCCATGACCCGTTCTTCCAGTTCGGTGGCTGCGGGGGAGGTAATCCAGCTCATGCACTGTGCCCCCAAGGAGGCGGTGAGCATCTCGGCCAGGATTGATGGAAAACTGTTGTTGGCGTTGAAATAGGCAAAGTAGTTGGGGCTCTGCCAATGGGTCATTCCCGGCATGATGATTGAATCAAAGTCCGCCATAATGCGTTCAAACGACTCTCCCTGCGCGGGAGGGGAGGGCGCCAGCCTGGAGACGATGTCTCCCGGGGAAACCTTCGGCAGGACCGGCATGTTTTCAACATTCCGGGCGTAATCGGCCATCCAGTCCACCAGTTCGTGCGCGTGCCTGCGAAATGTTTCCACGTCCATGTCGCCTCCCTGCGAAAATCCGCGCGTATATGCTATTCGTTATACCCGATGCGGTCAAGGGGGTTGACCACGGACGAAGCTATATTGGTTAAATGCGAGGCGATCCGTTTCAGAAAGCGAAGATAGAGGGTGAGGGCAATGGCTTCGCCGGGATTCAGACCGCCTACCCGGTTGCGCAGCAATCGGTTCAGCAGTTTTTCCACATTGCGGGTGACGGGCAGGTGGATCTGCATGGCCGCACGCGCGGTATCCGCGTCCTGGTTTTTCATGGCCTGCAGGGTGGTTTCAAACAGGCTGATCACCTTTTTCTCCAGTTGCTGGACATTGTTGTCGATGTCGCCGCCTTTCAGTTTCTTGGGATGAGACGAAGAAAGCTCAAGGATATTCTTGAAGTAGTCACCGATGCGTTCCACATCGTTGAGAATACACATCAGGATGAGGCCGGAGTTGAGTTCCTGGGCTCCGGAAATTGCCAGGTGGGTAAAGATCTTGCGGCGGCTGTCCATTTGAAAGCGGTTGATTTTTTTGTCTTCCGCCTTGATGTTGATTTCGGTCTCGCAACGGTTGCTGTAACGAAGGGTCCGGGTAACCTGCTTGAACATCTCTAACTCTTTTTGCAGCAATTCCGTGGCTTGGGTAAAGATCTTGTCGATTTCACTCTGTTTGCGAAAAACATGAAACAATTCTTTCATGGTCTACCTCCAGAAAAAAGCACCGCCAGGGGCAGGATGAAAAACTGCCCCAGCAGGAACAACAGGGGAATGAAACGGTTCCGGGTGGCGAGCAGGGCGAGGCCGCGCGCCAGGCTGATGGGAATCCCCCGGATGGGGGTGATCAGGATGATTCCGGTGATGTTGAAAATCAGGTGGGCCAGGGCGATCTGCAGGCCCACGGGTTGGCCCAGGCACAATGCCGCCAGCAGGGTGGTTACCGTGGTGCCGATGTTGGCGCCCAGTGTGTAGGGAAAGATCTGCTCCAGGGTCAGAACGCGCGCGGCGGCAAAGGGCACGGCCAGGGAGGTGGTGACGGAGCTGCTCTGGACAATGGATGTGATCACCGTGCCCGAAAGCATGGCCCGGCCGTAACTCTTGAAAAAATAGACCCCGAAGACCTGGCGGATGCGGTAGAGCATGAGCTGCTTGATGGAAACCACCATGCGCCGCAGTGACAGAAAGAGCATGATTGCGGCCGCCAGGCCGATCAGCAGCGGACTGCCGTCCAGCACATTCTGGACCAGGCGCACAGCGGGCTGGGTGATCCAGTCCAGGGGCTTGAACAAGGCAATGCCGCCCACATGGCTTACCACCCCGGCCAGGGCGCCGGAGGTTCGCGTCAAATAGCCGAAAAAGAATTCAAGCGGAAAAATGAGAATCACCGAGATGAGGTTGAAAAAGTTCTGCACCACGGCTGCGGCGAAGGCGTGGACGAACTCGTTGCGTCGCGTGATATGGGTCAGAGATACCAGCACATTGGTGATGCAGGTGCCGATGTTGGCCCCCATGACAATGTAAATCGCCAGGTTGAGGGGCAGGGCGCCGGATACGGTCAAGGCCACGGTGAGGGAGGTGGTGGAAGAGGAGGATTGCACCAGGGAAGTGCACAGCACGCCGATCAGCAGTCCCATCAGCGGAGATCCCGCCCGCGCGATCAGTAACTGGACGTGACCTTGTGACGCCAACGTGAATGAAACGGCAATCAACTTGACGGCCAGCAGAAAAAAATAGAGAGCGAGCATCAGCCCCAGCCCCGTGGCGATTTCCGGCAAATGACGCTTAATCTGGAGTTTTGGCGGCATCTCTTAACCAAATCTTAACACTTCCGGGTCATATTGCCAATCGTTGACTTGCCTGGCTGGATGGGGTAGAGTTGTTTCTCTGTAAGCCCAAATCATTGAGGGTAAAAAAGTGGGATTTTATTTCCTGGCTGTGGTTATCCTGATGGCTCTGGCTGTCTCCGACCTGATGGTCGGGGTCAGCAACGACGCGGTTAATTTTCTGAATTCCTCTATCGGTTCACGGGTGGCGCCGCGCTGGTTCATCATGATCGTGGCCAGTTTGGGCATGTTGGCGGGCGTCACATTTTCTTCGGGCATGATGGAAGTGGCACGCAAGGGTATCTTCCATCCCCAGTACTTCACCATGCCGGAGTTGATGGTAATTTTCCTGGCGGTCATGCTCACTGATGTCATCCTGCTGGACCTGTTCAACACCTTCGGTTTGCCGACATCCACCACGGTATCGATTGTATTTGAACTCCTGGGCGCTGCGGTGGCGGTTTCCGTGATCAAGGTCATGCGCGCCAAAAGCGGTTTTTCTGCGATCGTCCAGTACATTAACACCGGCAAGGCCCTGGCCATTATCACGGGTATTCTCTTGAGCGTGGCGGTGGCTTTTCTGACCGGCGCCCTGATTCAATTCCTCACCCGCCTGATCTTTACGTTCAACTTTCAGGCCCGGTTGAAACGATACGGCGCCCTGTGGGGCGGCGTGGCATTGGCCGCTATCGTATATTTCATCCTGATCAAGGGCGCGAAAGGAGCCTCTTTTATTACTCCCGAAACCCTGGAATGGATCAAGCATCACACCCTGACCATCCTGGGGCTGGCTTTCGTGTTCTGTGCGTTCCTGCTTCAACTCCTCATGAGCCTGTTTCATACCCATGTGCTCAAGGTCATCGTGGTGGTGGGTACTTTTGCTTTGGCCATGGCGTTCGCCGCCAACGACCTGGTTAACTTCATCGGCGTACCCCTGGCGGGACTGAGCGCCTATCACGCCGCCGGAGCCGCCGCAGACCCTTTTTCCCAGCTCATGAGCGCGTTGCAGCAACCGGTGCGTTCCCACACGGGTATCCTCTTGCTGGCGGGCATGATCATGGTGGTGACCCTCTGGGTTTCGCGCAAGGCCCGGACTGTGACCCGCACGGAAATCAGCCTGGGACGCCAGGAGGAGGGTGTTGAACGTTTTGAAGCTTCGCCACTGAGCCGCACCATTGTGCGCATGGCCACGGCCACGGGTGAGTGGATATCACGCCTGGTTCCCAAGCGGATCCGGCATTCTCTGGACCGCCGTTTTGATTGCGCCCGCGCCAGGCCGCATGCGCTTGAAGATGAAGGGGAACGCCCCAGCTTCGACCTGGTGCGCGCCGCGGTGAACCTGATGGTGGCCTCCACCCTGATTTCTCTGGGCACCTCGTTGAAACTTCCCCTCTCCACCACGTATGTGACCTTCATGGTGGCCATGGGATCTTCTTTCGCCGATCGGGCCTGGGGACGTGACAGCGCCGTGTACCGTGTGACCGGAGTGCTGACCGTGATTGGCGGCTGGTTTTTTACCGCCTTCATGGCTTTTACCGTGTCGGGCCTGATGGCCATGGCGATATTCTATTGGCGTGCCCCGGCGGTGGTGGCCATGCTGGCACTGGTTGCGGGATTGATCCTGCGCAATTTCCGCCTGCACAAACGCCGCGAATCCTCACAAAAGGAACTGGATGTGTTTAACCTGCGCAAAGTCAAGGATCTGCGCTACGCGGCCGATATCTCTTTTGAGCATACCTCGATTTTTCTGGAACGCATCGCGGCTACCCTGGAGAAGGCGTTCCGGGCGGTTTCTCTCTGCGATCGCATACAACTCAAGTATTTGCGCAAGGAAACCAAGAAACTGGAATTGTGGGCCAATATCATCGTGGCCAATGTCTTTAAGACGCTACGCCTGATGGAACAGGCGGACATCGAAACGTCCCAGCAGTACACCCGTGTGATCAGCGCCCTGCAGGAGAACGCGGAATCGGTGCGAAACATCGTGCTGCGGGCGTACACCCATGTATTAAACAACCACAAACCCCTGCTTCCGGTGCAATTAGAGGAATTGGGGCAGGTAAAGGACCTGTTGTGCCGATTGTTGAATCAGACGGCCGGCGCCCTGGCCATGCGGGCCCCCCTGCCCACGGAACCCGTTGAAGAGACACGCCGCCGCATGCGCCAACTGGTTTCCATCTTAAACCGTTCGCAGATCGAACGGGTACGTACCGAGACCAGCAAGACGCGACTAAGCATCCTTTACTACCGGTTTCCTGCGGATTCCACGCAGATCGCCGAACACACCCTGCACCTGCTGGAGATCTTCCGCCTGTTTTCGCAAAGGCGGAATGACGAATCTTCAACGGACCGGTCTTGAACGGCCCGGGCGCATGTCCTACAATGCCGACGTGACTCGAAACATCCATCATTATCTAACCGTTGACCGCGACTGGGGTCCGCTGGAAATCAAGCAAAAGGGTTCCCGCTTCATCGCCTTTCTTTCTTCCGCTCCCGATCGCGAAGCCGCTGAAGAACGGATCGGCGCCTTGCGTGACAGCCATCATGACGCCACCCACGTGTGTTTTGCATGGCGCATGACAAACGGGGAAGAGACCGAGCACCGCTATAACGACGACGGCGAACCCGGTGGTACGGCGGGTCTGCCCATTTTTAACGAAGTTCGCCGCAAGGATTATGTGAACGTGGTTCTGGCCGTGGTGCGTTACTTCGGGGGAGTGAAACTCGGCACCGGGGGATTGGCCCGGGCTTACGGCCGGGCGGCGCGCCTGGTAATGGAAGCGTCGAGACCGGTCCGGGTGATTCTGACCGAGCCGGCAGAGTTGACGTTTCCTTTCGATCTCACCGGGGAGGTCATGCAGGTTCTGCGTCGCTTGGAATTAAAAATCACCGGCCAGGAGCATACACCGGCGGGAACCCGCCTGGAAGTGCTTGTGCCCCGGGGCCGGATGACAGAGCTACAGATGGCACTGCTGGAAGCCGGCGGCGGCAGAATATCGCTGACCGCCGGGCCACCGGAAACTTGAAAGGAGGAAATATGCCGATTATCCAGGTTCACTTGCTGGAGGGGCGTTCAACGCCAGTCAAGAAGGAGTTGATCCGCAACCTGACCCAAACCACCTGTAAAACCCTGGGGGTGGCCCCGGAGTCGGTGCGGGTGATCCTGCAGGAGATGGCGCCGCACCACTTCGGCATTGCGGGCGAGCCGGTATCCCGGTGCAAGATCCCGGGGGTCGACTGAACCGGGGACGCACACGCGATTCTTACCGTCTAATGGGCGTCACCGAACTCGTTACCCAAACCCCACGATTGGGTTCGCCTCACCAGCAGGGGGAATCGAACGCTTCCTGGCCCATATCCAGATGGCGCCAGCTCCAGCGCAGGGAGAAGTTCTGGTTGATTGCCGTCGGGGCATCTTCGCTAAGGTTGACCCAGATCATGTCCGGATCCACCCGGTTGAAACACAAGTAAAACTTGGCGGGGTCGGTGGGGTGGACGGGCTCGACCACGATGCGATAGCGCCCCGGGGCATTGAAAACGATTAGGGTATAGAAACAGGAGCCCATGCTGCTGAAGGTTCCCGTGTACGTACTCAGCGTGCGCGTGCCGCTGATGAGCTTGAAGCGCAGTTGCATTCCCTCGAGCCAGTCCACATGCGCGCCGCCGGCGAAAACCCCGCCCGAAACCTTGTAAATTTTGCGCACCATCCGCACCTGGGGCAGGCAGGTCAGGTCAAACTTGGCCTTTTTGGAAATCAGGGGATTGGGCGCCAGGATCTTTATCCGCGCCCACTGGTCCTTGTAGGTCCCCATGGCTTTGCTTCCCAACTCCCACGTATGGGTTACCGTCTTGCTTCCCGCCCCCTGGAAAACCAGGGTGTGGGTTTTTTGGGGGATGTTGTCGCTTCGCATCCAGGTATAGCGCACGGTGCCGGGCCGGTTGACCGTGATACGCCCGGTGAAGGTGAACTTGTGAGGGCAGAAACCACGGTACTTCGATTCCGAAACAGAGAGAGAAACATCCGTCACTTTGAATGCTTTGATGGAAAGGGCCGCAGAGGTCGCGGCGAGAAACAGCAGGGAAAAGATAACCGCTTTAAAACGCATCAGAACCTCCATTGATTATTGGGTCGATTTGTTTATGTGACCCTGGTAATATATGCAGGTTTCTGAATGATATCTCAAAAAAGGACTGTTCCCCCTCAGTGCTTCCGGTTCTTCTGGTCTGCGGCGATGCGCTCGGAAGCGGATTTGAATAGTTCAGGCATGTTCAACTCGTATGGGCAGCGGCTGATGCAGACGCCGCAGGCCGTGCAGTCGCTGAAGATTTTGTCCATGCCCGCCATTCTCTCCAGGGTCCACTCCTTCAGGTTATAGCGAAAGTAATACCCCTCCATCAGGTTCAGTATGGGGATGTTGAGTCCTTCGGGACAGGGCATGCAGTACTCGCAGCGGCGGCAAAAGGAATTTCCCAGGCGCTCTTTCTCTTTTTCCAGGCGTTGCATTTCCGCAGGAGTCAGGGGCATGGGCTTTTCCAGTATCGCCAGGTTTTGCGTTACTTGGATGGGATCGTCCATGCCGGGAATAACGGCGTCGACTCCGGAAGTGAGGATGAAACGCAGGTTCAGCGACACTTCCCGCAGGGCGCCGCCGGCCACGGGTTTCATGGCGATGATACCCATCCCCTTTGCCCGGGCCGCGGGAATCAACGCGGTCAGGGATGACTGCTCAATGATGTTGACCGGCACCTGGAGTGTGGCGAAAGCATAGGCGTTCAAGGCCTTCTCCAGGATCCAGGGCTTGTGTCCCGTGATGCCCACGAATTGCACCAGGCCCTGATCGCGCGCCTTTTCAAGGGCCGCAAGCGCCCCCCCCGGGGCCAGGATCCGTTCGAGGTCTTTCTCCGTAGAGACGTTGTGGCATTGGTAAATCTCCACGTGGTCGGTGCCCAGTTCCTTCAGGCTGGTTTCCAGGTCTTGTCGCGCCCCCCCGGCGTCGCGGGAATAGGTCTTGGACGCGATCACGGCGCGGTTGCGTTTCCCGGCCAGGGCACGTCCCAGCTTGGCTTCGCTGTCCGTATAGATGCGCGAGGTATCAAAAAAGTTGATGCCCCTTTCCAGGGCGGCGTGGACCAATTGTTCCGACTCCGTCATCGCAAGGCGTTGAATGGGGATGCCGCCGAAACCCACGCGGCAGATTTTCAGTCCGGTATTTCCCAGATGCGTATGCGTATCCGTGTTGATGCCCATGATGGGGTACGATATCACGCATCCTTCCGTCGGGTCAACCTTGCCCGTATTTCTTACACAGGCTAGACGTTACGTTGTGATCCGTCGCCAATGCTTACTGCAATTCCGGCAGGCAGTGCAGGGAAGTAAGGGTGAATTCACCGTCGTATTCCAGTTTCGCGGTTAAAACACGCAGGAGTGATACGCCGCCATCATGAGAAAGCGCCGGTGCGTCATCAGGGGGTTGTTTGCGGATGATTTCGAGGAAACGCAGGCACTCCCGGTCCAGGCGGGCCGACTCACGGGTATGGCACTGGGGGCAAAACACGCCGCGGAAATTCACGTTGACCCAGGCTTCTTCCGTGATGAGATGTTGACAGCGGCAACAGTGGGTGGCGGAGAACATGGTGCCCTGAATGCGCAGCAACCAGGCCAGGAAGTATGCGGTTAATGAGGCGGGGTTCTTTTCTTTTTCCGCCGTTCGCAAAACGGCTTTCACCATGCGGTACGTCCGTTCCTCCGCCTGGACAGGGGGTAGAAAACGCACCAGGGTTTCGCTCATCAGGGAAAAGTAGAATATCCAGCGGGGTTGAGAGACCAATTCGAAGCGACTGCACACGGGATCGACACGGGAGAGCGTTACATGGCTGAGGTCCTGCTTGTAATAGAACAGGAAGTCGGCCTCGGTAAACAACTCCAGGGCGGCCCCGAAGCGGTTTTTCATGCGGCAGGCTCCGGGAGCCAGGGCCTGCATGCGTCCGTGTTCACGGCTGAAGAGGTGGACACGCTTGTCCTGTTCTCCGCTGCGCCATTGCCCCAGCACAAAGGCACGGGTTCGGGCCTGGGGCATGGGTCAGAAAAGGATGATTGCCGCCAGTCCCAGAAAGCAGAAATAGCCGAATACGTCGGTAAGCATGGTTACCATCATGCCCGATGCCAGGGCCGGGTCCAGGCGCAGGGTGCGCAGGGTCAGGGGGATCAATGTCCCCAGCAGCGTGGCGATAATCAGGTTGAAAAGGATGGCGGTGCCGAAGATGGCCCCGAATATCCACTGTTGAAACAGCAATGCCGCGGCTGCGGCAGCCAGCAGGCCGATAATCAGTCCGCTGCCGATGCTGACCAGCAACTCCTTGAACAGGATCTTGCGCGAGCGTTTCCAGTCGAGGTTGCCGATCACGATTTCGCGAACCATGATGGCCACGGTTTGATTACCCACTACACCGCCCAGGGCGGCGACCATGGGCATGAGTACGGCCAGGAAGACGAACTGGCGGATGTTGCCCTGGAACAGGGAGACCACCAGGGCGGACAGCGAAGTGGTCAAGAGGCTGGTGAGCAGCCAGGGAATGCGTTTCCCCAAGGATTTCGCAACATTCAGGTCGATGCTGTAGTCCTGGGTGACGCCGGCGAGTTTGTAGATGTCTTCCGTGGCCTCTTCCTGGATGATGTCGATAATATCGTCCACCGTGACCACGCCCAGCAGGCAGTTGCGTTCGTCGACTACCGGTACGGCCAGCAGGTTGTAATTGGCCACCACGGCGGCGACCTCTTCCTGGTCCGTGTAGGCGTCCACCTTGTACACGTCGGTAATCATGATCTCGCCTAGTGGGGTCTTGGGATTCACCAGGATGATCTGCTTGAGCGAAACCACGCCCTTCAGGTGCTGTTCATCATCAATCACGTAGAGGTAGAACGGAACTTCCACTTCGTCCTGGGCCAGTTGGATGGCGGTGATGGCGTCGCCCGCCGTGGTATTTTCCTCCAGCGCGAGGAAGTCGGCGGACATGACCCGGCCGGCGGATTCCTCCGGGTAGGCCAACTGCTCCTGCACATCCACGGCCTCTTCCTTCTTCATGCGCTTGAGCAGAGCGTCCTGGAGTTCCTCATCAAACAGAGAAATCAGCGAGGCGGCATCATCCGAAGACATCTCTTCCAGGATGGGGGTGATTTGCGGTGTTTCCAGTTCAGAGAGGAGTTCCACCGCGATCTCGGGGCGGATTTCGCTGAAAATGGCAGCGAAATGCTCTGCTTCCATTTTGCGATCCATAAAGAGTTTAAGGATGACGCGGCGTTCCTGCAGGCTGAGGTTTTCTATAAGTGAAGCGACGTCGGCTTCATGAAGCTTGATGAGGGCGTTCCACAAATGGCCCAGGGTGCGCAGGCGGATGAACTGTTTGGTGAAGCGTAGAAGTTTTTCCAATGCCGGTTGTTTCATGGGATTTCATTATACGATGCTTGCACGGTCGGCGCAAATGGAAAGAAAGTTGAAAAGTTGGGTTCTATTACGTTTCGTGTGGGTAAATATATATTGGGAATCAGTAAGCAGTTGTGAGGAAGAGTACCCAGAGGGCATACATACCCGCAGGGCATAAAGCATAAGCGAACGCAAACGGCAGGTTCCGGGGCCCCATGGGC
>Ga0209614_1000326_pt1 | contig 43931 bp, 40 predicted proteins | sample BlaSprsedimmetaG_FD_185484 | JGI IMG/M metagenome (GOLD analysis project Ga0209614, IMG submission 185484) | Hot spring sediment bacterial and archeal communities from California, USA to study Microbial Dark Matter (Phase II) - Blank Spring... ...
CACCAGCACCGCCGTCTCCCTAGAAAATAGCCTGAGCGTAAGACAGGTTGGCAACCTGTCCTACATTTTCATCCTCGGTGGTGTACCGGAGGAACATGATGACTCCTCTGAAAGATGTAAAAATCGGCAAATCTAAAAATCGGTATCCGTGTACACGTTCACACGTTCATACGTTCGCTAGGACTGCGCGCATGGCTTCCAGCGCCTGATCAATGGCCTCGCTGTCAATCCAGTAGTGGGTGACGGCGCGGAAGCTGTGGGCATCGCGGGCCAGCACGCGGACGCCGTGGGCGGCGAGGCGCTCCTGCACCTGGGGCGCGGTGAGTGGGACCTCGTCTTTCAGCGCGAAGTAGACCATGTTGGTGTGGACGGGGTAGACCTCCAGGCCGGGGATGGCGGCCAGCCCCTCGGCGAGGCACTGGGCGCAGGCGTGGTCGTCGGCCAGCCGGTCGGTCATCTCCTCCAGAGCGACGATGCCCGCGGCGGCGAGCACGCCGGCCTGGCGCATCGCGCCGCCGAGGATTTTGCGCGCGCGGCGCGCCTCGGCGATGAAGTCCGCATCGCCGCAGAGGACGGAGCCGACGGGGGCGCACAGCCCTTTGGAGAGGCAGAAGGTGACGGAATCGATCCCTGCGACGAGTTCTCGGATGTCGGTTTCGAGGGCCGCGGCGGCGTTGAAGATGCGCGCACCATCAAGGTGGGTCTTGAGTCCATGCTGGCGCGCCAGCGCGACGACCTCGGCGGTGTAGGTAGCGGTGAGTACGACGCCGTGGCAGTTGTTGTGGGTGTTTTCCAGACAGATGAGCCGCGTGCGGGGGAAGTGGAGGTTGTGTCCCCGGATCGCGCCCTCGATATCGGCGAGCCGAAGCGTGCCATCCTCTTGATTGGGGAGGATGTGGGGGACGATGCCGCCCAACGCGGCCATCCCGCCCTGCTCGTAGACGAAGGTGTGGGCCTTATCGCCCAGGATGATCTCGTCGCCGCGTCCGCAGTGGGCCAGCAGAGCGGCGAGGTTGCCCATTGTCCCGCTGGCGACGAAAAGGCCGGCCTCTTTGCCCAACCGGTCGGCGGCCAGCGCCTCGAGGCGGTTGACGGTGGGGTCTTCTCCGTAGACATCGTCGCCCACCTTGGCCAGGGCCATCGCCTTCCACATCGCGGGCGTGGGATGGGTGACAGTATCGCTGCGCAAATCAACTATCTTCACGTTTTTCGCTCCTGATGTAAGTTTCCCGCCATTATAATCCGGTTGTGGCGTGGGGCAATGGCCGCACCATGGCGTCAGTCCCCAAAGCTGGTGCCGACCAGACGGGCGCTCTGGATCCAGGGATGCTTCTTGGGGACGATTTTGCGGTTGCCGGCGACATCTTTCAAGGGGAGGGGGACGCATTGTTCCCCGCGCACGGCGACCATCACGCCGTAATGTTCCTGGTCAATCAGCTCGGCGCAGGTGGTCCCCAGCCGCGTCGCCAGGAGGCGATCTGCCGGGGTGGGGCCGCCGCCGCGTTGTAGATGGCCGAGCGAGGTGACGCGCGTCTCCAGCCCGGTGATCTCCTCGAGCTGGCGGGCCAGGCGGATGCTGGCGCTTTCTTCGAAATTGGCGGTCAGTTCAGCGGCCTTTTTGTCCTTTCCTTTCTTCCTGGCTTTACGGGCTTTGGCCTGCGCCTTGGCCTCTTCTTTCGAGATGGCGCCTTCGGAGAGGGCGATGATGCTGAAGCGTTTGCCGGTATGGCTGCGATGCAAGACTGCATCGGCAACGCGATCAATCTTGTACGGGATTTCGGGGATGAGGATGACGTCAGCGCCGCCGGCGACGCCCGCCCCCAGCGCCAGCCAGCCGGCGTTGTGCCCCATGATCTCCACGACGATGATGCGGTGGTGGCTCTCTGCGGTGCTGTGCAGGCGGTCAATCGCCTCCGCCGCGATACTCATGGCGGTGTCGAAGCCGAAGGTGACATCGGTGCCCCAGACGTCGTTGTCAATGGTCTTGGGCAGGGTGATGACGTTGAGGCCCTCTTTCATCAGGTGTAAAGCGTTCTTCTGCGTTCCGCCGCCGCCCAGGCAGACGAGGCAATCGAGGTGCTGCTTGTGGTAATTGGCTACGGCGATGGCGGTCATATCCATGTAGCCCAGTTCGCCGGCGGGCATCCGATAGGGTTTGTCGCGGCTGGTGCCGAGGATCGTTCCGCCCAGGGTGAGGATGCCGGAGAGCGCCGCCGAATCGAGCCGGCGGAAGCGGTTTTCCACCAACCCGTGGAAGCCATCCAGGTAGCCGATGACCTGCATATCGAGCGAGTTGGCGGCTTTGCCGACAGCGCGGATGGCAGCGTTGAGGCCGGGGCAGTCGCCGCCAGAGGTGAGGATACCGATAACTTTCTTGACCATGATAACCTCCTGGTGTAAGTAAGCGAATCAGCGAGTGGTTGAATGATACAGGTTTTTGTGGAAAATACAAAACAGCCCCCGGATAAGCCGGAGGCTGTGGGGTGATGCCGAAGGTGGGAGTCGAACCCACATGAGGGTAAACCTCACTGCGCCCTGAACGCAGCGCGTCTGCCAATTCCGCCACTTCGGCAACGAGGGTGATTTTACCGTAACTCCCGATTTTGTCAAGCCGGGTATAATAGGGATGGTGAGCGCTATTTTAGCCACGAATTAACACTAATCCTCACCAAGATAGGGATAAAATTAGAGTCAATTCGTGAAATTCGTGGCAAATTTGGAGGAAATTATGCCGACTTTGTTTGACGATCTTCTGACGGGCCTTCGGCTCATCGGGTTGCACAACCTGGATAATGTTGCGCGTTATCCGTTCCGCAAGGCGTGGGCCGAGGCGCGCTGGGATGAGCCGGGGCGTCCGCGTCGCGGGCTGGCGCGCTGGCGGGCTTTCCGTCCCGGTGAGGACACCTTCGTGCCGCAGTGGCCCTCTCGGTGGCAGCGGCCCGGCGCGGTGACGGCGGCGCAGCCGCATCCGCGTGGGTTGACGTTATCCACGGCACACGGGACGCTGGCATTGACGCTCTGGGCGGCGGATTTGGCGCAGGTGCGCTATCTGCCCCGGCACGGCGAGGCGAGGCCGCCGGTTCCCTACGCCATCGCCAAGCCGCTGGAGGCGTGGGCCACGCCCCCCTTCGAGGTGGTGGAGACGCCCCAGGCGTACTTCCTCTGCACCCCGGCGCTGATTGTCGGCGTGCTGCGGGAGAGCGCGGCGGTCTTCTTCGCCGATGCGACAGGGGCGCTGCTCCGCGCCGATGTGGATATGGGCTGGGGCGCGACAGGCGCGCTCCGTCACCGCACGGCGCTCGCCGCCGGCGAGTATCTCTACGGCCTGGGCGAGAAGGCCACGCCCGCGAATCGGCGGGGACGGCAGCACATCCTGTGGAACACCGACCCGGCAGGGTACGCGCCGGGCGATGAGCCGATCAACCTCAACATCCCGGTCTACGTGGGGCGGCACGCAGCGGGTGATTATCTCGTCTTCTACGAAAACCCCACCTACGGCGTCTTCGATCTGGGGGCGACCCTGCCCGAGCTCGCCGACCATCGCTTCCAGGGAGGGGAACTGCGCTACTACTTCGGCGTGGGTGAGGTTCCCGCTCTGCTGGAGCGCTATACCGAGCTCACCGGGCGGCATCGCTTGCAGCCGTTGTGGATGTTGGGCTATCAGCAATCGCGGTGGTCGTATGATACGGAGGCGCGCGTGCGCAAACTGGCGGACGACTTCGCCGCGCACGAGGTCCCCTGTGATGCGATCCACCTGGACATTGATTACCTGGATGGTTTCCGCAACTTCACCTGGGATCGCGAGCGCTTCCCCAACTTCCCCGGCATGGTGGCGGATTTGCGCGCGCAGGGCATCAAGATCGTCTCGATTGTGGATGCAGGGGTGAAGCAGGACCCCGCGTACCCGGCCTACCGCACCGGACTGGCCGGGCGGCATTTCTGCACCCTGCCCAACGGTGAGGTCTTCCACGCGCCGGTATGGCCGGGCATGTGTGGCTTCCCCGATTTCACCTCCGCCCCGGCGCGGGCGTGGTGGGGGGAGCAGTACCGCCCTCTGATAGAGGCGGGCGTGGCGGGCTTCTGGAACGATATGAATGAGCCGTTGGCTTTCAGTGCCCAGGGGCCGCTCTCGCTGCCGACGACGTTGCAGCACACGCTGGAGAGGCGCGGCGGCGATCACCGCGAGGCGCACAACCTCTATGGGATGCTGATGGCGCGGGCCTCGACGGAGGGCGTGCAGCGGTTGTCGCCCGATAAGCGCCCCGTGGTCATCACGCGGGCGGGATGGGCCGGGGTGCAGCGTCACGCCACCTCGTGGACGGGCGATAACGAGAGCACCTGGGGATCGCTGCGGGTCACGGTTCCGGTCATGTTGGGGCTGGGCCTCTCCGGGCTGGGCTTCTCCGGCCCGGACGTGGGGGGCTTCGCGGGCGAGGCCGATGGGGAGCTCTTCACTCGCTGGGCACAGTTGGGGGCCTTCATGCCCTTTTTCCGCGCGCACACCATGGCGGGAACCCCGGATCAGGAGCCGTGGTCTTATGGGGAGCCGTTCCTCAGCATCGTGCGGCGCTTCATTCAGCTGCGCTATGAGCTCTTGCCCTACCTCTACACGGCGCTGTGGCAGATGACAACGCGGGGCTGGCCGATGGTGCGTCCGGTGTGGTGGGGCGCGCCCTATGACCCGGCGCTGCTGGCGGTGGACGATGCCTTCCTCTGTGGCGATGCGCTCCTGGTCGCGCCGGTGGGCGAGCCGGGGGCGACGCAGCGGGACGTGCGGCTGCCCGGCGGCAACTGGTACGACTTCTGGACGAATCGCCGCCGGGAGGGTGAGGCGGCCTTCGTGCAGGTGGCCCCGCTGGAGACGTTGCCGCTCTTCGTGCGGGCGGGGACGGTGCTGCCGCTGGGCGAGTTCGGCCCCAGCGTGGAGCAGCGCGTGGACAAGTTCCTGCGCCTGAATCTCTATCCGCTGGCGGCGGATGGCGCGGCGGTCTCCTGGCTGTACGAGGACGCGGGCGAGGGGCTGGCTTATCAGGATGGCGAGCAGCGCGTGAGCCGCTTTGTGATGACGCGCGAGGGGCAGCGGTTGACGGTGACGTGGGAGCGCGAGGGCGCTTACGTCCCGCCCTACGAGCACATCGCGCTGACCTTGTTGGGGCTGCCGCGCCTGCCGGAGGCGGTGCTCGCCGATGGGGAGGCCTATCGCGTGCTCATGGCCGATGCGGTGCAGCACACCGCGGTGATTGCTGTCCCGCCCTTCGAGCGGTTGGAGATTATGCTGTAGCGGTGGCGTAAACGCGGGCGAACGCCGGGCAAGTCCCGGCGTCCGCCGTTATGTGCCGCGTGTAACTACTCACCCTGGCTCCGAGGGGATCGTCAGATCCCCGTCAAGTCAAAATTATCTAGGACTACAATGTATGGCAGCCTGGAATTTGCTTGTGCCTCCACGCCGGATCGCCAGATCCGGCTAGAGCCTGAGTAGATACTGCCGCGTTTTACTTCACGATGGGAATGTAGATGTACAGCTGCGAGTTCTCCGCATCGTTGGGATCGAAGCTCTCATCGTAATACTCGAAGTCGGGGCTGTCGCCGCGCCGGTAGCCGGACGCGGGCAGCCATTCTTCGAAGGCGTAGCGGTAGGCCTCGCCGATGGTGGCGAGTTTGCAGGGGAAGACGGCGTAGGTCTGCTCCGGCACATCCCACCGCTCCATGCCTTCGGGGATCTCGCGGATCTCTTCGACTTCCATGCAGGCCAGATACTCGAAGACGCCATCGCTTTCCATATCGCGGCAGATGCCGTAGGCGGCCCCGATGCCGGTTGCCGCCGCGACGATTTCCTCGACGCGGGCGTTGGCGGTGCCCCACATCGCGGCGATCTCGCTGTTCTCGTTCTTGCCCCGGTACTTGAGGCCGATGGCGCTGAAAGCGGGTTTGGTCACAATCATTGGTTGCATCTTAGTTTTCTCCTTATCCACATCGCGCTCGCGGTACTCTTGATCGTAATAGAGGGCGAGGCAGGGATGGGCGGCGTCGGTTTCCGCGCCGTGCGCGCGCAGGTGGGCGCAGAGCCGCTCGAAATCAGGTTGCGCAACCTTGTCTATATAGTATACACCCTCCCGTAAGGGGAGAGTCAAGGGGCAATCGTGAATTTGCCTGCGCGACGAAGCGCTTTATAATCCAATTCCTTGAAACTTACTTGAGGTGTTTTGCCCTATGTGTTAACATGAGTGTCACAACTCTGCTCAAGAGTTTAGGGTAGAATAAGAACGAGCAGAGACCCGCCCCGGCCCGTACACGCACCTGGAAGGGCTGGAGCATCTGGACAAGGTCATCAACATCACCCAAGACCCCATCGGGCGCACGCCGCGCTCGAATCCGGCCACCTACATCGGCGTCTTCGATGAGATCCGCCGGGTGTTCGCCGCCACACCGGAGGCGAAAATGCGCGGCTATGGCATCGGGCGGTTCAGCTTCAACGCGAAGGGCGGGCGCTGCGAGGCGTGCAAGGGACACGGGCAGAAGCGCATCGAGATGCACTTTCTGGCCGATGTGTGGGTGACGTGCAAGGAGTGTCACGGGATGCGTTACAATCGCGAGACCTTGCAGATCCGCTACAAGGGCAAGAACATCGCCGAGGTGCTCGATATGGATGTGCAGGAGGCGCTGGCCTTCTTCGAGAACCATCCCAAGATTGCCCGGCGCTTGCAGACCTTGCACGATGTGGGGCTGGATTACGTGAAGCTCGGCCAGGCGGCGACGACACTCAGCGGCGGCGAGGCGCAGCGCGTGAAGCTGGCGAAGGAACTGAGCCGGGTTGCCACCGGGCGCACGGTCTACATCCTCGACGAGCCGACGACGGGGCTGCACTTCGCCGACATCCAGAAGTTGCTCGACGTGCTGCATCGCCTCACCGACGCGGGCAACACCGTCATCGTCATCGAGCACAACCTGGATGTGATCAAGACCGCCGACTGGATCATTGACTTGGGGCCGGAGGGGGGCGACGCCGGCGGGCAGATCATCGCCGAGGGGCCACCGGAGGCTGTGGCGCAGGTCGGCGCGAGCTACACGGGCCAGTTTCTGCGGCAGGTGCTCGCAGTTAATACAGGAACCGGTGGGTGATTTCTACGCCCCATATCATGGTCAGCACGCATCCCAGCACCAGGAATGGCCCGTAGGGGATGGCCGTGCGCAGTGAGCCGCGCTTGACTACCAGCACGATCACGCCGCCCAGGCCGCCGAGGAGCAGGGTGAGCACCAGTGCGGTGATGATCCACGGGTAGCCGACCACCAGCCCGACGAAGGTCGCCAGCTTGATGTCGCCTACGCCGAGCGCGCCTTCGCCGAAGAGCATCGTGCCGAACCACACGAAGAACGCGAAGGTCAAGCCGCCGATCAGCCCGCCGACCGGCGCTGTCGAGAGCCGCCAGCCGGGCGCGGCGGGCATGGCTGGGCCGAAGAGCACGCCCAACACCAGCATTGCGCCGATGGCGGGAAACATGACGCGGTTGGGGATCAGTTTCGCTTCCAGATCGGTCACCAGCACCATAGCAAGTGGCAGCGCCGCCAGTATTCCCAGCAGCGAGGCCGGTTGTAAACCGTAGCGCCATCCCAGAAGGCCCCACGTCGCGGCGACCAGTACCTCCGCTGCCACGCGCTCCCAGCGCAAGGGCTGACCGCAGGCTCCGCAGTGGCGGTGACCGGAGAGCCAGGCAATCACCAGGCTCCATTGCCCCGGTGGGGCGGGCGTCTGGCAGTAGGGGCAGCGCGGCCCCGTCACAGCTCGCCGGGCCATTGCCGCTTCGCCCATGTGCGCCGCCGCGATGCCACCGCCCCAGCCGAGCAGGATCAGCACGAGCGTCAAGAGCCAGTTTCCCATAAAGCCCTCCTCAGTCCACGCTTTCGCCGGCGCGCAAGACTCGCCGCAGCACCTTCTGCACCGCGCTGCGCGGTAATGCCTCGACGAAGGCGATCTCGTGCGGAACCTTGTAACGCGCCAGCTGATCGCGCGCCCACAGGCGCAATTCTTCAGCGTTCAGCGTCATCCCGGATTTGACGACCACCCACGCCTTGATCGCCTCTCCCCGGTAAGGATCGGGCACGCCCGCGACGGCGACATCGGCCACCGCCGGGTGTTCTCGCAGCACGCGCTCGACTTCGCTGGGATAGACTTTGAAGCCCGCGCAGTTGATCAGATCGGCCTTGCGATCCACGATGTAGAAATAGCCCTGCGCATCCATGCGGGCGATGTCGCCGGTGTAGAGCCAGCCGCCGCGCAATGCCTGGGCCGTGGCCTCCGGTTGGTGGTGATAGCCGCGCATCACCGTGGGGCCGCGCACCACCAATTCGCCCAGCGTATCTGGCGGGAGGAGGCGCTCGCCGGTCTCCAGATCAACAATCGCCGCCTCGATGTCGGGCAGTGGCAGGCCAATGGAGCCGAGGCGGTTCTCGCTGAGCGGATTGCAGTGCGTGGCGGTGGGGGCTTCGCTTAGCCCGTAGCCCTCGCGGAGCCGCCCACCCGTCAGCGCCTCGAAGCGTTGCTGTACCTCCGGCGGCAGCGGCGCGGCCCCGCTGATGCAGGTGCGAATCGAGCCGAGCTCCGCTGCGCGCGCCTCCACGCCGGGATGATCGAGCAGCAGGCGGTAGATCATCGGCACGCCGGGGAAAAAGGTGGGTCGATATTGGCTGATCGCCTCCAGCATCTCCGCCGGACGCCGCCCCGTCAGGACGAGCGTTGCGCCCTGGTAAGCGGCTCTGATCAGCGTAAGCACCATCCCGTAGACGTGGAAGAGCGGCAGCACGCCCAGAATGATCTCGTGCTCGGCGGCGTCGTGGATCCAGGCGTCGAATTGCAGGGTGTTCGCCACCAGATTGCCGTGCGTGCCGAGCGCCCCTTTGGGCAGGCCGGTCGTCCCGCCGGTATATTGCAGGATGGCGACATCATCTGCGGAGAGGGCCAGCGCCGGGCGCGCCTCCGGTGGGGTGCGCGCGAGCAGGGTCGCCCAGTCGAAATCGCTCTCGGCCAGCGGCTCCGTCGGGTCGCCCACGACGATGATCTGCTCCACTGGCGTACCGGGTTGCGCCGCCCGCAGCGTCCCGTAGAGCGCCCCCTGCGCGATGACCAGACGCGCTCCGGCGTCGGAGAGCTGTTCGGCGATCTCGCGGGGGGCGTAGAGCGGGTTGATCGCCGAGACGATCCCGCCGGCCTTGAGGATGCCGAAGAAGGCGATGGCGAAGGCGCGGCTGTTGAAGGCGTAGAGGCCCACCGGCTCGCCAGGCTGGACGCCGCACTGCGCCAATGCGCCCGCCAGTCGGTCGCTCTGCTCCTCCCACTCCGCAAAGGTGGTCTGCGTGCCGCTTTCGGCCTCGATCAGCGCCACGCAGTCGGGATAAGCCTCGGCGGTGCGGGTCAGCAGGGCGTGAACCGGCTTCTTTGGATAGGGCGCGAGTGTGTGGTGGGTATCTTTATCGTAGGCGTAGAGCCAGGGATAGGGCAAAGGCTCGCGGGTCATCATTCACCTGCCTTGAGAAAGTCCGCCGGCGCGAGCAGTTGGCCGTCAATGCGATGCAGGCTCACAATCTCGTGCCCCGGAAAGAGCCGCTGGATTTCGCGCACATAGAGGCCGGGATTGAGTTCCGCCACCACGATGCGTTTGACGCCCTCGGCGGCCTGGCGCAGCGCCTTCTCCGGCACGGGCCAGAGGCTCTGCACCACCATGCAGGAGACGGCCTGCCCCGCCGCGCGTGCATGTGGGAGCGCCTCCTCCATCGCCCGTGCGGTGATGCCGAAGGAGACCCACAGCGTCTCGGCGTCGGGTTGGAGATCCATCCGCACGCGCTCCAGCTCCTCCCGATGCGCGGCGAACTTCTCCAGTAGCCCTCGGTTCAGCGCCTCGATCTTGACCGGGTCCTTGGTGATGAGGCCGCGTTCATCGTGGGTGGAGCCGGTGACGCGCACGACTTCGCCCGCGCCGAAGGGTGGGGCGACTGGCAGGACCGACTCGGCGGCGGGCCGCTCCGGCAGCGGGGGGAACTCGACCGTTGTCTGGGTCAGGTTGAGCTCCTTGTCGGTGAGGAGGATGACCGGGCAGCGGAAACGTTGCGCCAGCGCGAAAGCCTCGACGGTGAGGGTGTAGCACTCGGCGACGGAGGAGGGGGCCAGGACGAGGAGCGGATAGCCCCCGCCGGTTCCCCAGCGCGCAAATTGGACATCGCCTTGCCCCACGGTCGTCGCTCCACCGGTCGCCGGCCCGAGGCGCTGCACGTCAACGATGACCAGCGGCGTTTCTGCCATGAGCGCCAGCCCCAGGTTCTCGCTGTAGAGGCTGAGGCCGGGGCCGCTGGTGGCGGTGAGCGGCAGGCGTCCCGCCGCCGCCGCGCCGATGCACATCCCGATGCTGGCGATCTCGTCCTCGCCCTGGACCGCCACGCCGCCGGTCTTGGGCATCTCGCGCATCATCTCCAGCAGGATTGGTGTCGCCGGGGTGATGGGGTAGCCCGCGAAGAAATCGCAGCCGGCAGCCAGTGCGCCGCGCACGATGGCGCTCGCGCCAGTGGTGAATTCTCGCATGTCGTTAGCCTCCATTAAAACGATGATGGGCGTTCACGCCAGTGTTACGCGGTACTTCTCTTCCAGCCGTTCCGGGTAGTAGGATTTTTTGGCCCGCCGCAGCCCCGGCTCGCCCAGGTCTTGCTCGCGGTTGATGTAGGCGACTTCTTCCCAGGCTGTGCGCACGAATTCGCGGTTGATGAGGGGATAGAGGCCACGGATTTCCGGGTTGGCCTTCTCGATGTGGATAACGGCGGTCTGGGAGTTGAGGTGTTCGCCAATGGTGAAGGCTTGCACCTGCCCCTCTACGCGGATGACGCCGCCCTTGAGCGGCAGCACGGTGAAGTGCTCCAGCGCCTCGCGCACGGCTTCACACTCTTCCGTGAGGCTGAGATCATCTTTGCAACGGTACATCTGGCACCAGATACAGGCCATCTTCAGGCAGGCGGCGACGTTGTCAGCGGTGAGCGGTTCGTAGGTATACTCTTGCTCGCGCATGAAGGCGTTGATGTGGTTGCGCTTGTTGCTGTACTTGCGGCCGGAGAGCGTCGCCAGCGCCTCGCGCTCGTACACGTAGTCGAAATGGTCGCGCGTAGGCGTGATGGTGAACTCGTCCTCAGAGAGCTCGGCGACCAGCCGTGCGTCGGCGCGCTCGATACGCGGCGCGGCGCTGCCGCGCGTGTCGCGGAGCCAGGTCAGGAAGGCGCGGGTAACTTCGCTGCGGTTGGCTGGCCCGACTGGCGGCAGGCCGTAGGCATCGCCATTGACATCCTCAGCGAGTAAGATCAGCCACTCTTCGTATAAGGTCCACTGCAGGTTGTAGTGTTCCCGCCAGATGAAGAGATTGGCGAAATTTATTTCCGAAGTTTGCGGTTGATAGGCCCAGAAGCGTGGGTGTAAGGCGTCATAATCGGCCAGCTCTATGGGCTTGAATGGTGAAAATTGAGTCACACAGGCCCCCCTCTTGCTAATTTGCTTATTAAGTGTACGTCAGGCGGCGTGAATGGCAAGTGCAGCTCCAAACAAAGACGGGCCATCACCAGTCTTTGTTTCAGGATTGTGGTCAGCTGTTGGCTAATCCTGGCTCAGACCCTCCCGCAAATGGCTGTTGAGCGCCTGTAGGTTCTGTTGCAGGGTTCCCCGCTGCGATAGCGAGAGGCCGGCGAAGCGCGCCTGGTTGAATATGTTGTAGGCTGTGGAAACTTCCGCCAGGAGCGCCGTGCCCGCCGGCGTGAGGTAGTGACAGAGCAACCGGTTATCGTGCGCATCCACCTCGCGGGTGATGTATCCATCGGCTTCCATGCTTTTGATGATCCGCGTGGTGTTGCCCTTGGTGCAGAACAGCAACTCGCTCAGCTCACTGAGCGATAATCCCGCGTTCTGCGCCACATGCACCAGGATGTAATAACGGGTGCTCGAAAGTCCGTATTGCTGAAAAAAATCCCGGTCGCTGCTATCCAGTAACAGATACGATTCCAGGACAAGCGAATACAAGGTTTGTGCTTCGATCACAGTTTGGCTCTCCTTGGGTAACTACTCAGCTGGCAATCGGATTGTAGATTGGGCCGCCCTGGTCGCGATAGCGTTGTAATACTGCCCGCGCCTCCTCTCGCAACACGTCGCGGATGACCGCGATAGGGGGGAGGGGCGGGCGGTCTTCCAGCTGCGCGACCCAATCGTGGGGGAGCGGGCCTTCGTGGAAGCCGGTGAGGCTCTCCACGTCCTCGCGGCGGGCGCCGATGACGAGCCGCCGCACGCCGCTCCACCAGAGATTGCCGTAACACTGGATGCAGGGCTGCGCGCTGGCGACGAGCTCCAGCGGCGGCAATCCCGCCGCGCCGAGGTCGTAGGTCTGGCAGACCTGTTGCGCGACCATGATGGCAACGGCTTCGGCGTGGGCCAGAGAGCAGCGTTGCGAGACGACGACGTTGACGCCCGGCGCGACCAGGCGCCCGCTCTTGATCTCGAAGATCGCCGCGCCGAATGGGCCACCGGTCCGCGTGGCGACGTTCTGCGCGGCGAGGTCAATGACAAAGGCCATCCGCTCTTCCAGCGTGGGGAAGCGGCGCGCCGGGTCGCCGACAGCAGCGGCGACCCAGTCGGGCAGTTGCAGTGTGACTTGGGGATACATGGCCTCTCCTGAATCAGTGGTGGCTGGCGTTTATTGCTCGGTGATGATGACCTTGTCCATCGCGTCGCCCTGACGGATGGCGTGGACGGCCTCCATACCCGCGACCACCTTGCCGAAGACGGTGTGTTTGCCGTCGAGATGAGGCTGTGGCGCATGGGTGATGAAGAACTGGCTCCCGTTGGTGTTCGGGCCGGCGTTTGCCATCGAGAGCACGCCCGTCTCGTGCTTGAGCGGGTTGCCCTGAGTCTCATCCTCGAAGCGGTAGCCGGGACCCCCGCGCCCCGTGCCGGTGGGATCGCCGCCCTGGATCATGAAGCCCTGAATAACGCGATGGAATTTGACGCCATCGTAGAAGCCCTCCCGTGCCAGGAAGACGAAGTTGTTGACGGTCTTGGGGGCGTGTTGCGGGTACAGCTCGATTTCGATATCGCCGTGAAGCGTCTCGATGGTGGTGCGGTACTGCTTCTGGGGATCAATCTGCATCTCCGGTGGATGGTTCCATTGTTGGGTCATAGCGTGCTCCTTTGTTATCTTGATATGATCTGATTGTATGCGCGTTTGCGGTTTCGACCACTCAGCCGGCGGCGCGCGCCCCTAGCCAGAAGCGGTTCCAATCGTCGCCGCTGTTCTGGAGCGCGAGGAAGGTGTAGAGGCTGCCTGCCCAAAAGCCCAGCGTCATCATCAACACGACCCAGACGAGGGCGCGGGGCCAGTTCGGCTCGCGGTAGATGATCCAGCCGGAGAAGAGCGTGAAGCCCACATAGAGATCCACCAGCGAGACGATGCCCCACGGCATCCCCAACAGGATGCCGCCCTCGCCGAAGAAGTCGCCTCCGGCGAAGCCGTAGATCAAAGCGCCTGACATGGCTAACAGACCCAGCAGGGAGATAACTTTTGCCAGTTTCATGGATGTCCTCCTGTAGTTCATGGTTTCGCGCCTTCATAAGCGCGCACTGCCCAAGTATAGCTGCTGTTTTGCAAAAAGTCAATCTTGTAAATTGCGTGCATGGCGCTTGTTGCGTGGACAGCGTGTGCTATACTGCACTGCATGACGCAGAAAATCACACGCCGACAGTTGCTCAAATATATCCTGGCCGCGACGGCGACCGCGAGGCTGGCGCCCTTGTTGCATGCGCGTGCGCGCTATCCTGGCGTAGCAGCGGCCTCGCTCCCGCAGCGGGCTGATGATTGGGTGTGGATGGGGCGGGCGATCCACACCGTCACCTTCTACGAGGAGCCGACCACCTCCTCTGAGCGGCTCGTCACACGCGCGCGCGATGAATCCTTCCACATTTTGGAGGAGGTGCGCGCGCCCTATTCCGCCCACAACGACCTCTGGTATCGCACCGTCCTGGGCTACGTGCATTCGGCATGGGTGCAGCCGCTGCGCATCTATGCGCCCCAGTCCTTCATCCGCGATGTTGGGGCGTGGGGCTTCTGGGGCGAGGTGTCGCAGCCCTACACCGAGGCGCGCGTCGCACCCAGCTTGCAGGCGGCGCGGCAATACCGTTTCTACGGCAACACGGTCTTTCGTGTGCTCGAGTCCTTCGAGGATGAGGCGGGAACCGGCTGGTACAAGGTTGCGGATGACTACCCGCCGCGCAGCCAGGGCAATCATCAATGGGTGCTGGCGCGCGATATGCGCCGCATCCCTCGCACGGAGCTCTCGCCCATCCATCCCTTTGCCGGCGATAAGCGCATTGCAATCAACCTCACTGCGCAAACGCTCACTTGCTACGAAAACGAGGACCCCATCTACCATACTTTGATCGCCAGTGGGCGTGGCGGTAATTTAGAGACACCCACCGGTGACATGTGCGTGTTGCTCAAGCAACCCTCACGTCACATGAGCAACGTCCCCTATCCCGATTGGCCGGAGGATGTGCCTATCCCCGCGCCGGAGGATATCTTCGATCTGCCTGGCGTGCCGTGGGTTATCTTTTTTGATCTGATAGGATCGGCGATTCACGGAGCCTACTGGCACAACGATTTTGGTATCCGCCGTAGCAGTGGGTGTGTCAACGTGCCATGTGATGTGGCGCGCTGGATTTACCGCTGGTGCTATCCCATCGCCGGCTATGAGGATGACTTTGTGCAGAGCACCTGTCGGGTGGGGACCCCCATCTCGATTTCTTACTAGGAGTCCAACCGAATGGCGGGGTTGGCCCTGAGGGGAACAGCCCTAGTCCACGGTAAAGGTCGCACCTACCTCGCGGAGCAACGTGGGGATGGCGTCCCCCTCTGTGCTGCGAATGCGTAGCACGTAGAGCCAGTAATCCCGCCCCTGGATGACCCACGCCTCCGCAGGCCCGCCGGTGAAGCTGGGCCAATTCTCCTCAAAGTAAAGGGCCGGGCGCTCGCCCCACTGCGTCTCCTGGAAATCCCTGATGGTCGGCGGTTCGCCGGGGGGATGGGTCGCTTCGAGTAGGACGATGGCGCTCTGATATTGGAATGGCTCCGCAGGGCCGGGCGCCCACCAGAGCGAGAGCTCCCCGCCCTCGTAGTGCCAGACCCGTCCCCCGGCGTAGGGCGTCCCTTGAACGATGCTCTCGTAGAAGGCTTCCGGCACGCGGATGCTCGCGCCGGGAGGCAGCGCCATTTCCAGATCGTAGAAGGCGATGGGGGCCGGCTCGAAGGCGAGCGTGTGCGCGCCGCTGATCTCCTGTGTGCTTGTCACATTGATCTCGATCCGCCAGGTGCCGGTGAGCGGATCAAGTGGCAGCTGGAGCGGCGCGCTGGCGCTGTAGCGATGGTCGGGTCGGGGCAGCAGGTCGAAGGCGGCGAAGACCTCGCCCGTGGGATCGAAGACGGCGGCGTCGAGGAGCGCGTTGGTGGTGATGCCGGGGGGCGGGATGAGCGCCGCTATGACCACGGCGGGTTCCACCGCCGAGACACGCTCCGGCCACTCGATGGCGAGCGTCAGCGGCGGGATTGGTGTGGCGGTGGGCGTGGGGGAGGGCGTCAGCGTGGCGGTGGGCGTGAGCGTCGGCGCGAGGGTCGGCGTCGGCGTGACCGGCGTCGCGGGCGTGCAGCCGCTTATCAGCAGCAAAATCAATATCAGGCCAAGTATGTATCGCATGGGGCCAATCATAGCACAAGCCGGCGATTCAACAATCGGCGGATGCCGCGCGTTGGCGCAGCTGCCCGCATCCGGCGGCGATGTGGAGGCCGCGCCGCTGGCGGACGGTGTGGGGGATGCCCGCCGCATCGAGCGCGGCGGCAAAGGCTTCGAGCGCGGCAGGGGTGCTCGGCTCGGCGGGATAGTCCGGCGTGGGGTTGAGGCGGATCAGGTTGACGTGTGCATTCAGCCCGGCGAGGCGGGTGATGAGGGCCGTGGCCTGCGCGGGCGTGTCGGTCAGCCCGGCGATGAGCGTCCACTCGAACATGACGCGCCGTTGGGTCTGCGCCTGGTAGTCCCAGATAGCGTCAAAGAGCTCGTCGAGCGGATAGCGGGCGTTGATGGGGAGCAGTTGCGAGCGTACCTCATCGGTGGCGGCGTGGAGCGAGACCGCCAGGTTGATCTTGAGACCCTCCTGCGCCAGCCGCCGGATGCCCGGCGCGATGCCCACGGTGCTCAGCGTGACGCGGCGCGGCGCGAAGCCCAAGCCGCGCTGATCCAGCAGGATGCGCAGCGCCGTGATGGTGTTCTCGTAGTTGAGGAGCGGTTCGCCCATCCCCATCAGCACGAAGTTGTTGAGACTCGCGTCACAGGCAGCCAGCTCGCGGCGACAGTGGAGCACCTGCCCGACGATTTCCGCGCTGGTGAGGTCGCGCACGAAGCCGAGCTGCCCGGTGGCGCAGAAGGCGCAGCCGCAGGCGCACCCCACCTGGGTGGAGATGCAGGCGCTATAGCGGGCGCGGTAGCGCAACAGTACGACTTCGATCTGCTCGCCATCGGCCAGGCGAAGGAGCATCTTGCGGGTGCTGCCGTCTCTGGATTCCTGGCTGGCGACGTGTTGCGGGATCTCAAGCGTGGCCTGGGCTTGCAGCTGGGATCGCAGATGCGCCGGCAGCTCGGGAATCTCGGCGAGGTGGGTGACGTGATGGCGGTAGAGGCCCTGCCAGATAGCGCGCGCGTGCGCCGGGGATGCCTCCCAACTGGCGAGTAGCGCCTCCAACGCCGGGTAGGTCAGGCCATATAGATTGAGGGGCGGCAAAGCTAGCCTCTGGAGCCGGGATAGAGCTCCCAGATGTCGGGGAACCAGCGTTCCAGGAAGCGCAGGATGGCCGGATCGCCGTGCATACCGTCGAGGGCGTGGGGCGCGAGCGCCAGGCCGCCGATACCGTAGTGCAGCGAGATCGCCAGCCCGCCGAGCGCGAGGTAGGCCCCCAGCGCCACACCCCCGCCGGCGACGATGCCGACCGCGACCCCGCCGAGCGCCAGCAGGCCCAGGCTCAGGCCGCCGAAGGCGACGCCGCCCACGGCGATGCCGCCGCAGGCGAAGAGTCCCAGCGCCAGATTGCCGATGGCGATGATGCCCCGTGCGACGCGCGGCAGCCCGGTCTGGGGGTCAATGCCTCTGGTGATGTGGACAAGCGGCCAGCCGAGGATTTCCGTCTCCGAGCGGTACTCGTAGCCCCACCAGCCCCGTATGGCGTAAGGGGCCATACCTGTGGGCTGGGGCCGTCCATCGAGAAATTCGCCGCAGTAGCGACATTTGATGGCCTCGTTTTGAATTTCCTCTGCGCAGTAGGGACAGCGTTTCATGGCTTGTGCCTTTCTGCGGAGCGTTTGCTCCGCATGACACGCGAACTAGACAGTTCGCGCTATATGAGAGTTCAGGGGGCTGTAAACCGCGCCCGCACCTGATCGTTGATCCACTTGGGCTTGTCGGGGATGTAGACGGTGGTGACGACGAGTTCGTGTGGGTCGGCGTAATCGCAGACGACGTGGAGATGGAGCCTGTGCTCTGCCAGCGGGCCGACGACGAGCACCCGCTGCCGGTCGCGGTAGTGTTCCAACACCTCGCCGTTGAAGAGTGCGTGGAAGACGTCACGGGCGCGCAGGCTCTCTTTGTGAGCCTCGCGCAGCGCGTGATCCGAAACGCGCAATTGACGCCGATAGGCAAACAGGTCCTCTACATCCATGATAACCATGTCTCACCACCTCTATCTGGGTAGAGTATAATCGTTTCTGGCAGAAGTGCAAAGGCCGGTGCGTTCTGATACTTTGTCTGACCCGTGATATAATGGAGCTGTTGGATCCCACGGAGCGGCCCGCTCGCCGCTCTCACACATCACAACCAAGGAGGAGTGAGCAAATGCGTAAATCATGGTTTTCTCTAGTTCTGTTGTTGATGGTGTTGGCCGCGTGCGCCGCGCCGACGGCGCCCCCCACGCCAGCCCCCGCAACCGATGCGCCGACTGCGGCCCCAACCACGGAGCCACCCGTTGCCGCGCCGGAGGATGCGATCTATCTGGCGATTATCTGGCATCAGCACCAGCCCGTTTACTATCAAGACCCCGAAACGGGCATCTATGAAAAGCCGTGGGTCCGCGTCCACGCATCTAAGGACTACGTGGATATGGCGGCGATGTTGGAGGACTACCCTGACATCCACGTGACCTTCAACCTCACGCCGAGCCTCTTGCGCCAGATTGCCGACTTTGTGGACAACGGCGCGCGGGATTTGTACTGGGTTCACACTGACATCCCGGCGGAGGATCTCACCGAGGAGCAGATGCGCTTCATCTTGCGCTATTTCTTCGATATTAACCCCCGGATCATCGCGCGCTTCCCGCGCTACGTGGAGCTCCAGGCGCAGCGCCCGTCCAACGAGGACGCGGTCGCGGCAGCGGTGGCGGGCGGCTGGACGGCGCAGGATTTCCGCGACTTGCAGGTGCTCTTCAACCTGGGCTGGACCGATCCTGACTGGTTGGCGGAGGAGCCGTTGGCGTCGTTGGTGGCGCAGCAGCGTAACTTCACCGAGGCGGATAAGGCCATCGTGATGGCGGAGCACGAGCGGCTGTTGGCTGAGGTGATCCCGGTCCACCGGCGTTTGCAGGAAGCGGGGCAGATTGAGATCACGATGACCCCGTTCGCGCATCCGATCCTGCCGCTGCTGATTGATACGAATCTCGCCAGCGTGGCGATGCCCTCCGCGGAGTTGCCCACGCCGCCCTTCCGCTTTGGGCAGGATGCTATCGCGCAGCTGGAGCGGGGCGTCGAGATGTACGAGGGGTACTTCGGGATGCCGCCGCGCGGGATGTGGCCCGCTGAAGGCTCGGTGGCGCAATCCATTGTGAACATGGTGGGCCGCGCTGGTATTCAGTGGATGGCCTCCGATGAGGGTGTGCTCGCCAAGTCGCTGGGGATGGATGGCTTCGCTCGCAACGTCAACGACGTAGTGCTCGAGGCCGACGCGCTCTATCGGCCCTACACCGTCAGCGGTGCGGATGGCATCCCGGTCGCCATCGTCTTCCGCGATGTGGTGATCTCCGACAAGGTCGGCTTCACCTACTCCGGGTTGCCGGGCAACGTGGCCGCGGCGGACTTCATCAACCGCATCCATGCCATTGATGAGCAGCTCCAGGCCGAGGGTGCGGAAGGCCCCAACCTGATCACCGTCATCCTCGATGGCGAGAATGCCTGGGAGTATTACGAAAATGATGGCAAGGAGTTCCTCCACGGGCTTTATCAGCGCCTCTCCGAGGACGAGCGCATCATCACCGTGACCCCCTCGGAGTACTTTGAGCTCTTCCCCTCCGAGCCGAGCCGTCACATTGACGATCTCTGGCCCGGCTCCTGGATCAGCCACGATTACAGCACATGGATTGGTGAGGACGAGGAGAATCGCGCCTGGAATTACTTGCGCGAGGTGCGCGAGATTCTCAAGAAGTACGAGACCGGCGTGCGCACGCCGCCCAGCGACGAGGCGTTGGAGGAGGCGCTCACGCTGATGTACATCGCCGAAGGCTCTGATTGGTTCTGGTGGTATGGCGCGGATCAGGACTCCGGCTCCGATGAGGACTTCGACCGCCAGTTCCGGGAGACGCTGCGTCAGGTCTTGCTCACGCTGGGCGAGACGCCGCCGGACTGGTTGAGCGTGCCCATCATCGCCGAGTCGCCCGAGATGGCGGAGCGGGGCGCAGTGGACTTGATCGCGCCGACCATTGACGGCGTCATCGCGGAGGGGGAGTGGGACGCCGCCGGCTACTATCGCGCGGGCGGCGGCGCGATGGCTGCCGGGACGCTGCCGTTGGCCGGGCTGGCCTACGGCTTCGATGCGCAACACCTCTACCTGCGGGTGGATGCTTCTTACCCGTGGGGCGCGCTGACGACCTGTGGCGGCAATGAGGACTGTCGCAGCACAGTGGGCCTCTATCTGCAAGCGCCCGGCGGCGGCGAACCCAGCGCCTTCTCGCGGTGGGGCGGCACGGAGACCTACATGGGCTTCGGGGCCACGCAGTTGTTCGAGGTTATTCTGGGCAACAACGGTGTCATCGAGGCGGTGCAGCTCTCCACGATTGCGGACGGGGTCTGGACGCCCACCGACCTTCCCATCGAGGAGGCGCGTGTCGCGGTGGATCCTGCTGGTGAGGCGCTGGAGATCGCGTTGCCGCTGGCGCTGCTTGCGCCGCCGGGCGGGAGCCTCGATAGTGGCGACCGCATCCAGCTGCGGGCTGTGCTCAGCCAGGGGCTTGTTGAAGTGCAGAGCGATCAGCAGTTGTTGCCGCTCAGCGGCCCGGCGCTCGTGGTCGTCCCCGACCTGGGGCTGACGACACTCGTGCTGGAAGTGACCGATGCTGCTGGTGACGATGATGGGCCGGGCACGTACACCTATCCGCAGGATGCCGTTTTCCAGCCAGGGGCCTTCGATGCGCAGACATTTAGCGTGAGCTATGATGACGATAACATCGTCTTCCGGCTGACCCTGGCCGGGCCGCTGCAAAATGTATGGAATTCACCCAACGGGCTTTCGGTGCAGACGGTGGACATCTACATTGATCAGGATGGTCCGGAGAATGGCGCGCGGATGCTCTTGCCGGGACGTAACGCGGCGCTGACGGAAGACTATGCCTGGGACTATGCGATCTGGGCCGAGGGCTGGACGCCGGGCGTGTACGTGCCGGGCGATGAAGCGCCGGTGCAGATTGATACGGAGCTGGTCATCATCTCCGATCCTGGACAGAGCAAGATCACGATCCGGGTGCCGCGCGCGGTGTTGGGCGATGATCCCGAAAACTGGGCCTACGCGGTGGTGGTGTTGGGTCAGGAGGGCTTCCCTTCGTCGGGGGTCTGGCGTGTGCGTGACGTGAGCGTGACCGCCGAGCAGTGGCGCTTCGGCGGCGCGCCGACCAATACCGCCAATCACCCGCGTATCCTCGATGTGGTGTGGCCGGCGGGTGGTCCCGTCTTCACACAGGCGGAGGCGCTGAGCGATTATCCGCCAGCGACTGACCTCGTGGGGCTGACGCCCGATGACTTCGCGCAACTGCCGATGTTCGTAGTCCCGTAGGATAGCTTGATGGTAAACCACAACAAGGCCCCGCTTTACGCGGGGCCTTGTGCTTCAGTGTCTGAGTGCCGTTATGACGGCATGGCGCTGGTTATGTTGCTAAACAGTGAGGAGATCTGTGTCCCCACCAACGTCAATGCAATCACGATGACGATGGCTATCAGCACCAGGATTAAACCATATTCGACCAGGCCCTGTCCCTCTTCGTGCGCTAAGTAAAGCATTTTATGGCCTCCTTCTTTTGACCCGACAGTTGCATAGCTTTATTCTAACCTTTTTGCGTTGAGGGGGCAATAGGAACTTGGTCATGGTTGCGGGATGTGGTTGTCCGTTACAAAGACCACCGCCCCCGAGATCTCGGGGGCGGTGGTGGGATGATGGATACAGGGATTAGAGATTATCGTCGTCGTCCCAGTCATCGTCGTCTAAGTCGTCATCGAATTCGTCGTAGGCCCAATCAAGCTCTACGGGATCGAGTTCGATCACCTCCAACTCGGTATCGCAATGCGGGCAGGTCAAGCGCTGCCCCAGATTCACACGAACAGGCAGCTTGATCGTCTCATCACAGGCCGGACAAACAGACATCGTCATGACTTACCTCCTCAGGTTTGTCAAAGTTTCTTGGTTGTGGCGCTAGGTTTGCCAGCAACGCCCGGATTATAGAAGGGTCGTGTGCAAAAGTAGCTATGAGAATGTCGTGAATATGTCTCAGAACTGCTGAATCTATACGATTTTTGAAATATCGTATCACTCCAGCGGGGTGAATTGATAACCCACGCCGGGAATCGTGACCACGTAGCGGGGTGTTTTGGGCTGCGGTTCGATTTTGGCGCGCAGGCGGCTCATCAGGCCGCGCACCAGATTGCGGTCGCCCTCGCCTGCGTAGCCCCAGACGTGCTCGACCAACACCTCCGCCGGCAGAATTTGCCCGCGATGTACCATCAGTGTGTAGAGCAGCCGGAATTCCAGTTGCGTGAGCCGTTGTTCCTCTCCGCCGAGCACCTGGACGGTGCGGGTGGCCGGGTTCAACGTCAGTCCTGCGATGGTGAGCGTGGGCAGGCTGAAGAAATGCACGCCGGCGGTGCGTCGCAAGAGCGCCTGCGTCTGCGCGATGAGCAGGCGGGCGCTGAAGGGCCGCTCGACGAGCAAATCCACACCTGCTTTCAGGAGCAAGACCTGATCGTCTTCCGCGAGTTTTTCGGTGATAAGCAGGAGGGGCGCTTCCGTCTGCGCCCGTAAGCGCCGTATCTGGGCGTGCAGCTCAGCCACGGGCGTAGTGCCCGCGATGATCAGCATATCGGCGGGCTTGGGCGGATGTGCTTCGAGTACCGCTTCTAGGGAATTGGCCCGTTCGTGGGTCAGCCCGGCGCGCTGTAAGACCACGCTCAGGATGGCGCTCTCATCTTGATCGCACGCGATTAACAATGCCTGCATCTTGTCTTCCTCCGAAATTTGTGAATCAGCGAACCGAGAGCACAACCAGTCACCCTCTCACCCTATACACAGCCCATTATACCCCATCCGTGGCGATTGACCCAGCTCTAAAATTAGTTATACTTACTTTCAGAGACTCAGTAGATCTAATTTCGCTTGGTCTGGATCGTCAGATCCAGACCAAGAACGGGGATCTGACGATCCCCTTGGAGTATTTTTCGATCTACTGACTTCACTGAAAAAACTAGGGAATCTCACGCCAAGGCGCAAAGACGCTAAGAATTTTAAGTTGCTAATAAATTTTGATTATGAAAAACATTAACATTATTTAAGGTAAATTCAAAAAACCTTTGCGACTTGGCGGCTTTGCGTGAGGTCTGGGCTTTTTTCAGTAGAGCCATCTACTGAGACTCATCGGTCATATCTTTGCGAGAACCTAAGGAATTGGGATGCGGCTGCGTAACAAAGCATTAATGACATTGGGCGTGATCCTCGTGGGGCTGCTGGCGGTGCTCTATGCGGCCTCGGCGCTCATTCTGCGGCATAGCTTCATCGCCCTGGAGGAGCAATACACGCGCCGGGATCTGCAACGCATCGAGGATGCGCTCGCGCAGCAGCGCAATGCGCTCTCTATGTTGACCTTCGATTGGGCTGTCTGGGATGATACCTATACCTTCATAGCCGATCACAACCCGGATTATGTGAACTCCAACCTGGTCGAGTCTCTCAGCGAAAATTTAGGGCTTAGCCTGATCCTCTTTGTTGATTTGGACGGCGAGGTTGTGTACCTGCGCCACTACGACCGGGAGGAGGGGGTGTTCCTGCCGACGCCCGATGACTGGATCGCAGCGTTGTTGGCGCACGAGCAGTTGTTCGCGGTTGAGGAAGCCATTGACGACCTGTTGCGCCTCCCGCATGGGCTGATAGTGGTGTCGGCGCATCCCATTCTCACGAGTGAGGAGGCCGGCCCGGCCCGAGGGACGCTGGTGATGGGGCGTTATATGGATGCGCTGGCCCTGGCGCAGCTCTCTGAGCTCACCCACCTCTCCCTTGCTCTCTACACGGAGCCGCCCGAAGCGCTGCAAGCGCAGTATGCAGAAATCATCGCCACCGGTGAGCGCCAAATCGTGCCGCTGGATCGAGACACGGTGGCCGGTTATACCCTGCTGGAGGATGTTGAGGGGCAGCCCCTGGCCTTGCTGGAGATCGAGTCGCCGCGTGACATCTTCGCGCAGGGACGCTTGACTACCTATGCCTTCACCGTCGCGCTGTTGGCGGCAGGGGTGCTTTTTGGCGCGTTGGCGCTATGGTTGTTACAACATGGCTTGTTGACCCGGCTCGCGCGCATGGGGCAGGAAGTAGCGGCGCTCGGTCAGCAGGGCGATCTGAACGCGCGTGTTTCGGTTGAAGGGCACGATGATTTGGCGGTGTTGGCGGGCGACCTCAACCAGATGTTGACGCGCCTCGAAGCAGCGCAGCACCAGCTCCAGGAGAGCGAGGCGCGCTATCGCCGGCTGGTTGATTTCTCGCCGGAGCTGATCCTGGTAGTCCAAGATAGTCGGGTGCGCTTCGTCAATCCCGCCGGCGCGCGGTTGTTGGGCGAAGATGAACCGCGCCAGTTGGTGGGGCGCGCTATCGCCGAATTCGTGCCGTTTGAGTATTGGGAGCAGGTCAAGACCAGTCTGCACACTGTCACCAGCGATGGGCGCGAATTGCCCCTGGCCGAAGGGCGCTTTTTGCAGGCGGATGGGGAGTACGTCTATTTGGAGACCGTCGTCTTGCCGTTCAATTATGAGGGGCAGCCTGCCGTCCAAATCATCGGGCGCGATATCACCGCGCGCAAACAGGCCGAGGCCGCGTTGCGCGCGCAGAAGCAGCTCTTCGAGAACCTCGTCGCCGTGGCGCGAGCGACTACGACTAACCTCTCGATGGAAGAGACCTTGCGCAACACTGTGGATCTGATGCTGCGGCTTACCGATGCCCAGAGCGGCAGCCTTTTCCTCTTGGATGAGGATTGTGGTGTGCCCTATGGTAAACTGGCGCGCGGCGATGTCGGCGCGGCGGAGTTGCGCCAGGTGGCAGGGCAAGTGCTGGATGAAGGGTTGGCCGGTTGGGTCGTCCGCGAGGGGAAATCGGTGCTGGTTCCTGATGTCAATCAGGATCCGCGCTGGTTGGCGTTGCCGGGACAGCCCTACGAGGTCGCCTCGGCCCTGCTCGTTCCCATCATGCGCGGGGGCGAGGCACTCGGCGTTCTCACCCTGATGCACGCCGAGCGCGCGCACTTCACCGAAGCCCATCGGGAACTGCTCGAAGTGGCAGCGGATCAGGTGGCCTTGGGATTGCAGAACGCTGCTTTCTATGAGGTGCAACATCAGTTTGCCAAGCGGCAGACGATTCTTTACGAGGTGTTGCGCACGGTGGGGGGGCATACAAATCCCGAAGCGGTCGTCCACGTCGCGGTGGAGAAGATCACCCATCTTACCGGCTGGCACGCGATAGGGATTCTCTTGCCTGACCAGACGGGCGAGATTTTGCGCATCGAGGCCGCTGGCGGCGAGCTTACCCCGCCGTCAGCGTTGATGATCCCCATTGGGCAAGGGATCGTGGGCCGTGCGTTTGCCGAAGCACGCACCTACTATCTGCCCGATGTGCAGGAGGATCCAAACTATATCGCTGGCCGTACTGAAACTCGCAGCGAGTTGGCGGTCCCCTTGCGGCGCGGCCCGCGCGTACTGGGTGTGCTCAATATCGAGAGCCGCGATCCGCAAGCCTTTGTGCCTGCGGATCGCCAGTTGGCCGAGTCGCTCGCAGAAGCGATTGCCCTGGCATTGGATATGGCGCACTCGCTGACGGAAATCCGCCAGTACGCGGCCAATCTCAACGTGCTCTACGCGCTCAACCGCACCATCAACAACACCTTGCGGCTGGAGGAGATGCTCTCACGCACGCTCTACTCCGCGTTGAACTCCCTGGGCTTCGAGTCCGGTGTCATCTATCTCACCGACCCTTTGGACCGCCATCTCTACCTGGCGACTTCCTGGGGATTGCCCGCCGAACTGGAGGCCGAGCTGCAGGTCGCCGATGCAGAACAGAGCCTGGGAGCCTACATCCAGCGGCGCCATCAACCGCTGTGGATAGATGATTTGCAAAATCCGCCGCCCTTCCTGCAAAAGCTCCATGAGCAGATTCCTGCCGGTATCGCCAGCATCGAGCGCGCGGGGATTCGTTGCTGTGTGGGGACGCCGCTTCTGCAACAGGCGAACTCATTGGGCGCGCTCTGCCTCTTCACCCGCCAGCCGTTGCACGTTTCTGCGGATACGCCCTCGCTGTTGATGGCGGTGGGACAGCAGCTCGCCACCGGCGTGATCAACACCCGCCTCTTCCGGGCCATCGCGGACGAGCGCAGCCGTTTGCAGGCGCTCATCGAGTCCAGCCGCGATGGGTTGCTTTTGATCAGCATGGAGCGGCGCATCCTCGTCATCAACGCGCAGGCGCTAGAGCTGTTGCGCTTGTCGGGTACGCCTGAGGGCTGGATCGGCAGCAACGTGCTCGATTTACTGTTGGCCTTGCGCCATACTGCGCGCGGGGCAGTCTACACCTTGTCGCAGGAGCTGCGCCGCATCCTGCAGGGCGACGAGCCGGTCGCTGAGGGCGAGATCGAGGTGCGCTCGCGCACGCTCCGCTGGCTTGACATCCCCGTGAAGGATGGGGAGCAGGCCGCGCTGGGCCGGCTGCTGGTGCTGCGAGATGTCACTGAAGCGCGCTTCCTGGAGAAGATGCGCGAAGATCTCACCCATACGATGGTTCACGATTTACGCAATCCACTCACCGGCATCTCTGGCGCGTTGAAGCTGTTGCGCAAGGGGTTGGGGGATGTGTTAAAGCCCGAACTTACGCCCATCATGAGCATCGCCGAGAGCAGCACGCAGCGGATGTTGGGGCTGGTTAATTCGATCCTGGACATCAGCAAGTTGGAGAGTGGCCAGATGCCGTTGCAACGCGAGGCGCTCTCCTTGCAGGCGCTCATCGAGAGCGTGATAGCCACACAATTGCCATTAGCGGTCACGGGACGACTGATGTTGGATTATGAGCTCCCCGATGCGCTGCCGTTGGTCTGGGTTGATGCGACGCTGGTCGAGCGCGTGTTGCAAAATCTGGTGGGGAAGGCGATCAAGTTCACGCCGGAGGGCGGTGTGGTGCAAATCAGCGCGGTGCTCGATGCCGCCGATGGCGAGCACGTGCGGGTCTCGGTTAACGATACTGGCTTGGGCATCCCTTATGAGTTGCAGGATAAGCTCTTTCAAAAGTTCACCACCGGGCTTCAACAAGGCAGCGGCAGCGGTTTGGGATTGGTCTTTTGCAAGATGGCTATCGAAGCGCACGGCGAGCGCATCTGGTTGGAGAGCCAGCCGGGGAATGGGGCGACTTTCACCTTCACCCTGCCCACGGTTGTGAGCGATTAGCCCTATGGAAATTGAAGCCAAATTTGCCATTCCCAACGCCGAAGTCTTCCAGCGATTGCGCGTAGTCAAAACCCTGGCCGGATTTGCGCTGGGTCAGGCCCGCGAGACGCCGCTAGCCGACACCTACCAGGACACTGCTGACGGACGTCTGCGGGCGGCGGGCTATCTTTGCCGGCAGCGCGTCTACGCGGATGGGCGGGTGGTGATGACGCTCAAGGGGCTGCAAACGACGCAGTCGGGCGCGATCCAGCACCGCGAGGAGTTCGAGGTCGCGCTGGATGCGCCAGCGCCCCCAGCGCAGTGGCCGGAGAGTCCGGTGCGGGAGCGGGTGCTCGCGTTGAGCGAGGGCGCACCCCTGGTGCCCCTGTGCCGGCTGACGCAGCAGCGCGTCAGCCGCGAGGTGCGCGCGGGCGCGCGCGCAGTCGCCAGCCTCAGCCTGGACGAGGTGCAGTTGACCGCTGGCGCGCGTGTGCAGACCTACTTGATTCTTGAAGTCGAGCTCCTGCCTGCCGGCGACGAGGCCGAGCTGGCGGTTTTGGCGGAGGCGTTGCAGGAGGAGTGGGCGCTCGCGCCTGAACCGCGCACCAAATTCGAGCTGGCGCGCGCATGGCAGGCGGAGGAGGTTGATGGCATCTTTTGCGTCTCACAGCCCACTTCGTCCGCACTGCTCGCGCGATTGTTGGGGATGCCACCTTCCGCTCAATCTCTGACGCTGCCGGAACAGCCCGGCATCCTGGCGGAGGACACGCTGGCCGAGGCCGCGCGCAAGACCTTGCTCTTTCACTTCCAGAGGGTGCTCTATCACGAGCCGGGCACGCACGCGGGCGATGTGGCGGCGTTGCATGATATGCGTGTGGCTATCCGCCGAATGCGCGCCGCCGCACGCCTCTTTGCCGATTATCTCGACCCGAAGCAGCTGCAGCCCTACGTCAAATGGTTGCGGCGCACGGGCCGCAGCCTGGGCGAGGTGCGCGATCTCGATGTCTTCTGGGAGAAAACTGCGGCCTATTTGTCCGGGTTGCCGGAGGCGTCGCGCCCTGATTTGACGCCGCTGCGGGTCGCCTGGGAGGGGGCGCGTAACGAGGCGCGTACAAAGATGCTCTATTATCTGGACAGCCGCAAATATCGGCGGACTAAAGAGTGCCTTGGGGCGTATTTGGAGACCTCCTGGCCGGAGGTTGTGCCGCCGCTCACTGCTAAGGGCGAGGCGCTGCCGCATCTGGTGCGGGACGTCTTGCCCGTGCTAGTTTATCAGCGCGTCGCGCACGTGTTGGCCTACGCGGAGTGGTTCACCCAAGGGGAGCAACCGTTGGAGCGGTATCATCGTCTGCGGATCGCGTGCAAGTACCTGCGTTACACACTGGAGTATTTCCGCGAAGTGTTGCCTTCAGAGGCCGGGCCGCTGATCAACAAGGTCAAAGGGATGCAGGACTATCTGGGCGACTTGCAGGATGCGGTGGTTGCCAGTAATATCTTGCGCGACTTCATGCTCTGGGGCAGATGGGGCCATACGGACGCGATGCCGTCGCCGCCAGCGCCGGGTGTGGCAGCCTATCTCACCGTGCGCCAGACGGAGTTGCAGCGGTTGTTGGTTGGCTTCCCGGCGTACTGGGACGAATTCCGCGCCCCGCCCTTCAAGCAACGGCTCGCTGAGATGGTAGCGAGCATCGGTGAGTAATGTAGCGCGAATCGAAAAATGCTTCAAGGGGATCGTCAGATCCAGACCGAGCAAAATTAGCTCTACTGAGATTTTTGATTTTCAAGAGGAGGAAAGGAGAAACATGGGACGTTACATCATTCTTTTAGGCCCGCCGGCTTCCGGCAAGGGGACCCAGGCAGTGCGATTGCGGGAGGCGCTCAATCTGCCGCACGTCGCAAGTGGGGATTTGTTCCGGTACAACCTCAAGAACAACACGGAACTGGGCTTACAGGCCAAGGGCTACATGGATCGTGGGGAGCTGGTGCCGGATGCGGTCACGATTGCGATGGTGATGGCTCGGCTGGCGCAGCCCGATTGTGAGGGGGGCGCGCTCTTGGATGGCTTCCCGCGCACGATTCCCCAGGCCGAGGCGTTGGGGGTGGCGCTTGCCGGGAAGGGCGCGCGGGTCGCCCGCGTGCTCAACGTGGTGGTGCCTGATGAGGCGCTGATCGAGCGGGTGACGGGGCGGCGGCTCTGCCGCACCTGTGGCGCGTCGTATCACGTCAAGTTCAATCCGCCCCAGCAGCCCGGCATCTGTGACATTGACGGCGGCGAGCTCTACCAGCGCGACGATGACAACGCTGAGACGGTGCGCAATCGCTTGCAGGTTTACTGGGAACAGACCAGCCCCCTGGTGGATTATTACCGGGGCAAGGGGGTCCTGGTTGACATTGACGGCGATCAGGACATTGACGCGGTGACAGAGGACTTGCTGGAGGCGGTAGCCGATCTGTAGCGAGGCTTTGCAACTCGCGTGCATTTTCCGTGTAGGACAGGCTGCCAGCCTGTCCTACTTTGGTCTCAGCTCTGTGAGGCGAGAATCCTATCCAGATCGCGGCCTTCGCGCAATTGCCGGGCGAGCGCGTCGGGCAGCTTGTAGCGGCGCAGTGCGGCGACAGTGCGCTCCACATCGTAGGCGACGCGGTAATGTTCGGTCTGGATGGCGCCGGCTGTCAGGGTGAGGATTGCGTAAGCGGCGCGCGGGTCATCATCCTCAGGGTGGCCGATGCTGCCGGGATTGATGAAGTAGGTGTGGTGGGCGCGCCGGGTGAAGGCGAGGTGCGACATTCCGCAGCAGACGATGTCCGCATTGGCGACTTCGGCCAGCGCGCGCAGGCGCGAAAGCGGCGTCTTGGGCGTGAGTTGCTCCTTCGTCGAGATAGGACTGCCGTGGGTGATGAGCACGCGCTGCCCGGCGATGGTGAAGCGCAGCTCGCGGGAGAGGTGGCGCAAGTAGCGGCGGTTCTCCGGTGTGAGCGCGTGGTAGGTCCACTCGTAGGCTTGGAAGCGCACCGGGTCTTTCTTGCGTCGCCATTTGGCCTCTTTGCGCGGAAATTTGAGCACCCGGCGGTCGTATCCGCCGATGATGCTCAGCGCATTGACCGCTTGCATCCGTTGGATGACCTCGTTGGGGAAGGGGCCGTAGCCCACCAGATCGCCCACGTTCCAGATGGCCTCAACGTCGCGCACTTGCGCATCGTCGAGCACCGCTTCGAGCGCGGGGAGGTTGGCGTGGATGTCGCCCAGCAGCGCGATCCGCATGACTATTCCTCGGCGTTCCAGATGCCTCGGTGCTCAATGAGCCAGCGCTGTGAGTTGAGCTCCGTCTCCCCCTCCGCCGGTTGGATGCGCTCGTAGGAGCCATCGGGCAGCAGCAGCCGGGCCTTCTGATTGTCCCGCAGATGCACATCCAGAATGTAGTTCTTGATGAGCTGGCGCTGTTGAGGACTCTCCACGGGGAAGAGTACCTCGACGCGGCGGTCAAGATTGCGGGGCATCAGGTCGGCGCTGCCGAGCCAGACTTCATCATCGCCGCCGTTGTGATAGTAATAGATGCGTGCGTGCTCCAAAAAGCGCCCGACGATACTGGTGACGGTGATGTTCTCGCTGATGCCGGGTACGCCGGGGCGCAGGCAACAGATGCCGCGCACCTGTAAATCCACCTTGACACCGGCCTGTGAGGCGCGGTAGAGCGCCTGGATGCACGCCTTATCCACCAGTGAGTTCATCTTGAAGGCCAGATAGCCGTCGCCGTGCTCCTCCTGCCGTGCGATCTCCCGCTCGATGCGCGCCAATATCTCCTCGCGCATGGGGCCGGGCGCGACCAACAGCTTGCGATAAGTCCTCTTGAGCGAGTACCCCGTGAGCGCGTTGAAGAGATCCGAGGCGTCAGCCCCGATATCGGGATCGCAGGTGAAATAGCCCAGGTCGGTGTAGATGCGCGCGGTGGTGGCGTTGTAGTTGCCCGTGCTCAGGTGAACGTAGCGGCGGATGCCGTTGCGCTCCCGCCGCACCACCAGACAGACCTTCGCATGGGTCTTGAGGCCCATCAGCCCGTAGATGACGTGAACGCCGGCGCGCTCCAATGCGCGCGCCCACACGATGTTGTTCTCCTCATCGAAGCGGGCCTTGAGCTCCACCAGCACAGCGACCTGCTTGCCGTTCTCGCGCGCCTCCATCAGCGCCTTCACCACCGGCGAGTTCTGCCCCACGCGGTAGAGCGTCTGCTTGATGGCGATGACCTGCGGGTCGTGCGCGGCGGCGCGGATGAAATCCACCACTGGCGTGAAGCTATCATAGGGATGATAGAGCAGCAGATTTTGCCGCTGGATCACCGAAAAGAGACTCTCCTCGGTGGTGAGGGTGGGGGAGATAGCCGGTAGATAGGGCGTGTCTTTGAGATCGGGCCTGTTGATCTGCGTGAGCTCTATCAGGTTCGCCATCCCGATGGGATCATCCACGGTGTAGACTTGATAGCGTTCGACGCCCAGATTGTGGATGAGAATCTCGCGGATGCGCTGTGGAATGTCGTGGTCAATCTCCAACCGCACGGTGGAGCCGAAGCGCCGCAAGCCGACGCTCTCCTCGACGGTGGTGAGGAGATCGGAGGCTTCGTCCTCCTCGATCTCCAGATCGGCGTCGCGGGTGATGCGGAAGGGATAGGCCGCGACGACCCCGAGGCCGGGGAAGAGCTGGTCGAGATTGGCAGCGATGACTTCCTCGATCCACACGAAGCTGGTCGAAGTATCCAGGCTGAGGCCCAGGCGCTCATAGCTGTCGGCCTGCTCCTCGGTGGGGATGGGGATGAGGCGCGGGAAGAGGGCGGGGACTTTGAGGCGGGCGAAGCGCTCACCGTGCAGCGGATCGCTCACGACGACGGCCAGGTTCAGGCTGAGGTTGGAGATGTGTGGGAAGGGATGGCCCGGATCGAAGGCCAGGGGTGTGAGCGCGGGGAAGATCTCCTGTTCAAAGTATTCGCGCAGCAGCTTGCGCTGTTTCTTTTTGAGATCGCTGTAATTGAGGACATGGATGCCGTTGGCTTCCAGTTTGGGGAGCAGATCCTTTGACCAGCATTGATACTGTTGCGTCAGTTGCGGGAGCAGCAGCTGGCGGATGGCGGCCAGTTGTTCCGCCGGGGTCATCCCGTCGGGCGGCGCCGTCAGGACGCCGGCGAGCAATTGCCTGCGCAGCCCGGAGACGCGCACCATGAAGAACTCATCGAGATTGTTGGCGAAGATGCTCAGAAACTTCACCCGCTCCAACAGCGGATGGCTCTCGTCCAGCGCCTCTTCCAGCACCCGCTGATTGAACTCCAACCAGCTGAGCTCGCGGTTGAGGAAAAGTGAGGGGTCATCTATATTAAAGGTCGGTTGCATATCGGTTTCGTTCATCGTGCTGTCCCCATTGTGTGCGTTCTTATTGTTCCTATCTTACCCCATTTATGCGCTATTGGCAAGATAGTTATTGACAAAACCCCCGATTTTGGTATTATAATGCCATATCATATTATGGGAGAATGAGCATGACTACAACAAAGACCAAGAAGCAGCCACGGGTGATTGTCTTCAGCACGCCGACCTGTTCCTATTGTCGGGCGGCCAAGAAGTATCTCAAGCAGAAGGGCGTGCGCTTCACCGATGTGGATGTCTCGCGCGATCAGCAGGCGGCGCGAGATATGTTGCGCCGCAGCGGACAGCAGGGCGTCCCCGTCATTGACATCGGTGGGCATATCGTGGTCGGCTTCGACCGCGCGAAAATTGATCGTTTGCTGGATTTGAGTTAAGCCAAGGGCCAATCGCCAATCGCAACCCCGGAGCATCGCTCCGGGGTTTTGCGTTGCGGGATCAGCGCCGGGCTGCGGGCGGGATGCCCCACACCACAGGGACGCCCAGCGCGGTGAGCTCCTCGCGCTCGCGGATGGTGGGGTCGAGGTAGTAGGCGAGGCAGGCCAAGCCCACGCCTATCGCGCCGGCGATGAGCAGCCGGAGCGCCGGCCCTAGCAGCTGCGCCCGCAGCGAGGGGGCCAACTGCGCTGGCGTGGGCGCGTCCAGTCGGCGGAGCGGCGGCCCCACCTCCGCGAGCTGCGGATAGTAAGCCGTGGCGTTGTCAATTAACTCCACCGTGACCGCTTCCGCCAGCGCGACGAGCGCCTCTGGGTCGGGCCAGGTGAGGTAGATGACGGCAATGGACTGCGCGTTATCCCGTGCTAGTGCGCCCTGGATCGCGCCCGGCGGGATGGCGATCCCTTGCGCGGCCAGGCGGGCGCTGACGGCCTCGGCGAAGGCTCCGGTGACAGAAACATCTGCCAGGCCATTGGCGATGTATTCCGAGGTGAGCCAGGCATAGTAGCGGTCATAATCCTCCGAAAGCCCGGCAGGGTTCGCGCCGGCGGCGAAGCGCATTACCACCTGGTAGGTGGGCGCGGGCGGGCGATAGGTCACGCCGACGTGAGCGCCGACAAGAAGCACGGGCAGCGCGATGAGCCACCACCAGCGCCGCACAATTTTCAGCAGGATGTCCAATTCCATCGGTCAGTCCTCCGTTTGCGGGGCGATGAAGGCGCGATGCCAGTGGTGCAGGCGCTCCGCGTGGTGCCCCGGTACGAGCACAAGGTGATTGCCCAGAGGCTCGGTCAGCAGCTCGCGGACCTGCCCGCGTGTGAGCTGGATCTCCGCCTGGGTACGGCAGAGGTCCTCCGCGTTGCCGCTGTGGAGCAGCTCGCCTTCGGCCAGCCAGAGCTTTCGCAGGTGCGCGCCGCCGATGCGCAGCAGGGTGACGGGGCCGGGGGCGAGTTCGCCCTGGAGGCCCACGCCTAGCCCCGATTCAAAGTGGGAGCGCAGGCGATAGCGCTGCACCAGCCGGCGCGGGACGGTGCAATGGGCCAGCCACAGGGTGTTGGCCGCCACATCGAGCCGGGCCGGGTTCGCCATCCAGGGGAGCGTGCCCAGCAATTCGTAGGCCCACACCATCCCCAGTGTGCTGACGAGATCGCCCTCGCAGCCGGCGATCAGGCCCGCGTCGTTGAGCTCGGCCAGCGCGAAGCAGCCGGTCGTCCGGTGATCGAGTACCAGGTCGAAGCAGCGCAGGGTGAGCGCGGTGAGCTTCTCGGCGGCGGCGAGCTCGCGCAGCGCCAGGTAGATGCGGACGACGGCGGCGAGGTCGGCGGGTTGTGGCTCGCAGGTGGCGCTGGCTTGGGCCGCCAGCTCCTCTGCGAGCGCGGCCACCTCTTCGGTGGGGAAGTGCGCAGCGAGCGCGGTGAGGCGCTCCAGGGGCAGGGGCGCGACGGCAGGCCCCCAGGTGTCGGTGAGCCGTTGCGGGGCCGGGCTGCTGGCGACGAGCCAATCGGACGGCGGCCCGACGAGGCCGATGCGGGCCTGGTGCAGGGCGCGCCAGACGGCGAGATCGTCCAACGCGGCGGCGAGCTCTGCGAGGCCGGCGCTATCCTCCGGGCCGCCCAAGTAGCAGATGCGGCCTGGGATGTGGCGCTGTTGCAGGTGCGCCAGTATCTCCAGCGCGGCGGGGAGGGCGTTGTGACCGGGATGGGCCAGCAGGAGCACGGGTTCGTCGGGGTGAATGGCGTGGCGCTGCGCCCAGAGGTCGAGCAGCCGCTGCTCGGTGCCGCCGGTGACGATGAAGTAGAGGTGCGGGAGATCGGCGGCGGGATCGGGCGCATCTTGGCGCTGTCCGCCCAGCGCGTGGAGCGCCGGTGTGTAGCGGGCGATCAATGCCTCCAGCGCGGCGGGATTGTGCAGCGCGGCCAGCACGGGGATGAAGTGGAAGGCGCGGTTGGTCATGGGCTATTTGATGGGCGTGTGGGCCAGCCAGTCGTAGCCGATGGTGGGGTCGTCGTGGGGGATGCGGCCCTCGTCCGCCGGATCGTAGGTCTTGGAGGTGATGTAGAAGAGGTGGGTGACGCCGCCGCCGATGACCTTGCAGCCATGTGCAACACCGGGCGGGATGCGGACGCACACAGCGGGGTAGATATCACCCATGAGGATTTCCATGGTTTCGCCGTGGGTGGGGGAGTCGGTGCGGGTGTCGTAGAGGGCGAGTTTGAGCGCGCCGAGGGGGACGTACCACCAATCCACCTGGTGTTGGTGGACGTGCCACGCCTTGATGGTGCCGGGGTGCATCGCCGAGTGGCTGAACTGGCCGAAGCCCTCGGCGAAGAAGGGATCGGTTACGCGGATGATTTCGCGGAAGAATTGCCGCTCGTCCGCATGGGTGGTGAGTTCCTGGATAATGACGCCTTCGATCATGTTGCCTCCTGTGGCAAATCTGAAAATCTAAAAATCTCAAATCAAATACGCAAGGCTGCGCGCAGGGCTTGCCGGGCGGCGTTGGCTTTCCAGAAGGTGCGGCGCGTCGCTTCATCGGGTATGGCGGCCATAAGGCGCGTGCCTGCTGGGGCTGATCGCCCACTGCGCGGGCCAGCGCTAACGCGAGGTCGGCCTGTTCCTGGGCCGTTGCGTACTCGCCCTGCCACCAGAGCAGTATGCCCTGCTCGATTCGGGCCGTCGCTTCGTATGCTTGATCGCGCAACGTCTGCCATAGGCTCGTGGCCTGTGCGAGGTGTTCTTGCGCGCGCTCCGGCTGGCCGAGGTCGCGCGCCACCAGACCGAGCAAGGTCAGCGAGTAGGCCTCGCCCCACCGGTCGCCCACCTCGCGGGCTATCTCAAGCGCCTGTTCGTGCAGACCTTGGGCCTCGTAGTATCGCCCTAAATCACGATACAGGAGTCCCTGGTTGTTGTACGATAGTCCCAAACCCTGGCGGTCGCGCAATTCGTGGCGAATCTCTGTGCTGGCCTGATGTGTCGCCAGGGCGCGCTCATAATCGCCCAACATCCAAAAGAGCAAGCCGCGATTGTTCAGGGTGGCGCATTCTCCCCAACGGTTGCCCATGTTGTGATGATTTTCCAACGCTTTCTCGAAATATTTCAGTGCAAGGGGGAAATCACCGCGTTTCCAGGCGATGGTGCCCAGATTATTAAGGGTCGCGGCCTGGCCTTGCCGGTCTTGTAGCCGTTCATAGATTTGCAGGCATTGCATGTTACACTCGTGCGCGCGCGTGTACTCACTCATCTGGAACCATACCGCGCCCAATGCACGCAGGCTATCCGCCTCTATCTGCGGTTGCTCCAAGGCGCGGGCCATTTCTCGCGCCTGCTCCAATTGCGCCTGGGCCTCTTGATACTGTGCCTGCATGTGATAGATCCGCCCGGCAATGATGTAGAGGCGAGCGCGCTCCAGTGTTGGTATCTTCTGATCGAGCTGGGATAGGCCGTGTTGCACCCATGTCAGTGCTTCTTCGTATTCCCCTCGCCGCTGGTGGATGTAAGCGGTCTGGCGGCACAGCGAGGCCCATTGCCACGGGTACTCCGATGTCTTCGGCGTCTCAATCAGCTGCGCGCGTGCAGTCTCCAGGATTTGCAACGCTTCATCGTAGCGCCCGATCAGCGTCAGCACTTCGGCCATAATCTGTTGTGCCGCGCCTTGCTGTATAATGCGCTGTGGCTGCTGTTGGGGGTCGAATTGCTCTGCCATCTCCAGCGCGCGTTGGCACCACTGTAAAGCGTCTTCGTTGGCGTAGGCTCGCTGCGCCTGGCGTGCTGCGCTCAGCGCGTACCTTACCGCCCGTTCCCAATCTCTCGCTAACCGGAAATGATACGCGAGTTCCGTTGCTACCTGTTCGGAGCGGGGCTGTGACAGTTGTTCCAGCGCTTCTCCTGCTTGCCGATGCAGCATTCGGCGTTGCGAGAGGGGGAGCTCGCTATAGAGCACCTGTTGAATTTCGCTGTTGCGGAATCTAAAGCGATCCGCCGCATTGACCAATGCCAGCTGGCGCTCCAACACTACGTCCAACGAATTCAACAATGTCTCTAAAGGCTGCCCGCTCATTACTTGCAGTGTTTGTAGTTGGAAATGTGACCCCAAAACCGCTGCGCATTGTAAGATTTCTCGCGCTCCGGCTGGGAGTTGGCGTAGCCGATGCCCCACCACTTCTTGAACGCTCTCCGGTAGGTATAGCTGCCGCGCATCTGGGAAGCGCCACTGACCGGCCTGCATGGTGATCGAGCCTTCGTCAACCAGGCTCTTGGCGACCTGCTCCACGTAGAAGGGCGTTCCTTGTGTGTGGCGATAAATGCGTTGCACCAAAGCCTGCGGGATGGGTTGCTTCCAGATATCGCGCAAAAACTCTTCGACTTCGGACTCGCGCCACGCGCGTAGGGGGAAGTGTCGGTAGGTGGGGTGACGGCTGAGCTCGTTCAGTGCAATGGTCAGTGGATGGCTCGCAGAAATACGACGATCATCGTACATGCCTATCACCATCACAGGCATGGAGGGGAGCTGCCGGCCTAATTGGAGGAACAATTCCAGACTGCTGGCGTCAATCGCATGGAGATCATCCAGAATCAACAACCACGGACATTCCAGGGTAACGAGCTTGATGAAGTCTATGATGCTTTTGATCAAGCGCCGTTGTTCTTGTTCGGGATCTAGCGCAGCGGCTTCGGTCAGGTCAGGCAATAGCTCGCGGAGCTCCGGCGATAGCGTGGCAAAGCGTCCACACAATTCTTGGGCTGCTTCATCGAGGAATTCCGGGGGCATCACAGCGAAGTATGAGCGTAATACCTGGACGAATAAGTCGTAGGGAGGCGCCCCTTCGAGCAACTGGGCGCGCGCTTCCAATACCATGCGCGCACCGCTTTGCCGGGCGGCGCTTTGCGCCAACATCGTCTTTCCCATCCCCGGTTCGCCTGTGATGAAGAGCAGTTGTCCGTGGGATTCTTCCTGTACTTGATTCCAGACGCGCAATAGCGCCTTCAAATGTTGTTCTCGACCCACCAGGGGCGCTTGTCCCAGCGCGTCCCCCGCTTGTTCTTCCATCTGCCAGCTGCTGATGATGCGTCGCACTTGTTGCGCCGAAGCGTAGCGCGCCGTAGGGGGAGTCGCCAATAATTTCAATACCAGATGTTCTTGCATCTGAGAGAGCTGCAAGTTGAGTTCGCGGGGCGGTAGTAGCCCTCCGGCTTCTGTGATCTGAGGCAACTGCCCGGTGAGCAATTGGTACAGGATCGCGCCCAGTGTGTACAGATCCGCGCCTGGCGTTGGGCGTGCGTCTTGAAGTTGTTGTTCAGGCGCGAGATATGTCGGCTCTTCCGGCTGTCCTCCAAATCCCCGCACCTTGATCCCTGTTGAGGTGAACAGAATTTGTTGAGGATGCAGTGCGCCATGAACGATATCGCGGCTGTGCACATACTCCAATGCCCGCGCCAACGCCAGCCCTAGCTCCATGATCTCCGATATGGAGAAGATCTCAGCAGCTTCTAGCCGCTGCTGCAAAGTGGGGCCTTCTACGGGCAATTCGACGACACACAGGCTGTCTTCGTAGGTCTCGAGGGTCAGCAGAGGGAGGATATGATGATGTTTGAGCTCGCGGAGGCGGGCGGTCTGTTTCAGGCGCGCTTCGTCCAGGGGAACGAAGGTCAGATTCACCGTGCGCCCGCTTCGCAAATCGGTTGCGAGATAGGCGTTAGCCCTCGCTGCTGACTGCGATTCGATACGATAGCGGCGGTTAATCAGATCGCCTGGCTGAAGTTGTTCCATGGGGCGTTAGTTTCCTGCAATACTTTGATATGCTTCCAGCAGCGCGGGCAGCACCTCGCCGGCTAATCCCGGCAGATGCACGGCTGCCAGCGGCGTGAGCGGCGTCGGTTCGAGGTTGACCTCCACGACGAAGGCTCCGTAGTGCGCCGCGTAGCGCGGGAGCGAGGCCGCCGGCTCCACGAGGCCAGAGGTTCCCACCACCAGCATTGCATCGCAGCTGAGTGCGGCCTGGGCCGCCGCTTCCCATACGTCCGGCGGCAGGGATTCTCCAAACCAGACCACAGCGGGGCGGATAAGCGCGCCACAGTGCGGGCACGGGCACGGCTCTTCTTCGGTGAGCGCGGGGGTGGGTACGAGGGTCGGCGCGCCGCAGCAATTTGCCGAGCATTTGAAACGATGGATGCTGCCGTGCAGCTCCAGGACGCGTTGGCTTCCCGCTGCCTGGTGCAATCCGTCAATATTCTGGGTCACGACGGTGACGGTGGGGAAGAGCCGCTCGCAGGCGGCGATGGTCAGGTGCGCCGGGTTGGGTGGCGCTTTTTGCATCTCCTGCCGACGCCAGACGTACCATTGCCAGACCTCGCGCGGATGTTTGCGGAATCCTTGCGGGCTGGCGTAGCGCTGCGGATCCACCTTGGCCCAGGCCCCATCGGCATCGCGGAAGGTCGCCAGTCCGCTCTCCTTCGAGACGCCGGCGCCGGTGAAGACCACCAGATGTTGTGCGCCGTGCAGCCCGGCGGCAGCTTCCAATAGTGGTGTGGCTGTTGTCATCTTATTCTCTCATGCCAGTAGATATGGCCCCTCCGCGTGAGGCAGCCGGGGTAGTTGTTGCTTCTGGCTATCGAGATAGGCCAGGTGTGTTGCGCAAGGGCAGTCCGAAGCGCCGAAGCCCGGCACAGGCCATGAAATCTCCGGCAAGGTTGCCAGGTAAGCGATCCAGGCGCACTCTTCGTGGCGCTGGGGCGCGAGCCAGATGGCAATGGGGCGACTGCGCGCGCGCAAATAGTCAATGTGCCAATGGGTGGTGGTCGGCCCGCGCAGATGCCGTCCGACCCGCGCCGCCAGACCGCCCGGCCCCCAGGCGCTTCCCACGTAGAGGTAGTACCCGGCGGCGAAATTTCGTATCCCCAGCGCGCCCACCGTGATGGTGGTAGGGAATGGTAGATGCAGGGCAATGGCGTAACTGCCCCGCGCCTTGGTCAGGAGCGGAGCTGGCGTTTCCATACCCGTCCCCCCAACCAGGTGAGCATCACCCCCATCCCGGCGGTGAAAAGCCCCGCGAAGTCCATCAAATGGACGGCATGGGCCGTGCTGAGCGGCAGCAGTAAATCTCCTTCTTGATCGTTGGGCAGGCTAAACGCGATCAGTCCCAGGAGGATGAAAAAGACCCCGGCGACGCTGAGCGCCAGAACGCGCCAATCGGTCTGCGTGGAAACTTTCAGCTTCCGTCTGGCGGTGGAACTGGCAGCTCTTTCTCCGGTGTCTTTTGCCACTTGTCACCTTCCTCGATCAGCATCTTGGGAATATCCGTCACGATGGGGTACTTGCGGGCGCAATCCTGACACACCAGCCATTGATCTTCGCCCACCAGCCGTAGCTGCCCTGGGTCTTCCTTTTCGGTGTTACGAGTCTCCCCGCTCACGCAATAGGGACAACGCAGAATCTTCAACAGCTCAGTGTCTACCATGTATTCCTCCCGTCCAATAGGTGCTTGATTGAAACTGAGTATACCACGCTATAGGTTCTTCACAACTTCGCCAGAACCCAGTACGTGAAAGAAAGCGCGCGCTTTGAGATTTGTAAGTTTCGGTTATACTTGATATGGTTAGCCCGGCTTAGCTTTCGTGAGCAATGCGTTATCATTTTCCAGTTGCCGGAGCATTCATTGGCGGAGGAATTTATGATCAGTGCAGTACAGGTGTTGGGGGGATTGGCCTTTTTCCTTTTCGGAGTACGTTTGCTCAGCGCCGGGATGGAGAAATTGGCCGGTGGCCAAATCCAACAATGGTTGGATCGCGTAACCTGCCGCCCGCTGCGGGCCGCGGTTTTCGGCGCAGGGGCCACGGCGCTGTTACAAAGCAGCAGCTTACTGATGGTAACAATGATCGGGCTGATCAATGCCAATCTGATGACATTACCTCAGGTTATCGGGGTAATGATGGGGCAGGAGATCGGCACTACACTCACGGCGCAGATCGCGGCCTTTCACCTGGGTGATTATGCGCTTATTTTTGTCGTGATTGGATACGCGCTGCTGGAATTCGCGCCTCGAGAGCGCTGGCGCGATTACGGTGAAGTGATCTTGGGATTCGGTACATTGTTTGTGGGAATGAATTTGATGACCGATGCGCTCAGGATCTTGACGACAATTCCGGCGGTGAGCGTATGGTTGGGAACGATGGGCCAGCATCAGATTGCAGCTATCTTTGCCGGGATGGTGGCGACTGCACTCATATAGAGCAGCTCAGCAGTGACGGGGCTGGTGGTAGCGTTGGGTATCAGCCAGGCGATTACGTTGCCGGGCGCGGTGGCGTTATTGTTGGGCGCCAATATCGGGACCTGCGTGACAGGATATATCGCCTCGTTTCGGTTATCGTCTACGGCGCGGCAAGCTTCAGTAGCGCAAATTCTCATCAATGTTATCGGTGTCTTGCTCTTCTTACCCTTTATCGAGCCATTTGCACGCCTGGTCACGTTGACAGCGGACGGCCTGCCCCGTCAAATTGCCAACGCACACACGATCTTTAATGTTACAGTCAGTGTGGCGCTCTTCCCCTTTGTGGGAGCCTTGGCGCGCTTGACGGAACGTCTGGTACCAGAGAAGGCGCTGGCGGGGAAAGTGGTACTCACGCACTACATTGATCCGCGGCAGTATAGCATCCCCTCCGTGGCTTTGACCGAAGCCATGCGGGAATTGCTGCGCCTGGGAAATATAGCCTCGGAGCTGGTGGAACTGAGCCGTCGGGTGCTGGTGGAAGATGATCTTGCTGCGATCTCCACAGTATTGGAACAAGAGAACAAGCGATAGAGGAGCTGAATCAACTCTTCCGACATACGCAGAAGACCTATGGTACGGCGTTGCGCGCCCTTGAAACGGGTGACCGTGCATTGGCAGAGAAGGCCTGTCGTCTGGAAGACGAATTTGACTGTATCTACATGGATGCACGCGACGCCCACTTCCGTCGGATGGAGGAAGGGATCTGCGCGCCGGAGGCCGATTTTTCTTTCATCGAAATTTTGCGGAATCTGGAACGTATCTGCGATCATTCCGAGAATCTGGCAATCAGTGTGTTACGTAACTGAATATCGGGTTACCTGACGTTTGATTAGGGTTACAATTCTAATACAGAAGGAACTATGACAACAACGGCGCAACCATCACAAAGACAACCATTGCTCACGGGCACGCTACTGCTCTTCATGGTAGCGATGGTGCTGGCGAACATCGGCGGCAATATGTATGGGCCGTTGCTGCCGCTGTATCTGGAATCGCTCGACGCGGACATCCTGCAAATCGGTACCTTTTTCACGCTGCTCAACATCTTTCCCCTGGTGCTACAGATTTTGGGTGGCTGGATTTCGGACTCGCTGGGGCGGTTGCGGAGTATTGCCATCGGTAGCGTTGCTGGGGTGCTCTCCTACGTGGGCTTGATCCTCGCGCCCACCTGGCAGTGGCTCCTGGTGGGGGAAGGGCTGAACGCGATTACGCGCTCGCTCATCGGCCCTAGCTTCGGCGCGTTCATCGCGGAGCAATCTACAGAAGAGACCCGCTCACGGGTCTTCGCCATCACCGAGACGCTTTTCGTTGTCGTGACGATTATTGGGCCGCCGCTGGGGGGCTTCCTGGTGCAAAATTATGGCTTTCGGGTGATGCTGATCGTCGCCGGGTTGATCTACACCGTGGCTGCCGCGATCCGCATCGGGATGGCGCGCACTGCGGCGCGCGGGGCGGAGGCGAATCCGCAGAGACTCTCGTTGCAAAGCCTGCGGACCAACTTGGGAACTACCCTGGGGCTGGTGTTGGCGGGTGGCGTGCTCACCTGGATGTTGATCACCGATGGCGTGCGCGATGTAGCCTTCTCCCTCTCCTTCACGCTGATGCCGCTTTATCTGGAGGGCGTCGGAGGAATTTCGGTGCAGCAAATCGGTTGGTTACAGTCCATCTTCGGCATCTTCAACATGATGACCAGCATCCCTGCCGGCTGGCTGGCCGATAAGAAAGGGGAGCGGGTGGCGATTGCGTTGGGATTTGCGGTCCAGTTCGTGGGGCTGTACACTTTCTTGAAGGTGGACTTTTTCTGGGGCTTTGCCGCTAGTTGGGCGCTCTTCGGGGTGGGCGTCGCGCTGATGGCGCCGGCTTACCAATCGCTGATCAGCAAGGCCGTTCCCGAAAAATTGCGCGGGACGGCCTTCGGACTGCTCCGTTCCAGCCTGGGGATCTTCTCCCTGCCCGCACCGGCGATTGGCGCGCGTTTGTGGACCTGGCGCGGGCCGCAGTTCCCCTTCCAGATCACGGCGGGGGCGATTCTGGCAAGCATCGTGCCGGTGTGGCTCAAATTCAAGCTGCCAGAAAAGACAGAGCCGGGCGGCGATGCTTAGCGGATCCGTTTCTCCGTTTCGCCATCGAAAAAGTAGAGCGCCGTGGGAGGTGCTACAATCTCCAGCGTATCGCCGATGCTTGCCGGGTGGCGCGCGTCGGTGATGGCGCTGAGGGTGTTGCGCCCGACGCGCAGATAGAGAATCTGCCGGTCGCGGCTGAAGTCCGGCTCGATGATCTCGATGGTGGTGGTCAGGGAGATGTCGCGCGCGTGGTGCTTCCCGGCGCTGGGGACGAGTACCTCCTCCGCGTGGATGCCCACCGTGAGCGATTGCCCCGGCGTCACCTGCGCGGCGATGTCGGCAGGCAGGGGGAGCGTGGCGCCGTCGAGCTCCAGGGCGCGCTCGCGGACGATTCCGCCGGCGAGCAGGTTCATCGGCGGTTGGCCGATAAACCCGGCGATGAAGGTGTTGTCGGGGTCCTCGCGGAGCTGGCGGTAATCGCCGAGCTGCTCGATGCGCCCTTCGCGCATTACGGCGATCCGGTCGCCGATGGCGATGGCTTCGGTTTGGTCGTGGGTGACGTAGAGCGTGGTAATGCCGAACTTTTGGATCAGCCGCTTGATCTCCGTGCGGGTGCGGGCGCGCAGTTTGGCGTCGAGGTTGGAGAGCGGCTCGTCGAAGAGCAGAGCTGGGGCTGGCGGACGATGGCGCGCCCGATGGCGACGCGTTGTTGCTCGCCTCCGGAGAGCGTGCCGGGCTTGCGCCCCAGGAG
>Ga0209614_1000327_pt1 | contig 43773 bp, 39 predicted proteins | sample BlaSprsedimmetaG_FD_185484 | JGI IMG/M metagenome (GOLD analysis project Ga0209614, IMG submission 185484) | Hot spring sediment bacterial and archeal communities from California, USA to study Microbial Dark Matter (Phase II) - Blank Spring... ...
TCTGGAAAGACATTACCAATAAGCAAACTTAAAATTTAACCATGAACATCAGTGCTTAACTTTATCTTGCAATCAGGGTGATCAATTTCGATAATCACAACTGGTCAAATTTCGGTTGTCATAACTAGCCGCAACCATGGTGACGGCCCCCACAGCTTCAGGTTGAAATCTTGAGGCACACGGCACGAAAATTTCATTCTGGTCGCTTCCTAGACCCTGAAAAATGCTGATTTTTATCGGGGTATAGTATAATAAACACTTTCACCAGCGACCTGAAAGTCATTAATCAATCAAAGCTCATCCGACTTAGCCTCTTGCACGAGATTGCTGCCCTCAAGGAGGCTAAAATAGGCTTGCCATTTTTCTCTGAAATCAGCCAGGTGGTCGTTAGCCAGTGGGGCTGAAGGCGCACGTTCGATATGTAAAGGATTAATCGGCGTACCATTTTTAAAAACCCGAAAATCGAGATGGGGACCCGTAGCTATCCCGGTAGCTCCAACATAACCGATAAGCTGTCCCTGCTCAACCCTTTTTCCGACCTTGATCCCTGAGCCAAAGCGGCTCAGATGAATATAAGTCGTCTCATAATGGTTAGCATGTCGCAAACGAATTTTATTGCCGTTACTCTTATCATAACTTCTTTGCGTCACGACCCCGGCGGCAACGGCTTTTACCGGGGTCCCGGTGGGTGCGGCGTAATCAATCGCCCGATGCGGTCGCCACACCTTCAAAACCGGATGAAGACGACGATCACTGTATCCCGAGGATATACGAGTATAAGATAGCGGAGACTTAAGAAAAGCTTTCTTCAAACTACGCCCTTCAAGGTCATAATATGCCGCCGCCTCTCCATCATCAAAATAGGCCGCACGATGAATTTTATCTTGATTGATAAACTCCGCCGCCCAAATACGTCCATAACCGGCAAATGCACCATCCCGATAACGTTTCTCGCAAAGCAGACGAAAAGAATCCCCCTGACGCAGGTCACGGACAAAATCGATATCCCAGGCAAAAATATCGCTCAGCCGACAAGCCAACACAGGGTCTTCTCCTAATTCCGCAATCGAGGCAAAAAGAGAGCTCTCAATGCTTCCTTGAATGGCAACCAGCTGAGATTGATATGAAATATCTTTTATTTCAGCAATAAATTCACCACCCCGACAACATACCTGCAGCTGTTTCTCGCTGTCAATTTCATAGATAAAACCCTTGCACTGACCGTCTTCAAAAGACAAGCTATAAGGTTGTCCTACACGCAAATTCGAGGCCTGAAACACCGGCTCACATGCTTTTGCCAGGGCAAAGATATCTACCGGCGTAAAAAATTCACTGAGTAACGAGGTCATGGTATCTCCACGACCGACCAGGCTTTTGCGCTCTTCGCAATGCACCGTCAGGGTAGGAACTGCGACAACTGCGGCCGCAGCCTCGGCATTGATGACCGCAGCCACAGAATTATCTTCGCTGCGATGCTGAGGTCTGGGTTCAGCTATTTCGGTGGATAGCATCGCCGAGCTGACTCGAAAAAACATCAGAGCACCCAAGGCAATGCCGACAAGTAACAAGGTAACCGCGCTCGTCAGAGGATGATCAGAAAATATTTTTATAAATTGACGTCCTGCCATTTTCAAGTCTATGTTGCCCCTCCACGGTGGCAATATCAGCTGAAAATCATACCGCTTCAAAATAATGGGTCATGATTCCATTTGCGTTTCACCAGCTTCGCAAACTTCAATTAACGATCCTATGACCCGCGACCTTAATCTCGTTTATATATTTCTCCACGCCATCGACCAACCCCTCGGCTATTCTCTGTCGATAGGTTGAACTTTGTAAGCGCTGGGCCTCCATTGCATTGGAGATAAATGATACCTCTACGAGAACACTCGGCATCTGGGCTCCGATCAGAACATAGAAGGGAGCCTGTTTAACCCCTAAGTTGTTAATCGGTTGATAGGAGCGACTCAAATTGCCGACCAAGGACGCCTGAATGCAACCGGCCAGACGACTGGACTCCTTAATCTTGGAATTCTGCATCAGATCATTAAGAATCGACTGCAGATGGCCGACATTTTTGGTCGAGGTTGCATTTTCCAAAGCGGCCAGTTCCATAGCCTCATTATCGGTTGAGAGATTGAGGAAATAGGTTTCCACGCCATGTGCGCTGCGGTTACGTGAGGCATTCGCGTGAATTGAAATGAAGAGATCTGCTTTACGAGTATTAGCGATCACCGTACGCTCTTCCAAGGGAAGATAGACGTCATTTTCCCGGGTCAGATACACGTGACATTGCAAGCGCTTCTGCAGCTCGTCCCGAACCCGTTTAGTGATATCCAGAACGATATCCTTCTCCTTCAGACCACAGGACGAAATCGCTCCCGGATCCCTTCCGCCATGCCCAGCATCCAGAACAATGGTTCCGACTCCAAGTCCAAGCTGCTGGGCCAGACTTAGGTTGTTGTTGGCAGCGGCCGTAAATGTTGCCGCCGGTGACTGACCTCTTTTTTGCCTGGCATTAAAATACTCTCCGCCTATTACATCGATGACGATGCGTGGAGGGTTATTCAAGGCAAAGATTTTATAGTGATCGATTTCGGCCACGTGAATAACCGCACGGACGGTATTCGCGTTAAACTGAGCGACCTTGACACTTTGCAGGATGCCATCATTGATTGGAACTTCACGGGACACTTCAGGAATCATCGAGTCAGCCAGATTAAGATAAATCGACTTAGTCTTCTTTTGGTTTCCTTTATCCTTGAGGATACCTTTACTGAATTGAATCTCGCGATCAAGGTCGAGAACCACCCGAGTATAAGTCGGTGAAGACCAGTGGCGCAGATCAATGACCCTCGCCAGTCCGACGACAGGAGCTGAGTTATTGAACCTGGCCTCGACTTTTACTGTGGTGGATTGCTGGGAAGGTTTTTTTCGACTTTGTGCCTTGGTGACCCGAGGGTCTTTACGGGAAGGCTGCTTAGCGGAAGATGGCTGGGCCGATGTCTCCAGTTTTTCCAAAGCAGCAACAGCTCTTTGCCGCATGTCTGTATCCGGGAAATCACTCAGCAAGCGACGCCACCAGGTTTGCGCCTGCTTTTCATCTTTCAGTTTAAAAGCAATGTTTCCCAAGTAAAACATTGCGTCATCGGCTAAACGACTCTCGCCATAATTATCAAGCAGCATTTTATAGCGCTTTGCCGCCTGCTGCAAATCTGATGACCAGCCCGAATAGTTATACAGCGAAAAATAGAGACCTCCGGAAAGATAAAGCGAATCATCCGCTCTTTTACTGTGTGGATAGTAACGAGCCAGATCGTCAAACTCCCGAATCAAGGACTCCCAGCGAGTTCTCTTGCTCCATTGCTCGGAGTCCGCCATAAAGCTATTGTAGCGAATTTTAATGGCCTCAAATTTCTGTTCTGCGGGAGGGCTGTTCTTTGCGGCACAAAGCACTGCCGCGCCGCTTAAGCCAATGACATTAACCAGAATTAGAAATAACAATAGTTTTCGTAATAACCGCAAAAGACAACTACCCAATCAGTCAGTTAACAATTCTTGCTGGACCTCATAATGTTGAGTTGGAGTTCCGCCGAGATCTGATGACCTAATTAACACAAAAGATACGACCTTTCAACCTCTCTTCGGTTTACCTCTACCAATAAAAAAGGGCGGTTATTCCGCCCTTTTTTATGCGACTAAGGAAAACTGACCGCCACAATCGTCACATAAGCACGGCCACCGCCTGATCGGCCAGCGTCATTAACATCTGGGGCAGGCTCCCAATGACCACAATCGCCAGCACAATAAAGGCGCCGAGCACCTTTGTGCCCCAAGCCAGTTTTATTGGTTTTACCTCAATCCCCTCCCCCTGGCAATAGGCCGCTCGAGCCATTTTGAGGTAGTAGAATGCGGAAATCGCGGCATTAACCATCGCAATGACCACCAGTCCGTAGAACCCTCGGTCAAGGGCCGCGGTAAAGATCACAAATTTACCGGTAAACCCGACTGTGGGAGGAATGCCGGCCATGCCGAAGGCCCCCGCTGCCAGTGTAAAGGCTAAAATCGGAGAACGCTGATGCAGACCTTTGAGATCATTGAAGGTAATATTCTGACCCTGCGGGGCAAGATAGTAAATAACTACAAAACAAGCCAGATTCATCAACACATATCCGGCGATATAGTAAAGCACCGCGGCCAGCCCCAGCTGGTTGGCGCTCAGTAATCCGACCATCATATAGCCGGCATGCGCGATACTTGAATAAGCGAGCAAACGCTTGATATCATCCTGGACCAGCGCCGCAAGATTCCCAAAAGTCATGGACAACACGGCCAGAACCACCAGTACCCATGTAAAGGCCCCTCCCCCCTCCCCGGTCACATGCACCAGCCGGACAAGCAGTACGGCGGCTCCAATTTTGGGTAAGGTCGCAATAAAAGCAGTGGTCTCATTGGAGGCTCCCTGATAAATATCAGGAGTCCAGGCATGCATTGGAAACATGGCCAACTTATAGAAAAAGCCGCTGAGCAGCAGAACCATTCCGATTACGGCCAGAGACTGAGCTCCGATAATTTCCGGCATCTGCCGGCTGATCTCAACCAAATAAGTGGAATGACAGAAGGCGAAAACATAGCTTAACCCAAACAACGAGATACCGGTCGCCGCAGCCCCGAAAATTACATACTTGATACCGGCTTCAACCTCTTGACGCTGCCCCGGATTGAGACGAAATGAGATCACCACATAAAGTGCGTATGAAGAAATCTCGAGACAGACCAGTATCGTCAGCAGCTCAACTGCGCTGCTCATCATCACCAACCCCAGTGTACTCAGTGACAGAAAAAAAGAAAACTCATTCCGCATTTCCTCTTCAATCCCGGCCAGATCTCTAGACATGTAGGAAACCAGAAAAAGGCCGCCGGTCAGAAAAAATTTACTCAACTGGGAAAGAACATCTATCTGATAAGCCCCGCAGAAAAGACTTCCTGACCAGAAAAGGGATAGAAGCGTGAGCGCAGAGGCAAGGCCGGAGCCAGCCATGACAATGGCAGCTTTCACTTTTCCTTTACGTTTTAGCAAAGAGGCCGCAAACAACATCAGGACGGTGACAATCAGAACAATTTCTGGCAGGATCAGGTTTATTTGCATGCGCATTACCTATTAAAAATGAATAACAGCCTTCCCTTAAGCCAAGGCTAAACGCTTCTTTCCAGCGGCTAAAAGGGCATAACCTGTTTAAACCAACTCCCGAGTTCGAGCAGGGCGTGCGATTCGGCGTGCCCCCCCCCGCCCGCCGGCAGATGGATCCCGCCGGCCGCCAGCTGTTCCAACAGATGAGCGACACTGGCATCCATAAACTTCAGCAGGGGAGCTGGATAAAGTCCGATCCAGAAAACAAACCCGGCAAGCACAACTACTATGATAATTTCCCGGAGATCAAGATCGACAAGAGCGTGAGCGTGGGCTTTATCTCCCTCCTCACCCTCGTGATGATGGCCGTGTCCATCGGAATCATGCCAGACCATACGCTGCAAGAGCCGCAGCATGTATGCCGCCGCAAGAATAGCGCCGGGAATGGCAAGAAAACCGACAAGCGAACTCTGCTTGAAAGCTCCGAGCAACACCAGGAACTCCCCGACAAAGCTGTTGGTTCCCGGAAAGGCCAGCGATGATAACGAAAAAATCCCGAGAAAGGTAACGTAGACCGGCATCAGCATTCCCAGCGCTGAATTATCGGCTATCTCGCGACTGTGAGTGCGCTCGTAAATCATCCCGACCATGATAAACAGCCCACCCGTGGTGATCCCATGGTTGATCATCTGCAGGATAGCACCCTTAAGTCCCTGGTCGTTGAGCAGAAAAATCCCCAGGGTAACAAAACCCATGTGGCCGACGCTGGAATAGGCGATCAGTTTTTTGATATCGGTCTGCCCCAGAGCCAGATAACCGCCAAAGATAATCGAAATCAACGACAGCGCGATCAAATAGGGCATGCAGTACACCGTGGCTGCCGGAGCCATCGGCAGACAGAAGCGCAGAAAACCGTAACCTCCCATTTTCAGCAGAATACTGGCGAGAATGACACTTCCAGCGGTCGGGGCCTCGACATGGGCGGCCGGCAGCCAGGTGTGAAGCGGATACATTGGGATTTTGATGGCAAAGGCCAGGGCGCAGGCAAGAAAAATCCACATCTGATAGGCAAAGGAAAACTCATGGTCCATCAGGGCAGGGATGAAAAAGGTTCCAGTCTTGATGTAAAGCGCGACGATGGCGACCAAAAGAAAGATACTGCCGCACAGGGTGTAGAGGAAGAACTTGATCGAAGCATAGTCCCTGCGAGCCCCGCCCCAGACGGCAATCAAAAGAAACATGGGAATCAACATCGCTTCCCAGAAGATATAAAAAAGCACGGTATTAAGGCTGACAAAGACCCCGATCATGGCGGTTTCCATGACCAGGATGACAAAAATAAACTCACCGACGCGTTTACCGATATACCGCCAGGAACAAAGAACACAGAAAGGCATAATCAAGGTCGTCAACAACACCAGCAGTCCACTGATACCATCGACTCCGACCACATAATCCAGATTAAGCAGCGGAAACCAGGCCCTTAATTCGGCGAATTGGTATTTGGCGGTATGCAGGTCAAAGCAGCTGTAGAGCGGCAACGACAGTACTAGAGTCAACAAGGTCACGAACATACCGAATACCTTGAGCCGTTGTTCATTCTTAAGCAGAAGACTGAGGAGGGCGCCGAACAGTGGAACCACCATGATCACCGATAGCACCGGATAGCTCAGGGTGTTGAGAATCAGATATTTTTCCATGTGCATAGTATTCTCTCAGAGATTGATAAAATATCTATCGAACAAATGCGCTGCCTTCCGGCAGGATAACCTGGGCGGATACTTTCAGAGAAAAACCACGACCAGTAAAACAATCATCAGAGCGGCTACCGCTCCGCCGACATAGTGCTGAAGCTTCCCGGTCTGCAGACTGCGCATCTGATCTCCACTTTGCACAACCCCTTTGGCGGACCCGTCAACCGCCCAATCAATGCCCTCCCAGTCAAACCAAGAAAGAGCTTTGGCCACCGCCTTGGTAAAACGTAACCCGACGGTTCTGTAAACCTCACCGACCCAGTCGTTGGCAAGACTAATCGGTTTACAGGCCACCCACATAAAAACCAGGGATCCTTTGCGGTAAAACCAGTCAACATCAAGATTGCTCTTGGGCTCCGGGTGCAGATAATTAACCATCAGATAAAAGCCCAGCCCGGTAAAACCGAGAATCTGCAGGGTTTCCGAAAGATGATAAGCGGTATAAGGATGGTAATCCACCGCAAAGGGCAGCATCCGGTACAGATATTCCGGGTAGACGCCCAGAAAAATACACATAAAGGCGGCAAAGACCATGGCCAGGTTCATGTTCCAGGGCGCTTCCTTGGCTTCAACTCCGGAATCCTTGCCGAACCAGATAAAGTACGGCAGTTTAATTCCAACCGAGAGAAAGGTGCCGACTGCGGCCAGACTGAGCATCAGCAAAAGAAAAACCCGATGATGTTCGCCGGCGGCCGCAATAATCATGGACTTGCTGACAAAACCGCTGGTCAGAGGAAAACCGGAAATCGCAACCCCGCCGATAACCGTGAAAAACATGGCCCAGGGCATCCGTTTATAAAGCCCACCCAGCTCATTGAGCTTGGATTTGCCGGTCATTTCCAGAACCGCACCCACCCCCATGAAAAGCAGGGCTTTATAAAGGATATGCGCATAGGCGTGCGCACAGGCTCCGTTGACCGCCATGGCCGTGCCGATCCCGATTCCGCAGACCATATAGCCCACCTGGCTGACAATATGGTAGGCCAGAATGCGGCGCGCGTCATTCTCGATAACCGCATAGCCGACCCCGTAGAGGGTCATGATTGCCCCCATGACGGCCAGAACTTCAAAACCCGGAAAGGCGCGAGCCAAAACATAGACGGCGGTCTTGGTGGTAAAGGCACACATGAAGACAGCTCCGGTCACGGTTGCTTCCGGATAGGCATCCGGAAGCCAGGCGTGAATAGGAGGTACTGCGGCATTAAGCATGAAACCGATCATGATCAGATAGTCGGCCATGGTCGCCCCTTCTACGGCAATCCTGGTAAAGGTCAGATCATGACAATGCTGATATCTGAGGAAAATGCCGGCCAACAGAATAAGGCCGCCGACCGTATGCACTAACAAGTAACGATAGCCGGCCTCGATTGAACGTTTTTTCTTGCGATACCAGATAAGAAAGGTCGAGGCAAAAGCCATCAGCTCCCAAAAGATAAAAATAGTCAGGTAATCACCAGCCAGCGTAGTCCCGAGAGAACCCGCAACGTACAAAAAGGCGGCCATATGATGCCCGGTTTCCTTGACATGGAGACAGTAGACCGAGCCGATCACCGCCATCAGGGTAAAAACATGGAGAAAAACATAGGTCAATTTATCGACCTTACCGAAAACCAGCTCAAAACCCATGAAATGGCAGACCCCAAAACTCTCCGGCAAGGCATGAATCTGCCAGAAAGCCAGCAGGGGGACGGCCAGGAGAAGCACTTTCTGCAGTTTAAAGCGACTAAAAAACGGCAGCAACAGGGCCCCGACTATAAAGAAGGAGGCCGGATGGAGAAAGATAGTGCTACTTATCATTAGCGGTATCCTCTTTATCGTAGAAATCTTCACGCTGAGCCAGCCAGACGTGCGAAAGCCCCTTGCAAAACACTATCATTCCGAGACAGCCCAAAATCGTGAACAACGCCCAGAAGCCAATGACGGAGTCGCCCCAGAAATGAGGATGATGTCTTTCAACCAGGAAATCATAGAGCAGGGTTCCCAGTAGAAAGGCGAAAAAGACCCACTTCAGAGCCTTTACATGAGCCCGCAGCAAACTTAGAAGCGTAACCATCATGACCCCACCATTGTATTGATAATCCGAAGAAAAAGATCGGGGTAGACACCAAGCACCACCGAGATGATACTGGTTATCAGCAACGGCACAACCATCAGCATGATCATTGGCTGATTTTCCAGACTGCCGCTCAAACCTTCATCGGCAAGTAGCGGCTTTCCGAAAAAGGCCTTGTGAAAAATCGGCACGAAATAGCCGGCGTTGAGCAGACTGCTGGCCAAAAGAACGATCAGCAGACCAATACTTTTAAGATCCATGGATCCCAAAGCCAGAAACCATTTGGTCACAAAACCACTGGACGGAGGTACTCCGATCATACTCAGCGAGGCAATCCCGAACGCCATCATGGTAATCGGCATGCGATAACCGAAGCCCCCAAGCTCCTTGATATCCTTTTTGCCGCTGGCGACAAAGATCGCCCCGGCGCAGAAAAACAGGGTAATCTTGGCAAAGGCATGGTTGGCGATATGAATAAGCCCGCCGGTAATTCCATTGGGGGTCAGCATGGCGACCCCCAGGATTATATAGGAAAGCTGGCTGATGGTCGAATAGGCCAAGCGGGCCTTGAGATTGCTTTTACTTAACGCGATAATCGAGGCGGTAACAATCGTAAAAGAAACAAAATAGGCGGTAAAGATTCCCAAATTGAGATCCTGCAGCAGCTTCACGCCAAAAACCGAGAGCATGACGCGACTGGTCGAAAAAACTCCGACCTTGACAACCACTACCGCATGCAACAAAGCACTGACCGGGGTTGGAGCCACCATGGCTGAAGGCAGCCAGTTATGCAGCGGCATGATCCCGGCTTTGGCAAAGCCGAAAAGACAGAGTAAATACGAAACCGTGACCAGCAGTTTGTTGGCACCAGCCGGAAAAATTCCGTCCAGGATACCGGTGTAGCAAAAATCAAGGGTGCCGCACTGATGATAAATGATCACCATCGCCGGCAGGAGAAAGGCTTTCGAGGTAAACATCAGATAGACTATATATTTGCGCGCCCCCTCGTAACCTTCGGCATCCTGATGATGAGCGACCAGGGGATAGGTAAAGATGGAAATGATTTCATAAAAGAGATACAAAGTGAAAAGATTACCGGCAAAAGCCGCTCCCATGGCCCCACCGACCGAAACCGCATAGCAGACATAAAAACGGGTTTGGGCATGTTCATTGAGGCCGCGCATGTAACCAACACAGTAAAAACCGGCGAGAATCCATAAAAAGGAGGCCGTACCGGCAAACATGATACCGAGTCCATCAAGATGAAACTTGATATTGACCCCGGGATAAAGGGTCGCCAGGGTGTATTCATAAGTTCCACCGCTGAGAATCTGCGGCAACAGCGTCAGTACCGAGAGAAAGGTCAGCAGGGCTCCGATTACCGACCAGGATTCCCTGAGGTTCGGTCTTTTGCCGGAAAACATGACCAGCAGAGCCGTCAACATCGGCAGGGCGGAGGTGAGCAGGATTTTACTGGTAATAATCGTATCCATATTCAAGAAATACCTCTTGTCCCCGCTTAGCCGCGCAGATCGCTGATCTGCTCCGGATCGGATGTTTTATATTTACGGTAGACGGCAAAAATCAAGCTTACGGCAATCGCCGCTTCAGCTGCGGCCAAGCCCATAATAAACAAAGCAAAAATCTGCCCCACGGCCGGGTCCGGCGCCAGAAAACGATTGAAGGCCATAAAATTCAAACCGGCGCCGTTCAAAATCAACTCAATCGAAATCAGCATGCCGATCAGGCTGCGATGCTGCATCATCCCGTACAACCCCAGGCAAAGCAGGACCACGGCAACAACCAGATATGTATGAAGGTTACCACTAATCACTTTTCAGCCCCCTGCGTTTTCCGTTCCAGGTAATCGCCACGGCTCCGACTATCGCGATTAACAGAACTACCGAAATTAGTTCAAAAGCCAAACCAAAACGATTCACCAGCGTTTTTCCGAGGAAAGCCAGACTGTAATCCCCGGAGCCCGCCCCGGCGGCCTTTACCCACTGAGTGCGCGCCAGACCGAACAACAGGACTCCGGAAGTCAGCAGGACGGTAATCACTGCCAGAATCGTATTTTCAGGACCAATGGCATATTCCGCCAACTGCCTGGGGGTATAGCCGACCATGATCCCGAAGACTATCATAATACAGACGGCGCCGACGTAAATCAGAATCTGCATCAAAGCAAGAAAGGGACTGTTGAGATAGAGATAGAGACCGGCCACTCCGAACATAGCCATTGCCAACCCCATCACGGCTTTTATCAGGATATGGGAACTGACGGCCACCAGCGCCCCGAAGCCAATCAGGAGCAGAAAAAGGTAGAAAAAAATCTCAGTTAAAATTCCGTAAGCCATCAGTTGCCTCCGGCGGACGCGGCATGAGGTTGTTGCTGCCGGCGCTGAAGCCGCGCAATCAGATCATAGTGAAACTCTTCCCGACTGAAGCCCGCGATGTTATAGTCTTGTGAATAGTCAATCGCCCCTTTGGGACAGGCTTCAACACAACTGCCGCAGAGGCTGCACTTGGTAAAATCAAGGGCGAAGACCGTCAGGGTTTTGGTTTTTTCCCCATCTTTCTTTTCACCTTCGACCGCAATACAGCCGGAGGGGCAGGAACGGGCGCACATTCCACAGACAATACAGTCGCAGATTCCGCTGTCCGGATTCACAACCAATTCGATATGCCCACGATAGTTGGGCGTGATGTCACATTTCTGGCGCGGGTACTGGACCGTCACCAAGGGTTGCAGCATCGCCTTGAAGGTTACTTTCAGACCGATCAGCAGACTCTTGCCGCCGAACCAAAGTTCTCCGAAATATCCTCGATTATTCATATCAGTTTAACCACTACTGCGGTGACAAGAAGATTAGCCAGAGAAAAAGGAATCAAATATTTCCAACAAAAAGTCATCAGCTGGTCGAAACGCACCCGGGGATAGGTCCAGCGAATCCAGATCATGAAAAAAAGCAAGCCATAGACCTTGAGCAGAAACCAGATGACTCCGGTATAGTCGCCAAATGGTAACGGAATCCCTTTCCACCCCCCGAGAAATAAAATGGTGGCGATCGAGCAAACCGTAAACATATTGGCGTATTCGGCGAGAAAGAAGAAACTGAATCCCATACCGCTGTACTCGGTATGGAAGCCGGCAGTCAGCTCACTTTCGGCCTCCGGCATATCAAAGGGGGCGCGGTTGGTCTCCGCCAGACCCGAAATAAAATAGATAATAAACGCCACCGGCTGAACCAGGATGAACCAGTAATATTTCTGCGCTGCAATAATCCCCTGCAAGCTGAAAGTACTGGTCATCAAAACCACTGCAAGCAGGGAAAGCAGCATTGGAATCTCGTAGGAGACCGCCTGGGCGACGGAGCGAAAGGTACCAAACAGGGAATATTTGTTATTTGAAGCCCAGCCGGCCACAAGAATGGCGATAACATTAATCGAGGTCATAGCGAGGACAAAAATCAGGCTGACATCCATGGATACAGCCTGAATTTTACGACTGAAGGGTATTACCGCAAAAGGCAGAACGCAGGGAGCAAAAGAAAGCAATGGAGCTAAGCGGAACAGAAATCGGTGGGCTCCTTCAGGCACCACCAACTGTTTACCGATCAGTTTCAGACCATCGACCAGCAGCTGCAGAACCCCGTGCGGACCGACTTCCATCAGACCGGGACGACGCTGAATATGAGCCGAAACCTTTCGCTCCATGTAACCGAGCAACATGGCATTGAGAAAGACAAACGCCACCACCAAAACCGCGGCGCTGATCATGCGTAATAACTCAGGGGGCATAACGCTTACTCCAGTCTAGAAGAACCGATACAGGTAAAAAGCCTTTGCAGTTGGGTTTAACGGACGATGGACGATGCCGGACTCACATCAGCGACTTTAGACAAAACCAGCCCGCCCTCAACCTTGATTCTAACGGTCAATCTCCGGAATTACGAGGTCCATGCTGCCCATGGAAGTAACCAGGTCAGCCAGCAGAATGCCTCGTCCCAACTCGGGCAGCACACTCAGATTGGAATAGGACGGCACCCTGATTTTCAAGCGATAGGGAATCTCGCCGCCGCCGCTGACCAGATAATAAGTCAACTCCCCCCGAGCCGCCTCTACCGCAAAACTCCCATCACCATTGGGCAGTTTGAGTTTTTTCGGCACCTTGCCGAGACAGGGTCCCTTCGGCAGCTGATCCAGAGCCTGTTCGATAATACGCAGGCTCTGCTCAATCTCCTGCAAACGCACCATGTAGCGGTCAAGAGAGTCTCCGTTAGTTCCGGTCGGAATTTCAAAGTCGAGCTGGGGATAAATAGAATAAGGCTCATTTTTACGAATATCGTAAGCGATTCCGGAGCCGCGCAGAACCGGCCCGGTAACCCCGTAACGCATGGCCATGTCAGCCGAAATCACCCCGACCCCCTCGGCCCTTTTGATGAAAATGATATTACCGGTAACCAGTTTATTGTACACCTCGAAGCGCTCCCGCTGCCGCTTGATAAAGGCCCGGGTACGTTCAACGAATTTGTCGTCGATATCCCGGCAGACTCCACCCACCCGGAAATAACAGTAAGTCAGCCGTGACCCGGTAACGTCTTCAAGAATATCAAGGACCTGCTCACGATCGTCAAAGGTATAGAGAATCGGCGTAAAGGCGCCCAGATCCAGAAGGAAGGCTCCCAGCCAGAGATGATGACTGACAATCCGATTCAGCTCGGAAGTGATGACCCGGATATACTCGGCCCGAGCCGGCACTTCAATCCCGCAAAGCCGCTCGAAAAGAGCGACAAATCCGTGATTATAGGGCAGGGCTGCGGCGTAATCCATCCGTCCGGTGTTCGGCATGAAGGCCATCCAGTTTTTGTGCTCGGCCATTTTTTCCTGCATGCGATGGCCGTACCCGAGAACCGGTTGCGCCTCCACCACATACTCGCCGTCCATTTCCAGCAAAACCCGCAGGACCCCGTGCGTACTGGGATGCTGAGGGCCCATGTTAAGATAGTAATGATTGTCCAGCGGAACATCCTGCGCCGGTACAAGATCAGCCCGATTCCGGTTATTCTCCACGGCAATTTTCATCAGCTCAGTTCCGCCCTTTTCTGGTCTGTTTTAGACTCTGCGGCTTCCGGCGCGGTCCAACTCACTTCGGCCAGATCCTTAAGATCAGCTTCTTTTTTAAGCAACGGCTTGAGATCAACATCCTCCTCGGCCAGAATCAAGGGTTTGAGATAGGGATGACCGACAAAATTGACCCCATAAAAATCCCTGGTTTCCCGCTCGTGCCAATTAGCCCCCTGATAGATATCGGAGATTGTCGGCAAGGAATTATCAGCCGCCACCGGCACTCTGACCAGTAGACGACAAGCCCGCTCATAACTGGCGAACTGATAAATAATCCGCATGGCCGGCTTAACATGCAGTCCGCCGACAAAAACCAGAAACATCTTTTCCTGCAAAAGAATCGCGGCCAATGTCCTTAACTGACCGGCTTCCACTTCGATTTCATAGTGGTAGCCACGCTGATAATAATCGCAGGGGCGAACCTCAAGCGAAAGCTCGCTGCGCAGGGCCCCGATAAGTTTTTCAGTAGCTGGGTGCATCGGATATCTTCCTCTGAGGGAACGGATGACGGACCCCGGTAATCTTCTCCTGAAGTTTGAGAATCCCTTCAAGCAACCCCTCGGGCCGGGGCGGACAACCGGGAACATAGACATCAACCGGAATCAGTTTATCGACCCCTTCGATCACGTTATAATTTTCTTCGACCGCGAAAGGCCCCCCGGAAATAGCACAGTTACCCATGGCGATAACCCACTTGGGCGAAGGCATCTGGTCATACAGGGTCATCACCGCGGAAGCCATCTTCTTGTTGACCGTCCCGGCGACAATCATCAGATCACTCTGTCGGGGCGACGGGCGAAAGACCTCTGACCCGAAACGGGAAATATCGAAACGCGCCATTCCCAGACTCATCATTTCGATAGCGCAGCAGGCCAGGCCAAACGTCATAGGCCAGAGTGAATTAGCCCGGCAGAGATTGAAAATCTCATCCGCCAGCTTATGCCTGACCAGCGGCCCAGGATCATGAACCACCAGATTTCCCGGCTCCCCCCTTTCCAGCCGCGCCTGCAACTCAGCCGCATAGGAGTGAACGTTTAATTTTCCTCTCGTTTGATCGCCCACGTAAAAACTCCTTTAACCCACACATACGCAACCGCCAGGGTCAGAATGCCAACAAAGATAAAAAGTTCCAGCACTCCCTGCCACCCCGAAACCCGGTCATAGGCGGCAGCAACCGGAAAAAGATAAAGAATATCGACATCAAACGCCAAAAAGATCAGGGCATAGAGATAATAAGCCGCCCCGAAACGAATGTCCCAGGCCGAGCCGAAAGGGTCCATGCCGCATTCATAGGTGAGCAGGGTCTTTTTATTAATTGTCCGAGGGCGAAAAATATCGGAAATAACGAAGGGAGCAAATCCGGCAATAATACCACCGGCCAGAATCACAATGATATAGACGAAATCAAGAACATGCGGCGCAGGCATTTACAACCCCCTCTTTGGAGTCGACGACTTTAAGAGCCCAGGGGGACCCGCTACCGGTAACGGTGCGTCAGCCCCGACCTCTGCCCCAAAACCATTTTAAAACAACCGGAATGGAAAAAGCGGCAAAGACATAATCCAGAAAATATTCATTGTCAAGAATTTTTTAAAGCTCTCGATAACGAGAAAAAATTAACAATTTCGCTGGATTGTAAAGAGCAACAATAATCAAACCTTAGCTCATATTGAATAATGCATACAAAAAATGCGCGGCCCAATAAAACAACGTACCACAATCACCCTTCCGGCGGCCCCGCCCTGAACCTTTCCCAGACCGGACCAAGCTCAGATTTTTTCCTCACCCCGCAGCGACCTTACAAAAAAAAGAAAAACGGCAACCTATTAGGTTGCCGTTTTTCTAACCACTCAACATAAAAAACGTCCCGAACTCCATGGGCATCCACAGAGCCGGGCATTTTCACAAAATCAAAACACCTCTACTTGCCGCTTAAATACTGATGCATTGCCGCCGCCGCCTTTTTACCGGCCCCCATGGCCTGAATCACCGTCGCCGCACCGGTCACGATATCACCGCCGGCATAAACTCCGGGCATGCTGGTCGCACCGGTTTCCGGATCGGCCACGATATTGCCCCAACGATTGGTTTTCAGATCCGGGGTCGTCGACGGCACCAGGGGATTCGGACCATTACCGATAGCCACCACCACCGTGTCAACCTCAACCACAAACTCAGAACCGGCAACCGGCTGCGGCCGCCGGCGGCCGGACTCATCCGGTTCGCCAAGCTCCATGCGAACGCATTCAACCCCGGTCAACCAGCCTTTGTCATTACCGATCAAACGCTGAGGATTGGCGAGCAGAAGAAATTCCACGCCTTCCTCCTGGGCATGATGCACCTCCTCGGCCCGCGCCGGCATTTCATCCAGGGAACGGCGATAGATAATATATGATTTTTCCGCTCCGAGCCTGAGGGCGGTACGAGAAGAATCCATCGCCACGTTACCGCCTCCGAAGGTCGCAACCTTCTTGCCTTTGACAATCGGGGTATCGTATTCGGGGAAAAGGTAGGCTTTCATCAAGTTGGATCGGGTCAGATATTCATTCGCCGAGTAAACCCCATTCAAATTTTCCCCTTCCAGTTTCATAAATACCGGCAAGCCGGCTCCGGTGCCGACAAAACAGGCATCAAAACGATCCAACAGCTCGTCGACCGTCTCAATCTGACCGATGACATAACTTTCAATAATTTCAACCCCAAGCGCCTTAAGGTAGTCGACTTCAGCCTGCACAATTGCCTTGGGCAAACGAAATTCGGGAATACCATAGACCAGAACACCACCGGTTTTGTGCAGGGCTTCGAAAATCGTGACCTGGTGCCCCAACTTGATAAGATCGCCGGCCACGGTCAGACCAGACGGGCCTCCGCCGATAACCGCCACCTTTTTCCCGGTTGCCGGCAGGATTTGCGGAAGTTCGACCCGGCCCTGACTGCGTTCATAATCGGCAGCAAAACGCTCGAGCCGACCAATAGCCACGGGCTCACCTTTTTTACCCAGGACACATTTTGACTCACACTGGCTCTCCTGCGGGCAAACCCGACCGCAAACCGCCGGTAACGCGTTGGTTTCTTTCAGCTTATGCGCGGCCCCGATAAAATCGCCATCCGCGATAAGACCGACGAATTCCGGGATTTTGACATTGACCGGACAACCCTCAACACATTTGGGCTTACTGCAACGCAAGCAGCGTCCGGCTTCCAGCATCGCCGTTTCTTTCGAGTAACCGAAAGGCACCTCTTCGAAATTGCGGGCTCTGACCTTGGCGGCCTGTTCCGGCATCGCATGCCGGGGCAGCTTATTAGCCTTATTTTCTTCAGCCATTATACATTACCTCCACATTCGCAACAACTGCAGCCTGCCCCATGCCGGAAGCGTTCGACCGCGACTTTCTCATGTTCAAGATAGATGGTCTGCCGTTTCAGCATCTCGTCGAAATCAACCTTGTGACCGTTGAATTCAGGACCGTCGACACAAACAAATTTGGTCTCACCACCGACCGTCACCCGACAAGCCCCACACATACCGGTCGCATCCACCATGATAGTCGGCAGACTCACCATGGTTTCAATGCCGAAAGGTTCGGAGGTTTTACAAACAAACTTCATCATTATCGGCGGCCCGATACCGATTACCAGATTAATCTCCCCACTTTCCCGGTTCTTTTCGAGGAGTTCCTGTTCAACCTTGGTCACCAGACCGTGAATCCCATAGGAACCATCATCCGTACAGACATAGAGTTCATCACTCAAAGCCCGCATCTTATCCTCCCAGAAAAGAAGCTCCTTGGTCCGCGCCCCGATTATTGAGATAACCTTATTCCCATGGGCTTTTAAAGCCTTGGCGATATTATGGGTCGGCGCGATGCCGATACCACCCGCGACACAAAGAACCGTACCATAATCAGCCATATGCGTGGGCTTGCCCAGGGGACCGATAAAATCGGCCAGACAATCTCCGACTTCCAGCTTACCCAGCGCCATCGTGCTTTTGCCGACCTCCTGGAAAATAATCGTCACCAAGCCCTTTTCAGGATCAGTATCGGCCACCGTCAATGGCACTCTTTCTCCGGTTTCGTTGAGACGAAAGACCACAAACTGGCCGCCTTTCGCCTTCCTGGCGATCCGCGGCGCTTCAATCTGCATCATCTTGACACCGGGATTCTGCGAGAATTCCTCTTTCGCGACAATCCTGTTCACGAGCGACTCCTTGCCATTCAGCTATAATTTTTGGTTATAAAACTCCGCTTTTGATAAAAAAGACACAAGATTGGCCTCTTTAGTATATACAGTATACAAATGTCAAGCGCTTTTGTTACCAAAGTAACAAAAGCCGCCGGCGACAAGAAAAAGTCGTACCGTCGGTCCAAAACCACAGGGGGGGGGAAGCCGTCCTTCTCCGAATTCAAACCAGGACGGCAAAGCCGGAATCAAGCAGGCGGGCCAAATCCGCCGGAGCAATCTCGATATCCAGCCCCCGACGACCACCGCTGATGTAGATTGTCGGCCAGGCGCAAGCTTCCCGCGCAATCAGCGTCGGCAGTTTTTTCTTCTGCCCCAAAGGACTGACGCCGCCCAGAAGATAACCCGTCACCCGGGTGGCTGTCTCAGGTTCGGCCAGCAGCACCTTTTTGACCCCGAAAGCCTGAGCCGCGGCTTTCAGATTGAGTTGGCAGGAAACCGGAATCACCGCCACCGCCAGTTTTTTATCACCCACGGCAACGATCAGGGTCTTGAAAATCCGATCGCCACTGATTCCAAGTTTTGCTGCGGCCTCGGCACCGTAGGCGGTAACTGCGGGGTCATGTTCATACTGATGCAAGGTAAAGCTGGTTTTCGCTTTTTTCAGGACATTTACGGCCGGAGTCACCATTTTCTCCCAAACCAGAACCGATTGGATTCCATCGGTTCGACAAACTAACTTTTCTGACCGCAGGCGGCCGGACTTTTCAAAGACCGGCTGGGGCAGCCCTTCACAACGAGGGGGTCAACGGGATCTGGATTTTTCCAGACAAATGAAGTTAAGCGTAACATGCACGGTAAACAATGGAAACAAAAGCGCCATAACAAAAACATTCACCACGGGGAGCATACTGATCAACGCCGGCAACCAGCCCAGTCGCAGCGATCGCAACCAGTTCTTTCGCAGCCAGGCAACTTTCCAGCCAAGACTTAAACGTCGACGCGAAGCCGGATAATCGACAAACATCAGGGTTGAATAGAGAACGTAAAGCAAGCTTACCAACAGGGCGCCGAAACCCGGAATCAGATTCAGGATCATGGCAACCACCGAGATCAAAATCCCGAAAACGGCGATTTTGGCCGCCTCGACCAGATCCCTGATCATCCCGGCCCAAGTCAGGGGATCGTCCGTGAAAGACTCTCCCAGATAACTTTTTTCCGCCGCCGCACTCAAAAAAGCGTAACCCGGAGAGGTCAAGGTATAAGCCCCAAGAAAGGCCAGATAAAAAGCGATCACCCGGGACAGAAAGAGAAAAAGAATTCGCAAAAGGTAGCGGCCCTGCTCTAGCAACCAACCTTTCACCCCACTATACTCGGGTGCTTTCTGAAAAAAATCCAGGGTCAGATCGGTTACCAGGCCTACGCTGATCCGGTAACCCAGCCAGGTCAACAATCCCATGCCGAGCACCAGCAACAGGCTGAAAAGAAAAAGCCGGAAATGGCGAAAGATAAAACGCAGGGAAAAGATTAGCGGAATCCAGCGACACTCCGCGCCGGCAGTGGCATTTTTATCATTTGAATTAGCTGACATCAGAACCAGATCAGGCATGAAACGCCCGCCCCATATCAATAATTTCAGATCGGCCGCCTCACAAAAAGCCAAGCCCCGGAAAATCTAAAACTTGCGGCCCCGACCAAAGACCCGGCAAAGCCAACGGATCCTTCCCGCAACGATATTCAAGCTCAGAGCTATCCAGTCCAGACAGAATTATATCCCGCCTCCGACCTTGTCTTTCGCAAGGGCAAATTTGCGCTCGGAGCACCTGAGGAACAGGAACTTTATGCTTTATCCATTATCCATGCTCGACAATTCGAGACCGGCAGAAATCAACCAGTCATTTTTACCGGGGCGCCGAATTCTTTCTGTCGTTGTAAAACCAGAAGCCAGACGATAAAAGGAAGAAAAATATTTACTGTTTTAAGCAGCCAAGGATGCGGAGCCAGGTTCAGAACCAAGACCACGGAGACCGCCAGCGCAAAAAGCAAGTTGATCCCGACAATTCCGCCCAGGGCCAAAATTACAAGCCGACGCCGATCCGGAACCGGCGTGGTCAACATCAGAGCCAGCCAGATAAAGGAGTGAAAAACCGGCATCAGGCTGATGATCCGACCTGGATTATAAAACATCCCCCCACTTCCGAACCAAGCCCACAAAAAGGGCAGACCGTGATCGCGCCAGAAGCTTCCAACCAGCAAAGCCAGACCGAAAGCCGGAAGCACTGCCAGCAACATCAGCAACAACTGCCGGCCAAAACTTGTAACCCGGCGCCGGCCGGCCCAATAGTAAACCGAAAAAAGAAGCAGGGCTTTGACCAGGGCCACCTGACCAAAAAAGTTATAGGCAAAATTAACGTCTCGTCCCGCCCCCATGAACCAGATCGCGAAAACCGTGCGGGTCACATGATAAAAATAGTAGAGTGGAAAAAAAGTGGCCGCATAGATCAGCAGGCGCCCCGGCCAGGAAAAGGGCAGCAGCACGATCGCGGCCTGAAACAAAACCAGAACCGGGCTGGAGAGACAGCTGTGCACAACCCTGATCGAGCTGCGCGCGGTCTGAATCATTTGACCCTGATGCTGGGTCTCGACCAATAAACCCAGCAGCTGGGCCGCGTGCCGAATAACCAGATCCATGCTCCAGACACCGAACGAGCTGCCAAGAAAAACATTATAGATCCCGTAGCTGACAATAAAAGCACCAACGTAAAGCAAGACCCCTGCCCGTAAACGCCGACCGGGCAGCAACAGAGCTCCGCCCTGACCCACTCCCCGGGCCCACCAGATAAAAAAAAGCGTGCTCCCGGCAATCATCAAGGCCTGACCAGCGATAACATGCATCCCCCAGAAAGACCCCGGAAAGCGCGATGCCAGCAAAACGATCGATAGGGTTCGCAGCAAATTAAGCAAAAAGACTGTGACAAAACCACCGCCCAGACCGCAAAGCTTTTCCTTCCACGAGGCGGGAAAGGCGAGTATGACTGCTGCCACCAGAAAAAACACAAAACTTCCGGTACAGCTTTCAGCAACCGTAAAGGTTTTACCGGCAAGGACCAGAGCATTTCCGTCCAGCCGGCATTCAAGTCCCAGCAAGAACAGAAGCTTGGAGCTTAGCAAGGCCGAGAAACGCGCATAGGGCTCGTTAACCGTATTTTTAAACCAGGAGCTTTGATCCAGCCAGTAAAAAAAGGCCGCCAAGCCCCAGAAAAGAACCAGCCAGGCCGCCACCCCTCGGCGGCTCCGGCCCTCGGTTTTCCTGCCCACCGAACGCATCAGAGAAAATCACCCCACACCTGTCACGAGAAAATGATGCCCGCGCCCCCGCTTAGCCCACATCGGGTCCACTTCGCGCCGAAATCCGATCACAATTTGCGGTAAATTATGCCGCCGCAACCAAACCGAAGCCGGCGGCCCCGGCCCGCGCAAAGTTGCCGCTGCCACCGGCGCAAACCCCGGCAACAAAGAACGCCCTGTCCCCGTGGAATCTCTTTATCTCCGTAAACAATCAAGCCTCTTCTTTTTTACCGCCACTGTAAACCGGGGGATGAGGCTTCTGCAGAACCTTGGTATCGGGAGGAATTGAGGAGGTCAGCCAAACGTTGCCGCCGATAACCGAACGGGCGCCAATCACGGTATCGCCGCCAAGAATCGTGGCCCCGGCGTAAATAATAACGTCGTCTTCGATAGTCGGGTGCCGCTTGGTGTTACGCAGGCTTTCGCCCGCATCCCGGGGCAGGGAGAGCGCTCCCAAGGTAACCCCCTGGTAAATTCGAACATGGCGACCGATTCTCGTGGTTTCACCAATAACGATGCCGGTACCGTGGTCGATAAAGAAACTTTCATCGATGTGCGCCCCCGGATTGATGTCGATACCGGTCAGATTGTGCGCATATTCGGTCATCATCCGCGGCAGCAGCGGCACCTCAAGATGGTGCAGCTGATGCGCCATGCGGTAAATGGAAATCGCGAACAAACCGGGATAACTGAAGATTACCTGGTCGACACTTTTGGCGGCCGGATCACCCTCAAGCGCCGCCCGAACATCGGTGGCCAGAACCTGGCGCAGCTCCGGTAACTGCTTGACGAAATCGGAAGCCGCATCCAGTCCGCGTTCCTCGCAGTTCATGCAGTTATCGTGATAACGCAAACAGTCATGGCGAATCGCCAGAATAATCTGATTGCCCAGCATCTCATGCAGATCAGACAGTTCCTGGCCGAGATAATACTTGAGATTAACCGGGTCAATTCGGGTCTGCGTGAAATAGCCCGGGAAGAGAAGTTTACGGGCCTGTTTGATTATTTTTATGGTTTCATCGCGCAGAGGAATGGGCTGCGGCGCGAGATGCTCAAAACATTCCCCGCTGAGGCAGGTTTTGGTCAGCTGATTGACCACCTTGTGCAGATCACGCCGCCGACGATCACGCGACTGCGGCGGATTTTGGCAATGCTCACCAACATGCCGGTCGACCATGAGTCAAGGCCTCCTCTTATTAACAATGAACCCAACCGCAATGTTTCCGAAAGCACCGGAACCCTTCTTCGCCTTGATAATTTAAGCCGGTTCAAGTGAACGGCGACAGAGTTCTCAAACGAGTCACAATTGGCGGCAGCCGCTTGATGATTTCGTCAACATCCGCCCGCGTATTATAAACACTCAGGCTGAAACGGATCGAGCCATGCGCCATCGTGAAAGGCACTCCCATGGCTCGCATGACATGGGAAGGCTCCAGGGAACCCGAGGTACAAGCCGAACCTGAAGAAGCGCAGATGCCGAATTCATTAAGCATCAAAAGAATACTTTCGCCTTCGATATTGGCGAAACTGATATTAGCGGTATTCGGGGTCCGCTGACTGCGGGCTCCGTTGATCCGGGATTCGGGAATCAACCTGATCAACTCATTTTCAAGATGGTCGCGAAGCTCCCGCACACGAGTATTTTCCTCTGCCAGATTACGACCGGCGAGCTCGCAGGCTTTACCCAGAGCGATGATCCCGGGAACATTTTCAGTCCCGGCCCGGCGACCCTTCTCCTGATGGCCGCCAATCATGAAAGGGGAAAACTTCGTTCCCTTGCGCACATAAAGTGCACCGATTCCCTTGGGCGCATGGAGTTTGTGGCCGGACAGCGAAAGCATATCGATACAGCTGTCATGCAAATTAATCGGGAGTTTGCCGACCGCCTGCACGGCGTCGGTATGAAAGGTGATCCCCCGCGCTCGGCACATCGCGGCGATGTCTTCAACCGGAAAGATGACCCCGGTTTCATTGTTGGCCCACATGATTGAAACCAGCGCCGTATCCGCGCTCAGGCTTTCCTCCAGACGCCCCAAGTCGAGGGCACCATCGCTATCCACCGGAATTTCCGTAATCCGGTAACCCTGCCGACTCAAAGTGCTGAACAAAGAACCAATGGCCGGATGCTCAACCCGAGTGGTTACCAGATGACGCTTACCGGGATCGGCCAACAGCGCCGCATGCACGGCGGTATTGTCACTTTCCGTGCCGCAGCTGGTGAAAACGATTTCATCCGCCAAGGCCCCCAGCAAAAACGCAACCTGCTCCCGGGCCTCCTTGAGGCGCGGAGCCACCCGTCCCCCGACGAAATGCATACTCGAAGGATTGCCGTAGTCTTCACAAAAAAACGGCTGCATGGCCGCCAGGACTTCATCGGCAACCCGGGTGGTGGCATTATTGTCGACATAAACCGGTTTCATCTGGCAACCTCCTCAACCACCAGCTCCGGGCTGACGAACTCCCTGAGCTTCGCCTCGACCAGATTTTTCAGGGTGATCGGCGCCGACTTGCAGGAGGAACAGGCGCCGCGAGTCGCAACCATGACCCGATTGCCGATTACATCTATCAATTCAACATCACCACCGTCAAGTTGCAGTGAAGGACGAATCTCACGCTCCAGGGTTTCTTCAATCAAGTGCATCCGCTGAATGTTGGTAAGCTGTTTGGGAGGCAACTCAGGCTGGGGTTGATTCTGCACCTCCAGAATCAACCTGGCGATATCCCCATGACAACGTTCGCAACCACCGCCGGCCTTGGTAAAATTGGTTACTTCTTCTACGGTTTTCAGGCGATTTTCCTGAATCGCCCGCATGATTTCTAGATCGGTCACACCAAAACACTCGCAGATAAGTTTACCTTCCTTTTTTTCAAGCGGAATCCCCCGATAACAGGCAATCGCTTTTTCCAGGGCTTCATGTCCCATGACCGAACAGTGCATCTTCTCCTTGGGCAGGCCACCGAGATAATCGGCGATCTGCTGATTGGTTATCTTTTCCGCATCTTCAATGGTCTTACCGATCATCATCTCGGTTAAAGCCGAGCCCGAGGCAATGGCGCTGGCGCAACCGAAGGTCTTGACCTTAGCTTCCGCTATCCGCCCCTGAGCATCAAGTTTAAAGGTCAGCCGCAGAGCATCACCGCAGGAAAGGGAACCGACATCGCCGACCCCGTCCGGATTTTCAACCTCTCCGACATTGCGTGGATTAAGAAAATGTTCCTTGACTTTCTCGGTGTACTCCCACATGAAAACAGCTCCTTTGTCAACGGGGGAGAACGGGCCGTGGTCTGTTTTAAATTGCCGCAGCCCGACGGCAAAGCGCCAAACTTAAGTGGAACCTAATCTTGATAGTATTTGTTTGTTTTTAAAAAATCAAGTTTTTTTATGGCCGATCACGGTTTTTTCGGCCCTTGACATTTCCCCGACCGATAGGCAATATGAATACAAAGCTGACGGCAAAGGTTGGGAACGGCGCGAAAAAACGTGGTTCGGCCGACGATTTTTAAAAACATAAGGATAACTTGCGATGTTGAAACTTTTTCTGGCTTTCACCCTGGTCCCGGCTCTGGAAATTTTCCTTTTCCTCAAACTCGGCGGGGCCATTGGCTTGTTCAACACCCTGCTGATAGTGTTATTGACCGGAATAATCGGCGCCGGTCTGGCCCGCTGGCAGGGAGCCGAAACCATGCTGAGAATCCGCCGAAGCCTGCAGAAAGGCGTCACTCCGGCCGAAGAAATGATTGACGCGGCGCTGATCTTTGTCGCCGGAATGGTGCTGCTGACCCCAGGATTTCTCACCGATTTCGCCGGCATTCTCCTGCTCTGGCCGCCGAGCCGGCGGCAGTGCAAAATCTTTCTCAGAAAAAAATTCAACCAGTGGATGGCTTCGGGACAAGTGACTGTGGTGAGATACCACTGAAAAAGCCCGAACGACGCGATAAATAAATTTTATTCGCGTCTTTTTCCGACAATAAATATCGAGAAAAACAAAGGTCTGCGGCGTGCACCGGCAGGTTTATGAACAGCTAACCAGGATGGCCGACGAGGGAAAGACAACTCGCATTTTCTGCTCGCGACAGGTGAAAATCGCCGCCTGCAAGCGCCCCGGAAATTTAAGGGTTGTGCAAAATGCGGAACTCTCACGATAATTCGGATGCACAAATTCAAGCCGGAAAACCGAGTCAAGGCCGCTGTTTTCTGCTGGGATGAACTATCCGGACAAGATCAGGAGTAACCTTCGACCGCGGCCCTAAGATCCAGATGCAGAGAAACCAGGTTTTCCAGCTCCGGACTCAGCTCCGCTCCCAATTTGCGGGCGTCAAAGGTTTTCAGATAGCGGCGGCAGTGCCGACAGATATCAACCCGGCGCTTCTCGTCGCCCTCAACCGTAAAATAGGCAAGGTCTTTCGGCTCCCGGCCGCCGCAGAAAGGACATTGCAGGCGCGGAAAAGGCCATTCCCAATCGCATTGCAGACAAAACAGCGAACGCGTGCCGTTCTCATTGCGAATCAGCCCCAGAGACGCAGGCCGTGAACAAACCGGACAACGGCTCTGTGCCCAGGAAAGGCCGCGCAGTCGGGAGTCATGTTTTTCTCTGCAGGCGATAAAAAACGGCTTCAGGCTTTCATTCAGCAACCAAGTGGTCAGATCGAGCTGAGCCTCCTCCCCGGCGGGGTTGGCTTCGGTCTTCTGCGAGCCGGCTTCCCGAACCTCGGGATTGAACAGCCGGCGCACCATTTCCCCATAAAGTTCCGCATCGCGGTTGAGCTCAAGACGCAGGCGAGAACTCGCCTCGGCGTCGAAAAACGCGGCGATGCCCAGGAGCTCTAGAAAATAGGCCCGCGGCTTTTGCAGATCGTGTTTTTCCCGACCCAGATCAGTCAGGGGCCGGCCGGATTCAAGCCTACTTGCGGCGGCGCTCGGCAACAGGGCAAAAATATCCCCGAGCGGATTTTCGCGATACCGTTTTCTCAGCTCACGAACGCTGTTTAGTAAAGCAATACAATCACCATAATGGGGCAGCTCGGCACGATAGTCAGCAAGTGTTTTCATGGGTTTCCTGATTTTTCCGGTCTTTCCGGAAGTCTGGAGATCTCGGCACCGCTCTCGGGTTGAGCGGTCGCGGGCAAAGGCCCGGTTTTGCGGCCGAAGATCCGCCGATTGCGGTAATCTTTCGGCCGCAAAACTCGGTCATCATCAGTCACCGTTGCCGGTATAGTATTCGAGGCTGCCTTCCTTTTCCTTTTTACGCAACCATTTCGGACACTGACTCAGGCACCAGGCCTTGGTGGTGTAACCGGTCAAAACAATGGCCGCCGAGCCCGGCACCCCGACCGTGCCGAGGTAAAGATGCACGACGATAAAAGGCAGCAGCAGAACCACGCCCAGAGCATGCAGGGCGTACATCAGATTGATCAGGTCCCGGCTCCACCCTTCCGGCCGCCACATCAGCAAACCACTGCCGATCATCATCAAACCGACAACCACGACCACCATGAAAAAGATTTTCTGACCCGGATTGTATTTGCCGGTTTCCGGTAAGTGGTCAACCTTCCAAAGGTAGCCGCCACCTTTTTTCAACCATTCAAGATCATTTGGCAAATCCAGAGACGCGGCATCCTTCCACCAGGTAACCACGGCCAGAAACAGGGCCGAAATAAAAATCAGCCCGGAACCGTTATGCACCAGCTTCAGATTTTTAAGACCGCCGAAAGGGACCGAGACAAAGTTAAAGGAATGGAACATCATACCCAGCCCGGTAACAAGCAACAACAGACAACTCAGGGCCAGATACCAGTGCACCAGACGTTCAAAGGTTGTCGACACCTTGACCATTCCTTTTTTGATGAGTAACATTTCAGGAATCTCCTTTCCGGCCATATTCAGTCACGTCTTTGGGGCCTTTAGTCAGGTAGTGGAAAAAGGTGCCGGCCAGCACGGCTCCCGGAGCCAGCAGGGCCAGAGGTTTGAGGATGTCCTTCCAGGTGCTCAACGCCGCCGGAACCTGCGGCCGGATCGGCAGGCCGCTGTACTGGCGCGGGTCCGCCGGCAGAATGTAGAGCAGATGAGTGCCGCCGACAAACTGGTCCCCATACAGCCGGCCCTCGCCTCCCAACGCGGCCAGACGATCTTTAATCACTTCACGCATTTCCCCGGCTTCTCCGAATTGCAGGGCGCCGGTCGGACAGGCCTTGACACAGGCCGGTTCAAGGTTGTTTTCCAGACGAGAGAAGCACATGTCACATTTGGCGACCTTTTCGGTTCCGGGATCATACTGCGGCACCCCGAAAGGGCAGACGATAGTGCACTGTTTACAACCGATACATTTTTTCTGATCGAGAGCAACCGTGCCGTGACTAGTGTGAAAGAGGGCGCCGCTCGGGCAGGCAATCACGCAGGCCGCATCACTGCAATGCATGCAGGAATCCTTGCGAAAAAGCCATTTGACGCCATCGTCACCGGCTGCGATTTCGTCGAAACGAATCAGCAGCCAGGTGGAGGGATTAAGGGTTTGCGGATTCTGGTAACTGCCGTGGTTTTCAGTCTGGCCGGCGGGTAGACTGTTCCACTGTTTGCAGGCCAACTGGCAGCCGCGGCAGCCGGTACATTTAGTCGCGTCGTAGAGTTTAATCTTCTGAGACATGCCTTAGGCTCCCTTCTTGCTGACATTAACCATGAAGGCCTTGCTTTCCGGGATCATGGTGTTGGCGTCTCCGATGAACGGGGTCAGCAGATTGGCGGAATCTCCGCTGGTGAAAACTTCAGGTTTTTTATCGCCGATCACATACTCGCGCATCCTGGTCGTGACCCAACCGTAATGCCAGGGCAGGGCCACCTGATGAACGATATTGCCGTCCAGGTTGAACGGCCGCAGACGGCGAGTGACCACGGCCACCGCCTCAACCTCGCCCCGAATGGAGTTTATCATGACCGCATCGCCGTTGTTGATCCCCTTCAGTTTGGCGAGTTCGGGACTGAGCTCGACAAAAAGACCAGGCTGCATTTCCGCCAGCCAGGGGCACCAACGGGTCATCAGTCCGCTCTGCCAATGCTCGCTGACCCGGTAGGTGGTGCAGACCAAAGGAAAGCGCGGGTCGGAGGTGGCCCGGGCATCAACCGCGGCGCCACTGCCTTCCCGGTCCCAACGTTTGATCACCGGGTTGTTCATCTGCGCCGAGAGCAGATTTTTTTTCACCGGACTTTCCAGGGGCTCGTAATGCTCCGAGAAGGGGCCTTCGGCCAGACCCGGCCCGAAGATGCTGGCAACGCCATGGGGTTTCATGATGAACGGCTTGCGGCCGCTGCCCGGCGCGGCGACCCCGTCCGGCACATCGCCGACCCATTTGCCGCCCTGCCAGAAGATAACCGGATCCTTTTTATCCCAGGGCTGCCCGCTCTCGGGATCGACCGAAGCGCCATTATAGATAATCCGCCGGTTAACCGGCCAGCACCAGGCCCAGTCCGAGTAAAGACCGACTCCGGATTTGTCCACACTGCCGCGGCGGGTTGCCTGATTGCCTTTTTCGGTGCAGGAATTACAGTAGAGCCAGTTGCCGGAAGAGGTCGAACCATCGTCCTGGAGCAAGGCGAAGCTCGGCACCAGGCTTCCTTTCTTATAGACTGTGCCTTTTATTTCCACATCCTCGAGAAAATAACCGTTGATCTCCCGGGCGATCATCTGGGTATCGAGGTGACGGATACGGCCGGCGGCGTTTTTCGGACCATAGTCCCAGCTGAGCTGAGTGATGGCCCCGGCCAGGGGACCGCCTTCGGCCGCGTAGAGATCCTTGAGCCGGTAATGTAACTCACTGATAATCTCGCCGTCAGGCCGGGCTTCGCCCGGAGGATTGACGGCTTTATAACGCCACTGCATCCAGCGGCCGCTATTGGTGATACTGCCTTCCTTTTCAATCGAGGCGGCACAGGGCAGCATGAAAACCTCGGTCTTGATTTTGCTCGGATCCTGACCCGGAGCCCGCCAGAAGGAACCGGTTTCGTTGTCGAAAAGATTGACGTTGACCATCCAGTCGAGCCGACCCAGGGCAGCCCGGGTTTTATTGGAACTGGGACCGCTGCAGGCCGGATTCTGACCCCAGGCGAAGAACCCTTCGAAGTCGCCATTATACATGCGATCGAAAAGGGTCAGCCAGGAATAATTGGCGCCGTCATCAAGCTTGGGCAGATAGGCATAGGCTTCTTCCAGGGAAACTTCGTGACCGTACAGGGAGCGCAGCAGGCTGGCTGAGTACTTGGGATAGTTGCTCCACCAGTTAAGGCTGTTTTCCTCCTTGGTGGCAGGCGTGAATTTGGCGTTGTAAGCGGCCAGGGTCGGCAGCGAGGCGACCGGGGTTTTAAGATAGCCGGGCAGAATATGGAACAGCAGGGCGTGGTCGGTTGACCCCTGCACGTTGGCTTCGCCGCGCAGAGCGTTGACCCCGCCGCCGGTGACGCCCATATTGCCGAGCAAGAGCTGGATGATGGACATGGTCCGGATGTTCTGAACGCCAACCGTATGCTGGGTCCAACCCATGGCATACATAATGGTGCCGGCCTTGCCGACCGCGCCGGTGGCGGTATAGGCTTCGTAAACCGCCAGCAGTTTATCGATCGGAGTACCGGTGATGCGGCTGACAAGCTCCGGGGTATAGCGGGCATAGTGCTTTTTCAGCAGCTGAAAAACGCAGTGGGGATCCTGCATGGTCGGATCCTTCTTAACGATGCCGGCGTCATCGGTCTGAAAACTCCAGGTCGATTTGTCGTATCGGCTGCCCTCGAGACCGGAAAAGACCCCCTCATTGTCCCCCGGCAATTTAAAGCCGGGATTAACCAGAAAGGTGGCGTTGGTATAGTGCTCGACATATTTATGCTGAATCAGGTTATGATCAAGCAGGTATTTGATCATGCCGCCCAGAAAAGCGATGTCGGTACCCGAACGCAGTGCGGCATAGATGTCGGCTTTCGCCGAGGTCTGAGTAAAGCGGGGATCGACGCTGATCAGCTTGGCGCCCCGGGCCTGGGCCTCGGTAACATACTTGAAGGAAATCGGGTGGTTGGCAGCCGCGTTACTGCCCATGATGAGAATGCAGTCACTGTTTGCGATATCGTTCCAGTGATTGGTCATTGCTCCGCGTCCAAACGACTCTGCCAGAGCCGCTACAGTGGCGGAGTGTCATATCCGGGCTTGATGTTCGACATAGACGAGCCCGAGACTGCGTAGAAATTTCTGGTAGATAAAACATTCCTCGTTGTCGAGGGCGGCGCTGCCGATCGAGGCAATCGCCGTGGTCCGGTTGACGGTCTGCCCCTTGGCGTTTTTCAGGGCGAATTTCCCGTCACGGCTTTTCTTGATATTGCGAGCGATTTTATCCAGGGCCCAGTCCCAGGAAACGGCCTTCCATTCCCGACTGAACGGCGCCCGGTAGAGAGGTCGATCCAGACGGTTCTTGTTGACCGACAGCTGGGCGATGGAACCGCCCTTGCTGCAAAGCGAACCTCGGTTGATGGGATGATCGGGGTCGCCTTCGGTATTGATGACCTTGCCGTTGCGAGTCGAGACAATGATGCCGCAGCCGACACCGCAATAGGGACAAATGGTGGTGGTCTCCTGGGCGTAGCGGGTCTTCAGGGACGCGGCGTGGGCTTGCACCGGTTTCAGACTAAGCCCCATACTGCCGGCCATGACCGCTCCACCCGAGAGTTTCAGGAATGACCTTCGACTAACCTGCATATTTTGTATTCCTCCTTTATGGCTGATCATACGGTTGCCGGATCTCGGCAGGGCCCGTCAAGCGGCCTGCCTATCGAAGGGCGGAAGGCAGCAAGTCCCGTACCGTACAACCTGGCCCCGGCGGCGGCCGGCCGCTCTGCCGGGGCCAGGGTCCCGGCAGGTTCAGGTTTTATCGACGAAAAGGTACTTATCAGCGGCGGCCGGGGCGCCCCGGCCGCCGCTGCCGCCGAACTTTCGACCCGGACAAATTGTCCACAAAATGCAAAAAAAAGGGATTTTCGGAGGAACTTTTGTCCGCATCGACAAAAAAAGGCCAGGGCGCGCCTACTTGCGGTCAAACGGGAAAAGAGGATTAGCCGGCAACACCAGAATAATGGTTGTACCCTGGCCGGGACTGCTGTCGACTTCGATATCACCGCCGAGACTGCGCAGGAGTTCATAGCCGATGGAAAGGCCGAGCCCGGTACCCTCGCTTTTAGTGCTGTAGAAGGGATTGAACATGTTTTCGACCTGTTCGGGGGTCATGCCGCAACCGTTGTCGCTGATCGTGATTTCGATCTTGCCGCGGTCGACCCGGCTGCTGATGCCGATCCGGCCCCCGGTTTCCGGAATGGCCTGCATGCTGTTGCAAAGCAGGTTGGTGATGATCTGGGTCAGACCTTCTTCATCCGAGAAAAACGGCGCCTCCGTCTGCGGCTGGGTCGTGACGGAAATGCCGCGCTGGTTTAATTCGTTCCGCAACGGAATCAGGAGATCCCGGATCAGTTCATCGGCACGCAGTTCCTTCAGATGGTTATTCCTGACCCGGGCGAAACCAAGCATATTGCCGATAATTTTCTTGATCCTGGCAGCCTGGCCGCTGATCAGCTCGATTTCGGTGCGATAGCGTCCCTGAACATCCGGGTCCATTTCCAGAATTTCAAGATTGCCGGCAATAATATTGACCGGATTGTTGATTTCATGGGCGACCCCGGCCACCAGGCTGCCGAGAGCGGCCAGCTTGCCCGAACGGACCAGCTGCTGCTGGGCCTGCTGCAGGTTGTGCAGGGATTCCTCGAGCCTGAAATTGATGGCTTTTTTATCGCTCATCATCTCCAACAGGTGTTGTTTCATTTCAATCAGCTCATGATTGCGGGTTTCAAGCTCCTGCGTACGCTGGGCGACCTTGTTTTCCAGCCCCCGTTGCAGCTGTTCGATCGAAGCATCCCGCTGTTTCAGGACCGCGATCATTTCATTAAAGCCGGCGGCCAGCTGGCTCAGCTCGTCGTTGCCGGGCAGCTCCAGCCTGCTTTTAAGCTGCCCGCCGGCGACCTGGCTTAACTGCTGCTGCAAGCTGTCGAGGCGGCGCGAAAAAAACCGGGCGAAGATGAAAACGGTCAAGAAAGTCAAGGCGGCGCCCGCCGTCAGAATGCCGACCAGAATCAAAATAACCCGGTTGCGGAACGCGAGAAACGGTTTTTCCTTCATGCCGACATAGAGAATCCCGACCACCTGATTGCGAGCATTACAGATAGGCTCGTAGGCACTGATATACCAGTCATTGACGACAAAGGCGCGATCGGCCCATTTCTGCCCTTGAATCATGACCTTGTGGTAAACCTCTTCCGAAACCCGGGTCCCGATGGCTCGCTTGCCGGAGGAATCAAGCACGTTGGTGGCAATCCGGACATCTTCCTGAAAAATGGTTACCGTGCCGATATCCTGACCGGAAAAGGATGTGTTGGAAAAAATCACCTCTTTGATGCGGTCGACCAGCTGGTTTTCCCGATTTAAAAGACGACCACCATAGAGGGCGCCGATAAGATTGCCGAAACCGTCGTACACCGGCCAGCCGGCCAGCATCATCAGGCCGCCGGCAAGATGGCTCCGGCTTTCCTGCCGGGCTTTGGGGGTTGAAATCAGTTTGATCTGGAAAAGATGTCCGAGGTTGGGATTTTCAAGGCTCAGTTCGACATCGCTCAACACCTCGCTGCCGGCGGCGGGATTGCCGAGCAGGGTCTCGGCAATCAGCGGCAGGCGGGGTTGATCGCCCCCGACCCCGGGATTGGCGGCCCGCAGCAGCACCCGGCCCTCGGCATCGGTCAAGGTCAGCAAACTCAGGTTCTCTCGACGGCGCAGAGCCTGCAATTCCCTGAGCAAAGCCGGCTTATTATCGGCCAATAGCGCCTGGGTCAGCAGATAGGAGCCGGCGGCGCAATGGATTTGTTCCTGCAGGCATTTACAGCTTGAATCATAGATTTCCCGGGCTGAATTAAGGTCGTTGATAATCTTGTTTTGCGCCTGACGAAAAATAAAACCGTCAATAATGTGAATGGCGAAAGCGATGGCCAGAGTCATGGTCAGCATGGGCACCATGAAATTGGCTAGAGTCAATCTCCATTTGAGCGAAAAACGATGCCAGGGGAAAGAAGCCATCAGTTTGCTTTCCGGCGCCGAATCAGTTCAAGCTTACGGCCCAGGGTTTTCTCTGAAATACCCAGGATCTCGGCGCTGGTTTTGCGATCGCGGGCCGACTGCCGATAAACCATGGCGATATAATCAAGCTCGACTTCCTTAAGCGAGGCTGAAGCTTTGACGCCGTTCTCCATAAAAACCGGAATTTCAGCCGCGGCCACCGGACTCCGACCAAAAGGCAGCAGCGAGGCGTCAAAAACCGGCTGACGGGCCAGAATCACCGCCCGATGCACCAGGTTACGCAATTCCCGAACGTTGCCGGGCCAGGAATAATTTTCCAGAAGAGGAATGATTTCCGGAACCGGTTCCAGCATTGGTTTCCCCTCCTGGCGGCAGTACCAGTCGAGAAAATAATGGACCAGGGGCATGATATCGGCCGGCCGCTGCCGAAGCGGTGGCAACTCAATGGAAAAAACCTGCAGACGATAGTAGAGATCGGCTCGAAAACGGCCGGCTTCGACCTCACTTCTGAGATCGCGGTTGGTAGCCGCGATAATTCTGACATCAACCGGTTCGGGAACCGTGCCGCCGACCGGAGTTACTTCCTTTTTCTCCAGCACCCGCAACAGCTTACGTTGCAGCGCCGGCGAGGTTTCGGCGATTTCGTCAAGCAGCAGGGTGCCTTGATCGGCGGCCCGAAATAAACCGGGAGTGTCCTTGTCGGCCCCGGTGTAGGCTCCGCGCAGGGCTCCGAAGAGCTGACTCTCCAGGAGGTTGTCGGCCAGCGCCCCGCAGTTGACGGCGAGAAAACGATGCGCGCGGCGCAAGGGATCATGGTTGTGAATATGGGCCGCCACCACTTCTTTGCCGGTACCGGATTCGCCTGTCAAAAGAACGGTCGCCGAGGATGAGGCCACCTGCTCGGCCAGGGCCACCACCTGAGCGAAGATTCGCGACCGACAGATCAGGGCGGGCTGCTGATCGCCGCTTGCCAGTTGCCAGCGCAAAAGCTCGTTTTCCTGCTTGAGACGACGAGGCTCGAGAATCCGGTCGACGGCCTTGAGCAGTTCAGCCCCGGTAAAAGGCTTGGCGAGAAAGTCGGCGGCGCCCCGGCGCATGCTTTCCACGGCCAGCTCGACTTCACCATAAGCGGTGATGATAATACTCTGCAACTCCGGGCAGAGTTCCGCGACCTTCGACAAAAGTTCGATTCCGGTGGTGTCCGGCAGGCGATAATCGATCAGGGCCAGGTCCGGACTCCGGCGCCGACCGCCCAACTGTTCGACAAATTCGGCTCCGTTGCAACAGGTGATCGTCCGATAGCCGCGGGCCTTGAGAATCTTGCTGATGAAGTTGAGCATTCCGGCTTCATCGTCAACCACGATAATCGTTTCTCTGGTCACCAGTTTAACCGATCATACGGCAGCGGTTGGAAAGAACGCCGATCTTTTCGATTTCAATTTCAATCAAGTCTCCGGACTGCATAAATACCGGCGGATTCCGAAAAAAACCGACCCCGCTCGGCGTGCCGGTCATGATCAGGTCACCGGGTTCCAGGGTGAAATGCCGGCTCAGATAACTGACCAGTTCAGCCACCGGAAAGATCATGGCCGCAGTATTACTCTCCTGCATGACGACCCCGTTGAGCCGCGAGCGAATGGCCAGCCTTTGCGGGTCCTTGATTTCATCGGCGCTGACAATCCAGGGACCCAGCGGACAGAAGGTATCCAGAGACTTCCCCCGCACCCACTGCTGATCGGCGAACTGGAGGTCGCGAGCGCTGACATCGTTGCCGCAGGTATAACCGAAAACCTTGCTCAACGCCGTTTCAATTGAACAGGCCGAGGTTTTTTCACCGATAACCACCACCAGCTCCGCTTCAAAATCCACCTTTTGCGTAAGCTCCGCGGACCAGCGCAGCTCCGCCTCCGGGCCCACAACCGAATTCGGAAATTTGGCGAAGACCAACGGCTCTTCCGGAGTTTTAAGGTTTCCTTCGACGGCATGATCATGATAGTTCAAACCGACGGCGATAATCTTGCCGGGACGGTTGACCGGCGGGGCCAGCTCGAACTCGGCCAGGGGCAAGACCGGACTTGCTCCGGTCAGGGGTCGTCCGGCCGAAAGCCAGGCATGAAAATCGCCGGCAAAAGCCAGGGGCTGCAGCTGCCGCTCCGTTACCAGCCCCAACCTTAGCCCCTGCGGCGTAAAATATTGAGCCAATTTCATAACCCCTCCCCATTCCCGCACTTAAAATCACGGTCCTGTTACTGCCTTTTTTCCATCTCCATGTCAATAACCTTTTGCTATCATGTTTCAATTATGGTACAAAAACGAATCGAACGAACAAACTCGCGGGAACGCCGCGTTCTTACATTTTCCGTAAAAAAACTGCGCTTGGCCCGAACATGAAAGCAGATCAACATGATACCAACAAACGATATTTGCCCGGTTCAGCGGGTGGTCGTCTTTCAGGAACGCGGCAGCGGCGAAAAGAAGATTGCCGGCATCGAACATTTTGCCCCGGGTTGTTTCACGCTGGAAATCATCTCCATCGACGCCCCCCTGCCGCGGCTCATCGATGAACCCGAGGATTTTCTGCCGGCGACCATCGAGGCCGATCTCGTCCTGGATTTTTTACGCCATCCCGACCTTTCCACCGAACTTTTGCGCCGTTGCCGGGAAAACCAAATTCCCCTGGTCGCTTCCACCAAGAAACATGAAGCCGCGCCGCAGGTCGCGACGCCGCCGATATGATGCGCCCTCCCCCGCCAGGTCTGGCTGGGAGAGTATGGCCATCGCTACGGCACCCCGGAATTCTCGGTTGAACTTGAAAACGGAAAGATAAAAGCCATTCAGGTTCGACGCGGAGCCCCCTGCGGGGCTTCCTGGAAAGCCCTGGATAAACTGATCGACATGGAGGCCGATGCGGCCGCCATTCGTTACGGTCTGGACGTGCAGTTCAACTGCAGCGCCGACCCGGCCGGCTGGGATCCGCTCTGGGGTAAAAGCCCGGTTCATCTGGCGGCCGATGTTCACTTCAAGGCCCTGCAACGTGCGATTCGTCAAGCCCGCCGCCGGGAGGCGGACGGACATGAATGATTTAGAACCGTCCTTTGCCCCCCTGGCCGAGCGCATGCGCCAGGCCGGCATGCCGAAACTGGCCATAACGATGCTAAAGCTTTATTTTCAGCGTTTGCGAGCCGGGGCGGACGGTAAAATCAGAGAAAATGAAATTGAGCCGCTCAGCTTGTTGCCGACGGCCGCAGACCTGGATAAATCCTGTCGGCAACAAGGTGAGCGGGCCCTGGCCGAAACCGTGCTGATTAAGCTGAACGGTGGGCTGGGAACCAGCATGGGCCTCGACCAGGCCAAATCCCTGATCGAGGCCAAAAACGGACTCAGTTTTCTCGACATCATCGTGCGACAGGCGCTGGCGGCCGGGGTGCCGCTGATCCTCATGAACAGCTTCGCCACGCGCCGGGCCGCGCTGGAACGGCTGACGAGCTATCCGGAACTGGGTGGTTTTAACCTTCCCCTCGACTTTGTCCAGCACCAGATCCCCAGACTTTACGAAGACAACCTGCAACCGTTCAGCTGTCCCGCCCAGCCGGAACAGGAATGGTGCCCGCCCGGCCACGGTGATCTTTACCCGGCCCTGGTAACCAGCGGCGTTCTCGAAAAATTACGCCACCGCGGCTATCGCTACGCTTTTATCAGCAACGCCGACAATCTCGGCGCCACCCTGGACCCGGTGATTCTCGGTTATCTCGTCAGTCGGCAGGCGCCCTTCCTGATGGAAGTCGCCAGAAGAACCAAAGCCGACCGCAAGGGCGGCCATCTGGCCCGGCGCCGCGGCAGCGGCGGTCTGCTGCTGCGCGAGGCGGCGCAATGCCCTGAAAACGAAACGGCCGCTTTTCAGGATATCTCGCGCCATCGCTATTTCAACACCAACTCTCTCTGGCTGGATCTGGCGGCCCTGGAAAAAGAATTGCAGCGCCGCGACAACCGTCTGGAGCTGCCCCTGATTATCAATCGCAAGACCCTGGCCGAGGGATCATCCGCTTCGACCTCGATTCTCCAGCTGGAAACCGCCATGGGCGCGGCGATCGAGATTTTTCCGGAAGCCCTGGCCCTGGAGGTGCCCCGCCGGCGCTTTGCTCCGGTCAAGACCACCGACGATCTTCTCGCCCTGCGCTCCGATGCTTATCAGCTACGGAAGGATTTTGCCCTCGGCCTGGCGCCGGAGCTTGTAAGTCCGCCGCTGATTCAGTTGGATTCACGCTATTATCGCCACATAAATGATTTCAACCAACGTTTTGCCGCAGGGGTTCCCTCCCTGCGAAAATGTCGGTCGCTGCGCGTTACCGGAAACCTTTTCTTTGCCCGGAACATTTCCCTGGAGGGCAATCTTCAGCTTACAATCCAGGAAAACCAGGCGGCGACCCTGCCGGCCGGGTTAACCATCGCCGATCAAGACCAGGAATACCAATGATGGCCGATTCAGCTCAGATCCACCTTGGGCAACCAAACCCAGGCGGCCAAGCTGATGGGAACGTCAAAACGGGTAATTCAGTACAAAATAGCCAACCTCAATATCGACTATAAAAAATACAGCGGGGTCAACGTTTGAACCAGAGCTTCATCTTGTCTTATAAATGCTTTGTCGGACTGCTGCTGGGCTCCGCGCTGGTCACCCTGGGGCTCGCACTGCACGCCTGGCGCTTCCGCGACAAGGCCGGAGCCCGAGCCTTTATGGGACTGGCGCTGGCGATGTCGATCTTTTCCTTGACCTCCGGCATGTCCGCTTTCAGCTCCAGCCCGGCAGAGGCGGATTTCTGGTTCAGTAAACTACGCTTTGTCGGAATCAGCTATGTTCCGGTTTTCTTTTTAATCTTTGTTTTAACCTACAGCGCAAAACCAGCCCGACATCTGCAAACAGTTATCTGCGGTCTACTTGGTTTTCCTCTACTGACCCTGGTTTTTGCCTTTACCAATCACTATCCGGGTTTTTTTCTTCATGCCGTCAGTTACGAGCAAATCGACGGCCTTTTTTTTCGCTCCTTCTGGAGACCCGGCCCCTGGTTCTGGGTTCATACCGTCTTCTCTTATACAGCAATCGCCAGCGGCCTGGTTCTGCTTGGGCAAATGGCCCGCTACCGTCCTCAACCCTACAAAACTCAAGCCCGATTGATGCTCTACGGCACCCTGCTCCCGTTGCTGGCCAACCTCTACGCGACCGCACGTTTAGGAAACAAACCGGCGCTCGATTTCACCGCCCTGGGGTTCACGCTGAGCGGCCTGAGCATCGGCTTTGCTCTTTTCCGCCATAAAATGCTGGACCTGGTACCCATTGCCCGGGATCTGGTCGTTGAATGCATTGATGACGCCGTCATTGTTCTGGACCGGCAACTGCGGGTAGTCGACCTGAACCCGGCGGCAATTACCATGTTTTCGGCTTCCGGCACGGCAAAAATGGGCATCTCGATCAATCAGCTGCTGCCCCGCCCCCTTGATTTTACCGACATGCTTCGCGAGCAGGAAAGCCGAAAAATCGAAATCGACTTTCCTTTGCCAAACGGGCTCAAGGCCGTTTACGAGCTTCGCATCTCCCGTTTCATCACCCCCCGGGGAGAAAGGTTGGGTTTTCTGCTGGTCGCCCGCGATGTCACCGAACGCATCGACATGATTGACGAACGTGAAAGAATCATTCAGGAACTTGAAGCCACCAAGGCGGAGCTTACTCGTCAGGCCAATTTCGATTTTCTCACCGAGATCTTCAATCGCCGCCATTTCATGAGCCTGGCGAGAAACGAATTCGCCCGCGCCCGGCGCTACCGGCATCCCCTGTCCCTGATCATGATCGACATCGATCATTTCAAAAAAATAAATGATTCCTTCGGGCATGAGGCCGGCGATACGGTTTTGCGGGAAATGGCCCTGACCATCAAAGACAAACTCCGCCAATCCGATATTCCCTCCCGCTTCGGCGGCGAGGAGTTTGTTATCCTGCTTCCGGAAACATCCCTTGAGCAGGCTTTGATCGTGGCGGAAAAGATTCGTCTGGACCTCGAACGGCTGCGCCTCGGAGCCGCCGCCATTCGACTCACGGCCAGCCTCGGGGTCGCCGGACTTGAAAACGACATCGAGAACCTTGACGAGCTGCTCAGACAGGCCGACCAGGCGATGTATCGCGCTAAAAGGGAAGGACGCAACCGGGTCTGCGCGGCCGCCCCCAGGAACCTGAAGCCACCTGTTCAGACCGACTGATCGGGAGGGGGCGGGAAAGAGACAAAAATGTAGCAAAACTCCGCTGACGACTCAACATAAACGTATCAGCAGGCCTATCCTCTCGAAATCCAAGGATTTTTCTTCGTTTTCAGCGCCGCTCCAGGGAACAGGCGCATCTATCTCCTCCCCCGACGGACACATTAATGTATCAAATCGCCAGATTATGCCAACGCCGCCGACCTTGTTCCGGACGCAACGACAACGACCACAAAGCCGGAGCACCATTATTCGCAACCGTCAGACTTCGCTGTAAACCATTTCAATATAAGCATTTACAGCTAGCGCGCCAGAAAACACCCCCGCTTGAACCACCCATTAAACCACGTCCCGAGATTGCGGTTGCGGTCGCGAAAACAGCCTGGCACACTCCCTGCTAGCTTCAGCGCCATCTTAAAACCTGGAAAAAACAGCAGGCCCGCCCGGAGAACGCCATGTTAAAACAAAGCCGCGACCGCCGGCGACAACCGCTGCGCTCGAAAATCGTCTCAACCCTGGTGTTTTCACTTCTGCTGCCGGCCGCCCCCCTTTTTGCCGGAGACTCCGCCGGCGTGATTGACAGCGGGAACACGGCCTGGATGCTGACCTCGACGGCGCTGGTGCTGCTGATGGTCCCCGGCCTGGCGATGTTTTACGAAGGCCTGGTAAGGACCAAGAACGTACTCGGCACCATGATGCACAGCTTTGCGGCCATGGGAATTATCGGCGTCATGTGGGTCGCGGTCGGCTATTCGATGTCTTTCGGCAAAGGCATTCTCGGCGGCTGGTGCGGCTGGAATCCGGACTATTTTTTTCTGCGCGGCATCGATGACGTGATTCTTGAAGCCGGGGTTCCCGAATATGTTTTCGCCATGTTTCAGGGCAAATTCGCGATCATCACCCCGGCCCTGATTGCCGGAGCCTTCGCCGAACGGGTGCAATTTCGCGGCTACTGCCTCTACATTGCCTTATGGAGCGTTTTGGTATACAATCCCCTCTGTCACTGGGTCTGGGCCCAGGATGGCTGGATCTTTAATCTCGGCGCCGCCGGGGCCGTCGATTTTGCCGGAGGCACGGTCGTTCATATCTCAGCGGGAGTCAGCGGCCTGGTCGCGGCGTTATATCTGGGAGCCAGACACGGTTATCCGCAGTCGGCCATGCATCCCAACAACCTGGTAATGACCCTGATGGGGGCCGGGCTCCTGTGGGTCGGCTGGTTCGGTTTCAACGCCGGCAGCGCGGTTTCCAGCGGCCTAGCGACCGCCCAGACCTTGACGGCCACGCAGGTGGCTGCGGCGGCCGGGGCCACCACCTGGCTGATTATCGAGGCTGTCCACCTGGGCAAGGCCACCACCCTGGGGATCGTCAGCGGCATTCTGGCCGGCCTGGTCGTGATCACTCCGGCGGCCGGGGTGGTCAAACCGGCCGGAGCCGTGGCCTTGGGCATGGGGGCTTTTCTGATCTGTTATCTGGGGCTGTCGTTAAAGAAAAGATTGGCCTATGACGACAGCCTCGACGCCTTCGGCATTCACGGCGTGGCCGGAATTTTCGGCGCCCTGGCCCTGGTTTTTTTCATCCGTGACAGCTGGATGCTCGACGCCGCCAAGGCCGTTGCAGGTTCCTGGGGCGTTTTTGCCCAGCTCGTGGTGCAGGCCAAGGCGGTTGCCGTCACCATCATTTACACCGTCATCGTCAGCGGCATGCTGGTTCTGGTCGTGGAAAAAAGCGTGGGCTTTCGTCTGGTCCTGGATCAGGAAAGGTCCGGAATGGACCATGCCCTGCACGGCGAGCAAGGCTACGGCCTGACAAATCTCAACTGACGGGAGAATCTCCATGAAAATTGTAACCGCCATCATTCAGCCGGACAAACTTGACGAGGTCAGGGAAGAGCTGGTCTCCGCCGGAATCTCCCGCATCACCACCAGCCGGGTTACCGGGCACGGCCAGCATCAGAAACAACTGGACAGCGAACGGCTTTATCGCGGGCAGAAGGTCATTCCCAATCTCCTGCCCAAGGTCAGACTCGATATCGCCTGCAATGACGAATACGTCGAAATCGCCATCGAGGCCATCCTGCGCTCCGCCAAGCACGGCGAGGGGCGCATCGGCGACGGCAAGATTTTTGTGACGGAACTGCAACGCTGCATTCGCATTCGCACCGAGGAACAGGGGCCCGAAGCGATCTGAAAAACTGCGCCAGCCAACCTGTGAGGTACGAAATCCTGAAAAATCAAGGCAGGATTTCGTTCATGATATTTTAAAATCGTCAAACCAAAAAGGAGCAGAAAATGACCAGAGAAGAAATCTTGAAGGTGGTGGAGAAAGAAAATGTCCGTTTTTTCAGACTGCAGTTTGTGGATATTTTCGGGATTATGAAAAATATCGCCATGCCCCTGAGCCAGCTTGAAAAAGCGCTCGACGGCAAAATGATGTTCGACGGCTCTTCGATTGAAGGCTTTGCCCGAATCCAGGAGTCCGACATGTATCTGATTCCCGACTACAACACCTTTTGCGTCATGCCCTGGCGCAACAAGGAAGGGGTAGCCACGGCCCGGATTATCTGCGATGTCCACAAACACGACGGCACCGCCTTTGCCGGCTGCCCGCGGGTCAACCTGAAACGGGTCATGGCCGAGGCCGCTAAACTGGGTTACACCATGAACGTCGGCACCGAATGCGAATTTTTCCTTTTTGAGACCGATGAGATGGGAAGACCGACCACTGAAACCAGCGATCAGGCCGGCTATTTCAGTGTCGACGCCGAAGACGAAGGCATTGAATGCCGCCGTGAGATTATCGACACCCTGGAAAAAATGGGCTTTGAAATTGAAGCCTCCCATCACGAGGTCGCGCAGGGGCAACACGAAATCAACTTCAAATACGCCGACGCGGTGACCGCCGCCGATAACACCGTCACCTTCAAATGGGTGGTCAAAACGATCGCGAAATCCTACGGCCTGCACGCGACCTTCATGCCGAAACCGGTGTTCGGCATCAACGGCTCCGGCATGCATACCAATCAATCCCTTTTTGATCTTGAAGGCAACAACGCTTTCTATGATGCGGATGACGCCCTGGGCCTGAGCCGGATCGCCTACCAGTACATCGCCGGCGTCGCCAAGAACGCTCGCGGCTTCTCGGCGGTAACCAATCCGCTGGTAAATTCTTACAAACGCCTGGTGCCCGGCTATGAAGCCCCGGTCTACGTCGCCTGGTCGGCCAGCAACCGCAGCGCCCTGATGCGGATTCCGACCTCGCGAGGCATGGGAACCCGCGTCGAAGTACGTTGCCCTGACCCGACCTGCAACCCCTACCTGGCCTTTGCCATGATGCTGAACAGCGGCCTCGACGGCATCAAGAACAATCTCGAGGTTCCGCCGTCGGTCAATGTCAATATCTTCCATATGACCGCGGAGGAAAAAGCCGCGGCCAACATTGAAAACATGCCGGCTTCCCTGCTCGAAGCCCTTACGGAATTCAAGGCCAATCCGCTGGGACGCGAAACCCTGGGCGACCATATTTTTGAAAAATATGTCTCTTATAAACAGATCGAGTGGGACAAATTCCGGACTGCGGTCACCGACTGGGAGATCAATAACTATCTCTCCATGTATTAAGATCCTTTACTAGCGAAAAACGGCCGCCCCGAATCCAGCGGCGGCCGTCTAGTTATGACAACCGAAATTTGACCAGTTGTGATTATCGAAAATTGATCACCCTGATTGCAAGATAAAGTTAAGCACTGATGTTCATGGTTAAATTTTAAGTTTGCTTATTGGTAATGTCTTTCCA